>Ga0153915_10002493_pt1 | contig 16797 bp, 15 predicted proteins | sample Opewatmetagenome_2_FD_107003 | JGI IMG/M metagenome (GOLD analysis project Ga0153915, IMG submission 107003) | Freshwater wetland microbial communities from Ohio, USA - Open water 3 Core 3 Depth 3 metaG | ecosystem: Environmental > Aquatic > Freshwater > Wetlands | place: USA: Ohio, Lake Erie...
ATCCGATTCTTGCCGCGGAAACGGCCGAACTGTTGCGCGAAGCGAAGAACGTCATCATTGTGCCGGGCTATGTCATGGCGGTGGCGCAGGCGCAACACACCGTATATGAAAGCACCAAAGTCCTGCGCGAAAAGGGCGTCAATGTCCGCTTCGGCATCCACCCGGTGGCCGGCCGCATGCCCGGCCACATGAACGTGCTGCTGGCCGAGGCCAAGGTGCCCTATGACATCGTGATGGAGATGGACGAGATCAACGACGACTTCCCGGACACCGACGTGGCCATGGTCATCGGCGCCAACGACATCGTCAATCCGAGCGCCGCCGAGGACCCGACCAGCCCGATCGCCGGCATGCCGGTGCTGGAGGTCTGGAAGGCCAAGACCTCCATCGTCATGAAGCGTTCCATGGCCTCGGGCTACGCGGGCGTGGACAACCCGCTGTTCTACAAGGAGAACAACCGCATGCTGTTTGGCGATGCCAAGAAGATGCTGGACGAGGTCCTGGTCGCACTCAAGGCCTGACGAGGCATAATTCGCTGCCCGCGAAGAAAAAAGCACGACCGTGCGGGAATACCCGCACGGTTTTTTTTTGCCCTGACACAATAGAGAGCACAAGACAGGAGACCAAGCCCATGACCGACCGCATCTGGTTGACGAGCTACCCGGAAGGTGTCCCGGCCGACCTGCCGCCGTCGCCTTACGCCTCGCTGGTGGCGCTGATGGAAGAGAGCTTTCGCCAGTACGCCGCGCGCCCGGCCTACAGCTTCATGGGCAAGGAGTTCAGCTATGCCGAAACCGACCGCCTGAGCCGCGCCTTCGCCGCCTACCTGCAGGGCCTGGGCCTGGCGCAGGGCGACCGCGTGGCCATCATGATGCCCAACGTGCCGCAGTACCCGGTGGTGGTGGCCGCCATCCTGCGCGCCGGCTACGTGGTGGTCAATGTCAATCCGCTGTACACGGCGCGCGAACTCGAGCACCAGCTCAAGGATTCGGGCTCGAAAGCCATCGTCATCATCGAGAACTTCGCCCACACGCTGGAGAAGTGCATCGCCGCCACGCCGGTGCGGCACGTGGTGCTGTGCGCCATGGGCGACCGCCTGGGCCTGCTCAAGGGCACGCTGGTCAATTTCGTGGTGCGCAAGGTGAAGAAGCTGGTGCCGCCCTATCGCCTGCCGGGCGCGGTGCGCTTCAACGAGGGGGTCGCGCGCGGCGAGCGCGGCACGCTGCGCCAGCCCTCGATCCGCCCCGACGACGTGGCGGTGCTGCAATACACCGGTGGCACCACCGGCGTTTCCAAGGGCGCGGTGCTGCTGCACCGCAACGTGATCGCCAATGTGCTGCAGTCGCAGGCCTGGAACGAACCGGTCATGAAGAAGGTGCCGGCCGGCGAGCAGATCACCACCGTCTGCGCCCTGCCGCTGTACCACATCTTCGCCTTCACGGTGGGCATGATGCTGTCCATGCGCAACGGCGGCCAGCTCCTGCTCATCCCCAACCCGCGCGACCTGCCCGCGGTGTTGAAGGAGTTGTCCAGGCATGTGTTCCACAGCTTCCCCGCGGTCAACACGCTGTTCAACGGCCTGCTCAACCATCCGGACTTCGACATCGTGGACTGGAGCCATCTCAAGGTCTCGGTCGGCGGCGGCATGGCGGTGCAGGGCGCGGTGGCGCAGAAGTGGCTGGAGAAGACCGGCTGCCCGATCTGCGAGGGCTACGGCCTGTCGGAGACCAGTCCGTCGGCGAGCTGCAATCCGGTCACCAACACCAGCTTCACGGGCACCATCGGCCTGCCCCTGTCGAGCACCTGGATGAAGATCATCGACGACGACGGCCGCGACGTGGCGCAGGGCGAGCCGGGCGAGATCGCCATCAAGGGTCCCCAGGTGATGGCCGGCTACTGGCAGCGCCCGGACGAGACGGCCAAGGTGATGACGGCCGACGGCTGGTTCAAGACCGGCGACGTGGGCGTGATGGACGCGCAGGGCTACTTCCGCATCGTCGACCGCAAGAAGGACATGATCCTGGTCAGCGGCTTCAACGTCTACCCGAACGAGGTCGAGGACGTGGTCGCGCGCCTGGCCGGCGTGCAGGAATGCGCCTGCGTCGGCGTGCCCGACGCGCAGAGCGGCGAGGCCGTCAAGCTGGTCATCGTGCGCCGGGACCCGGCGCTGACCGAGGAGCAGGTGCGCGCCTGGTGCCGCGAGAACCTGACCGGCTACAAGCAGCCGCGGGTGATCGAGTTCCGCACCGAGCTGCCCAAGACGCCGGTGGGCAAGATCCTGCGCCGGGAACTGCGAGAGGCGAAGTAAGGCCGCCTGGGTTCGCCCCGAGCCGGCCCAGCGCTCACGCGGCTTCGACCCTTCGGCAAGCCCAGGCCAGATCAAGCCCGACTGCAACGGACCATGAGTCGAACCACCACGGCCATCCTCAGCGCCCTGGCCGAGGAACAGCAGGGCCTGCTCGAGCTGCTGCAGCGGCCGCGGCGCGTGGCGCGCGCCGGGCGCGAGTTCTGGCAGGGCGAGCTGCATGGCGCGCCGGTGGTGCTGGCCCTGTCGCGCATCGGCAAGGTGGCGGCGGCCACCACCGCCACCACCCTGATCGAAGCCTTCGGCGCCCAGCGCCTGCTCTTCACCGGCGTGGCCGGCGGCATCGCGCCGGGCGTGCAGGTGGGCGACGTGGTGGTGGCGCAGGAGTTCGTGCAGCACGACATGGACGCCTCGCCGCTGTTCCCGCGCTACCAGATTCCCCTCTACGAACGCGAACGCTTTGCCTGCGATAGCGCGCTGGTCGAGCGGCTGCACGAGGCCACGCGGGCTGGCCTGCAGCGTCTGGCGCTGCCGCAGCTTGCCCGCGTGCACCAGGGCCTGATCGCCAGCGGCGACCGCTTCGTCTCTGCCGCCGAGGAGGCGCGCCAGCTGCACGCCGCCCTGACGGAGGCCGGCCATCCACCGCTGGCCGTGGAGATGGAGGGCGCGGCCGTGGCCCAGGTCTGCCACGACTACGGTGTGCCTTTCGCCGCCGTGCGCACCATCTCCGACCGCGCCGACGACAGCGCGCACGTGGACTTCCCGAAGTTCGTGACGGAGGTCGCCAGCCGCTACGCGCTGGCGATCATCGACGAGTTCGTGCGTGAATTGAACAAAAGCCGCGCTTGACGGGCTTGTTCGGGTGAACGCCGTGGAACCGGCTTCGCCGGGCCACTGGCGTTGTCCCCCTCTGGGGGCTGAGGCCTGCGGCTCCGAGCCTGCCTGCGCAGGCTCGGACAGGCCGAAGAGCCTGAGCCTCTGGCGTAGGCACGTGGCGCGGCAGCGCCTCAGGGGGAAATCATTTCAACCAGCCCCGCTTGCGGAAGTACCACATGGGCACCAGGGCGCTGGCCACCATCAAGGCCACCGTATACGGGTAACTCCAGCCGCCCAGAAAATCCAGCTCCGGAAATTTCAGGTTCATCCCGTAGACGCTGGCGATCAGCGTCGGCGGCAGCAGCGCCACGCTGGCCACGGAGAAGATCTTGATGATCTTGTTCTGGTTGATGTTGATGAAACCGACCGTGGCGTCCATCAGGAAGTTGATCTTGTCGAACAGGAAGGCGGTGTGCGAGTCCAGCGAGTCGAGGTCGCGCAGGATCTGGCGCGCCTCCTCGAACTGCTCGGAATTGAGCATCTTGCTGCGCATCATGAAGCTGACCGCGCGGCGCGTGTCCATGGCATTGCGGCGGATGCGGCCGTTCAGGTCTTCCTGGCGGGCGATGGCGCCCAGCACCTCGCCGGCCAGGGCGTCGGTCACGTCGCCCGAGAGCACCAGCTTGCTGGCCTCTTCCAGTTCGTCGTAGATGCCTTCCAGCGTGTCGGCCGAGTACTCGGCGTCGCCGTCGAAGAGCTTGAGCAGGACTTCCTTGGCATCGGTGATCAGGCCGGGGGCGCGGCGCGCGCGCATGCGCAGCAGGCGGAACACCGGCAGGTCCTCGTCGTGGATCGAGAACAGCACGCCCTTGCTCTTGAGCTCGTCGTTGACCAGGTTCAGGATGAAGGCCACGCGCGCGGTGCGGGGGGCCTCTTCGTCGGCAATCAGGAAGTCGCTGCGGATGTGCAGTTCGCCGTTGTCCTCTTCATAGAAGCGGGCGGATTCCTCGATGTCCTCGTCCATCACGTCTTCCGGGATGGACAGGCCGTAGTACTGCTTGACCCAGCGCTTTTCCTCGAGCGTGGGGGATTCCAGGTCGACCCAGATCGGCTGGAATCTGGAGAGCTCCTCCAGCGACTCGATCTCTTCCTGGAAGAGGCGGCCGTTGGCGAGCGTGAAGATGTTGAGCATGGCTCATTCCCTCGGGTTGGAGGCATCGTTTTGACGGATGGGGCGGGGCTGCGCTTCCAGCCCCCGATGCACATGAGGGAACTGGAAGCTACCGACTAGGGCAGGTTTCCAAGGAGATTTCTCCAGTGATGCGACAGGTGGAATTATCTCACCGTCGGGGCGCGCACTGGCGTGGGCAGGGTGTGGTGGGGCCGCAAAAAGTGTGAACAGGTGTGCAGCAGTTGGCGCCGGGGAGCGGGGGCGCCCTCGCGCCGGCTGGCGGGGCGAGCTGGAAGGCGGGCGTAGCGGGGGACTGCGGCCGACCGTCGGCGCCGCAGCGGACACGAAGGGGAATGCGCCGCGTCAGGCGTGGCCGCCGGCACGCAGACTTGCGGCGGCGCGGCGCAGGAACAGGGCAGCGGTACAGCCACCCATCCAGCAAGGATACACCGCGGCGCGGCGAAAGAAATAGCCTACGATTCCTTGAGGTGAATCAAGGCCGGGGATTGCTTTTCCACAGGGCCGGGCGCATAGTGAATTTGCCTGCAGCAGTGAAGTTCGGTCGCGTCCTTGGGCTTCGTTGGTGCGGGCAGAAGTGCAAATTGGAGAGCAACAGGAGGCTACTCATGAACCTGACGATCAGCGGTCACCATCTCGAAGTCACCCCTGCCCTGCGCAGCTACGTCACGACCAAGCTTGATCGAATCACCCGACACTTTGACCAGGTAGTCGATGTCAAGGTGCTCCTCACGGTTGAAAAGCAGAAGGAGAAGGAAAGACGGCAACGCGCCGAATGCAATATCCACGTCAAGGGCAGCGACCTGTTCGCGGAAAGTTCCCATGAGGACCTCTATGCCGCGGTGGACGAACTGGTCGACAAGCTCGATCGCCAGGTGGTGCGCCACAAGGACCGCCTGCAGGACCATCACCACGATGCAGCCAAGCGCCTGATGTAGGCGCGGGCGGGCCCCGCCCGAGGACCTCCGGCGCCGGCGCCACCAGACAAGCCGCGGACTCCCCCCGCGGCTTTTTTGTCGCCGGGCCGCCCCAAGACAAGAAGCGGCCCTCTTGGGGGGGCAGCGACTCGCGTCAGCGAGGGAGCGTGGGGGGCGTTTTGTGTGCATAATCTGCCCACCCGAACATCATGAATCGACTTGCGTCCATCCTGCCCGCGGCACAAGTGCTTGTGCACGTCGATGCCACGAGCAAAAAACGGGCTTTCGAGGAAGTGGGCCTGTTGTTCGAGAACCTCCATGGCCTCAACCGCGCCCTGGTGACCGACAGCCTGTTCGCCCGCGAGCGGCTGGGCTCCACCGGCCTGGGCCACGGCGTGGCCATCCCGCACGGCCGCATCAAGGGCCTGAAGGCGCCCATGGCCGCCGTGCTGCAGCTGGCCCACCCCATCGGCTTTGATGCCCCGGACGAGCAGCCGGTGAGCCTGCTGATCTTTCTGCTCGTGCCCGAGGCGGCGACCCAGAAGCACCTGGAGATCCTGTCCGAGATCGCCGAGCTGCTCAGCGACACCGGCTTGCGCGCCAAGCTCAATGCCTGCGCCACCCCCGCCGAACTGCATGACCTGATCGCCGGCTGGCGTTCGGCGCAGCCGGCTTGAGCGCCAACGCACGCCGACGGAAACCCTGCTTTGAGACCGACCGTCGTCAGCGCCGAAGTCCTGTTCGAGGAATTCCGCCGCAAGCTGAAATGGGAGTGGGTCGCGGGTCTGGGGGCTTCCGAGCGCCGCTTCGACGAGGTGGCCGTGCGCGCGGCGCGTTCCGGCGCCGACCTCGTGGGCTACCTGAACTACATCCATCCCTATCGCGTGCAGGTGCTGGGCGAGCGCGAAGTGGCCTACCTGGTCAATGCCACGGTGGAGGACTGCCAGCGCCGGGTGGCCCGCATCACCACGCTGGAGCCGCCGGTGCTGGTGCTGGCCGACGCGCAGAAGGTCCCGCCGGCCCTGCAGGCCATGTGCGAGGAGACGAACATCCCCATGTTCTCCTCGCCCGAGTCCTCGGCCTATGTGATCGATGTCCTGCGCAGCTACCTGTCGCGCCACTTCGCCGACCGCGCGTCCATGCACGGCGTGCTGATGGACATCCTGGGCCTGGGCGTGCTGATCACCGGCGAATCGGGGCTGGGCAAGAGCGAGCTGGGGCTGGAACTGGTCTCGCGCGGCCACGGACTGGTGGCCGACGACGCGGTGGATCTGTACCGCGTGAACCAGGACACCATCGAAGGCCGCTGCCCCGAGTTGCTGCGCAACCTGCTGGAAGTGCGCGGCATCGGCCTGCTCGACATCAAGGCCATCTTCGGCGAGACGGCCGTGCGGCGCAAGATGCGCCTCAAGCTCATCGTGCACCTGGTGCGGCGCGAGACGCTGGAGCGCGACTACGAGCGCATTCCCTACGAGCCGCTGACGCAGGACGTGCTGGGCATTCCCGTGCGCAAGGCGGTGATCCAGGTGGTGGCCGGCCGCAACCTGGCGGTGCTGGTGGAGGCCGCGGTGCGCAACACCATCCTGCAGCTGCGCGGCATCGATACCTATCAGGAGTTCGTGGAGCGGCACCGCCGCGCCATGGGCGAGAACACCTAGGGCTGTCGCGCCGGGGCGGCCCCGCGCTCCTTCTTACTTGGCCTTGTTCGGGCAGGGATTCTTGGTGCAGTGCGCGTACAGGCTGAGCGCATGCTCGGCGATCTCGAAGCCGCGCGCCTTGGCCACGGCGTTCTGCCGGCTTTCGATCTCGGGATCGTAGAACTCCTCGACCTTGCCGCAATCCAGGCAGACCAGATGGTCGTGGTGCTGCCCTTCGTTGAGCTCGTAGACGGCCTTGCCGCCTTCGAAATTGCTGCGCGTCAGGATGCCGGCCTGCTCGAACTGCGTCAGCACGCGGTAGACGGTGGCCAGGCCCACGTCGGAACGTTCTTCCAGCAGCACGCGGAACACGTCCTCGGCGCTCATGTGGCGCTGGGTACCCTTCTGGAAAATCTCCAGCACCTTCAGGCGGGGCAGCGTGGCCTTGAGGCCGGTGCTCTTGAGTTCGTCGATGGTGTTCATGGGCGTGCTTCCGGTGCCTGCCGGCTCGGGCGGCGGCGGGCTCAGCCGCGACCTCAACCGGTACAATGGCCGATCATATCGCTAGCGCCAGTTTCATGTTCATTTTTCATCGCGCCCCCGGCCGTCTGGGACTGGCCCTGCTCCTGGGCGCGGCCCTGTTGACCCTGCAGGCCTGCAGCTCTCTACAGCCTTACCGTGTGCCGGTGGTGCAGGGCAATGTCGTGACGCGCGAGCAGGCGGCGGCGCTGCGGCCCGGCATGAGCCGTATCCAGGTGCGCGACATCCTGGGCACGCCGCTGCTGACCAGCGTCTTCCACGGCGACCGCTGGGACTACGTCTTCACCCTCAAGCGCCAGGGCGCCGAACCCCAGCAACGCCGGCTGACGGTGTACTTCAAGAACGATGTGCTGGAGCGCTTCGAGGCCGATCCGTTGCCCAGCGAGACCGAGTTCGTTTCCACGCTGGGGCGCAAGGAGACGCCCAAGGTGCCGGTGCTGGAGGCCACGCCCGAAAAACTGCAGGAATTCCCGCCTCCGGCGCCGCCGGCCGAGGCCAAGCCGCTGCCGCCCCTGCCGGCCACCTACCCGCCGCTGGAACCCGCCACCCGCTGAGGACGCATCCGCACCATGAGCACACCCGTTCCCCACCCGATCGCCATTGCCGGCGCCTCCGGCCGCATGGGCCGCATGCTGATCGAGGCCGTGCACGCGGCGGATGACTGCCGGCTCGCCGGCGCGCTCGACGTCGCGGCCAGCCCGGCCATCGGCAGCGACGCCACCGCCTTTCTCGGTCACGCCAGCGGCGTCAACATCACGGCCGACCTGAAGATGGGGCTGAAGAACGCCCGCACCCTGATCGACTTCACCCGCCCCGAAGGGACCATGGCGCACCTCAAGGTCTGTCGCGAGCTGGGCGTCAACATGGTGATCGGCACCACGGGCTTTACCGAGGCGCAGAGGGCGGAAATCAATGCGGCGGCGCAAGACATTGCCATCATGCGCTCGCCCAATATGAGCGTGGGCGTGAACGTGACGCTCAAACTGCTGGAGCTGGCGGCCAAGGCGCTGGCCACCGGCTACGACATCGAGATCATCGAGGCGCACCACCGCCACAAGGTGGATGCCCCCTCGGGCACCGCGCTCAAGATGGGCGAAGTGATCGCCGAGGCATTGGGGCGCGACCTGACGGACTGCGCCGTCTACGAGCGCTACGGCCACACCGGCGAGCGCGACCCGTCCAGCATCGGCTTTGCCACCGTGCGCGGCGGCGACATCGTGGGCGACCACACCGTGCTGTTTGCCGGCATCGGCGAGCGCATCGAGATCACGCACAAGTCCTCCAGCCGCGTCACCTACGCCCAGGGCAGCCTGCGCGCGGTGCGTTACCTGGCCGGGCGCAAGAACGGCCTGTACGACATGTTCGACGTGCTCGGCCTGAAGAACTGAATCTCCGTTCCGCCATGCAAGAGAAATACAACCACCTCGACGTTGAGAAGGCCGCCCACAGCCACTGGGTGGCGCGCGACGCCTACCGCGTAGGCGAGCAGGCCGGCAAGAAGAAGTTCTATGCCTGCTCCATGCTGCCCTACCCCAGCGGCAAGCTGCACATGGGCCACGTGCGCAACTACACCATCAACGACATGCTTACGCGCTACCTGCGCATGAACGGCTACAACGTGCTCATGCCCATGGGCTGGGACGCCTTCGGCCTGCCGGCCGAGAACGCGGCGCTGAAGAACGGCGTGCCGCCGGCCAGGTGGACCTACGAGAACATCGCCTACATGAAGGGGCAGATGCAGGCCATGGGCCTGGCCATCGACTGGAGCCGCGAGGTCGCCACCTGCGACCCCACGTATTACAAGTGGAACCAGTGGCTGTTCCTGAAGATGCTGGACAAGGGCATCGCCTACCGCAAGACCCAGGTCGTCAACTGGGACCCGGTCGACCAGACCGTGCTGGCCAACGAGCAGGTCATCGACGGCCGCGGCTGGCGTACCGGCGCGCTGGTGGAAAAGCGCGAGCTCCCGGGCTACTACCTGAAGATCACCGACTACGCCCAGGAACTGCTGGACCACGTGCAGATCGGCAACGACCAGGCCACGCTCAACGGCTGGCCCGAACGCGTGCGCCTGATGCAGGAGAACTGGATCGGCCGCAGCGAGGGCGTGCGCTTTGCCTTCACGCACGACATCAAGGGGGAGGACGGCCGGCTGATCCAGGACGGGCGCATGTATGTCTTCACCACGCGCGCCGACACCATCATGGGCGTGACCTTCTGCGCCGTGGCGCCGGAGCATCCGCTGGCCCAGCATGCCGCGAAGACGAATCCCAAGCTCGCCGCCTTCATCGAGGAGTGCAAGCGCGGCGGCACCACCGAGGCCGAGCTCGCCCTGAAGGAGAAGGAGGGCCTGGCCACCGGCCTGTACGTCAAGCACCCGCTGATCGACGAGCAGGTCGAGGTCTGGGTCGGCAACTACGTGCTGATGAGCTACGGCGACGGCGCCGTCATGGGCGTGCCGGCGCACGACGAACGCGACTTCGCCTTCGCGCTGAAGTACCAGCTGCCGATCCGCCAGGTGGTGCATGTCGACGGCCAGCACTACGACTACCACCACTGGCACGAGTGGTACGCCGACAAGCAGAACGGTGTCACCATCAACTCCGACACCTTCAGCGGCCTGGGCTACCAAGAGGCGGTGAATGCCGTGGCGCACGCCCTGCAGACACGTGGCCTGGGCGAGAAGAAGACCACCTGGCGCCTGCGCGACTGGGGCATCAGCCGCCAGCGCTATTGGGGCACGCCCATTCCCATCATCCACTGCGAGGCCTGCGGCCCGGTGCCGGTGCCGGAAAAGGACCTGCCGGTGGTGCTGCCGCAGGATCTGGTGCCCGATGGCAGCGGCAACCCGCTGAACAAATGCGAGAGCTTCCTCAAGGTCGACTGCCCCTGCTGCGGCAAGCCCGCGCGGCGCGAGACCGACACCATGGACACCTTCGTGGATTCGTCCTGGTACTTCATGCGCTACTGCGATCCGAAGAACGACGCCAAGATGGTGGCCGAGGGCGCGCAGTACTGGATGCCGATGGACCAGTACATCGGCGGCATCGAGCACGCCATCCTGCACCTGCTGTACGCACGTTTCTGGACCAAGGTCATGCGCGACCTCGGCCTGGTCCAGGTCGATGAGCCCTTCACCAAGCTGCTGACCCAGGGCATGGTGCTGAACCACATCTACTCGCGCCGCACGGAAAAAGGCGGCAAGGAGTACTTCTGGCCGCACGACGTCGAGCATGTGCTCGACGAAGGCGGCAAGATCATCGGCGCCAGGCTGAAGAATGCGGTGGGGGAGCTGCCCGCGGGCACGGCGATCGACTACGAGGGCGTGGGCACCATGTCCAAGTCCAAGAACAACGGCGTCGACCCGCAGGACCTGATCGAGAAGTATGGCGCCGACACGGCGCGCCTGTACACCATGTTCACCGCGCCACCGGAGGCCACGCTGGAGTGGAACGACGCCGCGGTGGAGGGCAGCTACCGCTTCCTGCGCCGGGTCTGGAACTTCGGCGTCAAGCTCGCCGGCACGGCCCCGACCGTCGCCAGCGTGAAGCAGCTGCAGGACGTGAGCTTGGGCAAGGAAGCCAAGGCCCTGCGCCTGGAGATCCACAGCGTGCTCAAGCAGGTCGACTACGACTACCAGCGCATGCAGTACAACACCGTGGTGTCCGGCGCCATGAAGCTGCTCAATGCGCTGGAGGATTTCAAGGCCGTGGGCACGCCCGGCGCCGAGGCGGCGCTGGTCGAGGGCTTCGGCATCCTGCTGCGCTGTCTCTACCCGGCCACGCCGCACATCGCGCATGCGCTGTGGAGCGAGCTCGGCTACGCCGGCGTGCTGGGCGAGCTGCTTGACGCCCCCTGGCCGCAGGTGGATGCTTCCGCCCTGCAGCAGGACGAGGTCGAGTTGATGTTGCAGATCAACGGCAAGCTGCGTGGCGCCATCCTGGTGCCTGCCGGGGCTTCCAAGGAAGCCATCGAGGCCATCGCCCTGGCCAGCGAGCCGGTGCGGGCCCAGGGCGGGCCGGCCAAGCGCATCATCGTCGTGCCGGGGCGCCTGGTCAACGTGGTGCTGTGATGCAGCGGGGCGGGTGGCGCAGTCTTCTCCTCGGCTTGGCCGCGCTGCTGGTCCTGGCGCTGGCGGGCTGCGGCTTCGCGCTGCGCCAGGCGCCGGATTTCGCCTTCAAATCGGTCTACCTTGACGTGCCGCCCACGGCGCCGCTGGGCATCGAACTGCGGCGCCAGCTGGCGGCCAACCGTGTGGCGCTGATCACCGAGGCGGCGCAGCAGGCGCAGGCGCAGGCCATCCTGGACATCCTGAGCGAGCAGCGCCTCAAGACCGTGGTGGGTGTCAGCGCCACCGGCCAGGTGCGCGAGTTCCAGTTGCGCCTGACCCTCAAGTTCCGTCTGCGTACGCCGCAGGGCAAGGAGTTGATCCCCGAGACCGAGCTCGTGCAGCAGCGCGCCCTGACCTACGACGAGGTCTATGCCCTGGCCAAGGAGAGTGAAGAGGCCCTGCTCTACCGCAACATGCAGAGCGACATGGTGCAGCAGATTCTGCGCCGCATGGCGGCGGTGAAGAGCTTATGAATGCCCCCCTGAGGCGCTGCCGCGCCTTCCCCCCAAGGGGGGACAACGCCAGTGGCCCGGCAAAGCCGGTTCCACGGCGTTCCCCGTTTTTGGGGCTTGTGTGCGTGACGTGTCGGAATTAGAGATACGGCGATGCAAGTGCCCGCAGCCCAGCTCCAGGCCCACCTGCAACGCGGGCTGAAGAGCCTGTACACCATCCACGGCGACGAGCCGCTGCTGCAGCAGGAGGCGGCCGACGCCATCCGCGCCGCCGCGCGCGCGCAGGGCTATAGCGAGCGCACCGTGCACACCGTGGCCGGCGCGCATTTCGACTGGAGCGAGGTGCTGGCTGCCGGCGGGTCCTTGAGCCTGTTCGCCGACAGGCAGATCGTCGAGATCCGCATTCCCTCGGGCAAGCCGGGCAAGGACGGCAGCGTCGCCTTGCAGCAGCTGGCCGAGCAGGCGCAGGGCAATGACAGCACCCTCACGCTGGTGCTGTTGCCGCGCCTGGACAAGGCGACCAGGACCGGCGCCTGGTTCGGCGCCCTGGAGAGTTACGGCGTGACGGTGCAGGTCGAGCCGATCGAGCGCCGGGCCCTGCCGCAGTGGATCGCGCAGCGCCTGGGCACGCAGGGCCAGCGCGTGGCGGCCGGCGAGGAGGGCCAGCGCACGCTGCAGTTCTTCGCCGACCGCGTCGAGGGCAATCTGCTGGCGGCGCACCAGGAAATCCAGAAGCTGGCCCTGCTCTTCCCCGCCGGCGAGCTCGGCTTCGAGCAGGTGGAGGGCGCCGTGCTCAACGTGGCGCGCTACGACGTTTTCAAGCTCTCCGAGGCCGTGCTGGCCGGCCAGGCGCTGCGCGTGCAGCGCATGCTCGACGGCCTGAAAGCCGAGGGCGAGGCCGAGGTGCTGGTGCATTACGCGCTGGCCGAGGACATCCGCGCCTTGAAGCGGGTCAAGGACGCCATGGCCGCCGGCCGCCCGCTGCCCATGGCGCTGCGCGAGCAGCGCGTCTGGGGCGTGAAGGAGCGCCTGTACGAGCGCGTGCTGCCCCTGCTGAGCGAGACCACGCTGGCCACGCTGCTGCAGGCCGCGCACCAGGTGGACGGCATCGTCAAGGGGCTCAAGGTGCCGGACTGGCCCACGGACGGCTGGCAGGCCCTGCAGCGCCTGGCCCTGCAGCTGTGCGGACACTGCGCCGCCGTGCCCGGGCCGCGCGCCAGCGTGCGAAAATGAATGGATGAACGCGCCCGAACCCGTCGCCAACGTCGTTGACTACACCCGCAGCCTGGGCCTGCAGGCCCGCGCGGCCGCCGCCCAGATGGTCAAGGCCTCGGCGGCCACCAAGAACCAGGCCTTGCGCCACCTGGCCGCGCTGCTGCGTGGCAGTGTCGACGCCCTGCAGGCGGAAAACGCCAAGGACATCGCCCGCGCTGAAGCCGCCGGCCTGGCCGGTCCCATGGTGGACCGCCTGCGTCTGACGCCCAAGGTCATCGAAACCGTGGCGCAGGGCTGCGAACAGCTGGCCGCCATGCACGACCTGATCGGTGAGATCATCGGCATGAAGCAGATGCCCAGCGGCATCCGCGTCGGCCAGATGCGCGTGCCCATCGGCGTCTTCGGCATGATCTTCGAAAGCCGGCCCAATGTCACCATCGAGGCGGCCAGCCTGTCGATCAAGAGCGGCAACGCCTGCATCCTGCGCGGTGGCTCGGAGGCCATCGATTCGAACAAGGCGCTGGCGCGCCTGGTGCAGCAGGCCCTGGTCGACGCCGGCCTGCCGGCCCATGCGGTGCAGCTGGTGCAGACCACCGACCGCGAAGTGGTGGGGCAGCTCATCGCGATGCCGCAGTACGTGGACGTGATCATCCCGCGCGGCGGCAAGTCGCTGATCGAGCGCATCAGCCGCGAGGCGCTGGTGCCGGTCATCAAGCACCTGGACGGCAACTGCCACACCTATGTGGACGACCCCTGCGACCTCGACATGGCGGTCAAGGTGACCGAGAACGCCAAGACGCAGAAATACAGCCCCTGCAACGTGACCGAAAGCCTGCTGGTGGCACGCGGCGTGGCCGCCGAGTTCCTGCCCCGCATCGGCGCGGTCTTTGCCGCCAAGGGCGTGGAGATGCGCTGCGATCCCGAAGCCTGGGCCATCCTCGAAGGCATCCCGGGCGCCAACCTCAAGGAGGCGACCGAACAGGACTGGTACGAGGAATACCTGGCGCCCATCATCAGCGTCAAGGTCGTCGCCGGCGTGGACGAGGCCATTGCCCACATCAACCACTACGGCAGCCACCATACCGACGCCATCATCACGCGCGACCACATGCACGCGCAGGCCTTTCTGGCGGAAGTCGATTCCGGCAGCGTCATGGTGAATGCCAGCACGCGCTTTGCCGACGGCTTCGAGTACGGCCTGGGGGCCGAGATCGGCATCAGCACCGACAAGTTCCACGCGCGCGGCCCGGTGGGCCTCGAGGGCTTGACCTCGCTGAAGTACATCGTCCTGGGCCAGGGCGAAATCCGGAGTTGACCATGAAGCCGCGGACCGGGGCCCTGCGTCGTGCCAGTCTCGGCCTGTTGGGCGCGGCGCTGGCCGCGCCGCTGCCGAGTCAGGCGGGTTCCGCGCTGGCGGTCGAGATGGGCTGCTATAACTGCCATGGCCAGCCGCTGCGCGCCGCTGCGCCGAGTTTCGAGCGCCTGGCGACCCGGTTTGAAAAGCGCCGCGGCGATGCGGCGGCCGAGCAGCACGTGGTCGACGAGATCCGCAGTGCCGGCACGGCACACGGCATCCAGCTGCATCAACGGGTCAGTACCGAATCCGCCCGGCAGCTGGTGCACTGGCTGTTCGAAGGCGCAAAATAGGACGCCGGGGCCAAGCCGCGGGGTGCCTTGAATCGCGCGCCGCGGCCCCCACGTCCTAGAATTGCCGCAACAACAATCACGAGGGCTGTATGGTTCCCCATCTCGTCACGGCCTTGACCGGCCCCATCAACGAACTTGAACAGCGCATCCTCGACTCCATGCCGGCCATCGAGCGCTGGTTCCGCCTGGAGTGGATGGAGCACACCCCGCCCTTCTACACCTCGGTCGACATCCGCAATGCCGGCTTCAAGCTCGCGCCGGTCGATACCAACCTCTACCCCGGCGGCTGGAACAACCTGACGCCCGAGATGCTGCCGCTGGCGGTGCAGGCGGCGATGGCGGCGATCGAGAAGATCTGCCCCGAAGCGCGCAACCTGTTGCTCATTCCCGAGAACCACACGCGCAACACCTTCTACCTCAGCAATGTGGCGCAGCTGCGGCGCATCTTCCACATGGCCGGGCTGAACGTGCGCATCGGCTCCATCAACCCGGAGGTCAAGAAGAACACCACCATCGAACTGCCCGATGGCGAGTCCATCACGCTGGAGCCGGTGATCCGCACCCGGGGGCGTCTGGGCCTGAAGGACTTCGATCCCTGCACCATCCTGCTCAACAACGACCTCTCGGCCGGCATCCCCGGCATCCTGGAAGACATCCACGAACAGTACCTGCTGCCGCCGCTGCACGCGGGCTGGTCGGTGCGGCGCAAGAGCAAGCATTTCCAGAGCTACGAGGACGTGGCCAAGCGCTTCGGCAAGCTGCTGGGCATCGATCCCTGGCTCATCAATCCGCTGTTCAACCGTTGCGGCGAGGTGAATTTCAACGAGAGCACCGGCCAGGAGTGCCTGACCAGCAACGTCGATGCGCTGCTGGGCAAGATCCGCCGCAAGTACAAGGAATACGGCATCAAGGAGAAGCCCTTCGTCGTCGTCAAGGCCGACAACGGCACCTACGGCATGGGCATCATGACCGTGCGCGACGCCAAGGAACTGGACGACCTGAGTCGCCGCACGCGCAACAAGATGAGCGTGATCAAGGACGGCCAGGAGGTGAGCGAGGTCATCATCCAGGAGGGCGTGCTGACCAACGAGCGCATCAACGACGCCGTGGCCGAGCCGGTGGTCTACATCATGGACCGCTACGTGGTGGGGGGCTTCTACCGCGTGCACGCCGAGCGCGGCATCGACGAGAACCTCAACGCCCCCGGCGCTGCCTTCGTGCCGCTGGCCTTTGACCAGAGCACGCGTCTGCCGCAGCCCGGTGCCAAGCCCGGCGCCAGCGCGCCCAACCGCTTCTACATGTACGGTGTCATCGGCCGGCTCGCCATGCTCGCCGCCAGCTACGAGCTGGAAGCCACCGACCCCGAGGCCGAGGTCTACGAATAGGACGGTGCGGGCGGTGGCAACGGTTGTTGCGGCGCAACATTCCGGCAAGAATCCACTTTTTCAGGCGTTCTACGTCTATGTGGAGCCAGGTGCCAGGAGCAGAATGGCGTCTTTGCAATTCACGGAACCCCGCCGCTGAAAGCGGGGATGACTTGTGACTTCATCGCGATCCTCGCTCGTCGCACTGACTCTCGGCGCCATCGGCGTCGTCTATGGTGACATCGGTACCTCACCGCTTTATGCGTTCAAGGAAGTCTTTGCCAGCGGCCATGTCCCCATTACAACCGGCAACATCCTGGGGGTGCTATCCCTCTTCTTCTGGACGCTGACGATCATCGTTTCGGTCAAGTATGTGCTGCTGATCATGCGGGCGGACAACCATCGCGAAGGCGGCTTGATGGCCTTGCTGGCGTTGGCCTCGCAATCGATAGGCGACGATGCCCGCTTGCGACGCATTCTGGTGGTGGTCGGCGTATTCGGTGTGGCACTGTTTTTTGGCGACGGGGTGATTACACCGGCCATTTCGGTGCTCTCTGCCGTGGAGGGTCTGGAGATTGTCACGCCAGCGGCCAAGGCATATGTC
>Ga0153915_10002494_pt1 | contig 16795 bp, 17 predicted proteins | sample Opewatmetagenome_2_FD_107003 | JGI IMG/M metagenome (GOLD analysis project Ga0153915, IMG submission 107003) | Freshwater wetland microbial communities from Ohio, USA - Open water 3 Core 3 Depth 3 metaG | ecosystem: Environmental > Aquatic > Freshwater > Wetlands | place: USA: Ohio, Lake Erie...
CGCCTTTCACGACAAGCTCGGGTTCGATAACCTGGCGATGTTCGACTACAACTGGGAGCTCGACGGAGCCCTGGCGCACTTCGCCGAGTGCTTCGACGAGATCGTCATGGCCGACCTATCGGTGAACGAAGATTACTTTACCCACCTCACGCTCGACCTGGGCAAGAAGGTAACGATCTACGACCATCACATCAGCAAGGAGAACGAGTGGCTGGGATCTTTGCGCGGCAGCGTGCTCGATGATACCCGCTGCGGTACGAAGATATTCTTCGAGGAATACGTGAGTAAGCGCGTGTCTCGCGTGCCGCAGGTAGCCCTCGACTTGATCGAGCGGATCGACACGTATGATCGCTGGCAGGTCGACTCCCCGATGTGGGAGGAGGCTATGTCGCTCAACCGCGTGCTGTACGGGTTCACCGACTACGATAAGAAAGGCCTCGCGGCGGTAGAGCCGTTCTTAAAGGTGGAGGCACGCAAGCTGCGCGAGGATGACGCGTGGTCTTGGACGGACACCGAGGTCATGACGATCGAGAGGGCGCGCGAGGCCGAGGATCGACGGTATCACGAGGCCCTTGATACGATGCAGCTACGCGAGGATCGACGCGGCATGAAGTTCGGCGTCTTCTCCATCCCGGGAAAGATATCGATCGTCTGCTCGCGCGTGCTGCGCAACCCAAAGTTTGCCTTCCTCGACTACGTCGTCGTCGTGAACTCGTTTCGCGGCGTCAACGGCAGCCTGAGCGCGAGGTCGTCGCAGGGGTTCGACTGCACGAGGCTGGCGCCCTTTAAGGGTCACGAGGCTGCGGCCGGCGGGGAGATCGACAAGGAGCTCGCCAAGCAGTTTCTCAAAGAAGAGATGTGCTTCACCTACAAGGACGACTCCGAGTTTGTAGACAGAGGCACCGTCGTAACCTATCCGGTGTTTTAGGAAATCTAGCTACGCAGGGAGGACCCGCATGATCGCCAAAGAATACGTCGATAGGTATAAGCTCGGCGAGAGCTTTCACTTCGATCGCGCAGCGTTCGTCGTAGACTTCATGAAGGATTTCGACACGGCGCTAGATGCTAAGATAAGCCCGGACATGTTCGTCAAGTATGACGACTTTCAGCAGGTGGTGTCCGTAGCGAAGAGCGTCTGGAACACCATCTTCAAGGATTCGGCGGTGTCCGAAGCTCACGCCGACAAGTTCTGGGGATTCGTATACGCCACCGAGATAATCCCGAGAAGGAACAGGCTCGTACCCAGGCCGCCGCGCAAGACAGGCTGGCCTACCGTGGACGAAGAAGACTAGAGATCGATGAGCAGCGCCGCCGGATTTTTCGTAAACCACAAGTCTTCGCTCAAGAAGAACCTCGACAGCAAGCCGCTCGTCAGGAACCCGGTGCTATACTCGGATCCTGACTCCCAGCTCTACGTTCTGACGGCGGACTGGATATCGCCTGCCCAGCTCACGCCCTTCCTATCTAGGATACGCGCGGTACGAAAGTTTGGCGTCTGCATCCTATACGTGCTGCCCATCGTCGTCGATGACAAGGACGTGAAGGGTAGCCAGGAGGAGTTCTTTCGAGACAACGTGATAGACCTCAAGAGGTACATTCCCGCGGGGTCACGCGTCGTAACGATGGGACGGGCGCTATACGGCGCGCTGCAGACGTCTGATCTGCTCGTCGAAGGGTTCTACGACACGGTGTTCAACAGGCCGCGCGCCTACTCCCCGTCGATCGCGTGCGACGTGTATCCGGCCGACTCGTTCTTCTCGCTGTGGAACCCCGAGAAGCATACGAACTACGACTCCTTCGAGTGGGTGTTCTTTGATGGCCAGGTATCGCGCGCCCTCAAGGCGCCGAAGATATCGTCGCGTCTCGAGGAGCCTGAGCTGATACTCGTGGAGGACACGCATAGGTTCTTCCAAGAGCACATGCACGAGAAGAGGGTCGCGTGGGACACGGAGACCCGCGGCATGAACTACATGGCGGCGGACCCTATCCGAGGCCCGCCTACGGTGATCTGCATCACCATGTCGTTCGACGGTCATACCGGCTACTACCTGCGGTGGAAGGACATCGATCCGGCCGAGCTCAACGCGTTCTTAAAGGGTAAGTTTCAGATCGGCGCCAACCTCAAGTACGACCTACGCTTCATGCATCATCGCGGCGTCAAGAACGCGCGGGTAGACTTCGATACCCGCAACGCGGGACACTGCCTCAACGAGATGCGATCGAACGGCCTAAAGGCTCACGCGTACCTGTTTACTCGGTTCGGTGGCTACGAGATCGAGCTCGACCGGTACAAGAAGAAGTTCCCCGCCGCGGCCCGCGACTACGGCCTCATTCCCGAGACGATCCTGTTCTACTACGCGACCATGGACGCGATCGTATGCTTCCTCGTCTACGAGGCGATGGCGGAGCAGCTGCACCAAGATCCTCTGCTCGAGCGATACTATTACGAGGACGTCATCCCCGCGATCAACGCCTACCTAAAGGTGGAGCTGCGTGGGATGTGCATCGATTGGAACAGGGTGCGCGAGGTGCGTAAGATCCTCGACGATACGCTCGTCGAGATCGAGAAAAAGATACGTGATATCTTTGGGCCCGATCTTCCGATCGACTCGACCGAGAAGCTCGGCACGTACCTGGAGAAGAAGCTCGGCTGGCCGGCCGTCGCCCGCGGCAAGAAGGGAACCTTCAGCACGGGTAAGGAGGTCATGCAAGAATACGCTAAGATGGGCTACCGTGGCGCCGACCTTCTCGCAGAGTACGCCGAGGTTCGCGCGATCGGCAACACGTTCGTAGGCCGGGAGGAAGACCACAGCGGCCTTTGGAAGCACCGGTACCCCGACGGCAGGGTGCACCCGACGTTCGACGTCATGATCGCCAAGTCGGGTCGTAACCAGAGCCGCGATCCGAACGGCCAGAACCTTACCAAGCGCGGAAAGTATGCTAAGCTGGTCCGGTCGATGTATACCGTGCCCGATCCCTCATACCTGCTGGCCGAGACCGACGGTAAGGGCATCCAGCTGCGCTGCGGCGCCTCCCAGTCCCAGGATGAGGAGCTCGTACGCACGTTCCGCGACGAGGACGGCGACCTGCACAGCAAGACGGGATGGAGCGTGTTTGCTCGTAACGTTAAGGTCTACCAGATGAGCCTAACGTTGGAGGATGGGTCGCAGGTAAGTCTATCGAGCGTTGACTCGATAAAGGTTCAGCGCGATGGGGTCGAAAAAATCATTCTCGCGAGCGATATACGAGAATCAGATGACTTTATTGAACTTTCTGATTAGTCTGCTTAAACTCTAAGGCTATCTATATATGAAAGATTTTATCATCGATGATTATCCTCGATATAAAAAGTTTATCGATTCTAGAAGAGCTAGGATGCTATCATCAAGCGAGCTCGTCGAGAAGCATCACGTTCGACCGCGAAGCTTAGGCGGCAGCGATAGGCTTTCTAATATTATCGAACTTTCTTTGAGGGAACACCTCATCGCGCATTTTTTATTGTTTAGAGATACCGCCTACCCCAGTATGGTATATGCTTTTAGCCAGATGATCGGCCGCGCGGTGTTAAACGATCCGGGTAAAAATATGTCTAAGCGATATGAAAGGTATCGAACTTATGTAAAAAGATATCTTAGTCGTCTGCAGAGCGATTCAGCATCGAAATTATTTAAGACGGGAACGATCGTGTATAGGCATGCGACGCACGAGGTTCTTTTTATTAAAAAATCAGACCTTAAGAGATACCTAGACGATGGCTGGGTTAAAAATATTAGACCTAAAGGGTCTAAGATCATGAATAAAGATGGTTTTTGTGAACTTGTATTTCCCGAAGATATTCAAAGGCGGCTCGATGACGGCTACGCACTGGGCTACGGTCCTAACCATAAGATCCATAAAGCGTTGAGAGGCATGATTCAGATACACCGAGGAACGAAGCAAATACGCATCTGGCCGGAGGAACTTAAAATTTACCTTAACGACGGATGGCGTGAGGGTCAAACACCCGCGCAGAGAAAAGGCGCTGCAAGAGGCGCCAAAGGAAAGCATTGGAAGAAGATGTGGATAGACCCTATGACAACCGAATACATAGATCTTGGTCAGGTAGAAGAATATCTAGCCAGGGGTTATCATTTCGGCGTCGCGCCTAACGGTAAAGGCCTGGGTTATACTTGGCATCATTCTGAAAAGACTAAGAAACAAGAAAGTCAATCGCATCGAGGCATAGGCAAAGGCTGGAAAAAGATGTATCGAGGCGATGATGAGACCGAGGTTCCTCCAGAAAAAGTTGATGAGTATGTCGCTAGTGATTGGACTTTAGGTACGATTAAGTCTCGACATCCCGAGGGTACCCGACGGATGACCAACGGACAGATAAATACGCTCGCTCATCCGGCTAAGATTCCTAAGTATCTGACAGAAGGATGGGTATACGGCTGGGCCAAAAAGGGAAATCTATCGTTATGAAGATAGCAAAGATCGACCGATCATTAGACGACGCACACAGCTTAACGCTCGAAGAGTTTAAGCAGCTTAAAAAAGCTGGAAGTAAGCCTATAAAAAGAATCCGAGCTCTAGGAAAAGTTGTCAACCTGGCCACAGAATTCGGCCAGACGGCGATCGCCTTCGCCAACGGCGACCTAAAGCGGGAATGGTCCCTCGAGGATTGCGACGACTTTCTGCTGGTACACAACGCGGTGGACGCGCCGATGAGGGTGATGGAGTCGACGGGCGAGCATATGGGCTTCGACCTCGATCAGTGCAAGTACCTCGCGTGCGCCGAGATAATAATAGATACCCACTTCGAGACGTATCCCGGTCTTCGTGTCTGGCAGGAAAAAAACATCGACTTCGCCGAGGCGCACGGCTTCATCCGGTCGCCCTTCGGCGCCCGTAGGCTATTTCCTTACCTTACCTACCAGGGCAAGGACTCGAATCACCGTAAGATAAAGAGCTTGAGAAACACGACGGCGAACACGCCCGTCCAAAACCACGAGGTCGTGATCGTGAACCGCGCTCTCGTGATCACGGAGAACTACGTCGAGGAGCATCACCTCGAGTCGGGCATCATGGGCAACATACACGATGCCCTACCCGCGTACGTCAAGCGTGACGAAGCGACCGAGGTCATCAACGTGATCCAGGGCGCCTTCAGGGTCGACTACCCCGAGAACGCCGGGGTGCCGTTCGGCGGAGAGACCGACATCGCTGACATCCAGAAGGGCGATGTTTGGGGATTTGGTAGCGGAGAAGGAGATTCAGATTTTGATTACGTATACTCTGAAGAAGAATAGGCTATTACTGAGAAGTGGAGTACTAGATGACTTATCGACAGATGTTACCTATGAGTCGATCGATACGACTTAAGCCTTATAAAGACTTCATCGATTCAAGACCTTATTATGTTAGAAAAGATAAAAAATATATTTATTTAGAGCATCATCATATCTGTCCCAGATCATTGGGAGGTCTTGATAAAGATTGGAATATGATATGGCTTACTGCAGAAGATCATTGGAATGCACACTATATTCTTTGGCAATGTTATAAAAATACAGAATATGAAGATGTAGCCGCTGCAGCTTTTATGCGATTTCAGCATGTTAAGTCACAACTAGATAAACATGGAAAAAAATTAACTAAAGAAGATTATGTTAACTTGCGAAAAGCTGCAGCTAAACATGGCAGTAAGATACTTAAAGATCGAGTTGTTATTCATAAAGATATTGAAATACGACGAGTATATAAAGATGAACTTGATTATTTTTATTCATTAGGATTTAAGGCGGGTAGCGGTTTACCAGCTAATACACCAGTTTTTGGAAAAGTATGGATGAATCGTAAAAATATTATTCGTGCTTTTAATAGAGACGATATAAAAAGAGCAGAAAGAAACGGATGGATTCGTGGAACAGGATTACACTTTGTAGTATTATCTTCAGATAAAAGAAAATTAAAAGGAAGTTTTAATCCAAATTTTCAACAACCATCACTAAAACAAATTAAACTTATTCTTGATACCTATACATCAGGATTAAGTTTTAGAGACACTGTTAAAACTGTAGGTATTGGACCCAAAGTTGTAAATCGAGTTTTACACGAAAATAAAGCAATGAGGCCTCGTGCAAATTTCGGAAATAAAAATGGACGCTATAAGCGTGGACTACGATGTAAAATAGATATACTTTAGGAAATCTAACTACAGGAGGCATCTAAAATTATTTTAATTCTTGAAGGCGCGAACGGCACGTGTAAGACGACGCTCGCGAAGCAGCTCTCGGCGTTTTTCGAGCTTCCCTACGTCAAGGAGAGCAAGCCCGAGCGACCCGGCTTTCAGTACTACCTCGAGCGCGCGAAGGAGCTCGGACCCTGCGTGCTCGATCGGTTCCACCTAGGAGAGCGCGTCTACCCGCAGCTCAAGAACGACGGCCGGGTGCCCCTCGAGCGCTGGCAGCAGCACGAGATCGAGCGGGTCCTGCTGTCGTCGGGTACGATCCTCATAAGGTGCGAGGCTACCCTCGGCTTTATGAAACACGTTCACGAGACGCGCGGCGAGACGTTCATAACCGTCGATGACATACCGCGCGAGGTCGCGCTGTTCTGCGACGCCTTCAATAACTCGATTCTACCGGTCGTACACATGTTGCTAGGTACGCAAGACGAGGTCAACATTAAGGTCTCGGTGGCAAATCGACTTCAAAGCGTCGTAAGAGATATCAGCCGAAAGTGGTTCGAGACGAAAGATACCAACACGATGGGACGCGACTTCCAGGGCGCGGGCAACATCGGCCAGTGGGGCCAACCTATCATGCTGGTGGGCGAACGGTACGCGGACGGCACCTACGTAGACGACTCCTTCGACCACCGGGCTCTCTGCGGCGATAGGAACGGGTCGGCGTTCCTGCACCGTGCCCTCGACGAGATGCCCGCGCTCGCGCCTAACGTCTACATAACCAACCTATGGAAGCATCACGACATCGATCGAAACGAGGACGACCTGCGCCGCGAGCGGGAGATGCTTCGACCCACCGCGATCGTGGCGCTGGGAAAGAAGGTCGATAGGCAGCTCGCCGCATGGGGCATCGACCACAAGACCGTCAATCATCCGCAGCATCAAGCACGGTTTCTCTTTCGCGATCTAGCGGGGTACGCGCGTAAGATCTACGAGGCCGGCGGGTTCTTCTCTATGGACGGAGATGAGGCATGACCCACAACGAGAAGCAGCTCTACAGCCGGTTCGTAGACTTTAAGAATATGATCGACGGCGGTAAGTTCTTGGTCGATAAGACTAACGTTAAGATCGTCGAGCTGCGCGCCGAGACGATACCGCTCGATCCGAGGCAGCCCAGCCTCGACCTAGGACCCAAGAAGACCAACGACGAGTACGTGGCGAAGGAGCTCGCCTGGTACCTGAGCGAGAGCCTATCGATCACGGGCTACGTCGACGACGTGGCGATCTGGAAGAAGACCGCCGACAGCTTCGGCGTGGTAAACTCCAACTACGGCTGGTGCGTCTTTTCCCAGGCCAACGGGTACCAGTTCGACCACGCGCTCGAGGAGCTCATCGTAGCGCCCGACTCGCGACGAGCGTCGATGATCTACACGCGTCCCTCGATGTGGACCGACTGGAAGCAAGACGGGCGCAACGATTTCATGTGCACCCACTACGCCCAGCTGTACATCAGAGACGGCGAGCTCGAGTATCACGTGCACCAGCGGTCGTGCGACACGATCTTCGGATTCTTTAACGACTTCGCTTGGCACTGCTTCGTGTACGATAAGTTTAGAGAGAGATACCTCGAGACGACGGGAACGCAGCTAGGCGTATCGGAGTCCTCGATGAAGTATATCGTCGACTCTCTTCACGTATACGAGCGACACTTCGACCTCGTAGAGAAGATCGTGGAGGCCGGTCGTGGGCTATGAGCGTCGAGCCGTCGTCGACCTAGACGACACCATCAGCTACACGCTGAACCGAGACTGGGACAACGCGGAGCCGATCCAGCCGACGATCGATAAGATCAACCAGCTGTACGACCTAGGCTGGGAGGTGTACATCGTAACGGCCCGCGGCCAGCTGTCGTGCAACGGCGACAGCGCGGCGGCCGACAAGAAGTACCGTACCCAGGTGGAGGCCTGGCTCAAGAAGCATGGCGTCAAGTACACGATGCTGTCCTTTAACAAGTTTCTCGCCGCCTACTACGTCGATGACAAGATGCTCTCGCCCGAGGCCTTCGCCCAGCTCGACATCGAGGTACTGCGAGAGGGACAGTCGGGCGCCGTCGTCGAGAGACGGGGAGACAGGATATTCAAGACGGGCGACCGCGTGAAGGACGAGGCCGCGTGGTACCTACTGGCCCGATCGATGATTCCCGGCTACGTACCCGAGGTCTACTCGTTCGTAGGTTCGACCCTCAGCCTCGAGTTCATCAAGAACTCTCCGCCGCGTCTGCTAACCGGGGCCCATCTCGATGCCATCAAGGCGCTGCTGGTAGAGATGAGCGCGTTTCGATCGCAGAGCGATGCTGGGATTGATACCATGCTCGATCGGGTAAAGAAGCACCTCGACGGGTGGCCGGCGAGCTGGTCGCCTATCGAAAAGAGTAACCACCTGTACGATACCTTGGATCACGTCATAGGTTGTCTGCCGTGGGGTATGACTACCTCGTTCTCGCACGGCGATCTCTCGCTCGATAACCTATTGTGGACCGATCACGGCGTAAAGCTCATCGATCCTATATTCGACCTCAAGTGTTACTCGAGCATCGTGTTCGATGCGGGAAAGCTGCTTCACTCGCTGGGTCGACAGCGACGGTCGGGAACGCTGGCCGAGGCTCGTCCTATCATGACGCGGCTCATCATGGACAGGTTCGGTATCGACGGCTCAGACACCTCCCTCATGCTGAGGGTAGCGGAGATCATCCAGTGGATACGCATCGTTAAGTATATAAGGTCGTCGACCGAGCGCGATGATGCCATACAGACCATCTGGAGCCTCGAGAAGGAGATGCCTTGAAACCCACGCCGCTTACCATCATAGAACAGCTTCGACGGGACAAGAAGATCATCGGGTTCACCTCGTCAGCGTTCGACCTATTTCACGCGGGTCATACCGTTATGCTCGCGGGAGCGCGAGAACAGTGCGACTTCTTGATCGTCGGGCTGCTGACCGATCCTACGCGGGATCGGCCCGGCATAAAGAATCGTCCGGTGCAGTCGATATTCGAGCGGTGGCTGCTGTGTCAGGCCTGCGAGTACATCGACATGATCATGCCTTTCGAGACCGAGAAGGACCTCGTCGACATGCTCACCATAATAAAGCCGAACAAGAGGTTTGTTGGAGAAGAATATAAGGGAACGCCTCATACCGGGTGGAACCTTCCGGGTATCGAGATAGTGTACAACGAGCGTAAGCACTCGTTCAGCTCGACCGAGCTACGCGAGCGTGTGATCTCTCTGGGAAATATATCCGACGGGGGACAAGATCGATGAGCGGATTCTTTATCAAGCCGAGCACGCGCCTGTCGACCCTGTCATCATCGACCACGATTCCCCAGCGTGAGGGCAAGAGCATCGTCATTGGGGTGCTGGGCTCGGCGATACGATTTCAAGACCGGCACGAGCGGTGGTCGGGACAGTCCGAATACTACAAGCTCATCTGGTGGGCCTGTCACCAGCCGGACATCGCGCAGGTATTCTTGGTGTCTCGTACCGACAGCGACAAGATGTCTCAGGAGTTTCTAGCAAACCTCGACCCTGACAAGAAGATCCTGCAGCTCAACCACTTTAAGATCGAGCTCATACTTGGCGGCGAGTCGGACGAGAAATGTACCGAGCTCTTCGAAAAGTTGAAAGGCTACGTCGAAGAAGACATGCTGTCTCGAGGCTACCGCTTTGACCTCGGCATCATATACATGAGCGCGGGTGCCGCATCCTCGGCCACCACGTGCGGGTACCTTCCTACCATAAACGATCCCTCCAAGTTGGTCCACGTGCTGGGCATGACGTACAACTACGCCGGCCCGGTGTGCACCTTCTTAAACAAGTCGAAGATATCCTGGTTCATGCTCGCGTCTGACCCGAGGTACTTCAACAACCACACGCGGTTCAGAGACATCGCGAACATGCCCCTCGAGGTGCTCGGACAGTTCAACGAGGTCAAGCCCTGGCGGCACATCGAGTCCTACGTCGATAATCCCAGGATGATCGAGAGTCCTATCAAGCATACCTACGCGGGCATCGAGAAGATGAACCTGATCGGAGAGAAGATAGTCGATCCAGGCAATCCTCGGCCGATCGACATGCTGATCGCGGCCAACCAGGTCGAGCAGGCCAAGACCCCGATCTCGTGCGACTACCGGTACCGCGAGCTCGTCGAGTGGATCTTTAGCCACGACAAGGATCGTCAGGTAGAGGTGTACGGCCGGTGGGACCAAGACCGCATGGACGCCTCTCCCCAGCTGCTGGGCCGTCTACCCGCGGCCGTTCTCGACGAGAAGCTTACCCAGACCAAGGTCACGTTCATATCGCCGACCAAGTCGGGATGGGCCACAAGCAAGCCGTGGGAGATGCTGCGGGTCGGTGTGCTGCCCCTCATGCACTCCAACTTCGACTCGCAGCGCAGCATGTTCAAGCCGGCTCACCGTAGCCTCTACTGCGAGAGCCCCGAGGGACTCTGGGATAAGATCGCATATTATGTTCACCACGAGAACGAGAGGGTCGACTTCGTGCGCGAGCTTCAAGAGGACTACATCAAGAGCGCGGTGTCGGGCCAGTTCTTTACCGATGCTGTCGACGCGGGTCTGGCTCGCGTCGGAAATAAGTTTAGGATAGGAGAGCAGCATGATTAGGATCGCTAGGATACGAGACGTTAAGATGCCCTGCCGCAAGACGGTGGGCGCCGCGGGCATCGACTTCTACATGCCCAAGATCGACGAACTCTTCATCCGAGACTTCAAGGCGAAGGAACAAAACCAACACATCGACGTGCTCGATACCGCAAAGAACGCCCTCATGGTGCCTCCGAGGTCGCAGGCGCTGATACCCTCGGGCATCGTATGCGAGATCCCCGAGGGGTTCGCGCTGATCGCGCACAACAAGTCAGGCGTCTCGACGAAGAAGCAGGTAATCTTCGTAGCTGACGTGGTCGATGATGACTACCGGGGAGAGCTGCACCTCTCGATATTCAACCTGAACGATAAGAACGTCATCTTCGAGGAAGGAGACCCCGTCGTACAGTTCATACTCACGCCGATATTCAAGGACGAGATCCACGAGTTTAGCCTCGACGACGTGTTCACGCGGGGTCCGTCGGCGCGCGGCGCGGGTGGGTTCGGCTCCACCGGATCATGAGCGATGACGCGGGCAGTGACCTGCTGGGGTTCGTAGGGGCTAAAAGATATCGGACCGTCCTTGTCGATCCGCCGTGGCGGATCGACATACGCAAGGGAAACAAAAACTGTCCCGAGCACGATCGGCTGTACCGGTACCCGACGATGAGCCTCGACGAGATAAAGGACCTGCCCGTCGCGTCGATCTGTGAGCCCGAGGCGTTCTTGTGGCTATGGGTTCCCAACGCGCTGTTGCTGGCCGGCATCGACGTCCTGAGGACGTGGGGCTTCACATATAAGCAGACCCTGACGTGGGTAAAGACCGATAAGAGGGGGACGCCCTCGCGCAAGGGCATCGCATTCTACTTTCAGCCGATGACGGAGTTCGTATTGTTCGGCGTCCGAGGCCACGCGCCGCGCCGGCTGATGACCAGCCGGATCGAGAGCAACATAGTACTCGCTCCTCGGGTATCAGCGGGGGGTCACTCGCGTAAGCCGTCGAAGATGCGCCGCCTCATCGAGGCCGCATGTCCCGGTCCGCGCGTGGAGCTGTTCGCCCGCGGCTCGGTTCCGGGATGGGACGGCTGGGGCAACCAGGCCGATGACTACGTCGAGGGCGAGTCTCCCGACGGGATGAGATCTAAGAGGCTATTCTAACATATGAGCCCACGAGAGCTTAACGAGGCCATCGCCAGCCATGAGGGCCTGGTGTTTCACTTCTTGATAAGTCATCACATCAACCGAGAAGACAGCCGGTTCTACGACCTCGCGCAGGAGATGCGCCTCGTCATCTGGCACGCCGTCGAGGCCTATGACCCCGCGCGAGGCGTTCCCTTCGGACCATATGCGATCGTGTGCATGTGGAGAAGGTTCATCCAGCTCGGCAAGAAGAAAAAGAAGTGTATCGAGGATAACGAGGCCGTCGCCTCTCTCGACTCGAAGAACGACCGAGGTGATGACCTGCTCGACACGATCATGGACGACTGCCGGTACGAGGACGTCAGCGACGCGCGCCTCGTCGCCGAGTCGGTGTTCTGCTCGAGCACGGCGCTCGCGCGGCCTAAGGCCTTCGAGGCGCTCCGGCTCGTCGCCGAGGGCCGAACCTACGAGGAGGCCTCGCTGACCCTGGGCTGCACCAAGCAGAACGTCGGCGAGCTGGTCTGCTCGGCGCGGACGTGCGTGCTCGCTACCAGCCGTATCGCCCGCGAGCGAGGCTAGACCTCAGCGTAGATGAACTTTCCCGTCGAAACCGTAGGATTATACGCCGGATGGGCTGATCGGTCCTCTACGGCCCGTCATAGTAGATAATTTTTTATCTTATTATTCCCATATCTTTAATTTACTTAAAATTATATTTACATTTTCTTAAAATGATATTATGATCGACGCCTACCCGCCAAAAGGAGGCCGCCGTGGCGAGAGAAGAGAACCTAATCGAGGTATCCGTCGACCCGTCGAGCATCTTATCGGTCGCTTACCGCGTGCGTAACGGTAAGATGGTCGGCGCTCTCGACACGGTGATCATGAAGGTTCCCGAGCGAGAGTACGACGAGTACCTCTCGGCGCAGGCGATCTGTATTGATTTTATACGTCGGCTGACCGAGAGAGCCGAGGCTCAGAAGGAGGCACGAGATGAACCAGGTCGAGGCTAGAAAAGAATGCATCAAGATGTGGGTGTGGATCAGGGACCACGCGGGAGAACGGCTGGAAGGCAGCACCAGTTCTCGTGCGGTTCAGCTCAAAAAAACTTTACGCGCTACGATATGAGAAGGCACGCAGGTGGTGGCACCTTTGTGCGCTATGCGAGGTATTCTTTCACGATAGGTGCAAAGGCTGCCCCCTGTCCAAAGGGCACGCGGTTGGATGCGAGTATTATAGCGAATCATACTACGCATGGCGCCATATTCCCATCTCTGATGTCGATAGCCAGCGCCTATACTCGCAGCAGATCATCGACGACGTCACCGTGTGGAAACCCGGGGGCTATATCATGACACCGCTGTGCGAGGTGACGCTCGACGAGCTGCTCGGGCTGCGGATAGAGGACGCGCTGCAGATAATGGAGGGTGCCTACAGGGGTGCGGCCACGGCCGCGCCGCGCAGCGGACGGATCACGGTGTGGGCCAACGCGGCGAGATCGATGAGCGTCGACGTCGGCGATCACCGCGCGTTGCTGTTTTTGGCCAGAGATAGGTCGGTGACGGTATACGCGAAGAAGGGCAGCGTGGTGCTCGGCATCCTGAGAGACCGGGACGTCGTGATAAAGACGGTAGCCGAGCTTAAAGACCTCGAAAAGCTCATCACCGATTTCTATGATAAGAACATCGTTCACTGCTCGAAGTGCGGCTGCGAGGTGGATCGTCAGAAGGCTTTCGCCGCCGGGCATACCCGGTACGCGGGTACGTACTGCGACTCGTGTGCCGATACCGACAGCTTTAAGCAGGATAAGCTCAGTGAGGGACTATGAAGGAAGGATACAGGTATCGCAAGGCGAAGCGCATCAGGATCGGCGACGGCATCTTGCTGGAAAACAAGAGCGTGCTGTGGGTAGCCCGCATCGAGGCCGACGTGAAGGATCCCAGTCGGCTCATATTCGTCGACGGCAAGAACGACGTGGCGACGATGCTCGGCGCGGAGGAAACGGTTCGTCTCTCGAAGAAGCGACAGCAGGTGTAGGTAAGAATAGGACCTCATAGGAAATCTAACGTAAAAGACGCATACCCAAAGGACCACCATGAAGCATAACACCATAAAGGTATTAAATGATCGGGACCATTGCCTACTGCGCGGGGAGTACATCCTCGGATCGCTGTCCTACACCGAGCACGACCAGCCCATGCTCGGACCGTCGGGCCTGGAGCACAAGACCGTAAGGTTCGTGCCTGCTCTCGTCAAGATCATGAACGAGATAATAGACAACTCGGTCGACGAGGCGGTGCGTACCGGGTTTAAGCACGCGGATAAGATCCGCGTCACCATCACCGACACGTCCTTCAAGGTCGAGGACAACGGACGCGGCATCCCCGTGATCCCGATCGAGGGCGCCGACTCCGGCGACGTCACGAAGCTCATGCCAGTCGTCGCCTTTACCCAGGCGCGGGCCGGCGCTAACTTCGATGATGCGGGCCGCGAGACCATCGGCATGAACGGCGTCGGCGCCTTCGCGTCGAACGTCTTTTCATCGCGCTTCGACGTGATCACGCGTGACGGCAAGAAGAAGCTCAAGCTGGCTTGCTCGGATAACTGCGGCGACATCAAGGCGTCGGTCGTACCCGACCGCGAGTCCGACACGGGAACCGTCGTGTACCTCGAGCCAGACTTCACGCGCTTCGAGTGCAAGTCGATCGACGAGATCCACGTCGAGCTGGTCAGGCAGCGACTCCTGTTCCTCGCCGCGACGTACCGCGACGTCTCGTTCTACCTGAACGGCCACCCGATCAAGTTCGGCAGCGTCGATAAGTTCCTCGCGCAGTTCGGCGCCACCTACGAGCTCATGGACAGCAAGAACCCCGAGCGGCCCTGGTTCATCGCGTTTCTTCCCTCGCCCGCCAATGAGTTCGTACACTTCACCTACGTGAACGGTCTCTACATGTCCCGCGGCGGCAACCACGTCGATAACCTCTCATGGGAGATCTGCTCGAGGCTGCGAGACAAGGCCGCGCGTAAGTTTCCCAACATCAAGCCTGCCGACGTCAAGAACCGGCTGTCGATGGTAGCCTTCTTCTCGAGGTTTCCCGACGCGCGCTTCGACTCGCAGACCAAGGAGAGCTTAGCCAACCCGACGCCCGAGGTCAAGTCGTACCTCGAGGTGGCCGCCGAAGACTTCGACAGGCTGGCCGGACGCATCTGGAGAAACGAGCAGATCATGGGTCCGATCCTCGAGCTGCACCAGATGCAGGAGGACCTCAAGAACAGGAAGGAGCTCGAGAAGCGTAAGCCGGCCAAGAAGGTGATCAGCGACCAGTACTACGCGCCGATCGGCGATAAGCAGCGCCTGTTCCTGGCCGAAGGATTCTCCGCGGTTACAGGACTATCAGGAGCGCTGGGTCGCCGAGGCAACGGCTACTTCGCCCTGCGCGGCGTCCCGCTCAACGCCTATGAGGTCACGCAGCAGAAGCTGCTCGCCAACAAGGAGCTCTCCCTGCTGATCGACGTGCTGCAGCTCGACCTCACCAGCAAGACGAAGGAGATCACCTACGACAAGATCGTGTTCGCCACCGACCAAGACCTCGATGGCTTCCATATCCGCGGGTTGCTCGTCGCCTTCTTCAACCGGTTCGCGCCGTGGCTCTTCGAGCAAAAGCGAATCGTGATGCTCGACACGCCGGTGATGGTCGCGTTCGAGAAGAGTCTGCCGTCGCGCTGGTGGTTCAGTCTCGGCGACGAGCAGGCCGCGATCAAGAAGGACCCGCTCAAGAAGACCGAGACGCTCAAGTATTTCAAGGGACTGGGCACCTGGAAGTCTGAGGTGCTCAGCCCATTCGTCGAGCGTGTAGGCCTCGACGCGCTGCTAACGCCGCTCATCCTCGACAAGAAGGCGCCAGAGCTTATCAAGAAGTGGATGCAGAAGAAGACCGAGGACGGAGTTCGCGCGAGCGATAACCGTAAAGACTTCGTAGGCGGACGATCCTACGACATATTCCTGATGTAGAAAGGATAAGCAGCATGGATAAGAAGACGGTAGACGTCACGCGCGACCGCGCGATAAGTTCCTTTCTCACCGACGAGTATGCGGACAGCGCGCTCGACATGGGATTCCGTTCGATCGCGTCGTACGTCGACGGGTTCAAGCCGACAGGTCGCAAGGTGCTCTACACCGCGCGAAAGTTAAACTTGATGACGGAGATGAAGGTCAGTCGGCTGGCCGCTCGCGTCGCGGAGATGACACAATACCTGCACGGCGAGGGCTCGGCCGAGGGCGTCATAAAGGGGCTGGCCCAGTCGTTCGTCGGTGCCAACAACGTATCGCTGCTAGTGCCCGAGGGCACCTTCGGTACGCGTCACATACCCGAGGCCGCGGCTTCTCGCTACATATCGACGAGGTTGCAGCCCATCGTCAAGAAGATCTTCAGCGATGATGATGATACGGTGCTCATCGAGCAAGTGTTCGAGGGCGACGTCATCGAGCCTCGTTACTTCTTGCCGACCCTGCCGATGCTGCTGATCAACGGCTCTGACGGCATCGGGTCGGGTTACGCGCAGAAGATCCTGCCGCGCGACCCGAAGGCGATGATCGCTACCCTGGAGAAGCTGCTCGCCGGCAAGAAGGCTAAGGTGCCCGCGCCGAGCTTCGTAGGCTTCGTCGGGACCGTCGAGTCCGACGAGGAGCCGGGATCGTGGAAGATCGTAGGTAAGTTCGAGCGCGTCGGCCGGACCAAGATTAAGATAACCGAGCTGCCTATCGGCTACACGCTCGCGTCGTACGTGAAGAAGCTTGATGATCTCGTCGAGAGTCACGTCATCAAGAA
>Ga0153915_10002495_pt1 | contig 16795 bp, 15 predicted proteins | sample Opewatmetagenome_2_FD_107003 | JGI IMG/M metagenome (GOLD analysis project Ga0153915, IMG submission 107003) | Freshwater wetland microbial communities from Ohio, USA - Open water 3 Core 3 Depth 3 metaG | ecosystem: Environmental > Aquatic > Freshwater > Wetlands | place: USA: Ohio, Lake Erie...
CGCGCCGTCGACCTTTTCGAGGGTCTGCTCGACGGCCTGTCGGCGCTGCGGGCGCCGGGGCGACTCGCGGTCGTCGTGTGGTGGTCGGTCGTGCTGTGGGTCACCAACGGGCTGGCGTTCTGGCTCGCCTTCCGGGCCTTCGGCCTCGCACTCTCGTGGGGGCCGGCCCTCGTGCTCCAGGGAGTGATCGCGTTCGGCGTCGCGGTGCCGTCGACGCCCGGGTTCTTCGGCGTGTTCGAAGGGGCGACCCGCGCCGCGCTGACGCTCTATGCGGTGCCGGCGACGACGGCCGCGTCGCTCGCCATCGGCTATCACGTCTGCGGGTTCGTGCCGATCACGTTGCTGGGCCTCTGGTCGCTGTGGCACGCGAACCTGCAGCTCAGCGACCTCCGGGCGCGGGCCGCGGGCGCGGCGTCATGACGGCGATGGGGACACCGCGGAGAACGCAGAGCGCGCAGAGATATGGATGACCACGCCTGCCGAAGCGACCTTCGCAACGACCAAGACCAACTCGGCGATTTCCGCGGGCTGCGCGGTGCATCATGACCCACGCGATGCCTGACCGCGTAGCAATCGCCGCGCACGCCAAGGCGAACCTGTTCCTGCGGGTGCTGGGCCGCGAGACGTCGGGCTACCACGGCCTCGAGACGCTGTTCGTTTTGCTCGAACTGGCCGACGAGCTGACCGTGGAGCGGAGCGCCGCCGGCATCGAGCTCGCGGTGGACGGCGCCGACACCGGCCCGGTCGAGGACAACCTCGCCTACCGAGCTGCGCGGGCGGTGCTCGACGCCACGGGGCAGCGGTTCGGCGTGCGGATGCGGCTCGTCAAGCGCATCCCCGTGTCGGCCGGGCTGGGCGGCGGCTCGAGCGATGCCGCGGCGGCGCTGCATGCGGTCAACGCGCTCGCGGGGAGCGCGATCCCGCGCAACGAGATCCTCCAGCTCGCCGCGCGGCTGGGGAGCGACGTGCCGTTCCTCGCCAGCGGCGCGCCGCTGGCACTCGCGTGGGGGCACGGCGAGCGGATGTTCCGGGTGCCGCCGCCGGCCGCCGCGCCGGTTCTGCTGGTGGTGCCGCCGTTCGGCGTGAGCACGCCCAAGGCGTACGAGCTGCTCGATCAGGGACGTGCCGCGGGCCAGACGCGCGGCACGGTGGTGCTCGACGCCGACGCGTTTGGCACGTGGGGCGGGATCGCCCGGCTCGGCGGCAACGACTTCGAGATTCCCGTGTTCGGCAAGGAGCCCGCGTTGCGGGCGCTGTACGAGAAGCTCTGCGCTACGCGGCCGCTGCTCGCGCGGCTCTCGGGATCCGGCTCGGCCCTGATCGGGCTGTACCGGTCGGAGCGGGACCGGGACGCGGCGGCGCTCGAGCTGGGCGAGCGGGATCACCGGCTGCTCCGGACGGCGACTCGCGCGGCCCCGGCGCCCGCCCCGGCGGCGTGAGGGCGGTCAGACCGCTGCCCGCTACACGCCGCACGCTGCACGAATCCCGATCCCACCCTAACTTGGAGTCCTTAAGACTGCCCTCTCGTCCAATGGCTAGGGCACCGGACTCTGGAATCGGCGGGCGCCCGTGAGGGTGCCCGTTCTGCATCGTATTGTAGGACGCGAAGTTGCAGTCCGGCAGCGCTTTAGCGGCCCCGAGCCGTCCTGTCGCATTCGCCCCAATCGCACCCCACTGGACAGCATTGGCAACCACTGACCGGCAAAGCGCCGGCAAACACCGGCTGGGTATCACTGTGGGAGTTGGGGTCCCTTCAAGGGGACGGAATCCACCCGCGGTGGAGATTGGCCAATGACTGATTGCCCCTCCTCAGCCCGCGCCGTAGCCTTCTCTATGGGTGGAGGCCTGAACCTCCGCCCCCTGAATCCCGCATTCGCGCTCCCGCAGCTCCCCCGTGATCGGGCAGGAGCGACGCATGTACAGAGTGTCCGCCGTCCTTACCATCGCCGTGCTGGCGGCTGTATCCAGCTGCGCCACCGAGCCGCCCGCACCCTCCGACGACACTCCGGACTCGGTGGTGTCTCCGGCCCTCCTCGCCGTTTCCGGCGACACCCAGATGACCATCCCGCACGGCCCGGTGCCCTACCCGCTCGTCGTGCGCGCGGTGGATGCGGACAACGAGCCCCTGGTCGGCGTGGTCATCCGTTGGACGGCCCAGAACGGCTCGCGCGTCACCGCCGAATCGTCGCTGACACAGAGGGACGGCACGGCCCGCGCCGAGTGGATTCTGGGCGGCGCGGCCGGCGCGTACGCTGTCCGTGCTTCGGCGGGTGATCCGGCGCTGTCTGTGACCTTCACCGGGCGGGCGGACCCGGTGGCCGTCCAGGTCGTGATGGAAGTGGACACCCTCCGCCTGACTGCGCTCGGCGATCGGGTCCGGCCGCGGCTCCGGATCACGCACGGCGACCACACGGTGCTCGCCGGCGTCAAGCGGATCCCGATGGACGCCGAGTCCGTCGTCGCGATCGACGCCGACACGACGGTGCTGCTGCGCGCGGTGCGCAACGGCGCCATGGACCTGGAGGCGGGTTTCGGCGACACGCTGTTCCCGTTCCACGTCATCGTAGAGCAGGTCGCCGTGCGCACGGCGATCCTGATGGACAGCGGCCCGCCCGGCGTCGACACCCTGACCATCGGCCCCGACCACCCACGGCAGCTGCGGTTGACCGGTGTGGATGCCCGCGGCAATCCCATCGACGAGTCCGTCCAAGGCACCGTCACGTGGTCGGTCTCCGATGCCTCCACCGTCGAGCTGGCCGCGACGGGCATCGTCACCGGCCGGACCGACGGCACCGTGCTCATTCAGGCGAGCGCCGCGAACATGAGCGCCTCGGCTCCGCTGCGCGTTTGGTCCTGGACCGCGGCGGACGTTGGCGGCCTGGGCACCGTCTGCGCTCGAACCCAGGACGGCGAGATCGCCTGCTGGGGCCTGCGCGATCTCGGGTGGTACTACGGCGTCCCGAACAGCGCCGTGCCGGAGCTCCAGTTGTTCGGCCAGTTCGACAAACTCTCTGTGTCGGAAACGCATGCCTGCGGGCTGCGGAACGGTGGGGAGGCGTGGTGCTGGGGCCGCAACGACTTCGCAGGGCTCGGCAACGGCAGGGTGGACTCGGCCGCCTTCCGCCCGACCCGTGTGCAGGGCACCGCACGCTTCACGACGCTCAGCCTGGGTGAACAGCTCTCCTGCGGCCTGACCGCGGAAGGACAAGCCTGGTGCTGGGGCGTCGGCTCAGGCGGCGTCCTGGGCGACGGCACGTACGGCTCCGCGCCGTGCACAGACGGCCTTTGCGCGGCGACGCCGGTCAGAGTGCATTCCAGCATCGCGTTCACGAGCATCAGCGCCACGGGCTCGCACGTCTGCGCCCTCGACGCGACGGGCGAGGCGTGGTGCTGGGGCTACAACGACTACGGGCAGTTGGGCAGCCCGCGCCAGCCGTGCAACGGCTGGTCGGGCGGCGCCCCAGGTGAGCGGGAGTGCGCGATCGAGCCCGTCCGCGTCAACACCACCCTGCGGTTCCAGTCCATCTCGACCGGCGGCCTGTACACGTGCGCCGTGGCGCTCGACGAACAGGTCTACTGCTGGGGCCTCAACTTGAACAACGTGTTTGGCGACCCTTCCATCTCCACCACCTCCATCAGCGAAACCCCGCTGCTCATCCCGACCACGGCGAGCTTCGTGACGGTCGTTGCCGCGAGCCTGTGGAGCCCCTGCGCGCTCACGGCCGAGGGCGAGGCCTGGTGCTGGGGGGACCGGAACTGGGAGCACCCGTCGTGTGGACCGAGCGGCTGCGACATCAGGCTGGCACCCATGCCAGGCGGGCTGCGCTGGAGACAGTTTGTGCACGGCTGCGGCATCGCCACCGACGGCATCGCGTACTGTTGGGGGGACGGCCTGGTTGGTCGACTCGGAAACGGGACTCGCGAGTACGCGTCGTCGCCGGTCCGGGTGCTCTATCAGCGATGACGGCGGCTAGCACCGCACGGGTGGCAGCCGCAGGTCGTGTCAGTTGCAGCTGAAGTCCGTCGCCGGTGACACGGCAGCCATCGGCGGCTAGTCTGTGGGGGCGTCCGGGTCCACCGCATTGAGAGCGACCGCGATGGCGCGGCGATGGAACTGAAGGGGCCCGGCCGGCGCATCGTTACGACCATGACCCGCGGGGCGCCAGCACCGGCACCAGACGTGGCATGATGCGGTGGACCGTGCAGCGTGCACCGGAGAGCGAGAGGTGCACGGTGTACGGCGCACGCTGCACGATTCCCGATCTCACCCTAGATTGAAGCGTTCAGGTTCCCTGCCCTCTCGTCCAATGGCTAGGACACCGGACTTTGGATCCGGGAATCCAGGTTCGAATCCTGGGGGGGCAATCGGACTTACGCCGTCGGTGCGCCCACTTCCGTACCAACTTCTCCCCAGCCGCTCATCCGCCCCCCGGGGAGACAGCGCCGCGGCTGGGCGGAGGAGGGTTGCCACGACGGGGGGTCCCCCACGGTATCTCGATGGTGCGCACCAGCTGGAGGCGCCGTGAACCGTCTCGTCCCGTGCGTGGCCGTCGCCGCCGTTCTGGCCGGCGCCTGTGGCGTGCCCGCCGCCCAACCGCTGACGGCCGTGCACGCGGCCGCCATCCGCGACAGTGTTCAGGCCACGCTCGATGCGTATCGCCGGTACTCCGCGGCCGGCCAGTGGGATTCCCTGGCGACGCTCTACGCCACGGAACCGGAGTTCCGCTGGCTGGAGCAGGGGGCGGTCCGATACCGCTCAGCGGCCCAGATCCGGGAGGCGCTGCGCCGCTCGTCGCCCACGACGCGTATCGAAACCGACTACTGGGACACCGAGATCGTGCCGCTCGCCCCGGGCGTCGCGACGGTCGCGACGGCGTTTCACGCCAAGTTCCTCGAATCCGGCAGATCCACCAATCGCGAGTTCTCCGGCGTGCTCGACATGACGCTGGTACACCGTGACGGGGGCTGGCGCATCCTGATCGGCCACAGCTCCTCCCGTCCATCGTCCGACTGACGCCCGCATGACCCGCGACTGCCCAGCCATGCCCGTCCGGCTTCGCTCCGTCCGCGATTTCCTGTTTCCCGGCGCCATCATCGCCGCGTGCGGCGGTTTCGCGGGCATGGAGCTGCAGGGCCCTGGCGTGGCCGGGGATGGCAGGCTCGATACCGTGCTCGAGACGATCCGCACGGAACACGGGCTGCCGGCGCTCGCTGCGGTGCTGGTGCGCGGCCGGGTGATCCTCGAGCAGGCAGCCGTCGGGAGCCGCGCCGCCGGCGGTCAGGCGTTGGTGACCCTGGACGACCACTGGCACATCGGGTCGCTGACCAAGGCTGTGACGGCGACGCTCGTCGCCGTGCTCGTGGAGCGTGGCACCGTCGGCTGGTCGCTCACCGTTGGTCAGGCGTTCCCCGGTCTCGTCGACTCGATCCGGCCCGAATACGTGGACGTGCGGCTCGATGAGCTGCTGCAGCACGTCGGCGGCACGGTCGAGGATGTCACCCGCGCGCCCTCCTGGCGCGCGCTCCTCACGAACTCGAGTCCGATCCTCGTGCAACGCCGACGGCTCGCCGTCGAGCTGCTGCAGCTCCCGCCCGGCGGTCCGCGTGGCACCTATCGCTACTCCAACGCCGGGTACGTGATTGCCGGCGCGATGATCGAGGCGGTGACGGGGGAATCGTGGGAGGATCTGCTGCGGCGCGACGTGTTCGGGCCGCTCGGCATGACGGCGAGCGGCTTTGGCGCGCCCGGCGTCGCGGGCGCCGTGACCGAGCCGCGGGGCCACCGCCGCGTGGGTGACGGGTGGGTGCCGCTGGAGCCCGGGCCGTTCGCCGACAATCGCGCGGCCCTGGGGCCAGCGGGCACGGTGAACACGACGCTCGCGGACTACGAGCGTTTCATGGCGGCGCACCTGGCGGGGGCGCGGGGCGAGGCGGGCGGGCTCCTCAGCCCGACGACGTTCGCGACGCTGCACAACCCCGCGCCGGGAAGCGACTACGCGTTCGGCTGGGGAGTCACCCGGCGCGATTGGGCGGGCGGCACGGTTCTGGTGCACAGCGGCAGCAACACGATGTGGTATGCGACGGTGTGGATCGCCCCGGAGCGGAACCTGGCGATGTTCGCCGTCACGAACGCCGGCGGCGATACCGGCGCTCAGGGAACGGCTGCCGCAATCGTCGCGCTGATCGCGCGGTACGACGCGGCGTACCCGCGCGGGAACTAGGGCGGGTTGACACCGGCACCGCTCCCCGACATCCGGCACGAGCCCGGCCGCTTCACGCTCGAGGTGGACGGCGAAGTCGCCTATCTCGCCTACCGCATGCTGGACGATCACACCATCGACTACGCCACCACGTTCGTGCCGCCGGCGCTGCGCCTGCGCGGCGTCGGTGTCCGGCTGGTGGAGCACGCCCTGGCGTACGCGGCGGAGCGGCGGCTCACCGTCGTGTCGAGCTGCTGGTTCGTGCAACGCGTGATGGACGCCGCGCGCGGATAGCCTTCCGGCGCCGGCGCCCCGCCACCCGCGTCCCGCACTACCCTAAGTCGCTCCGCCCGGCTATGTTAGGTGGCTCCCATGGCGGAAATGTCGCTTACCCGGACGGAGATGCTGCTCCTTGCCGGCACGGCCAATCGGCCGCTCGCCGAAGAGGTCGCGGGACAGTTGGGGCAACCGCTCTGTCAGCTGACGATCCGCCGGTTCGCGGATGGGGAGATCTTCGCGCGGATCGATGAGAACGCGCGGGGGCGGGATGCCTTCATCATCCAGTCGACGAATCCGCCCGCCGAGAATCTCGTCGAGCTGCTGATTCTGATCGATGCCGTCCGGCGCGCGAGCGTGGCGCGGGTCAACGTGGTGACGCCGTACTTCGGCTACTCGCGGCAGGACCGCAAGGACCAGCCGCGCGTGCCGATCAGCGCCAAGCTGATGGCGAATCTCATCACGACGGCGGGCGCGGAGCGGGTGCTCGGAATGGACTTCCACGCGCACCAGATGCAGGGGTTCTTCGACATCCCGGTGGACCACCTGTACGCGTCGCCGGTGTTCGTGCAGCACTACCGCCAGAAGCGCCTCAAGGACCTGGTGGTCGTCGCCCCGGACGTCGGGAGCGCCAAGATGGCGCGCGGGTTCGCGAAACGGCTGGACGCGTCGCTCGCGATCATCGACAAGCGCCGCCCCTCGGCCAATATCGCCGAGGTGGTGAACGTGGTCGGCGAGGTCGGCGACCGGGACTGCCTGATCGTGGACGACATGATCGACACGGCGGGCACCATGACGGAGGCGATCCACGCCCTGACCAAGCTGGGCGCGCGGGACATCTACTGCTGCGCGACGCACGCGCTGCTGTCGGGCCCCGCGGTGGATCGGCTCACCGCGACGCCCGTGAAGGAGGTGGCCGTGACCAACACGATCCGGCTGCCGGAGGAGAAGGAATTCGATCGCCTGAAGACGCTCTCGATCGCGGGACTGTTGGCCAAGGCGATCCGGTACACGCACAGCGACCAGTCGGTGAGCTCGCTGTTCGATTGAGGTAGGAGACAGAGCAGATGTCCCAGACGATTTCGATCGCCGCCGAGCGGCGCACGGTCAGCGGCAAGGGCGGGGCCCGCCAGCTGCGGCTGCACGGCCGGGTTCCTGCCGTGATCTATGGACACGGCCGCGAGCCGGAGGCCGTCTCGATCGGGGCCAAGGACCTCGAGCGGGCGCTCACGGGCATCAGCGCGGAGGCGACGCTGTTCGAAGTGGCGATCGACGGCACGCCGGTGCGGGCGCTGATCCGCGAGATCCAGCGCCACCCGTACCGGCCCGACATCATCCATGTCGACTTCTACGAGATCCACGCCGGCGAGAAGGTCGCGCTCGAGGTGCCGATTCACCTCGTGGGCTCGCCCGACGGCGTGCGCAACGGGGGGGGCGTGCTCGACCAGCTGATCCGCGAGCTGAAGATCCGCGTCCTGCCGACCGACATCCCGGAGCACATCGACGTGGACGTGACCGAGCTGCGGGTCGGCCAGTCGCTGCACGTGAGTGACCTCGCCATTCCCAACGCCGAGGTGCTCACCGAGCCGACCACCGCCGTCTGCACGGTCGTGCCGCCGCGCGTCGAGGCCGAAGAGGTCGCCGCCGTCGTCACGCCGGAAGAGGCCGCCGAGCCCGAGCTGATCCGCAAGCCGAAGGAAGAAGGGGAAGAGGGCGAGGAAAGCGAGGAGTAAGCGCTGCGCGCGATCGTTGGTCTCGGGAACCCCGGCGTTGGGTACGCGGCGACGCGGCACAACGCCGGGTTCGTTTTGACGGACCTGTTGGCGGAGCGCTGGGGCCTGCCCGCGTTCCGCCGGGTGGGGCCGGCGCGCGTCACGCACGGCGAGGTGCTGCACCAGACCGTCCTGCTGGTCAAGCCGCACACGTACATGAACCGCAGCGGCGACGCGATCGGCCCGCTGCACGAGGAGCCGGACTTCAGCCCGGCGCGCGACCTGCTCGTGCTGGTGGACGACGCCGCCATCCCGCTCGGCACGTTCCGGCTGCGGGCCCGGGGCTCGGCGGGCGGGCACAACGGGCTCAAGAGCATCGAGGCGGCGCTGCGCTCCCGGGAGTACGCCCGGCTCCGGATCGGGGTCGGCCCCGCCCCCGAGGGGCTCGACGATCTCGCCGATTTCGTGCTCGACGGATTCGACGACGCGGAGGTCCGCACGCTCGAGGCCCTCTGGCCCGCGATGATCGAGGCGGTCGAATGCTGGATCGCCGAGGGCATCGAGACCGCGATGACGCGGTTCAACCGCACGCCGCCGCCACCCACCGAGGATCCCTGAGCGCCGGCCCGGCGGTGGACGGCGGGCGGTTGGCAGTCGGCCGACGCCGGCATTAGCTTTCGCGCTTCGAAAACCCGTCCCCTGCTCCGCGCCGCACCGGCCGGGGCCCAACGTCCAGAGGGAGGTGCGATGTCTCGTCGCTACGAGATCGTCTACATCATGGACAGCGCGCTGGAGGAAGCCCAGGTGAACGAGCACCTGGAGCGGATGCACGCGCTGCTCAAGTCGCCCGACCGGCCGGAGCCGGTCACCGCCTCGAACCACTGGGGCAAGCGCACGCTGGCCTACCCCATCAAGGGCAAGGAAGTCGGCTATTACGTGGTCACGCAGTTCGAGGCCGACCCCACGCGGCTGCCGGAGTTCGAGCGGGCGATCAAGCTCAACGACAGCGTGATCCGCCATCTGCTGATCCTCAACGAGGGCGAGGCCCCACGACCCGTGCGTGTCTCCCCCCCGTTCGATGACGACGAGGCCGAGGACGCGGAGGAGAACGACTGATGCGGCGCCGTGCGAAGACCTGTCCCGTGTGCGAGCTGGGGGTGTTCGTCGTGGACTACAAGGACGAGCGCCTGCTGTCCCGGTTCACGACCGAGCGCGGCAAGATCCTGCCCGCGCGGCTCTCCGGCATGTGCGCGCGGCATCAGCGCCAGCTGGCGGACGCGATCAAGCGCGCCCGTTACCTCGCTCTCCTGCCGTACATCCGGGGCTACGCTCGGTAGCGCGCCCGCGGCGGGGGGGCGGCGGTGACGGCTCTCGCGCTGGCGCTCGCCACGCCGGCGGCGCTGATCGCCCTGCCGGCGGCGGCGCTGCTGGTGCTTGCCGGCGGGCCGCGGCCCGGCCTGCGGGCGGCGGCGGTGGGGCTGGGGGCCTTCGGCCTGTGGTGGCTGCTCGGCACCGGCGACCTGCCGGATCAGACGCTGCGCGCCGCCGCGCTCCTGGCTACGGCCGCGTTCGTCGTGCTGTCGGTCCGCGCCCCCCTGTCCGTCACCCACCGCGCGCTCCTGGCGGTCGCCGTGGCCGCCGGTGGAACCGCCGCGACGTTCGTGGCGTTCGGGTGGTCGTGGTCCCGCCTGCTGTGGTGGGTGGAGTTCCGCACGGGGGCCGCCCTGCGACTGATGCTGGCGCAGATGACGGCCGCCGGCGACGCCGGCGCGCTCGGGGCGGCCGATTTCGAGGGGACGCTCAACGAGCTGATCCACACCAGCGGACGGCTGTTCCCCGCCGCGATGGCGCTGCAGCTGTTCGTGAGCCTGGTGCTGGCGGCGGCGCTGGTCCGGCGCCTGGTGGGGCGTGCCGTGGGGGTGCCGCCCGGCCGGTTCACGGAGTTCCGCTTCTCCGAGCACCTCGGCTGGCTGCTCGCGGTGGCGCTGGTCCTGCTGGTGGTGCCGCCGCTCGCTCCGCTGCGCACGCTGGGCCTGAACGTGCTGGTCGTGATGGGAGCCCTGTACGCGCTGCGCGGGCTCGCCGTCGTCGCCTTCGGGATCCGCGCCATCCGGGGCGGACCCGTGCTGTACGCGGCGGCGGCCCTCGCGGTATTCTTCCTCTTGCCTGGCGTCGTCCTCCTGGGGGTGGTGGACGCCGGGCTGGACCTCCGACGGCGCCGGACGCCGTCCACGGGAGCCTGAAGACCATGGATGTGATTCTCCGACAGGACGTCGCCGATCTCGGGCGTGCCGGTGAGATCGTGACGGTCAAGGAAGGCTACGGCCGCAACTACCTGCTGCCGCGCGGGCTGGCGTACGCCGCCTCCGCGGGCAACAAGGCGCGGATCGCCGCGGAGGCCAAGCGGCGCGTGCACGTCGCCGCCTCGGAGAAGACCGCCGCCGAGCAGCTGGCCGCGGCGCTCGCGACGGCCGACCTGACGTTCACGGCCAAGGTCGGCGAGGGGGACCGCCTGTTCGGCTCGATCACCTCGGCCGACATCGCCGCCAAGCTCGCCGAGCTGGGTCACCCGATCGACAAGCGGATCGTCGACCTGCCCGAGCCGATCAAGCTGATCGGCGTCTACAAAGTGCCCATCCGGCTGCACCACGACGTGCGGCCCGAGGTGCGGGTCTGGGTGGTCAAGGGTTGACCGCGTCCGTTCCCTTCCCCGTCGGGATCGCCTACCTCGACGGTCCGCGCCTGCGCCGGTCGCTGCTTGCGGCGGCCGACTGGGTCGACGCGGGGCGGGACGAGCTGAATCGCATCAACGTGTTCCCCGTGCCGGACGGGGACACCGGCACCAACTTCGCCATGACGCTGCGGGCCGTCGCCAACGGCGTGCGCCAGCTGCACGAGCGCGCCCCGCTGTCCGACGTCACGCGCACCATGGCGGAGAGCTGCGTCCTCGCGGCCCGCGGCAACTCGGGCATTCTGCTGTCGCAGTTCCTAGTGGGCTTTCGCGAGTACCTCGGGGGTCGCGCGCAGGCCAGCGCGGCCGACGTGGCGGGCGCGATCCGCGCCGGCGCGATCCGGCTGTCGGAATCGCTGGACGAGCCCGTCGAGGGCACGATCCTCACGGTGAGCCGCGACGTCGCCGACGAGGCCGAGCGGGTCGCCGGCGAGACGCACAACTTCGAGGAGCTGATGCGGCGCCTGCTCGACCACGGGCAGACGTCGCTGGCGCGGACGCCCGAGCTGCTGCAGGCGCTCAAGGAATCGGGTGTGGTGGACGCCGGGGGGAAGGCGTTCGTGCTGCTGCTCGAGGGCATCGTGCGGTTCATCGAGGGCGATCCGATCGTCCCCGTCGCGCACACGACCGACTACGCGGTGCCGGACGCCGCCGCGCTGGCCGAGGTGGCCAGCGAGCGGGACTTCGGGTTCTGCACCGAGGTCCTGGTGCGCGGGGCGCAGCTGCCGCCCACGACGGAGGTGCGCGTGGCGCTCCGGGCGCTCGGCGGCTCGATCGTCGTGCTTAGCACCGGTGACCTGCTCAAGGTCCACGTGCATACCGAGGCGCCGGAGCGCGTGTTCGCGCTGGCGGCCGCGTGGGGCACGATCGAGTCCACCAAGGCCCAGGACATGCGCGAGCAGCGCCGCAGCCTGCACGGCGAAGGCCTGCGGACCCGCCCCGTCGCCCTCGTGGTGGATTCGTCGTGCGATCTCCCCGACGAGGCGCTGGACCGCCACGGCATCGTCGTCGTGCCGCTGCAGGTGATCGAGGGCGCCACGACCTATCTCGACCGGGTGGGGATCAGCCGCGACGAGCTGTACCGCCGGATGGGCGAGGGCGTGATCTTCACGACCTCCCAACCCACGCCCGCGGCGTTCGTGCAGGGCTTCGAGGATGCGCTGAGCGGCGCCGGCGAAGCCATCGCGATCCTGATCGCGCGGGTGCTGTCGGGCACGCTCGCCACCGGGCAGGCCGCCGCCAAGGCGCTGGGTGGCAAGATCAGCCTGGTCGACTCCCGCTCGGCCTCCCTCGGGCTCGGACTCCAGGCCCTGCTCGCCGCCGAGCTGCTCGAGCAGGGCTGGGCGGCCGACGCCGTGGTGCGCGAGCTCACCCGCGTGCGCGATCAGTCGGGCGCCTTGTTCACCGTCGACACGTTCGAGAACCTGCTGCGCTCCGGGCGGGTGGGGCGCGGGCGCGCCTGGCTCGGCACGCTGCTCGACGTCAAGCCGATTCTCGAGCTGAGCCCCGAGGGGCGGATCATCCCGCTCGACCGCGTGCGCGGCCGGGAGGCGCTCGTGCCGCGCGTGCTGCGGCATCTCGATCAGCGGCTCACGCCGCGGCCGCGGCAGCTCCGCATCGGCATCGTCCACGCGCACGTGCCGGAGATCGCCCGGCGCCTCAAGGACGACATCCAGGCGCGGTTCACGCCGAAGGACTGCATCGTGGCCGAGGTGACCGCCGCGCTCGGCGTCCACACCGGGCTCGGCGCGTGGGGCATATTCTGGCAGGTTGAGGATCCATCCCCCACCGCGCGCTGAGTCGAGCCATCCGCCGCCAGGAACAATTCCGGTCCCGGGCCGCTAAGAAGGGGAAGGCCCTCGAAGGGGAAGTCCGTCTCGCCGCCGGGGCCCTGGCCGAGCGCAAGGCGCAGGACGTGGTCGTGCTGGACCTGCGCGGGCTGAGCGAGGCGACGGATTTCTTCGTGATCGCGTCGGGCACGTCCGACACGCACGTTCGCGCGGCAGCCGAGCACACGATGGACGCGCTCGACGGCGCGGGCCGGACGGTGCACCACGCCGAGGGGCTGACCGCGGGCCGCTGGGTGCTGCTCGACTATGTGGACTTCGTGGTCCACGTGTTCCACCCCAGCGCGCGGGAGTTCTACCAGCTCGAGCGCCTCTGGGCGGACGCGCCCTGCCTCGTGCTGGAGCCGGGGAGGTGAGCCGATGAAGCGACTGGTGATCGGCGGGCTCGCCACGCTGCTGCTGCTCGGCGCCCCGGGCCAAGCCGCCGCGCAGTACTTCGGCCAGAACAAGGTGCAATACCGCCGCCTCAAGTTCTCCGTGCTCGCGACGCAGCACTTCGACGTGTACTTCTACGAGGGCGAGCGCGCGGCGGCGCTCGACGCGGCCCGCATGGCGGAGCGCGCGTACGGCCGGCTGTCGCGCGTGCTGAACCACCAGTACCGCGAGCGCCAGCCGATCATCCTGTTCGGGTCGCACACCGAGTTCCAGCAGAACAACATCACCGACATCGGCGACGCGACGGGCGGCGTGACCGACGCCTACCGCCACCGGATCATGCTGCCGCTCACCGGGTCGTACGCCGACTTCGAGCACGTGCTGCAGCACGAGATGGTGCACCAGTTCCAGTACGACGTGTTCGCGCGCGGCCGGATCGGCGCGGGCCTGCAGCGGCTGATCGCGGTGCAGCCGCCGCTGTGGCTGTTCGAGGGCATGGCCGAGTACCTGTCGCTCGGGCCGGTGACCCCGCTGACGGCCACCTGGCTCCGCAACGCGGCGCTGGAGGGCCATCTCCCGTCGATCGACCGGATGACAAACGACCCGAGCGTGTTCCCGTACCGCTATGGCCACGCCCTGATGGCGTTCATCGGCGAGCGCTGGGGCGACGAGAAGATCGGCGAGATCCTCCACGAGGTGGCGGCGTCCGGCGTGGAGGCCGGCTTCCGCCGCGCGCTCCACATGTCGCTCGACGAGCTGTCGGAGGAGTGGCACTACGCCGTCCGCAAGCAGTACCTCCCGGCGATCGCGGAGTTCGCGACGGCCCGGATGATCGCGCGGCCCGCGCTCACCCGCCGCCGCACCGGCGGCACGATGCACATCTCGCCGGCGGTGTCGCCCGACGGCAGCGAGATCGCCTACCTGTCCGAAGGGCGCTCGTACTTCATCGACCTCTGGGTGGCGGAGACGGAGACGGGACGGGTGCTGAGCCGGCTCTCGAAGAGCGCGTTCAGCACCCAGCTCGAGAACCTGCGCTACGTGTACTCGACGGGCTCGTGGTCCCCGGACGGCCGCTCCTACGCGATCGCCGCCAAGCACGGCGGGCGCGACGATCTGGTGATCTTCGACATGCGGCGCCACAAGGTGTCCCGCCGCATCGCGGTGCCTCTGGCCGGGGCGTCCACCCCGAGCTGGTCGCCCGACGGCCGGCAGCTCGTGTTCACCGGCTCCGACGGCGGGCTGTCGGATCTGTTCATCGCGAACGTGGACGGGTCGGGCCTCCAACGGCTGACGCAGGACAAGTACGCCGACCTCCAGCCGGCCTGGTCGCCCGACGGCCGCACGATCGCGTTCGCGACGGACCGCGGGCCCGACACCGACCTGGGCGAGCTCAAGATGGGCCCGCTGCGGATCGCGCTGTACGACCTCGGCAGCGGCACGATCCGGGTGCTGGACGGCATGACGGGGCGGAACATCAACCCGCAGTGGGCGCCCGACGGCCGCTCGGTCGCCTACGTGTCCGACCGCACCGGCATCGCGAACGTCTTCCTGTACGATCTCGGCGACGACGCCGAGTACCAGCTCACCAACATCCTCACGGCGGTCACGGGGATCACGGAGCTGTCGCCCGCCATCTCGTGGGCGCAGCAGGCCGACCGCCTGGTGTTCTCGGTGTTCGAGGGCGAGGACTTCACGTTCGACGTGTACGCGCTGGACGACCCGCGCGCGCTCAAGCGCCAGCGGTGGGCGCCGGCGACGGCCCCGGCCGCCGTGGCCGCGGCGCCGGCCGCGCCGGCTGACAGCGTGGCGGCCGTCGTCGTGACGCTCGCCCCGGACTCGCTGCGCCGGACGGGCGCCGACTCCGCCCGGACGGATTCGGCGCGGGCGGCGCCCGTCGCCGGGTCGTTCTACCGGGGCGCCGGGGGCTTCCGCGCGTCCGGCGCCGCCCCGGCCGCCGCGCCCGCGGAGGCGCAGCCGGTATCGATCAAGGCCCTGCTCGACAGCGCCACGCTCGCGCTGCCCGACACGGCGAAGTTCAGCTACCGCGGCTACTCCGCCCGGCTCGCGCCCGACTACATCGCCCAGCCGGCGATCGGCTACACGCGCGACAACTTCGGGAACGGCTTCTACGGGGGCGCGGCCATCGCCCTGTCGGACCTGCTGGCCAACCGGCACGCGTACTTCGCGGCCCAGATCAACGGCCGGATCGACGAGGCGCAGGCGCTGGTCGCCTACACCAACGAGGGGCACCGCACGGGCTGGCTGGCGGGCTACGAGCAGTTCCCGCTGTTCTTTTACACGGGCAGCTTCTACGGCGACTCGCTCGGCGTCGGGACGGCGATCTTCTCGTTCACGCGCTACATGACGCGCCGCGTGTTCGTCGAGGCGCACCGCCCGTTCGACCGGTTCCGCCGCGTCGAGCTGGCGCTCCGCCTGACGGACGTGGGCATCGCCCAGCAGCAGATCGTCCAGACGTTCGACCCGTTCACCGGCGAGTTCCTGGGCCAGGACATCCTCACCCAGGGCCTGGGCCACGACATGTACGTGCAGCCCTCGCTCGCCATGGTGTTCGACAACTCGGTCTCGCTGTACGTCGGGCCGTGGCTCGGCCGGCGCAGCCGCTTCGAGTACGCGCCCGCCGTCGGGCAGGTGCGGTTCCACCAGTTCCTGGCGGACTACCGGCGCTACGACCGCCTCGTGGGGCCGTTCGTGCTGGCGACGCGCGCCATGTTCTTCGGCCGGTTCGGGCGCGACGAGGCGCAATACCGGGTGGCGCTGGGCAGCACCGACTTCATCCGCGGCTACACCGTGGGCTCGCTGCGCAACCACGAGTGCACGGCCGAGTCCGCGGCCTCGACGCTCACCGGGTGCGCCAGCCTCGATCAGCTGATCGGCACGCGGTTCGGCCTGTTCAACGCCGAGCTGCGGTTCCCGCTGTTCCGCCAGCTGGCGCTCGGCTTCCTGCCCGTGTGGTTCCCGCCGATCGAGGGAGCGATCTTCTTCGACGCCGGCGTGGCGTGGGAGAAGGGCACGCGCCTGGTGTGGAGCCGCGGCCCGTACGACAACCCGGCGCTGGTCCGCCAGCCGCTCACCTCGTGGGGCTTCTCCACCCGGCTCAACCTGCTCGGCTTCGCGGTCTTCCGGTTCGACTACACCAAGCCGCTCGTCCGCGCGCAGGACGTCGGCTGGTACTGGACGATCAGCCTCGGCCCCACCTTCTGACGCCGCGCTTGCCGCGGCTCTGGGGGCCTTCTAGCTTCCCACCGTGCTGAACGGCCGCTCGATCGCTGTCCTGCTGCTGCTGACGTCCGCGTGCGGCACCTCCCCCGAAACCAGGCAACTGCGCGAGGCGGTCGCCACGCGGGTCCCCGACGACGCCCGCGGCGTGGCCTTGCGCCTCGCGGCCCGCCGCGGCGCGGACGTGCGGCTTTACCGCCTGCCCAACCTCGACGCCGTGGCGTGGCGGTTCACTACGCCGGGGCTCGTGGCGGACCGCGTGGTGGGCTACGCGCCGGACGAGGACGCCGTGTACGTGCTGTCGCCCGGCAACCAGCTGCTGGCGCTCGACCTCACGTCGGGACGCGCCCGCACGGCCGACACCGCGGTGACGTTCGCCGCGCTGGGGCCCACGGGGGGGGTGCTGCTGGGGCACCG
>Ga0153915_10002496_pt1 | contig 16794 bp, 14 predicted proteins | sample Opewatmetagenome_2_FD_107003 | JGI IMG/M metagenome (GOLD analysis project Ga0153915, IMG submission 107003) | Freshwater wetland microbial communities from Ohio, USA - Open water 3 Core 3 Depth 3 metaG | ecosystem: Environmental > Aquatic > Freshwater > Wetlands | place: USA: Ohio, Lake Erie...
TGAACATGAACTGCCACTGGCGGTCGCGCGACGCCTACAAGGCGGCCTACATGAACGTCTTCGCCCTGACCGACCTCCAGCGGTCGATCGCCGCGCGGATCGCCGAAAAGACCGGCCGGCCCGTGCGCGTCGGCCGGTACGCCGACCTCGTCGACAGTTTCCACATCTACGGCTCCTACTTCAGGGAGTTCGAGGGTTTTCTGAAGATGGTCGAGAAACGGCCGTTCGAGGAACGGACCTGGACAAGCGACTACGCCGAGCCGATGTTCGAAGAGGCCCGCCGGCGCCTGGCGGATGAAAAGAAGGAAGGGCGATAGGCCCGCCGCGCCGCCATGCCCGTCATCATCTTCGCGGCCTGCGCCCTGGCCTCGGCCGGGCTGGCCGTCCGCTTCGCCGTCCGGGGGCCACGGCGGCTGTACGCCGTTTTCAAGCCCCTGACCATGGTCCTCGTCGTCGCCGCGGCCCTGGCCGCGGAGACGCCGGTTCCGGCCGCCTACAAGACCTTCATCCTGGCCGGCCTCGTCTGCTCCCTGGCCGGAGACATCGCCCTGCTCGCTCCGGAAAAGGGCTTCGCGGCCGGACTGCTGTGCTTCCTGGCCGCCCACGTTTTCTACATCCTGGCCTTCAGGCCGGCGCCGGGACACCCGACGTCCATGGGCGTCCTCCTGCCTTTCATCATCCTCGGCCTGCTCATGTTCCGGACCCTGACTCCATCGCTCGGCCGGCTGAAGTTGCCCGTCCTCGTCTATACCGCGGCCATCACGATCATGGCCTGGCTCGCGGCCGGGCGCTACGTCGAATACGGCGGCGCCAGGCCTCTCCTGGCCTTCGCCGGGGCGGTCCTGCTGCTTCTCTCCGACTCGGCCCTGGCCTACAACAGGTTCGTCAAGAAGATCCCGGCCGCCCAGGTCATCATTCTCGGGATGTATTTCCCCGCCCAGCTTCTGATCGCGCTGTCGGTTTGAGCCCCCCCCCGGCCGCGGCCCCGTCCTTCCCGCAGGTTCCGCCCGACGGCCCGGAGGTCAACCCCTGGCCAGGAGCCAGAGGACGACGAGAGCGCTCAGGCCCAGCCGGTACCAGGCGAAAACGCGGAGGGAATGCCGGCCGACGAACTTCATGAAGAAGCGGATGGCCAGGAGGCCGCTGAGCAGGGCCGCGCCGAACCCGACGGCCAGGACGGCCCAGTCCGCCCCGGAGGCGTGACCGATCTCCAACCCCTTTTTCACGGCCGCGCCGAAGACCGTCGGGATCGAAAGAAGGAACGAGAACCGGGCCGCGTCCGGCCTGGTCAGCTTTCGGCCCAGGCCGGCCGCAAGCGTGATGCCCGAACGCGAGACGCCGGGGATGAGGGCCGCGGCCTGGGCGATGCCGATAACCGTCGCGTCCGCCGCCGTCATGTCCGCGAGCGTTCTCTTCTTCACGGCGATTTTTTCCACGGCGAAAAGAAGCCCGGCCACGACCGCCAGCGCGACCGCCACGACGCCGGGACGGCGCAGGGCGCCGCCGACGAAGGACTCGAACAGATAGCCGGCGGCGACAGCCGGGACGGTCCCCAGGAGAATGAGCCAAGGGAGGCGCTGGTCCGGGTCGTTCCGGAGGTCCCGGCGGCCGAGGCTGCGCCCGAATCCCCGGGCGAGCCGGACGATGTCCTTCCGGAAGAAGACGACCAGGGCGACGAGCGTGGCCAGGTGCATGGCCACGTCGAAGAGGACGTTATCGAAGAAATCGAACTTGAGGATGTCGTGGAAGAGGACCAGATGTCCCGAGCTCGAAACGGGCAGGAACTCCGTCAGGCCTTGGACGATGCCCGCAATCATCGAGTACAGGTAATTCATGAATCAGCCGCCTTCCCTTTGAAACAGGCCGGGATATTACATCAAATTCCACCGCCTGGCAACGGGCTCCCCCTAGAGAAAAAATGACCGGCCCTGGGGCTCCCGGCGTCAGGCCGGTTTGGCCGCGAACCATTCCCGGCCGCCGGCGCCCAGAAGCCCGTGGAGCGTGAAGAGCCCGAGAACCGTGCCGACCGGCAAGAGCGGCAGCATCAGGGCTCCGGCGATGACGCCGAGAATGCGCCCCCAGGCCGCGCCGCGTCCCACGCCCACCGCGGCGATGAAGTCGACGATCCCGGCCCCGGCCGAGACCAGGAGCAGGTTCATGCCCAGGGCGCCGACGAGGGCGTTGCCCAGGAGGGCGGAGCGTTCTTGGCCGCCGACATAAGCGGCGCCGGCCGCGAGGATGAGGAGGAAGAGGCCGGCCGTGGCCAGCTTGAGCACCCCGGCCAGGATCAGGCAGAATCTGGCGGTCTTGACATTACTCGGCATGGCCGTCCTTCGCGCGTCTCATTTCGTTCCATTGTAACCCATGGAGGCCCGCCGGCACAATATCCGGCCTGGAGGAATCGGTTGCCTTGTAGCTCCGACGGTCTTTGAAATATAATGAGCCCGGCCCGACATGCAAAAGATCAGCCGTCTGAACGCCCTGCTCGAGGTGCTGAAAACCTCGCCCGACAGGGTCGGGAAGATCTTCATCCAGAAGGAACAGGGACCTCATCGGATCGGCGAAATCGTCCGCGAGGCCCGGGCCCATTCCGTCCCCTTCCTGTTTGTCCCCAAGCAGCGGCTCGACCAGCTCGCCCCCCATCATCAGGGCGTCCTGGCCGAGATTTCGGCCAAGGAGTTCGACTCCCTGGAAAGCATCCTGGCCGGCGCCGCCCGGCCCCTGCTCGTTCTTCTCGACGAGATCGAGGACCCGCAGAACCTGGGAGCCATCATCCGCAGCGCCGCCGGGGCGGCCGTCGACGGCCTCATCCTCCCCGAGCGGCGCTCGGCCGGCCTGACCGACGTCGTGGCCACGGTTTCGGCCGGCACGGTGGAGCGGGTCAGAGTCGCCCGCGTCCCGAACCTCGTCCGGGCCATGGAGGAACTGCGGGAGCGCGGCGTCTGGCTCGTCGGGGCGGAAGGCTCGAGCCGCGAGCCCTGGCACGAATTCGACTACACCCAGCCCGTCGGCATCGTCCTCGGCTCCGAGGGTCGGGGCCTGCGGCCGCTCGTCCGGAGAACCTGCGACAAGCTCCTGGCCATCCCCCTGGCCGCCGGCGTCGATTCCCTCAACGTGGCCTCGGCCGCCTCCGTCTTCCTCTTCGAGGCCGTCCGCCAGCGTCGGCAGGGAGCGGAGTCTTCGGAGCGACCGATAAAAGCGCCGCGGAGCGACTCATAGCGGCGCTCCGGCGCCGGGGCGCAACTTGACATCATTTCGTCCCTGCCCGTAGAATAGGCGGGTATCGCAACCTCTTGAAAGAGCACAAAATGGAAAAAGCGCTCGAGTTTTACACCCTGGAGAAGGGCATCCTGGCCCTTAAAGAGCAGATCGACGCCCTGGCCGACAGCGACGATCTCACGAAAAAGGACAAGGTCGCCGAACTCCGCCGGCAGATTGAAGAGGAGTGGGCCGGGATCATGCCCCAGCTGACGACGACCCACATCGTCCAGATCGCCCGCCATCCCAAGCGCCCGTACACGCTCGACTATATCCCGGCGCTCTTTCAGGATTTCATGGAGATGCACGGCGACCGCCGTTTCGCGGACGACCCGGCCATCGTCGCCGGCCTGGCCTCCTACAAGGGCCGGACCGTGGCCGTCATCGGCCACCAGAAAGGCCGCACGACCCGGGCCAGGATCGAGAGGAATTTCGGCCAGGCCAACCCCGAGGGCTACCGCAAGGCCCTGCGCGTCATGCAGGAGGCCGAGAAGTTCGGCTTCCCGGTCATCACCCTGATCGACACGCCCGGCGCTTATCCCGGCATCGGCGGGGAGGAGCGGGGCCAGGCCGAGGCCATCGCCTTCAACCTGAAGACGATCTCCACCCTGAAGGTCCCGATCATCAACGTCGTCATCGGCGAGGGCGGCAGCGGCGGCGGGCTGGGCATCGGCTTCGGCGACCAGCTGATGATGCTCGAGCATTCGTTCTATTCCGTCATCTCGCCGGAAGGCTGCGCCGCCATCCTCTGGAAGGACCAGAACGCCGTCGAGCTGGCCGCCGAGAACCTCGGCCTGAGGGCGGCGACCCTGCTCGAGCTCGGCATCATCGACAAGATCATCCCCGAGCCGCCCGGCGGGGCCCATGTCGACCCGGAACTGACATACAAGAACGTCGACAAGCACATCTATCAGGCCCTCAAGAAGCTCGAGGGCAAGCCCGTCGACGAGCTCGTGGCCGAACGCTACCGGAAAATCAGGAAAATAGGGGTCTTTGTCGAAAAGTGAGCGAAGATATCTCCCCCAAAAAAGAATTGGCCGCCATCAAGGGCACGCGCGACATCCTCCCCGGCGAAGTCGAATGCTGGCAAGCGCTCGAAGCGGCCGCCCGCGCGACCTTCGAGCTCTACGGCTTCCGCGAGCTCAGGGCTCCCGTCTTCGAGGCCACGGAGCTGTTCGAGAAGGGCACGGGCCAGACCTCGGACATCGTGACCAAGGAGATGTACACCTTCCAGGACAAGGCCGGCCGGTCGCTGACCCTGAGGCCCGAGTACACCCCGTCGGTCGTCCGGGCGATCGTCGAGCACCGGCTGGATCTCCAGCCCGGCCTCATGCGCTACTACTACATGGGCCCCATGTTCCGCTACGACAAGCCGCAGAAGGGCCGCTACCGCCAGTTCCACCAGGTCGATGTCGAAGTTTTCGGGGAAAAAGACGCCGCCGTCGACGCCGAGATCATCGAGATGGCCCATGCCCTGCTGGAGAGAATCGGCGTCCCGGAGACCGAAACCCTGATCAACTCCGTCGGCTGCCGCGCCTGCCGTCCGGCCTACAGCCGGGCCCTGCGGGAGGCGGCCGGCGCCCAGGCCGAGTCCCTCTGCCCCGACTGCCGGAGGAAGGTCGAGACCAATCCCCTGCGGATCTTCGACTGCAAGATCGAGGCCTGCCGGCGGATCGCCGAGGCCTTCCCCCGCATCCTCGACTATCTCTGCGACGAGTGCCGGGACCATTTCCAGGCCCTGCGCGGTTGGCTCGATCTCCTCAAGATCCCCTACCGGGTGGATTCCCGCCTGGTCCGGGGGCTCGACTACTACACGAAGACGACCTTCGAAATCGTCTCGGGCAGTCTCGGCGCCCAAAACGCCCTGCTCGGCGGCGGCCGGTACGACGACATGATGAAGGACTTCGGCGGCCCGGACATCTGCGGCATCGGCTTCGCCATGGGCATGGAACGCGCGCTCTCCGTCGCCAACCTGTCCGTCGGAAAGGCCAGGCCCCTCTATCTCGCCTATCTCGGCGGCGAGGCCAAGAAGGCCGGCGTCGAGCTCGGCCGATTCTTCCGCCGGAACGGCGTCTTCTGCGTCGTCGAATTCAAGGACCGGGGGATGAAGGCCCACTTCGCCCGGGCCAGCAAGCTCGAGGCGGCCTGGGTCCTCGTCATCGGCGAGAACGAGCTCGCGAAGGGCCGGTTCGGGCTCAAGGAGATGGCCACCGGCCGCCAGGTCGAAGGGACGAAGGAAGAGCTCCTGGGCATCCTTCGGGACCGCTGAGCGATTGGAACAAGCCATGAACAACGCAACCAAGACCGCCACGTCTCTGAAAAGGACCGACTACTGCGGCGCCCTGCGGATCTCGGACGAGGGCCGCGAGGTCGTCCTCTGCGGCTGGGTCCAGAAGGCCCGCGACATGGGCCAGCTCCTTTTCGTCGACCTCCGCGACCGAGAGGGCCTGGCCCAGGTCGTCTTTTCCACCGACCGCGCCGATCTCCTGGAGACGGTCAAGAAGCTGCGGCCCGAGTTCGTCGCCGCCGTCCGGGGCGTCGTCCAGAAGCGCGATCCGAAGTCCGTCAATCCCCAGATGGCCACGGGGGAGGTCGAAGTCGTCGCCTCGGCGGTCGAGATCAAGGCCGCGTCCAAGGTCCCCCCCTTCGTCCTCGTCGATCCCGTCCAGGCCTCCGACGAGCTGCGCTTCAAGTACCGCTACCTGGACCTGCGCCGGCCGGCCATGCAGAGGAACATCCGCCTGCGCCACGAGGCCTCCGCGGCCGTCCGCGGTTACATGAACGGCCACGGCTTCCTGGAGATCGAGACGCCCATCCTGACCAATTCGACACCGGAAGGGGCCCGCGATTACCTCGTCCCCAGCCGGATCTACAAGGGCCGTTTCTACGCCCTGCCCCAGTCGCCCCAGCAGTTCAAGCAGATCCTGATGATGTCCGGCTTCGACCGGTATTACCAGATCGTCCGCTGCTTCCGCGACGAGGACCTGAGGGCCGACCGCCAGCCCGAATTCACCCAGATCGACGTCGAGATGAGCTTCGTCGAGCCCGAGGACATCTACGGGCTCATCGAAGGCCTGATGGTCCCGGTCTTCGAAACCATCGGCGAAAAGATCTCGACGCCGTTTCCCAGGCTGACGTACCGCGAAAGCATGGACCGCTACGGTTCGGACAAGCCCGATCTCCGGGCCGGCATGGAAATCCGCGACCTGACGGACGCGGCTCCGGCCCTCGGCTCGGACATCGTCGCCAAGGCGCTGGCGGCGGGCGGCCTCCTGAAAGGCCTGACCGTCAAGGGAGCGGGGACGTATTCCAGGTCCCAGCTCGACAAGCTCGGCGACAGGGCCAAGAGCCTCGGGGCGCCCGGACTCTTCTGGCTGAAGAAGTCGGGCGGCTGGAAGTCCTCGCTCAAGCTCGCGGAGCCGGCCATGTCATTGATATGGCAGAAGATGGAGGCGGAGGAAGCCGACCTGGTCCTGTTCCTCGCCGCGCCGCGCGAGACGGCCCTCAAGACGCTCGGCGAAATCCGCAGGGACTTCGTCCTCGGCCTGGTCAAGGGACGGCGGCTCTTCAATTTCGCCTGGATCACGGACTTCCCGCTGTTCGAATGGAGCGCCGAGGAAGGCCGCCTGGTGTCCATGCACCACCTCTTCACCTCGCCGAACGACGACGACCTGCCCCGGCTCGAAACGGAGCCGGCCCGCGTCCGGGCCAAAGCCTACGACATCGTCCTCAACGGCTATGAGCTCGGCGGCGGCTCCATCCGCATTCACGACATCGATCTGCAGAAGCGGATCTTCAGGATCCTGGGCATGACGGACGAGAACGCCGAAGCCAGGTTCGGCTATTTCCTCGAGGCGCTCAGCTACGGCGCACCGCCCCACGGCGGCATCGCCCTCGGGCTCGACCGCCTGGTGATGCTGCTCGCCGGCGAGGAGTCCCTGCGCGAGGTCATTCCCTTCCCGAAGACGACCAGCGCCCTGGACCTGATGACCGGCGCTCCGACCGAGGTCTCGGCCCGCCAGATCGAGGAGCTCGGCCTGAAATTGAAGGATTAGCCGGCCGCGGCCGGCTTGAAAGGCGGGGATACGCCCATGGGCGGGGAATACATCATCGTCAAGCAAAATCAATACATGCGGATCTTCAGGAAGGCGGGAGCGACGGACCGCGCCCACGCCAAGCCCGTCGGCGACCTCGGCATCCGCGAGAACCGCATCTTCCGCGGCCTCGTCAATCAGGGCGTCATCGTCGACGCCGGCGGCGGGGCCTACTATATCGACCTGGGCGAGGCGGAGGATTTCGTCTCCCGGCGGCGGAAGAAGGCCTTCTTCATGTTCGTCATCATCCTCTTCGTCCTGCTCGTCCTCTTCCTGTTCAACGGGAAGCTGTTCAAATAGTCTCCCGGATCACTTCGCTTCGGCCACGACCGCGTTGAGGACTTTCTTCGTCGCCGGGTCCTGGGCGAAGAGGACGACGGCGAGTTTCGTCCGGTCGATTTTGGCGTGCCGCTCGGGGAATTTGTATCCCTTGAAGCGCGTGCTGGTGTTCTCGAACTCCGTCAGGTAGGCGTCGGCGGCCCGCTCGGAAACAGCCAGGTCGAAGGACGCCTGTTTGGCGGCCGGCTCGATGGCGAAGAGATCGCGAACGATCATCTTGTGAACCAGGAGACCGTTCCCGCCCTTGTAGGGCTCCTCCTTCTGAACCAGGATGAGCCGGTATTCCGTTCCGGAGGCCGCTTGTCCGAGATCGTATTCGACGTTGACGGCGTCGCCGTTGCGCGTCGCCCGGAGCTTGAGGACGACGCCCGGCGCGGCGCCGAGCTTGGCGTCGATCGCCGCCTTGTACTGCTTGAACTTGGCCTCGGCCGTGCCGCGCGAGCCGCCGCCGGACGTGTCCTTCTCGCCGTCAATGACGATCGTCGGCGTGCTGCCGATGCCGTAATAGTCCTGCCGCGCCTTGGTCGCGGCGTTGATCATCGGATCGGGCCGAGGAATGGGCAGGTGGTATTCGAGGACGGCCAGGTATTTGGCCGGATAGGTCTCGATGAGGCCGTCGAAGCCCAGGTCCGCGGCGACGCACGGCGGACATTCCGAGCCCGTGAAGAGCTCGGCCAGGACGGTCTTGCCCTTGTAGACGGCCGGCGCCTTGAACGGCTCGGCCTCGTACGGCAGGGCCTTGAGCCTGGCTTCGAGCGCCGCCTCGAAGCCGTCGGCCTGGCCGTTGAGCTTGACGTACAGCTCTCGGGCCGCGGCCTTCGCCATGGGATGGCTTTCGGCCGCCGCGGACAGGAAGGCCTCATAAGCTTCCTTCGTCTTGCCCATGAGGCGGTAAGCTCCGCCCAGCGTGTAATAATAGGCGGCGTCGGGACTGCCCCCCTCCTTCCTGAACGTCTCGAGCGCGGCCATGGCCTTGCCCGTGTCGCCGGCGTTGAGCTGCGCCTGGGCCACCAGGACTCCGAAGCCGGTCAGGACGAACGACTTGAAGGCCTCCGTCTGGTTGGCCGGGATGCCCTCGTAGGAAGCGGGCTCCTGCGCCGCCTTGGCGGACTGGGCCCGATAATCCAGGACGGCCGCGAGGACGGCGGCCTTGTCGAACGTCTCGAGCTTCGGATGGGAGAGGATCTTGTCGGCGGCCAGCATCGGGCCCTGCATGCGGGCCTGCCCCTTTCCCGCGGCCAGGTATTCCTTTTGAAGGGCCAGGATATCCTCGAGCGTCGCGGCCATCTCGACCTTGGCGCCGAGGATGTAGAACTCTATGGCCGGCATGAACCGCGTCGAGGGATAAGCCGCCTTGATCCGCTCGAATTCCTTGAGCCGGGCGGCGGCGTCCTGGATCTGGCTGGCGGCGACGAGCTCATTGTACTCGGCCGGGCGCTGCTGCTGGGCCCGGGCCGGCGACGGAGCCGCGACCGCCAGGATGAGCGTCAGGCAAAGGGCGAAAATCGCGAAACGACGGGTCTTCTTGTTCATAGAGCCTCCTGCATGAATGGCTTATTATAGGCCGGAGCGGCGCGCCGGTCAAAAAAAGGGGGCGAGCCGGATCGGAAAGAACCGGCCCGCCCCCGGGAAGATGACGAATCGCTACTTGGCTTCCAGGCCCGTCATCGGATCGGGAAGCGTGATGCGGTGGACCTTGCCGAGCTTGTCGAGCGGCCCGGCCCACTTGTCGCCGCCCTTGTTGCAGGGCTCCCAGTCTCCGACGATCATGATGACCATCTTGTCGGGCTGGACGTACTTCCGGGCCGCTTCCCGGACCCGGGCCTTGGTCACGGCCTTGATCTTGTCGCGGAACGTCTTGTAGTAGTTCAGCGGCTTGCCCGTCATCTCGAGCATGGCGAAATTGGCCATCGTCGCCTGCGGCGTCTGGAAGCCGTCGGCGAAGCTTTCGAGATAATAGTTGACGGCCGTCTCCATTTCGCCGTCGGAAACCGGCTCCCGGCGGATGCGGTCGAACTCGTTTTCGATGAGGCTGATGGCGTAGCCGACGGTGGCCGACTTGGTCTGGACATAGCCCGCGAACGTGCCGGGGAGGCCCCAGCGGAAAACGAACCGGCTGCCCTGGTTGTAGGACAAGCCCTCGTCGGACCGGACCTTGGTCGTGATCCGCGAAGTGAAGCCGCCGCCGCCGAGGATGAAATTCATGACCTGGACGGAGAAATAGTCGGGGTTCGTATCCTCGATGCCGAGGTGGCCGAGGCTGATGTAGCCCTGGTTGGCGGCTTTCTGGATGAAATAGACGCCGGGCGCGGGCGCGGGAAATGCCTTGACGAGGGCCGGGAACGACACGGCGTGGTTCGCCCAGCCGGCCACGGCCTTGTTGATCCCGGCCTTCAGGTCGGCCTGGCTGAAATCGCCGGCCGCGGCCAGGATCATGTTCTTCGGCACGAAGTATTTCGCGTGGGCGGCCTTGAGATCGGCCGCCGTCAGGCCCTCGTACGTCTTTTTCGTCGCCTGCCAGGTCAGAGGCTGGTCGCCGTACAGCAGGCGCTCGTACTCACGGCTGAGAATCCTGTCGGGCTGGTCGTTGGCCTGGCGGAGCTGCTCGATCGAACGGGCCTTGGCGAGCTTGAGGGGTTCCTCGCGGAACTCAGGATGCCTGAGGACATCGAAGAGAAGGCCCAGCCCCTCTTCGAGGTCCTTGGCGAGCACGGACAGCGAGACCGTCGTCGTCCGCTCGCCGACGAAGGCGCTCAGGCTGCCGCCCAGGAAATCGATGCGGTCTTCGATGGCGGAGCCCTCGCGGGTCGCCGTCCCGCCCTTGATGAGCTGGTCGCCGAGGAGGCTTTCCAGCCCGGCCTTGTCCCTCTGGCCGTAGATCGAGCCGTAGTTGACGAGGACGGTGATATTGACGATCGGCAGGCTGTGGTCCTCCTGGATGTAAGCCCGGAGGCCGCCGGCGCACTCGGTCCGGAAGGCCCTGGGATCGGGAGGATCGTACTGGAGAGGCTGGTACTTGAGCTCGGACGGCCGCGTCGCCTGGCCCATGGCCAGCGACGCGAAGACGAAGGCGATGGCGAGGATGGTCGTCAGTGTTTTCTTCATGGTCGTCCTCCTTACCGCCCCATCTTCCTGCGGTAGACTGCGGTCAAGCTGTTGTCCTTGACGAAGTATTTGGCGGCGACGCGCTTGACGTCGTCGTTGGTCACTTTTTTGAGATCGTCGATGTCGGTGAGGACGGAGCGCCAGCCGCGGTTGAGCTCGGCCCGGCCGAGGCGGGACGCCAGGCCCATCGTGCTGCCCAGGCTGCGGATGAACATGGCCTCGCCGCGGTTCTTGGCCTTCTGGATCTCCTCGTCGGTCAGGCCGTCCTTCTTGATCCTGTCGACCTCGGCCCAGATCTCCTTCTCCAGGTCCTCGGGCTGGACGCCCTTGTCCTGGCGCGGCGTCGCGCTGAACTGGAAGCTGCCGACGTACCACTGCGGCCGGCTCGAGGCCGAGGCGTTGATGGCCAGCTGTTTGTCGCGGACGAGGAGCTTGTAGAGCCTTCCCGTCCCGCCGCCCGGACCGCCGCGCGGCCCAAAGCCGCCGCCGCCCGAGCCGATGACCGAGGCCAGCACGGACAGGGCCGGCGCGTCCGCATTCCCCTCGGGGGGAGTGTGGAACATCATGGCCAGGCTGGTCGGGGCCGGGCCCTCGCCGTACATCCGCTTCTCGCTGTACTGGGGGGGCTCGCCGTCCCGGATGGGCTCGAGGTCCGGGCCCTTGGGGATGCGGCCGAAATATTTCTCGGCCATGGCGATGATCGCCGCCGGGTCGAAGTCCCCGACGTAGACGGCCACGGCGTTGTTGGGCACGTAGTAGCGGTTGTGGAACTCGACGAGATCCTGCTTGGTCATCTTCTTGAGATCGTCCATCCAGCCGATGACGTCCCAGTGATAGGGGGACGCGGCATAGAAGGCGGCGTTGACCTGCTCGTCGAAGAGGGAGCCGGGACGGTTTTCCGACAGCCGCCGCTCCTCCATGATGACGTTCTTCTCGGAGTAGAACTCGCGGAAGTACGCGTTCATCATCCGGTCGGATTCGAGAAGCATCTGGAGCTCGACCCTGTTCGAGGGCAGGGTGACGTAATAGCCCGTGTTCTCGTTGCCGGTCGAGGCGTTGAGCCCCGTCCCGCCGTTCTTCACGTACTGGTTCCAGAGATCATCCTTGATGATGTACGCCTTCTCGGCCTTGGCCAGCGCCTCGGCCTCATTCTGCCAGTCGGCGATTTTCGCGGCGTCGCCGTCGGTCTTCCAGTACTTTTCGCGGTAGATCCGGTCCATGAGCGCGTCGATCCGGCGGTCGATCTCGGAGTCCTTGTCGAAATCCGTGACGCCCATGACCCGGGTGCCCTTGAACATCAGGTGCTCATGAACGTGGGCCGACCCGGTGATGCCCGGCCGCTCGTTGATCGATCCCACCTTGAAATAGACGTGGCAGACCACGCGCGGGATGCCGGGCTTGGGGACCATGAGGATTTTCATGCCGTTGCCCAGGACGTGCTCCTTCACGTCCAGGCTGAGCTCGCCGGAAACGGCGAGGGTCGCGAAAGCCAATAAAGCCGCAAGAGCTAAAAGGGAACGTTTCATGTCGCGGAACACCTCCTGTTATGGTTTAGACGCCGCCGGCCGGAAAATATTCCGGCGCCCGTCAAAGATAGCGGGTTTTTCGTTTCGCCCTGAGGGCCTCGACCGCCTCCTTGACCCGCTGGTCGCGGTCCGCGGCGCAGATGAGCAGGGCGTCGCCGGTCTCGACGACGATGAGGTCCCGCACGCCGATGAGGGCGGTCAGCCGGCCGGGATTGTGGACGAGGCAGCCCCGCGAGTCGAGGACGAGGCTTTCGCCGCGGACGGCGTTCCCGGCCCCGTCGCCCGGCCAGATGCCGAAGAGGGACGACCAGGCCCCGACGTCGGACCAGCCGAAATCGCCCTCGCAGACGAAAACGCTGCCGGCTTTTTCCATCAGGGCATAGTCGATGGACACGGCCGGAATGCGCTCGAAGGCGCGCCGCAGCTTCCCCCGGTCCTTCGCTTTGAGGGCCGCGATCATCTGCTTCCAGAACGGGAAGAGCTCCGGGGCGCGGGCCTCGAGCTCGCGGGCGAAGACGCCGGCCCGCCAGACGAACATGCCCGAATTCCAGGCGTAATCGCCGGACGCCAGGAAGCGCCGGGCCTGCGCCAGGCCGGGCTTTTCCCGGAAGGCGCGGACGGGGTAGAAGCATTCGCCGCCCTGCCGCCGCGGCCGATCCTTCGAGAAGCGGATGTAGCCATAGCCCGTGGCCGGCGAGCTCGGCCGGATGCCGAACGTCACCAGCGCCGGCTCGGCGGCGGCGAAGGCCAGGGCGGCCCGCAGCTTGCCGAGGAACTTTTTCCGGTCGCGGATGAGATGGTCGGCCGGCAGGACGGCGATGACCGCCTCCGGGTTTTCAAGCCAAATCGCGGCCGTCGCCAGCATCAGGGAGGGCGCCGTGTTCCGGGCCAGCGGCTCGACCAGGAAGTTCGCCGCCGATGCCTCCGGGAAGAGCTTGCGCAGGCCGCGGGTCTGGGCGCCGTCGGCGACCATCAGCACGCGCTCTCCGGGGATGACGGGCCGGACGCGGCGCACCGTCTCCTCGACCATCGATCTCCGGCCGGTGATCGGCAGGAACTGCTTCGGCCTGGCCGCCCGGCCGAGGGGCCAGAATCTCGTCCCGCGCCCGCCCGCCAGGATGACGGCCCGGACGTCGATCGCGGCGGCGCGTTCGCCGCGACCGCCCCCGCTCCCGCTCTTGCCGCGCTTCTTCTTCATGCCTGCCCCAGCTTCTCGATCGCCCGCTGCAGGACCCCCCGGACCTCGGCCTGGATGGCCGCCAGGGCCTCCTCCGTGTCCGCCTCGAACCGCATGACGATCACGGCCTGCGTGTTCGAGGCCCGGACCAGGCCCCAGCCCCCGGGGAACTCAGCCCGGACGCCGTCGATGTCGATCACCTTGTGGCCGGACGCCAGCCCCCGCCGGACCTCGTCGACGATCTTGAACTTGACCTCGTCGGAGGTGTAGATCCTGATCTCGGGCGTGGAAAAAGTCCTGGGAAGGTCGGCCAGCAGGCCGGAAAGCTTTTTCGGCGTCCGCGACAGGATCTCGAGAAGGCGGGCCGACGAGTAAATGCCGTCGTCGAAGCCGTACCAGCGGTCGGCGAAAAAGATGTGGCCGCTCATCTCGCCGGCCAGAAGCGCCTTCTCCTCCTTGATCTTTTTCTTGATCAGAGAATGGCCCGTCCGCCACATGATCGGCCGGCCGCCGAGCCTGGCGATTTCGTCGTACAGCACCTTGGAGGCCTTGACCTCGGAGATGATCGTCGCGCCGGGGTGCGACGGCAGCAGATCCCGGGCGAAGACGATCATCAGCTGGTCGCCCCAGAGCAGCCGGCCCGTGTCGTCGACGACCCCGAGCCGGTCGGCGTCGCCGTCGTAGCCGATGCCCAGGTCGGCCCCCGTTTCGCGGACCTTGAGGACGAGGTCGTCCATGGCCTCGGGCAGGGTGGGGTCGGGATGATGGTGGGGGAACCGCCCGTCCATTTCGCAGTAGAGGGGCAGGACCTCGCATCCGAGCCGCCTGAACAGCGGGACGGCCACGAGGCCGCCCGTCCCGTTGCCCGCGTCGACGACGACCTTGAGCTTCCTCGCCAGGCTGACGCGTCCGGCGACGGCGTTTTCGTACTCGGGAATGATGTCCAGGGCCCGGGTCGCGCCCTTTCCCGCGGCGAAGCGGCCGGCGCGCAGGATCGCGTACAGCTCCTGGATTTCCGGGCCGTAGAGCGTTTCCTCCCCAAGCATCATCTTGAAGCCGTTGTGGTCCGGCGGATTGTGCGAGCCCGTGATCATCACCCCGGCTTCCAACTTCTTCTCGAAGACGGAAAAGTAGAGCAGCGGCGTGGGAATGATGCCGAGATCCGTGATGTCGCAGCCCGTGGCCCGGAGGCCTTCCGACAGGGCGGCGGCGAAAGACGGCGAGCTCAGGCGGCAATCGCGCCCCAGGGCCACGAGCTTCCTGCCCCGCTCGACGAAATACGTTCCGATCGTCCGGCCCAGAAGACAAACGAAGCTCTCGTCCAAATCCCGGCCGACGATCCCCCGGATGTCGTATTCCCTGAAGATCTTGGGATTGATGTCCACGCGTCCCTCCTTCCCGGAATGACGACGCCCCCGGCCGCCGAAGGCACGTATATTATTTATATTCAGTCACTTGAGGTCATGCCGGCGGCCTCAGGCCGGCTTCGCCCCGGCTCGCCTGTTCCGCCGGTTGGCGTAGCTCGCGGCAATGAAGGCCTTGAAGAGAGGGTGCGGATCGAGCGGCTTGGACTTGAACTCGGGGTGGAACTGGCAGCCCAGGAACCAGGGATGACCGGCGATTTCGACGATCTCGACCAGGCCGTAATCGGGATTTTTCCCCGAGATGACCAGCCCGGCCCGGACCAGGGCCTCTTCATACTGGGGATTGAACTCGTAGCGATGGCGATGCCGCTCGGAGATCCGGGGCCGGCCGTAGGCCTTGTAGGCCAGCGAGCCTTTCTTGAGATCGCAGCGGTACTGGCCGAGCCGCATCGTGCCGCCCATGTCGTATTCCTTGCCGAGCTCGCGCCAGCGAACGATGATCTTCTGCGGTGTGTCGGGCGCGAATTCGGTGCTGTTGGCCTTCTTCAGGCCGGCCACGAAGCGCGCGAACTCGACGGCGGCCACCTGCATGCCGAGGCACAGGCCGAAGTACGGGATATTGTTTTCACGGGCGTAATGGGCCGCCCGGATCTTGCCTTCGCTGCCGCGCTTGCCGAAGCCGCCGGGCACGAGGATGCCGTCCTTGCCGGCCAGGATCGCGGCCGGGTCGCCCTTTTCCAGGTCCTCGGCCTCGAGCCAGTCGATGTTGACCTTGAGCCCGTTGGCGATGCCGCCGTGGGCGAGGGCCTGGCTGAGGCTCAGGTACGCGTCGTGGAGCCCCGCGTACTTGCCGACGAGGGCGATGTCCACTTCGTCCTTCGGGTGTTTCGTCCGCTTGACCAGATTTTCCCAGCGCGCCAGGTTCTTCTTGTGCCGGGGCAGGCCGAGCATGCGGAGGATGATCGCGTCCAGCCCCTCGGCCGCGAAGTTGAGCGGGATGTCGTAGAGGCAATCGGCGTCGATGGCTTCGATGACGGCCGGCAGGGGGACGTTGGTGAAGAGGGAGATCTTCGATTTGAGGTCGGCCCCCAGCGGCTTGCTCGTCCGGCAGAGCAGGATGTCGGGCTGGATGCCGATGGCCCTGAGCTCCTTGACGCTGTGCTGGGTCGGCTTGGTCTTGAGCTCGCCCGATGTCCCGACGAACGGGATGAGGGTCAGGTGGACGAAGATCACGTTCTCGGGACCAAGCTCCAGCCGCATCTGCCGTGTCGCCTCGAGGAAGGGCAGGCTTTCGATATCGCCCACCGTGCCGCCGATCTCGCAGATGACGATCTGGTTGCCGTCGGAGACCGCGTGGAAGGCTTTCTTGATCTCGTCCGTCACATGGGGAATGACCTGCACGGTCTTGCCGAGGTACTCTCCCTTCCTCTCCTTGCGGATGAGGGATTCGTAGATTTTCCCCGCCGTCCAGTTGTGGGCCCGGGTCGTCTTCGTCGACGTGAAGCGCTCGTAATGGCCGAGATCGAGGTCGGTTTCGGCGCCGTCGTCGGTCACGTAGACTTCCCCGTGCTGGAACGGGCTCATGGTCCCCGGATCGACGTTGAGGTAGGGATCGAATTTCTGGATGGTGATCTTGTAGCCGTGGTTCTCCAGGAGCATTCCCATGGAGGCCGCGGCGATGCCCTTGCCCAAGCCGGAAATCACTCCTCCCGTCACAAAGATATACTTGCTCATCGAACCACCTTATTCGGATTTGTACCGCCCCGATTATATTCCTCGCCGCGCCGCCACTCAATAGCCCCGGGCCCGGTTTTTTGCCGTGGAGGCAAAAAAAATGAGCGTGCGGCGCCGTCCCCTGGCCCCGGCGCCGGGACTGACGGGCCGCTATATTACCATATGTCTATAGGGATAGTAGTGTATTGCCGGAAAAA
>Ga0153915_10002497_pt1 | contig 16790 bp, 9 predicted proteins | sample Opewatmetagenome_2_FD_107003 | JGI IMG/M metagenome (GOLD analysis project Ga0153915, IMG submission 107003) | Freshwater wetland microbial communities from Ohio, USA - Open water 3 Core 3 Depth 3 metaG | ecosystem: Environmental > Aquatic > Freshwater > Wetlands | place: USA: Ohio, Lake Erie...
CGGTGCGCCGCTGCGCGCGGACGCTCCTCGCCCGATCGAAGGACGGGCGCCGCGTCCCGTTTCCGTGGCGAGCGGATCGGGCGGTCGATATACTGCGGCCGACGGCGCCATCGTCTAGAGGCCCAGGACGCCGCCCTTTCAAGGCGGAGATCGCGGGTTCGAATCCCGCTGGCGCTACCAAACGTTCGCTATTCGAACTACATAACGTGTGGTTTCGACGCCGCCTCAGATTCAAGATCGAGGTTCAGGGGCCCGGCCGGCGAGGTCGGGCCTCTTGCTTTACCCCGGAGGCCCCCGCCCCAGTGGTCGTTCGAACCCGGGAGAAGGCCCCGGCAGCGACGAAGGGTGGCCGGTTGCTTGCTTGGGAGCCCGAAAGAGGCGATTCGATGGGGGAGCCCGTCGGGCAGTATCGCTCGGCGTCGCGCTTGGCCGCGGCGATACAGCCACGTTTACACTGGATGCGAAGAACATTACCATCGAAACGGTTCTCGCTGGAATTGTCGGTACGTGATTAGCTTTACCCTGTCGAACGCCGCGCCACCACTAGCAGCCGGGAAACTGCACAGACCTTGGACTAGAAGCGGGGCAATACAAGTACGGGGAGCCGCCTGTGCAGGAGAGAGGTCACCGGACTGTGCCGCCGGAATCTGACGCGTGCCCTGTCGCGCTAGAAAACCTTCGCTGGGTTGACGGTGCTAGCCGCGGTCCACTCCCGGATTGGGCCAAGTTCGCCGTCTCCTTGGGCGCCCACGTCGCTGCGGCTCATGACGATGCCGCCCGTCTCGTCGTTGGATTGGCTGCGCCAGATCGCTCCTTCCTCAGCGTTCTTGCTGCCGTCGGAATCGTAGGCGCCGGCGCGTTGAGAACGTCAGACTCGTCGGCCCACTTTCGTGAACTCTGCTCGCTTCCGATAGATACACCCGTTGTCCTCAGATCTGGGAATCGGCGAACAGTCGGACGCGTGATAGGCACTCGTGAACATTCCGGGGAACTCAAGATCGTCATTCAACTCAATGATAGGGACAAGACTCGACACTACCTTCCGGAATCGCAGTCTGCACGTGTTCAAGTTTCGGACGACGCACAGATCGCTCAACGCGCGCGACGCACGCAGATCAGGATCAACGAAACGTTCGTCCGGAGAGTTCTACGGGCAGTCGACCCCCTCACGTTCGCCACGACTCCTCGTGTTCACGCGATGATCGTCAGCCACCTCAGCACACTTCGATTCGAGGTGCAGGTGCCCTTTTCCGCGCAAGTGAGTGGACAAGGCTGCGTGGGAACGTTGAACGACTTGCTTGGACTCCGACCGCTGGCCTCTGGGGGCCAGTCGTTCCGCACAGGTGTTCATCCGATTGACGCGCGGAAAGACCCGAGTCATGACTTGACCGATAGCCGTACCGTTGTCTTGTTCGACGGATCCGCCGCCTTCCTTAGGTGGCAGCATGCTTTCTCATCGTGGGATGCAATTGTCGTCTTGAGTCGGACGGAGACGCGTCTCGCCGAGGCTGCTGATCTTCTGAACCAGATGTACCTTCGTCGGTGGGAGGGAACCGAAGGCACGCTCGCGCAAATGGAAGTACCGACATCGATCGAAGTGATGACATACCGAGAGGTGCGTCGGTGAGGCAGTACTCGGTGGTTCAGGTTGACTCGGTCTACCGATGCGGGGCGTCGTGCCACCAAGTTGTGCACTCGGTCGAAGACGCTGAGTTCCACACCTTCTGTGTTCAGCTGAAGAGATTCATTCAGGCCCTCGCCGATGAAGCATCGTCCGACTACTGGGCTCCGTTCGTTCGAGGCTTGCGGCGCTACCGCTTCCTGGGTGCAGCGGTGCCACTTGCGTTTTCCTCTCCGGAGCTGGCAGGAGGGCAACTCGCGGCAACTCTCAGAGAGCACGTGCAACGCGGCGAGCTGGTCTATCCGGATTACATCGAGTGGGCTCGCGATCTTCTGGATGCCTTGGAGTCCGTCTCGTCGAGGGACGACGCGCCACTATGGGACGCGTGCCGCGCCATCGCGTCTGGACCAGGAAAGCATGCGTTGCTGCTTAACCTGCCACCCCGGGGCGCCGACCTAAGTCAGCGCATCGAACAATCCTTTCCCGACGGGCGACTTCTATGGATCACTGCGCCTGGGTTGCGCAGCCTTCGGTGCTATGACCGCATCATCGCGGTTGGCCCCCTGGCGTGGTTCCCGCAGTATGTGACCGATGCACCCCGGGCCAATGAGATTCACGTTGTCCGGTACGGCTGGATTGCCGACCCGTCAAGAGACGCCTCCACTTTCATTTCGACACTCAATCGAGAACCACCTCGACAAGCCAGTCCCCGGCGTTCGCCACCGCCCGCCATCGAGACCGAGCTCGATGCGAGGGAGATCGTCCCACCCGTCGAATGGGCCGGGTTAGGGCATTCGGCGGCTGATTCATCTGAAGATGATGACGTAGTGCAGGCCAGGCTCTTTCTGCTTGAGGGCGGCGACGGCGTGTTCCTGGAGGACGATGAAGGCTCCGAGACCACGGTAATAGATCTGGATCAGGACGCCGCTTTGAGTGTGCGTCGACTCGCCGTCGGCGAGATTGAACGTGGCATGTTTGTCTTGCTGCGGACGGAAGGCGGCGGAGATTACATCCCGGAGCTTGCGGATAGGCTCTTAGGTGCGAGATCACGCGAGATACGGGACCTACAGCAGATGTGGAAGCGCCAGCTTCGTCTTGCTGTAAAGGCAAAGAACCCCGGGACGGTCTGTGCTGAGTTGCGGAACAGCGGATCGATCAGGGCGAACGAAACGAATCTCCGCACTTGGATGTCGAATCGGAGCTTGAGAACCCAGCACTTCGAAGACTTTCTGGCTATCATGCGCCTCCTTGATCTTTCGCAACGAGCTCAGGAGATCTGGGAGAAGATGGGAGTGCTGCGAGTCGCCCATCAGACAGCGGGACAGCGCGTTAGGAAGCTTCTCATTGCCCGCGTTCAGGAGTTGGCTGCCGAAGAACTGCAAAGGCGTGGGCGGATGGATTTCGAGTTATCAGGCGAGGACGGAGGCACGCTCACGGCTTACCGGGTTGTTGATATTGCGCCGGAGCCGGCATTGGTGTCGAGTTGGCGAATCAGTCACCCGTTCGAATTAGAAGGTGAATCGTGGCGCGGATGATTCCCTCCGTTCTCGATCCGAACTGCTCCAGCCCGGGCGAGCGGGAGATCTTCCATCGCCTTAAAGATGATCCGGCAACCGAGGGTTGGACGGTGCTCCATTCGCTGGACGTCGCTGAGCACCGGAAGCAGATCTCAGGCGAGATCGACTTCGTACTGATCATTCCCGGAAAGGGCGTTCTGTGTATCGAAGTCAAGGCGTGCTCGAGGCTATCACGTGACAGCGAAGGGCGATGGTTTTACGGATCGGACACAAAGGGCGATCCGCGAGGCCCGTTCAAGCAGGCATCTGGCTCGATGCACAGTATTCGCGAGTATGTAGTCAAACAGCGTCCGGACATGGGCCGAGTTGTCTTCTGGTCGGCCGTTGTTTTCCCATACGTGCCATTCAACGAGACGTCGCCCGAGTGGCATCCTTGGCAGGTCATAGACAGCCGGGCTTACAGGCGCAGATCATTCGCGTCGCTGGCGGAACACGTGATGGACCGGGCTAGGGAGTTTCTTGCCGGTCGGCCGACAGCTGCCTGGTTCCATCCAGAATCCGACGAGCCGTATCCAGCCCAATGCGATGCCCTCGGCGACATCTTACGTCCACACTTCGAATTCTTCGAGAGTCCCCGATCATCGGCTGAGCGCCGAGACGCGGAAGTCAAGCACTACACGACGCGTCAGATCGGCGCGCTGGACGCCATGGCAGCAAATCCGAGAGTGCTATTTGCCGGCCCGGCCGGGTCAGGCAAGACACTGCTCGCGATCGAGTCGGTTCGTCGCGCCGCGAACCAGGGCAAGTCTGTGTTGTTCGTGTGCTTCAACCACCTGCTTGGGAGGTGGCTCCAGGATCAAGTTAGCCCGTTGGGGTCCGCGGTCTGGGCCGGCACACTTCATCGACGCATGTCGGTGGCCACCGGATCCGCACCGCCCGGCGGTGCGGACGAACAGTATTGGACGACAGACCTGCCCGCGCTCGCGATTGAAATGCTGCTCGATTCCGACCTGGACGGAGTCGCCTTCGACGAACTGGTCGTCGATGAAGCCCAAGACTTGCTCAGAGACAGCTATCTCGACTTCCTGGATCTCAGCCTCAAGGGTGGACTTGCGGCCGGAAAGTGGCGCATGTTCGGTGACTTCGAGAAACAGGCGATATATGGAGCGGCCTATCTGGACGTGAAGACGGGGCTCGAGCCGCGGGCAGGCTCCGTCTTTTCCTACTCGCTACGGGAGAACTGCCGTAACACCCCGCGCATCGCGGCCTGCACTCGGATTCTCGGGGGTCTCGGTATCGACTATGCCAGCGTGATTCGCCCCGATGATGGCGTTGAGCCCGAACTACGCTACTACCGAACTCACAAAGACCAGGTGGCCCTGCTGATCGAGACACTGGAACACCTGTACGCCGACGGATTCAGAGGGCGCGACATCGTGGTTCTCTCACCGAAAGCGACCGGATGCGCGAGCCTCGTTACCCAGAACCCGTGGTCGGGTCGCCTTCGCCCGCTTGAAACCGCCCACGAGGGCGAGATCGGCTACGTAACGGTGCATGCATTCAAGGGACTGGAGTCCCCGGCGATCGTTGTGACGGACGTGGAGCAAATCCGTGATCCAGCGGCTCAGGCCTTGTTTTACGTGGCGACCACTCGCCCACTGCACCGCCTCGTCATCCTTGCGAACGAGAGCCTGAAACCCGATGTTCGCGAAGCGATCGCGAAGTCGCTGCGCGGCAGCTAATCCTGCGGAGTTCGTCGATGCCAGACCATGTACGGAACCGAGACCTGATCGTCGCCTCTTTGCGCGAGGAACTCGTCGGACCTTCACCGCAGGGCGAGGACTTGGACTGTAGCATCGCCGTGCGCTTCGATGATCCGAAAGCGTCATACGGGCCATGGCGCGAGAAGGGAACCGGCGAGGAGATCCTGCAGCGTGACGCGCCAGTGAAGCGCTACGGCGTGGGTGTGCTGTATCCGCTGGAAACCCCGTCGGACGAGAGCGTCGAAGACGCGTCACTTGTCACTTCAACCGCTGAAGTTGGTGAAGAGCCTCTGACCGTTCTTTCGGATGCCGCGGAAAAGGACATCGACGAGGTTGCCAGGCGGATTGAGCGCGCCGAAGGATGGGCGACTGAGGACGACGACTTCGATCTTACGACCGCGACATCCTTCCGGCCAAGCACAATGGGTGTGACCTTCCTTGCGGAGCTTCCAGCCGAGTCCGTGCTCACCGTGGCGGTTTCCGGCGGAAGATACCAGCGACTGATCGTGAGCGTGGCGGGGCAGGAGCGGGTCTGGTGGCGACGTGTACCTGTATTCGGGAAGTTGGAGTTCACAGCCGAAGAATTGCGAGCGAGCCGTCGCCTGATTCGAAAGCCGCTTGCCGGCGCCGAATTCGAGAATCTAGACATCCGCGTCGAAGTGCTATCGCGCCCGAGGGCCGACGGTAGTGCCCTCATAACTGTCTGCTTTGTGAACCGTACAAAGAACGAGGCAAGGCCCGTTTCAGAGATCAGCCTGTTTCAGACTCACTTCGTTGCGACGGTGTCCTCGTCTCAATCGGACGCGTTGATAGAGCCATATCCATCATCTCGACTGGTACGAGAAGGTGAGGACGAGGGCACACCGGCCGACGACGAAGAGGCTTCACTCGCACTGCTGTACCACGAGATGCAAACGTTCGGGATCGGTCACGGGTGCGCGGCCGACTGGAGGATCGCGGACGGCCAACCACGGGCGCATTCTATCAGTGCCGAGTGCCTGCCGAGTTTTGAGACCCCGAGTACAACTCCCGACATCTTCCGGGACGATGGAAGCCGCGTCGAAGTGTCGATGGCGAAGCTCGCTGGTCTGATCGCCGGGGACGACGGCCTTTCAGAGGTGGAAGAGGTCATTTCGCGCTACGAAGCGTGGACATCTGATCGACGGCGGGACGTAGAGCAGCTGAGTGAAGAGCACCGCGACGCGGCAGAGCGGCACCTTGATGCCTGCGACGAAAGCGCCCGACGTATGCGAGATGGCGTCAGCCTGCTGCGGTCGGATGCGGTCGCCAACCGTGCGTTTCAACTCGCCAATCATGCGGTACTGCTCCAGCAGTTGAGGTCTAAGCCTGCTGCGAGGGCGGCCGAATACGACTCCAGAGCCAGGCGAATCCGATTCTCTGAACCCTACGAGGATCCCGACCCGCTGGCGGGGAACGGATCGCGGGGTTCGTGGCGCCCGTTTCAGATCGGGTTCTTCCTGATGTGCCTGCGGTCCACGGCGGACCCGGAAACCGACGACCGGCAGGCCGTCGAGCTTCTCTGGTTCCCTACCGGTGGCGGCAAGACCGAAGCCTATCTCGGGCTGTCCGCCTTCGCGATCTTCCTCCGGCGCCTTACGAGTCGCACGGACCTCGGCGTGACTGTTCTGATGCGCTACACGCTCCGCTTGCTCACGGCACAGCAGTTCCAACGTGCCGCCGGTCTCATCTGCGCGATGGAGCGCCTCCGAAGGCAGAATGTGGCCGAGCTGGGTGATGGTCGGTTCACCATCGGGATCTGGGTAGGAGGAACGAGCACGCCAAACCGGCGCGAAGACGCGCGCGCGTCACTGGGTGCACTTATTCGACAGGAACGCAACGCTGAGAATCCGTTTCTCTTGATTCGTTGCCCGTGGTGCAGGGCGCAGCTCGGTCCCGTGAGCCATCCTCGAGGAACACCGAGAGCCGTGCCCCGTGTGCTCGGGTATGTGGTCCAGGGCGCGACAGTTGTCTTCGAGTGCTCCGATAGTGAGTGTGACTTCGCCGCCGGACTCCCGGTGCTCGTCATCGACGAGGATGTTTATGAGAATCCGCCTTCGCTCGTCATTGGAACCGTCGACAAATTCGCGATGCTGGCCTGGCGCCCGGCAGCAAGAGCGCTGTTTGGCCTCGCTCCCGACGGGAGCCGAATCGCATCCCCGCCGGCGCTCATCATTCAGGACGAGCTGCATCTCATCTCGGGACCGCTGGGTTCGATGGTCGGTCTCTACGAGACGCTGATCGAAGAACTGTGCATCGACCGGCGTAACCCTGCAAAGCCGATTCAGCCAAAGATCGTTGCCTCAACGGCGACCATCCGCCGCTATGAAGATCAGATCAACGCGCTCTACGCGCGCAACCGCGCGCAACTGTTTCCGCCACCCGGACTGTCTGCAAACGACTCGTTCTTTGCACGGTACGCCATAGACGCTGACGGAAAGCCGCAGCCTGGCCGCCTGTACGTGGGCGTGCACGCGCCCGGCCTGGGGTCGCAGCAGACGGCAGAAGTCCGCACGTTCTCGGCGCTTCTTCAAGCCCCGTTCCCCTTTGCCGCCGAGGAGCGAGACCCGTGGTGGACGTTGATGTTGTTCTTCAACTCCCTCCGCGAACTAGGCGTTGCGCTCTCCCTGTTGCAGTCCGACGTCGGTGATTATCTGAAGGTCGTCAGGAATCGGACCGACGCCAAGATCAGGCACTTGAACGACATCAAAGAACTTACTTCGCGGCTGAAGAGCGAAGACGTCCCCGCCGCGATTGCGGCGCTCGAAGTGGCGTGTACATCGCGTGGCTATCCAGTGGACGTGTGCCTTGCTTCAAACATTATTGAGGTGGGCATCGATGTTCCGCGTCTGTCCCTGATGACGGTGGTCGGTCAGCCAAAGACGACATCCCAGTACATCCAGGTAACAGGGCGCGTGGGGCGACTCTGGCAGGAGCGGCCGGGCCTCGTCGTCACCATCTACAGTCCGTCAAAGCCGCGTGATCGGTCGCACTTCGAACAATTCAGAAGTTATCACGAGCGGCTGTACGCACAGGTCGAGCCGACAAGCGTAACGCCGTTTTCGCCGCCGGCGCTCGATCGAGCGCTTCACGGCGTCATGGCCGCATATGCACGACAGGCCGGAGACGAGCGTGTGGCAGCATCGCCATTTCCTTACCCCGGAAACCTAATCGAAGACCTCCGGCAGGTCATGGTGCAACGACTCCGTGCTGTCGATCCGGAGGAAGAGCTCAACTTCGAGCGCGTCTTCGACGGGCGCGCGGACGAGTGGCGCAAATGGCAGCGCACGAACTGGCAGGGGAGGTGGACCGACAGCGATGTCCCGTTGCTCCGGCAGGCCGGTACCTACGCAACAGCGGAGCGGGCTCGCGTATCCTGGTCTACTCCCCAGTCCATGCGGAACGTCGACGCCGAGTGTCAGGTGGAGATCACTCGTCTCTACCTGGACGACTAGCCTGCCAGGAGTTAGCCATGCCTAAAGGTCCAATCCGTCGTGGCCAGCTTGTCGCTCCATTCGGAGTCGGCTCGATGATTGTGATCCGGGACGGGACATCGCTGATCGCCGCCGGGCTGGACCACTGGTACGAGCGGGAGGACGGCAACACAAGCGGGCCCGGTGATCCAAACGACTTCCGAATCGAAGAATGGCGTCTCGAGCGCCAGCTGCGCGTCGACCACTTTCGCCTACCGCCCGATTTCAGAGAACCGCACAGAGGGGAATCGGTTCCCAATGCCCTTCTTACCGTGCCGTTCCTCCGCTTTCCGCAATGGCATCTCTGCTCGTCCTGCAACCTGCTGGACAGACGCCCGCTCTCCGAACGCGGACGCATAATCTGCCCGGAATGCGAGCGTGTACGCAAGAAGCGCAGCGCGATGTCCCAGGTTCGGTTCGTCGCAATGTGCGAGCGAGGTCATCTTCAGGATTTTCCCTGGATGGAGTGGGTACATCATTCAGCTGCACCTTCCTGCAACGGGCCGATTCGGCTCGCGGCGACGGGTGGGGCTTCGCTCGCCGGCGAACGTGTGAGCTGCGACGGCTGTGGGAGGACGCGCACGCTCGGCATGATCATGGAGGCCACTCATGAGGGTGACCGCGGATCGAGCTTCTTGAGCGAGAACCTGGCCGACGGTGGGGCACGCTTTCTCTGTCAGGGGAAAACGCCGTGGTTGGGTTTGGAGGATGGCAATGCCTGCGAGAACCCTCTTCGTGGCTCGCTCCGCTCTGCAACGAACCTATACTTCGCCCATGTCAAGAGTGCGATCTACTTGCCGCGAGGTACGGATGCAGCGCCGTCCGAGCTGATCTTGCGGTTGGAATCCCCACCGCTCTCGAGCCTGATCAAGCTCATGGCCGGCGCCGGTGGCCAACTCGACCCGAAAGATCTCAGGGCGCAGCAAACGCTCCTCCTTCACGGGTTTACCGATGAACAGATCAGCGCCGGCCTCCGGATCGTCACCTCCGGGACAGGTGTTCCGGCCCCCGAACCCGAGACAGCGGACGACACTCAGGGTGAATTCGCCGTGCGTCGCGAGGAATACAACGCTCTCCAGACCGAGCGCGATGAGCCCGACCTGAAGATCCAGTTTCGAGCCGCGTCGGCGTACGACGACCCGATACCCGATGTCTTCGCCCGGGTGATGCTGGTGCATCGACTTCGCGAAACGCGCGTCTTCACAGGATTCACCCGTACATTCTCCGAGACAGATCAGACCCTTGATGATCGCAAGGCACTGCTCTGGCGGCAGGTGCCACAGGGACGAGATACGTGGCTGCCGGCCTACGTGGTTTACGGTGAAGGGATCTTCATTGAATTCGAAGGAGAGCGACTACGCGAGTGGGAGGGCAGGGATGGCGTGGCCCGTCGTGTCACCGGACTCGTGGATCGCTTCGCGCGTCTTCAACAGGATCGGAGGCTGGCCGAGCGGTCGATCACCCCGCGCTTCATGCTTCTCCATACGTTTGCACACCTCCTGATGAATCAACTGACGTTCGAATGTGGCTACAGCTCGGCTGCTCTGAGGGAGCGGCTGTACGTGTCAACGGATGTCGAGCATCCGATGGCCGGGGTCCTGATCTACACGGCGGCCGGGGACGCCGAGGGAACGATGGGCGGGCTCGTTCGGATGGGCAAACCCGGCTATCTGGATCCTGTTGTCTTGCGAGCGATCGAGGAAGCTCGATGGTGCTCCGCTGACCCAGTATGCATGGAGCTCGGCGCCAAGGGGCAGGGCCCGGACTCCTGCAACCTCGCGGCCTGCCACAATTGCGCGCTCGTACCGGAAACGGCGTGCGAGGAGTTCAACCGCTTTCTCGATCGTGCACTACTCGTAGGTGACGTGGACGATTCGTCGATCGCGTTCTTCAGTTGAACTGATAGTAAGCTATCTGGAGACAGGCCGACGATGACCAGTCAAGATCTCGGGATCGAAGTGTTCGCGGCGGAGCTCGCTGAGGAGACGAACCTTTGGGCCGAAGACAGCTCGAACGAAGCGATCGAGGCTGCGTTCGCGGCCGTGATGATCGACTACATGGTCGCCGCAGGGGAGATCGACGCGGGCGAGGTCTGCCGTCATCGCGCCACCGGGGTAGAAGCCTCCGGGTACAACGCCGATATCGACGAAGGTCGACTCGATCTCTTCGTGACACACCGCACCGGCGCCGTTCCACCCGCCACGGTAACAAAGGACCAAGTCGAAACAGCAGTACGCCGGCTACGGACATTCCTGATCAAGGCGCGTTCTGACTATCACACCGTACTGCCGCCCGCGTCGGCCGAAGCAGACATGGCTTCCACAATCCACGAGATGAGCCGTGGTCTGTCGCAGGTTCGACTATTCTTCTTGACCGATGGGTTGACAACGATGTCATCCGTTCCATCCGAGACCCTCGACGGAGCCGACGTTTCTGTCCACATTTGGGACGTCAGGCGGTTGTATCGCTGCGTGACATCGGGGCAGGGTCACGAGCCTATCGAGATTGACTTCGTGTCTCGGTATGGCCAGGTGCTTCCCTGCCTCGCGGCATCAGGAACCGATGGGGAATATAGCGCCTTCCTGGCGATCATCCCGGCCAGCGTGTTGGCGGATCTCTACGAGGAATTCGGTCCCCGGTTGTTGGAGTTGAATGTGCGTTCATTCCTCCAGGCGCGGGGCAAGGTCAATCGAGGTATCCGCGACACGATCCTCAACGAGCCTGAGCGATTTCTAGCTTACAACAATGGCATTTCGGTGACGGCTGATGAAATCCGGCTGGCCGCGGACGCTGGTGGAGGAAACGGGATCGCTTGGACGAAGGGCCTACAGATCGTAAACGGCGGACAGACGACCGCGTCTCTGTATCAGGCCGGAAAGAAGGACCGCGCTGACCTCAGTCGCATTTCGGTGCAGGCGAAGATCTCGGTCGTCTCGGCCTCGCTGGCGAGAGAGATGGTGCCCCTGATCTCGCGCTACGCGAACAGTCAAAACTCGATAAACGAAGCCGACTTCTCAGCCAATGACCCCTTCCATGTCAAGCTGGAAGAACTCTCGCGGTCAGTCTGGGCCCCGCCGATTGGAGGGAGCCAGCGGCAGACGAGGTGGTTCTATGAGCGAGCACGGGGGCAATATCTCGACGCGCGCGGCCGCGCTCGCACGCCCGCCCAACGCCGAGCATTCGATACAGAGCATCCGCGGGCCCAAATGTTCACAAAGACGGATCTCGCCAAATTTGAGAATACGTGGGACCAGCTGCCACATGTCGTTAGTCGCGGCGCTCAGAAGAACTTTGCGGAGTTCACGCTAGCCCGTCGTCGGCGCGGCGCAACGGTAGCTGACGCAGCCTATTTTCACCGGCTTGTTGCCAAGGCGATCCTCTTCCGTCGATGCGAGAAGATCGTTGGCTCACTACACCTCGGAGGGTACCGTGCCAACGTCGTGACCTACTCGCTGGCGTACATATTCCACAAGACGTCTCAGCGTCTTGACCTAGACACAATCTGGCGGGAGCAGAGCGCTCCGGCGCCGGTCGTACAGGCAATAGAGGCCGTCGCCCCGGAGATCTACCGCCAGCTGACCGAAGGAGCAGCCGGGCGAAATGTGACGGAGTGGTGCAAGACGGAGCGTTGTTGGGATTCGATTCGAGCACTGGAGCTCGCGTTGCCGGAGAGCCTCCACAGCGAGCTTTTGACCGTCGAAAAAGCGGCGAAGATTCGTCGCGAGCCGGAAGCGCTGGCTCCGGAAGCCAAAGAAGCCATCGAACGCGTTTCGTCGGTTCCCGCGGAAACCTGGTTTGCGATCTCCAAGTGGGCGAAGGAAACCGGAAATCTCGCACCGTGGCAGCGCGGCATCAGTTTCAGCCTCGGGCGGTTGGTCGGGGCCAATCGCGATCCTTCGCCGAAGCAGGCTGCCCAAGGGGTCAAGATCCTAGAGGAGGCGGGGAGGTTAGGATTCAAGATCCGCGGAGGATAGCCAATTCGAGCACGTTCGTTCCCACTTTCCGACGCCTGCTACTCCGCTGGTCCGATGCCAACGTCCACGATTTCCCTTGGCGTCGGCCTCTGCCGTTCTGGCAGGGGCTGGTCACGGAAGTGCTCTTGCAGCGAACCCGCGGGCGGCAGGTCGTGCCGGTGTTCTTGGAGTTTCGGCGACGATATCCGTCGGCTGGCCATTTCGCCGCGGCGTCCGAACAAGAGATTGCCGAACTCATCGCCCCGCTCGGGCTGCGCTGGCGCGCACCGTATCTTCATCAGCTTGCCCGGCTCATCGGAGAGCTGCGTGGTCGGCTTCCTCGAGATCAGGGGCAACTTGAACGCCTTCCAGCGGTCGGGCCGTACGCCGCAGCGGCAGCGCTGAGTCTGCACGGCGACCGACGCGCTGTCATCATTGACTCAAACGTTGTTCGCGTGCTCTGCCGGTTAGTCGGCCGGTCGTACGACGGCGAGACGCGCCGCAAGAAGTGGCTGCGTGAGTTCGCGGATGAGCTCACGCCTGACGGCAAGTTCCGACAGTACAACTATGCGCTGCTTGACCTCTCGATGCTGGTGTGCAAGCCAATCGCACCGAAATGCGATGTGTGTCCCCTGCGCGCGCTCTGTGCGACCGGTCTGGCATTCAGTAGACGCTCGTCCCCGGGCCCTAGGCCAGCGGGTCGCCGCCGGCGGCAACGAGCACATTGAGAACGACGCCAGCAATCTGGTGTGCCAACAGGGGCGGCACCGCGTTGCCCACTTGGATGTACTGCTCGGTTCGAGGGCCTTCGAAAAAGTAGTTGTCGGGAAACGTCTGCAGGCGCGCCGCTTCGCGAACTGTGAGGCTTCTGCATTGTGAGGCGTCGTAGTGAATGAAGTAGTGACCGTCCTTGGAGATGTGGGACGTGATAGTCGTCGACGGACGACCGCGCACTTGAACGCGAAACCGATCAGAGAAGAGATTAGCGTTGAGTGCGTCCCGCGCGTTTCGATGTAGAGGGAGCAGGCTGGTAGGAAAGTCCTTCAGTGTGGGCGACCGTCCATATACCTCCGCGAAACTGGCAGCAAAGTAGTAGCGTTCTAAGTCGGGAGCGATGTGGCCTCTGGTTTCATGATTACACGCGCCGCCGAGGCGTCTATCGGCATACCAGTCCGGCCGATATCGAGGCGTTTTGGTCGTCTCCACGAAGCGAGACCCGCGCTGCGCCCGCGGAACTGCGAGATGCTTCACCGACTTCTCGGCACGAGCGAGCACAGTGGCTAGATCAGATGCACGAAATGCTGGTTCGCTCTTCCATCGCTTCACTGCTGCTCGGATCACTGAACGCCAAGATTCGGCTGAGTCAGGACTCTTTGAGAGCCCGCTCCTTAGTCGTGGAAGGTCGTCAATCACCGAAGCAGCGGAAACACCATGATGTTGCTCAAGATCGAGATCCGGCGCGCCGACTGCCAGGTCGCCGCGAATGCCGAATACGATGAGACGATGTCTGGCTTGTGGTATCCCGTGGTCCTCGCAGCGAATGACATAGTCGCTCGGCGCAGGCCAGAGCGCCGGCTGTGGAGGCGCTCTCTTCACGAGAGAGTAGAGGCGATACACGGGGCCGTCTTTAGCCCCCAGACTCACCGCCGGTTGCCGTAGATCACCAAGAATGAGTTCGACAATCCGCTCGCCCTTGAACTGGGATGACAGCAATCCCTTGACGTTTTCCATGATGAATACTGGCGGGCTGTGGTCAGCAAGGATCCTTAGGTATTCCTTGTAGAGCACATGGCGATTGTCCGCTTCAAACTCATCTCTGGAGATCCGCGCTTTACGCGACCGTCCGACCAATGAATAAGCTTGGCAAGGTGGTCCACCGATCAAGGCCCAAACGGGCGCACCACCCAGTGCTTCGCTGATGCGACGCTTCACATTGTCGTGAGACTCAACGCCGAGTTCGGCGAGCCAAGCCTGTCGCCGCGCAACCTCCGCCTCTGCAGGGTATGCGGCATATAGGGCGTCGCGTGTAATCTGGCCGCGGAGGTACTCGTAGTAAGCGTTGGGCACTTTGCGAGGAGGGAACTGTCGAAAGAACGCGCGCAACTGGAGCGTGGCGTGTGCGGCCTCGTCACGCTCAACAGAAAGCGCGATGCGGAACGCGCACTCCCCCGATTCGAGGCGCGCGCTGGAAAAGCCCTCGCCGAGACCGCCGGGGCCGGCGAATAGGTCGACAATGGGAATCGGCACCACCACCATTTGATCCGTGTTCGCTGGTCTCATGGCGCGCGCGTCGCTAGCCGGCGAACAGACAGGATCTTACCGACGGGTCCGCTCAGGCGACAGCGCACGCCTAATCCGTTTACCGCCCACCCGCGCGATCGATTGGCAAATGGCTCCGGGGCGCGGTCGAAGACGAGTATTGGCAGCCTCTCTCGTGAGGAGCTGCACCCATCTGGAGGGATTCTCGCGCGCGGATTGGAGTTGCGCTCGACGCATCATTTCGGCGACACCGGTAACCACCTGAACGGCGTCCTGAGCACCACGTTCACGATCGTCCCGTTGCCCACGACGACCTTCTCGACCACCGTTTGCAGCAGCTCCCGCCGCTCGGCCTCATCGGCCTTGCTCCAGAGCAGCGCCAGAGAGTTGGCGATCTTGAGCACGAGGTCGACGTCGGCGTCCCGGCGCCGCACCAGGTCTTCCAGTTCCGCTTTCCGCGCGGCCATCAGCGCGATCGTGCCTTCGAGGTTGCGGCGCTTCGCCTCGTACTCGTCGCGGTGAACCTCGCCGTCGAGCCGGAGCTCCAGCAGCCGCTCGCGCCGGCCCTCCTCGGCGGCGAGGCGCTGGACGAGCCCGCGCAGCTCCTCCTCCGCGTTGCCGGACTCGGTGCTGGCCTGGCGGGCGAGCTCGGCGCGCACCAGTTCGAAGTCGTCGGCGGACACGCAGAGCGACGGCAGCACGCGCTCTTCCAGGTCCTTCATCACGGCGTCCAGTCGCGGACCGGCCTGCCGGCAGCCGTCGCGCCGCTTGTCTGCGTGGGACAGGCAGCGCAGGTAGACGAAGCGACCGCGGTTGGGAGCATCGAACGTCATGCGCTGGCCGCAGGCGCACCAGACGATCCCCCGGAGCACCTGCCCGTGCTTGACGCGGCGCTTCTGGCGTCCGCGCGTGGCCAGCATCGCTTGGGCGCGGTCGAACAGCTCCTTGCTGATCAGGGGTTCGTGCTTGCCGGTCACGCGCACGTCGAAGGATGGAGAGCACACGACGCCGTGGTAGAACGGGTTCTTCAGCGCGCTCTGAAGCCGCTGCTCGCGCAGCCGTCCTCCCTGTGACGCACGCATGCCCCGGCGGGTCATCTCTTCGGCGAGCGAACGCAGGTTATAGTCGCCGCTGGCGAACAGCTCGAAGGCCTGGACCACGAGCGGAGCGATGGCCGGGTCCGGCTCGATCCAGCGCCTGACGTTGCGGCCATCGAGCTGCTCCTGCCGGTTGCAGTAACCCCACGGGGCCTTCCACGACCAGCCGCCTTCGAGCGCTCGCTGCCACATGCCGCTGCGGACGAGTTCGGCCTTCTGCTTGTTCTCGAACTCGGCGAAGATCTGCACCATCCGCTTGCCGAGCCAGCCGGCGGACGTGTCCGGGTCAAACGGCTCGGTGGCGGAGCGCAGCACCACGCCGTGCTTGAGCAGCGTGGCCTCGTGCATGCCGGTCTGCGCGTCGTTGCGGCCGAAGCGGCTGTACTTGTAGACGATGATCTGGTCGAACTTCTTCGCCCTGGCGTCGGCGAGGAGCCGCTGGAAGTTCGGGCGCTTGTCGGACTTGCCGGACGCGATATCCGCGTAGACCTCGGTGACCTCCCAGCCGGAAGTCTCGGCCATGCGCTGGCAGGCCTCGATCTGGAAAGGGATCGAGAGGTTCTTGTCGCCCTGCTCCTCCGTGCTCACTCGCACGTAGATCGCGGCGCGGATAGTGGCGATCGAGGGCTCTGTTCTTCTCATCGTATGCTTATTCTATCAAGAGTAGTAACGCTTAAGCCCGCGATCAGTTGCTCAACATCTGCGCCGCGGCGTTCCGCAATGTGCTGAGCCACCCGAAGCAGGCGGAGGAGGCGTCCCGCCTCCTCGCTTTTGCAGATGCGCCCATCATCCGTGGGCGCCGCTGGAACCTTGCGCCGATTGCACGGCACAAGGCGGCTATCACGGGGCAAGTAACTCCGCGGCCACCGGCCCGTTATCGACGGATCGGGGTTCTCCGAAATGACCCTCGAGCATGGCGCGTGCGTCGTGCGCAGCCATCCGGATCAAGCGCGACTGCACGGGCGGAGTCTGTCCGAGCCTTTCGGCGAACTCCGGGGTACCGGCGAACGCAGCGAACAGGGGAGCGCGGGCGCTCAGAGCTTGCGATGCCTCTTCGCCTAAGAGGACGTCCGTCTTCCGTTCACGGAC
>Ga0153915_10002498_pt1 | contig 16788 bp, 9 predicted proteins | sample Opewatmetagenome_2_FD_107003 | JGI IMG/M metagenome (GOLD analysis project Ga0153915, IMG submission 107003) | Freshwater wetland microbial communities from Ohio, USA - Open water 3 Core 3 Depth 3 metaG | ecosystem: Environmental > Aquatic > Freshwater > Wetlands | place: USA: Ohio, Lake Erie...
AGTGACATTCTATGGGCGGTGGTAAGTCCGTCCGCAAGCCCCCGTAGCGGAGGGGGGACCCGTCGGTTTTTCCGACGGGGGGAACCGACGGGACTGGTTCCCCCGGGGTCCGGGGGCCTAGGATGGACTTAGCGCCGCCCAATCGAAGATGTCACTTTATTTAATGCGTCGATATTAGTATATAAGAAAGGGTGGACATTAGATTTAAAAATGGGAGGCGGCTCATGAAAAGAAAGGAATTCCCACCGATTTTTGTCTTCGCGCTTCTTTGCATAGGCGCCCTGTCGCCCTGCCTTGCCCAGCAGAAGCTCACCGTCGAACCTGATCCGTCCTACCGCGAAGACGCCGTCTCCGTCCGCCGTCACCCCGAAGTCGACACCGATGTTTTCTTCTACATCAATCACTGGCGTAATTCTCCGCCTGTCCAAGCCCACGGCGGGCTCGTCGAGCGCGATATCCTGATGCCGGGTGATCCGCTTCATCCGGCCAAGAAAGGCGCCGTCTTGAAATACATCAAAGCGTTTCGGCGGGGCGTCCTCGAGCCGAGAACAACCTCAAGGCCGATCAAACACGATAAAGAGCAGGTCTTTTTCTATGTCATGTCGGGGATGGGGCGGGTGGAAGCGGGCGGCAAGAAATCCGGGTTGGAGGAAGGAACGGCCGTCTTCATCCCGGCCGGGCTCGAATATCGTTTTTTCAACGTAGCAGAAATGCCGCTGGAGATGATCGTGGTCGCCGAGGAGACATCCGCCGGCTTCGTGCCGATTCAGGAAATGTCCGTCGGAAGCTACCACGATGCCCAGCCGGCGGTTGGACATCACTGGGCCCACATCGCCCGCGGTTTCATGTACGACGTTGCCCCAAAATTCTCGAATCCGATGGGATTTATCGTCGTCTCGATCGACAAATTCGACATCGCCCAGCCTCACACCCACGGTCCCGGGACCGAAGAAATCTGGTGTCAGGTCAAAGGAAAAAGCCTTTTGTTTTTCGGCAACAGGTTGTTATGGCAGGAGCCGGGAGAAGCCTTCCTCATCCCGCCGAACAATAAAGTGCCCCACTCCTCGATCAACCACACGGACGCGCCGATGCTCTGGCTGTACATGGGCTGCCGGCATCCTGAAGACGCAGCCAAGGAACCCGCATAAAACATGAAATTGAAGGCCGTCGTCATGGGACATAATAGGGGAAAAAAATTGGAGAGGAGATGTCTATGGCGGAAAATAAAAGCCGTTGGGGCCGACGGGAATTTTTAAAAACCGCGGGCCTGGGGATCCTGGGGTATGCGGCTTTTGGAGGAAAGGCATCTCCCTTTCCCCCGCTTCAATCCGAGCCGCTCCCGCCCCGACTCGGCGGCGAGCATCTCTTCCAAAAAATTGCGCAGCCAGCCCGGGTCAGCTTGGTCAAGGGCAATGACCGACGCGAGATTGTCTATCGATCCTTGAAACTCATCGAAGACGAAATCCTGGGATCGATCGGCAAAAAAAAGATCATGATCAAGCCCAACGTGGTGACGCCGATCAACCCGCTGGGCTCGCTGCATGTCGATGCCGTCCGGGCCATCCTGGATTTTTTGACTCCTCACTATAAAGGCCAGATTCTGATCGGAGAAGCAGCGACCATCAACACCACGGAAGGCTATAAGAATTACGGCTTTTTCGCCCTGGAGAAAGAATACAACGTCAAGCTTGCGGACCTCAACCTGACGCCTTATCAGTACCGCTATGTCATCAACAAAGACAACAAGCCGATCCCCATTCGGATCATCTCGACATTCTTGGACCCCGACCTCTATATCATCTCCGCGGCGCGGATGAAGACTCACAACATCGTGTTGGTGACGTTGTCGCTCAAAAACATCCTCCTCGGCGCTCCGCTCAACGATTACAAACAGAATGACAAAGGCCTGATGCACACCGACCCCAACACCACGGCCAACGACATCTGCCATTACAACATGTTCCATCTGGCCCAGGACGTCTATCCGGACCTAGCCGTCATCGATGGGTTCGAGGCCATGGAAGGCAAGGGGCCGGCCTGGGGGACGCCGTTTGAGGCGCGTGTCGCCATCGCCAGCCGCGACGCCCTGGCCGCGGACACGTTGGCCACGAAAGTCATGGGGTTTGATCCGCAGAAGATCAATTATCTATCGGCCATGAGCGAGGCCGGCATGGGCCAGGGCGATCTGGATAAGATCAAAGTCCTCGGCACCCCCCTCGACCAATGCCTCTATCATTTCAAGGTCGATGAAAAGACCGCCGAAATCTACAAGCTGTAAAGCCCTGCTATAATTCAATGACACATATCACAAGGTCCCTCTCCAACGGGCGAGGGTAATACCTGCCCGCCGGGCCAACCTTCCGAGATTATCCCCAAGTTGATACATTGCCAGATGCTCCTTGGAAGGATGGCAGCGAGCACAGCGAGCGTTGGAAGGAAACCCTAGGCAAGGGTTTCCTTCCAAGAGTATCCGGCAGGTCCCGTCGGGCATCTCGAAATCGGCCTCGTTGACTCCCCTCCTTTCCTGATATATAAAAGGAAAAAGTGACTCACCATGAATCCTCCAGGAAGGGACGCATGAAAACAAGATTATGGCTTCCGATGATCGTTTTTCTCTTTCTCGGCTTCGCGTCGTCGCTTCCCCAAGACAAAGCCGACGAGCGCTTCGACCTCGCCCGGCTGGCCTGGGATACGGGCGATTTTGTCCGGGCCCTCGACGAATTCGAGTTTCTTTTGAAAGGCCCGGACGGCGGCCGCTTTTTCGACCCGATCGCCCTGATCACAGGAGAATTGTTTCAGGTCAAGGAAATCACCCGGGACGGCCGGACGATCCGCATCAGCCCGGACGGAAAGTACGCCGCCTACGACACGGGGACGCGCTCCTCTCCCCTCACCCGGATTATGGCTATGGGCAATCTTTCGCGTCCGATAGCCGAAATTCGGGGCACGAACTTTGTCTTCGCATCAACTCCGGATTCGTCGGCCTACTTGAGAGTCACGGAGATTGCCGAGATCGCCAATCTCCGCAAGGAGATCGAGCAGCTCACAGGCCAGCCTGCCCCGGACCGGCAGGCCATGATGAGCACGCAAAGGCAGTTGACGTGGCTGGAGGCCAAGAATTCGAACATCGTCCTGCTCGATCTTGGCTCAAAAAAAGAAAAAATCCTGAAGGCCGAAGGCTGGCTCAAGGGCACGCTTGCCTTCAGCGCCGACAGCCGCGAGATCTATTTCGTCGGGGCCAAGGAAACGGATACCGCTTCAAACGAGATCTATGCGGTTTCGCAGACAACAGTCCCTAGGGCTTTGACCTCCGGAGCCGGGTTCAAGACGAATCCCATCCCTATCCCGGGCGGAAAATATCTTATCTATACGGTAGCGGCCCAGACGCCATTTCCGAAGCCAACCGCAGCCGAGCCTGGTCCTCGCTCCGGACAAGGCGCAGCTCCCGCGGCTGGTCAAGGCGTCCAAGCGCAGAGGCCGACCCAGCCTCCTGCTGGAGGGCAATTCCGGCCAGGCGGGCCCAGGCCATTCATTATCCTCAACCTTTCGGATGGAAAATCGACCACGCTGCCCGGAGCCTTAGCGCCGGCCGTATCCGCCGACGGATCCGTCCTCGTCTTTCTCAGCCAGTCGGGGAATGAAATGGCCGTGAACCTCCTCAAGCTCAACGATCCGCTTACGCCCACGACGCTCAAAAAAACGGCGGAGCGGATCGGCTCCGCTGCGCCGGCGCCGGACGGTTCGGCCGTAGTCTTCGACATGACCTACACGAGAAACGGCGAAATTTTTTACATCAAGAGCGATGGGAAGGGCGAGGTCCGGTTGAGCCGGGAAATCGAGCCCGACCGTGCCCCGCGTTTCCTGAACCTGAACCAAGTCCTGGCCGTCAAGGGCGAATCCCGCCACAGCCGGGCCTACATCTATGACCTCAAAAGCCTGACGAATTTCCGGGTGTTTCACAATAATACGATCCGCACCCTTGCCCCCGAGTATGAATGGGTCGCCGACGCGGCCGGAACAAAGCTCCTCATCGGCGCCGAGCGCGACGGCGACACGATCACACCCGACCGGGGCGTCTATCTGGTCGACCTGACGAAGAAGGTCATCATGGAAGAATTGCTGGCCCGGATCGAAGCCCAGCGGGCTTCGGAAAAGGCCCTCCGGGCTAAAAGCGAACTGGTCTTCCGGCCCATTTACGACCTGGTCAAGACGATCACGGACAAGGTCTCCGTGACCAAGATCTACGATTATGAGGAGGCGCTTTTCAACTTCGATTCCAAATCCATCACCATGCCCGGCAACAAGGGGGCCGGCGATTATATCTTCAACATGCTGAAGTCCTTCGGCTACCAGCCCGAGGTCCAGTCGTTTGAGGCGCGCGGGACGAAAACGGCCAACATCCTGGCCAGGCTTCCCGGGACCGAGAATCCCGAGATCCTTTATGTCGCCAGCGGCCACTACGATTCCAATCCGCGCGGCCCGGGAGCCGACGATAACTCGTCGGCGACCGCCGTTCTCCTGGAGACGGCCCGCGTCCTGGCCAATAATCCCATGCCGTCGACAATAATTTTCGCCGCGTTCACGGGCGAGGAAGCCGGCCTTCTCGGAAGCCGGGAATTCGTCAGGCAAGCCCGGGAGAAGAAATGGCAGATCGCCGCCGACCTCAACAACGATATGATCGGCTGGACCAATGACCACCGCCTGGACAACACGGTCCGCTACGCCAGCGCCGGCATCCGCGACATTCAACACGCCGCCTCCCTCCTTTTCTCCAAGATGGTGACCTACGATACGCGTTACGTAAAGGCTACCGACGCCGTCTCCTTTTATGAAGCTTACGGCGATATGATCGGCGGGCTCGGCTCTTATCCCCTGCTCGGCAACCCCTACTATCACCAGCCGACCGATCTGCTGGAAACCGTCAACCACCAGCTTTTAGCCGAAGCCGCAAAATTCAACACCGCTTCGATCATGATGCTGGCGGCGAGCCCGATGCCGATCAAGGCCCTGAAAGTTACGAGCCTGAAGAGCGACGCGGCCGAGGTCGCCTGGAGCCCCAGCCCCGAACAAGGCATCGACTCTTATATCGTCGAATTCGGTCCTGAGAAAAATCCCTCGGCCTTGAGCCTGACGGTCGCCGAACCTCAGGCCCGGCTTCAAGGGTTTAAGATCAAGCCCGGCGAAAAGCTGGCCGTCGCCGTCAAGGCGGTCAACCGCCGCGGCATTTCGAGCTGGGACTGGACGCGGACCACCGCCTCCCCGGCCAAATAAATCGGACAAGGAGGGGTTCATGAAAATATTCATCATATGGCCGACGATGATTTTTTTGATCATGGCTTTCGCGGGATCTTCCCGGCCCCTGGCCCAGCAAAAGCTCACCGTAGAGCCGGACCCGTCTTTCCGCGAAGACGCCGTTTCCAACCACCGCCATCCTGATGTCGATACGGATGTATTTCTCTACATCAATCATTGGCGGAACTCTCTGCCGGTCGAAGGGCACGGCGGGCTGATCGAGCGGGACATCCTGACGCCCGGAGATCCTCTTCGTCCGTCCAGCAAGGGTGCCGTCTTGAAGTACATCACGGGTTATAAGCGGGCGGCCCTGGAGCCGCGCACGAACACCCGGCCGTTCAAGCGCGACGAAGAGCAGGTTTTTTTCTATATCATGTCGGGAACCGGGCAAGCGGAAGCCGGCGGCAAGAAAGCCTCCCTCGAGGAGGGGACGGCCGTCTTCATCCCGGCAGGGCTCGAATATCGTTTCACGAACCCGGCCGAAGAGGCTTTGGAAATGATCTTGGTCAGCGAAGTGATTTCCGCGGGTTTCGTGCCGAACAAGGAGATGTCTGCGGGGAGCTATCATGATTCCCTCCCCAACGTCGGGATGCACTGGGCCCACATCGGCCGAGGTTTCAATTACGATGTCCCCCCAAAATTCGCCAATCCCGTTGGATTCGCCATCGTCTCCATTGATAAATTCGACATCGCCCAGCCCCATGTCCACGGTCCGGGATGCGAAGAAATCTGGTGCCAGTTAAAGGGCAAAAGCCTGCTCCTGTTCGGAAACCGTCTCTTCTGGCAGGAGCCGGGAGAGGCCTTCCTCATTCCGCCCAACAACAAGGTCCCTCACGGCTCGATCAACCACACTGAAGAACCCATGCTCTGGCTTTACATGGGCAATCGGCACGACCACCTGGGAAAATAGATGGGCTTGCGGAAATGGGGATACACACAGTTTGTGTCTCCATTTTCGAAAAAGGAGTGACCGATGGAAAAAAAAGGACGGGCAACAAATATCAAGCTGGCGGCGCTTATTTGGCTTCTTTTAATTATGGCTATGGCGGCTTGTACGGCGCGGCCTGAATGGAAGGCCAAGAATGACCGGCTGATCAAAGAAAAAAACCTCCCGGTGCGCACCCGGACGGACATTCCAAAATCCAATGTCATTCCCAACCTCAAGGCGGGCACGATTTCGAACATCAACAACCTGCCGGCTGTTGAGATCGTTCCCGGGGCAACGGCCAAACTGTATTGGGGGCAGGGAGTCCTCATTAGCTGGATGACCCTGAAACCGGGGATCGCGATCCCTGAAGAAAAGCTGCCCGGCGAGCGCCTCATGTTTGTCATGAAAGGTTCGGTCTCCCAACTTGTCGCCGGAAGCGCGGTGACCATGCTGGCCCTCGGCCGTGACGAACCGGACGGAACGCACGGCCGGACCCCAAGAAATGATTTCGTTTATCTTGAAAAAGGTGCTCCAAACGCCCTCCGGGCCGGAGCGGAAGGGGCGGAGATTCTGGAGGTCTATTCTCCGCCCCGCCTGGATTATTTGAAGAAGGCCGGGGCCGCCGATCTTCCCTCGAACGTGCCCCAAGGAAATTTCCCGCTCAATCCGACCGTCGATCCGAACAAAATTTATGACCTTAACGATATACAATTCACCGCGCTTGTTCCGGGAGCCTATTCCCGGCTTGTTTCCGGACGCGGCGCTCAGCTGAGTTTTCTTCGGATGGACCCGGGTTCGACTTTCGCTCATCATGTTCATCCCGAGGAACAACTGATGATCGTTCTGCGCGGCGCGATCGACGAGATCATTCTCGACGCCGTGATCCGCATGGAGAAGGGCGACCTCCTCCTCCTTCCCGCCGACATGGTCCATGGCGGCACGATAAGCGAGCTGGGCTGCGATGTCCTTGATGTATTCTGGCCGCCGCGCACGGATTACGACGATAAGAGCGTCCAACAGCTCCAATCTTTCCATGACGTCATTCCCGAGGATGCCCGGGTTGAACTCGTGGCCGACGGCGCCAAACAGGGCCCGGGGCTTACCTTCACAGAGGGCCCGAAGTGGCTCAACGGCAAGCTCTATCTGTCGAGCATGTATTTCGATGCGAAATGGAACGGCGATCCCAAGAAGAGCTTGCTGTTAGAGATGGATCCTGACGGCACCTATAGATATATCTCGCGCGGCCAAATGCAGACCAACGGGACGATGCCCTTGGCCAACGGAAACCTTGCCGTCTGCGATATGTTCGGCCATTGCGTCATCGAGATGACGACAAAAGGACGGATCGTGAAGACGCTGGCCGGCACTTATGGCGGGAAACCCATCGATGGGCCGAATGACCTCGTCACCGACGCCAAGGGCGGAATCTACTTCACCGACCCGCAGTTCACTCCGGATGCCAAGAAACACCAGCCGGGACGGGCCGTCTACTATATCACTCCCAAGGGGACGCTGATTCGGATCATCGGGACGAATGAATTCGCCATGCCCAACGGCATCCTCCTCAGCCCTGACGGAAAAACCCTCTTCATCAACAACACTTATGACAACGAATCCTTCTGGAACGTGGACAGTAACAAAGACAATTGGGTATGGGCCTATGACGTGAACGAGGACGGCACGGTCAAGAACGGCCGAAAATTCGCCCGGCTTTTTCTCACACCCGAGGTGCTCGACAGAAAAGGGAGATCCAGCGGCGCGGACGGGATGACCATCGACGAAAAAGGCGGCATCTATGTCGCGACATACATGGGCGTCCAGGTCTTCAACGCCAAGGGTGAGTTCCTGGGGCTCGTCAACACTCCCATCTATCCGGTCAGCTGTTGCTTTGGCGGGGACGACATGAAGACGCTCTTCATCGTCGGCTACGACAAGGTCTACAAGATCAGGACGAACGACAAGGGCTTGAAGTACGGACCGAAATGAATGATCGGGGGTCAAAGCTATTTTTTACGTAGCCATCCCCGAGAGAGCAATGCGTAAAAAATAGCTTTGACCCCGAAGAAAGGAGGGGATGATGCCTGAAAGACGCTCTGGCTTGAAACGGCGCGACTTTCTGAAAAATCTGGGATTGGTATTAGCCGGCACGGCTGCCGCGCCATCCTTGGCCGGCAGGTCCTGGTTCCAGGCCGGACGGCCCGCCGAGATGCCTCTCCATCATTTCGGCCCCGGCCGGCTCTACGACAAGCCCGCCCCTCCGGCCCGGGTCAGCCTGGTCAAGGGAAATGAGCGGTACGATATCGTCTTCCGGTCGCTGAAGTTGATCGAGGACGAAGTCCTGGCCTCTATCAAGGACAAGACCGTCCTCGTCAAGCCCAACGTCGTCCTCATGGATAATCCCTTGGGCGTAACCCACATCGATGCCCTGCGGGCCGTACTGGACTTCCTGTCGCCGCACTACAAAAAGACGATCATCATCGGGGAAGCCGGCCATGACAACACGATTAGCGGCTATAAAAATTACGGATATTACAAGCTCGAAAAGGAATACAACGTCAAGCTCGTCGACCTCAACCTCGAGCCGTACCAGTATAGGTACGTGATCAGCAAGGACAATCGGCCTATCCCCATCCGGGTCATCAACACCTTCCTTGACCCGAAGATCTACACGATCTCGCTGGCCCGGATGAAAACGCACAACTATGTCTTTGTCACCCTGGCCCTCAAAAACGTCCTCCTGGCCGCCCCGGTCAAGGACGCCAAGCAGAACGACAAAGCCCTGATGCACACGGCCTCGCCGGCAAAGAATGATCTCTGTCACTTCAACATGTTTCAGCTGGCCCAGGAAGTCTATCCGGAGCTGGCCGTCATCGACGGCTTCGAAGGGATGGAGGGGAAAGGCCCTGCTTGGGGCACTCCCATCCTATCCAAAGTAGCCCTGGCTAGCCTCGACCCGCTGGCCGCCGACATTACGGCAACACGGGTTATGGGATTCGATCCCAAGACGATCAATTATTTGGCCACTATGGCTGAGGCCGGCATGGGGCAGGGAGATTATGCCAAAATCCAGCTGCTGGGAACGCCTCTCGACCAGTGTATCTGCAAATACAAGCCCAACGAAGAAATGGCGGAACTTTATAAATCATGACGTCTGCGGCTCCGGTCGTAATCATCGCCTTAGCGGCCCTGGCCGTCTTCTTTATGAAACATGCCCGGCTGAAAAATTACGCCTTCACCGTCTGGGTTTTTGCTTTTGTCGCCGCCTCGATGTTCTATCCGGCCCTGTTCCGGGCTTGGTTTGGACAAGACTTGAAAATCCTCATTGTCCCCCTGATCCAGATCATCACTTTCGGCATGGGGACTACGCTGAACCTGAAGAATTTCGAGCGGGTGATCACCATGCCCTGGCCGGTGTGCATCGGCATCATCCTCCAGTTCTCGATCATGCCCCTGGTGGGCCTGGGTATCGCCACGGCCTTCGGCTTCGAGCCTGAAATCGCCGCCGGCGTCATCCTCATCGGCTCGGCGCCGAGCGGCGTCGCCTCCAACGTTATGACTTATCTGGCTGGCGGCAACGTGCCGCTTTCAGTCACGATCACATCCTGCACCACTCTTCTCTCGCCCTTTATGACGCCCCTTCTGATGAGACTTCTGGCCGGCCGGTTCATCCAGGTCGATCTTGTCTCGATGATGCTCTCGATTCTGAATATGATCATCGTGCCGATCGCCGCCGGGTTGATCGCCAATAAGATCCTCTACAGCAGAAATCGATGGGCGCGCCGTGCAGGCTCACTCGCTTCGATCTCAGCGGCGTCGATCGCCCTGGCCGTAGCTGTTTTTTTTGTCCCTTCGAGCGCCTTCGGTCCGCTAGCCCCGCTCAAAAGCGGAATCATGCTCGGCGGCTTGCTCATCGGCCTGGTGACGGTGGCCAAGCTCGTCGTTAACGTCCTGCTTCAGGGGCCGGACAACTGGATGGATCACGCTCTTCCCATCGTCTCCATGGTCAGCATTTGCCTTATCATCGCCGTCATCACCGCCCAATCGAGAGACCAGCTGCTGACCGTGGGACTGCTGCTCATCCTAGCCTCGATCCTTCACAACGGGACAGGATATTTACTGGGCTACTGGGGTGCTCGGCTGGCCAGGCTGGACGAAAGCGCCTGCCGCGCCGTGGCCATGGAAGTCGGGATGCAGAACGGCGGCCTGGCATCGGGGATTGCCGTGGACGTCCTTAAAAGCATGAGCGCGGCCCTGGCCCCCGCCATTTTCGGGCCATGGCAAAATATCTCAGGCTCGATCCTGGCCAGCTTCTGGCGCCGCCGGCCCCCGAGCTCGAGATCCTCTCCTAGACCTTAGTTGCCGCCCATCTCCGATCCGAGAGCCAGCCGATGCTTTTGCTATTCCGGACGACGGCTTCCGTCCAATCGACTTGGCTTATCGGACCATCTCCCATGAGCGGCATGCCCGAAGCTATCCTGTCCTAAAATAAGAAAAACAATCAAAAAAAACTTGACAAGCGTCCCGCCTTTTTATAAATATATACTATTATTTCTATAGAATATATAGAAATAATAATTTCTTGGAGAGCAAGGTAACCGATTGGCGATCGGAAAAAGCCAAGGTTGGAAAGGAGGCGAGCACAAAACCAGTCCACAAAGATTCAGGCAAGGGAAATTGGGCTAAACGCTATTTAAAAAGAAAGGAGCGTCAGAATGAAATCATTTTTGAAAAAAAGGCCACCCACGGCTATCGTTATGGGGATGGTCGGCGCCGCCCTGCTCGTCTACTTGGGTTTGTCCTACGCCCAAGTCGTCCAGACTCCGCTGGCCGCCACCTCTATCCCCCAGTTTGTCGACCCGCTGCCGATCCCTGAAATCATCGACAGGCGGGGCAATACGGCCGAGCTCGAGCTTCACATGCGCGAGTTCAGGGCGAATGTTCTTCCCACGGGAACCTTTGCACCGGGCGTGAAGCCGGAGACTTGGGTGTGGGGATATATTTCCGGCCCCAATGCTCCGACCGCTGCCAGGCCGACCTACCTCGGCCCGATCATCGTGGCGGAGCGCAACACGCCGACAAGAATACGGTTCGTCAATAATCTCGGCACCGTGGCGGGCAGCAATCTGCTGGCCTACACACAATCCTCCGACCAGACGCTGCACTGGGCCGACCCGCTGAATTTCGAGGCCAACATGGGCAACATGTCGATCGTCCCGGGCATGCCCCCGATGGCCCCCTGGAATCAGCACTATGACGGGACGATTCCGGCGGTCGTCCACCTTCATGGCGGTGAAGTCCCGCCCGAAGTGGACGGCGGCCCGGACGCCTGGTTTACTAGCGACGGTATTTATAAAGGCCACGGGTACTATTCTTTTACGGGCGCCGCGGCCAATGAGGCGATTTATATCTACCCCAACACTCAAGAGGCCTCGCCGATCTGGTTCCACGACCATACGCTCGGCGCTACCCGCCTGAACGTCTATGCCGGACTCGCCGGCGGATATCTCGTCACCGATCCGGCTAACGACCCCTCGAACCTGCCCGGGCTGGTCCCTTTGATCATCCAGGACCGGATGTTTGACACGACCGGACAGCTCTTCTTTCCCAACATCGGCATCAATCCCGAGCATCCCTTCTGGATCCCGGAATTCATGGGTGACGTAATCTGTGTGAACGGGAAAGCCTGGCCTTTCTTCAGCGTCGAGCCGAAGCGCTATCGCTTTCTATTCCTCAACGGCTCCAACGCCCGCACATACGAGATGAGCTTCCAGGTCGCCGGACAGGGCAAATCGCCGACATTCTGGCAGATTGCCACTGACGGAGGCTACCTCGATGCGCCTGCTCCGATCCAGAAATTGATCCTGATGCCCGGAGAGCGCGCGGATGTGATCATCGACTTCGCGGGCTTTGCCGCGGGGACCACGATGATCCTTGAGAACTCGGCCAAGTCCCCGTACCCCGGAGGGAAGCCGCCCCAGGGCACAACCGTAGGGCGGGTCATGCAGTTCAACGTTGTTGCAGCGACCGTTGGAGCTGATACTACTTTCAATCCGGCACTCGGCGGTTCGCTGCGTTCCCCGATGGTAAGACTGGTCAATCCGGCCGCGGGCACTTTGGCAGCTGGGGTCACTGTTGATAAAACACGCCAGCTCACTCTCAACGAAGTGATGGGCATGCGGAACAAGGTCGGCGGAATTCAATACCCCGGCGGTCCGCTTGAAATCCTGGTCAACAACACCAAATGGTCCGGCGAATCGGCGAGGGCTTATAACGATTTTATCCCGATCACTGTCAACGGAATTACCACCAAATACTCTGAACTTCCCCAAGAAGGTGATACGGAGGTTTGGGAGATCGTCAACTTGACTGCCGACGCCCATCCTATGCATTGGCATCTCGTCCAGTTCCAGCTCTTGAACCGGCAGGGCTTCGACCTGAAGAACTACACGGCGGCCTACAATCTGGCCTTTCCGGGCGGATTATACATCCCCGGTTTTGGTCCCCCGCTGAACTACAACACGGGCAACACTCGCGCCCTGGGCGGAAACCCGGATATCACGCCGTTTTTGATGGGAGCCGCGCTGCCTCCCGCGGTCAATGAAGCTGGCTGGAAGGACACGATCATGGTGCCTCCCGGCATGGTGACGCGTATCGTCGTGCGCTGGGCGCCGACGGATCTGGCGACAACGACTCCAAAGTCAGGGTTGCACTACCCGTTTGACCCAAGCGATGGTTTTCAGCATGGCTATGTCTGGCACTGCCATATCATCGACCATGAGGACAACGAGATGATGCGGCCCGATCTCGTCCATTTGAATCCCGGCGCGCCGGCCCCCGCTTTGAGGCTTAAGAAGAAGGGCGTCGATTATTGACGCATTCGCTCCCCGAAGTCGGACAGAATGATTGACGTCCGGGTTTTCTGAAGAAAAACAAAAGGGCGGTGTCCTCATCGGACACCGCCCTTTTTTATTCTTTCCGGCCGGCCTTGTCTCTATGCTGGAACAAGGAACTTATAAGACGGGGCACTAGACGCAGGGCCGCGAAGTCTTGATTCAGTTCCCGCTCGCCTCCAGTATGGGGTCCTGGCGAACGACAATCTTTCCCGTATAGGTCTTGCCGTTGTAGGTCATCTTCACGGCATAGGTCCCGGGCTCGGCCGTGGCGCCGGCTGCGCCACCCGCGCCCCGGCCGCCAAATTGGCCCCCGCCAAAGCCACCGCCGCCGCCAAAACCTCCGCCGCCCATGCCGAACGATTGCATGAGGTTCTGCTGGATCTCCATCACCTTCCGGTAGTTGGTCCCCGCCGCGTCAATTTGCTTGATGGCATTCTGGACCGCCGCTTTCTGATCATCCGTCAATTCACCCCGGCCGCCTATCGTCTCAAGCTGGCGCTTGACGTTCGTGATCGCTCCCTGGGCTTGCTGCGACGCCGGGTCGAAACGGAAGTCCCACATCAGCCGGTTGATTCCGACCGGGGCGCTATCGATCGTAAAGGTCGTCTTGTTGAGTCCGGAAACATCCGTGATCTCGATCGTCACGGGGCCGATGGGCTTGTCCTTAAGATAATAATGAATCATCGCCCCGGTCGGCGGATTCTCTCCTCTGAAGAACAGGTTGCCGCGTCCATAGCCTCCCCGCGTAATGCGCAGCCAACGCGTAGCCGGACGGCTGTTGTCAAAGAGAAAAGCCTCCGAGGCTAAGACCGTTTCGGACGCCTGCTGGAGTGCCGAGATGTTGTCCATAACCCAGATACCGCGGCCGTGCGTCGCCGCGATAAGGTCGTTGTCGCGGGGATGAACCATCAAATCATGAAAAGCCACCGTGGGCATGTTGAGGGTCAGGTTCGTCCAGGTCTTGCCGCCGTTGATGGAAAAGAATACGGCGAATTCTGTCCCGACAAAGAGAAGGTTCTTGTTTTTCAGGTCTTCGCGGATGACATACACCGGCTGGCCGTCGGGGATGTTGCTGCTGATGTTGGTCCATGTCTTTCCGTAATCGGTGGTCTTGAAAACATAGGGCTTGAAATCATCGCTGCGGTGGCCGTCGAAGGTCAGGTAGCAGGTGCCCTCGTCAAAATGGGAGGCTTCGACGCGGCTGACCCAGAGCCCCTTGGGAACTCCGGGGACATTGTTCCGGACGTTGGTCCAGGTGGTGCCGCCGTTGCGGGTTATCTGGACGTTGCCGTCATCGGTCCCCACCCAGATCAGGCCGGGCGTCTTCGGCGACTCCGAAATGGTGATGATCGTGCAGTGCGTTTCGGCGCCGGTCACGTCGGACGTGATCCCGCCCGTCGGCTTATCAGTGCCGCCGTCCCGCTCGCCCCGTTTGGTTTTATCGTTCGTCGTCAGGTCGGGACTGATGATCATCCAGTTGTCGCCGCGGTCCAGCGACCTGAAAAGGTGCTGCCCGCCCATATAGATCGTGCGCGGATTGTGAGGGGACATGAAGATCGGCGTGCTCCAGTTGAAGCGGAAAGGACGCGGACCCTGGGCGCCGAATTGCCCCATCTGAGCCGCAGGTTGTTGGCCTGCCGGCTGACCGGCACGCTGGCCCGCTTGCTGAGCCGGAGGCTGGGCACCGCGTTGCCCGCCGCGCTGGCCGGCCGGCTGGGTCTGTCCGGCCGGAGGCCAGACAGGGTAGAATTCTTTAAAATTGAGGACATTCGTCGTTGTCGGAGTGATCCGCCGCGATTCGCGCGTCTCGACATTCACGCGCTGAGCGTTTCCGCCCTGGCTTTCGCCGTAGGCCGTCCGCCAGTCGGTCGGATCGTTTTGGGTGTGAAATCCGTCTCCCCCGCCGATGTTGAACCAAAAATCGGTGAGGATCATCCCTTCCCGGTTCATGGACGGCCCGCCCCAGGTTCCGTTGTCCTGCAGGCCTCCATAGACATAGTAAGGGTCTCGCATATCTGCGCTCACGGCATAAAATTGCGACATGCAGAGGTTGTCGAAGAAAACCCAAGTTTTGCCGTGGTCATAGGTCAGGGACGCGCCCCCGTCCTGGCCGACATAAAAGCGGTTCCTGTTCGTCGGGTCGAGCCACATAGCATGGAAATCCGGATGGAGGCCGCTGATTGTTTTGAACGTCTTGCCGGCGTCTTCAGAGTACTGCATGCTCGAGGCCAGGAAATAGACGAGCTTGTCGTCCAGGGGATTGATATAGATATGGCTGTAATAGAACGGCCTATTGTTCGACCGGTTCATATACATCCAGGTCTCGCCGCCATCCTCGGACCGATAGATGCCGGTGCCGAGCTTGGTCATATCTTTATAGTCGGGATTTTCCTTCTGGTTGGGGGGCGTGCCGGCCAGACGCTGGGGCTGAAATCCGTGTTCGACAACCGCCATCAGGACCTTAGGGTTGCTCCTGGAAATGGCGACGCCGACCTTTCCGAGATCTCCGGCGGGCAGCCCCTGGCTCAGTTTTTTCCATGTCTTTCCCGCATCCGTCGTCTTATAGATGCCGCTGTTCGATCCTCCGGAATCAAAACGCCACGGCTGGCGCAGCCGCTGCCAGAAGGTCACGAACAGGATATTGGGGTCGGTCGGACTCATGACCATGTCGACGGCGCCGGTCCTCCCGTCATTCGGCAGGCCTCCGGCAAGCTTCTGCCAGGTTTTGCCGCCGTCCTCCGTCTTGAACAGCCCGCGGTCCCCCGAGTATCCCCAGGGGTGGCCGCTGGCCGCGACATAGACGATATTGGGGTCGGTCGGATGAGTGATGACCTTGCCGATGGTCTGTGTTGTTTCTAGCCCCATCCTGGCAAATGTCTTTCCACCATCGGTGGATTTATAAATCCCGTCACCCCAGGCGACGCTATTACGGACGCATTCCTCGCCGGTGCCTACCCAAATGATACTGGGATCCTTTTGGAAGAATGCCACGTCGCCAATGGAGGCTGAACCGTATTTATCGAAAATGGGCTCCCAAGTCGTCCCGGCGTTCACGGATTTCCAGACGCCGCCGGACGCCGCCGCGACCAGGACCTGGGTGAAATCACTGTCTAGGGCTTCGAAATCCGATATTCGGCCGACCATGTTGGCCGGTCCGACATTGCGCCATTTAAGGTCTTTGATCAGGCTGGCCTCCGGGCTTTGGGAAAAGAACTGGTGCGATAAGCCCAGACAAAGCCAAACCAAAACCAAGACGCGGAACGCCCTCTTAAAATTCGGTGCCATTTTTCTCCTCCTTCCTTGAGTGAAACATGAGGTGGAGTGATTATATATAAAATGGCGATCGCAATTCAACGCTGGTTTTTTCTAGGCTCAAAATTAATATTGAATTCTTGGATTGATAGGGATATAAAATGATAATTTCGGACTAACGCGGATGCTTGAAAACGAAACAAACTCATTGAAGGGGCTCCTCAACCGCCCTTCCGGGGAGCGGCCGTTCATCGTCTTGGCCGAGCTCACGCCTCTTCCCGGCCACGACCTGGGCAACTTTGAACGATTCCTCAAGGACTACGCCAGAAAGAAATTTGCTCTGCCCAAAGACATCCGGCTGGCCGCGATCACCATCCCCCAAAGTCCCAACGGCGTCGCCTCTATGAGTCCCGCCGATGTTTA
>Ga0153915_10002499_pt1 | contig 16786 bp, 13 predicted proteins | sample Opewatmetagenome_2_FD_107003 | JGI IMG/M metagenome (GOLD analysis project Ga0153915, IMG submission 107003) | Freshwater wetland microbial communities from Ohio, USA - Open water 3 Core 3 Depth 3 metaG | ecosystem: Environmental > Aquatic > Freshwater > Wetlands | place: USA: Ohio, Lake Erie...
CTAAAACAGTTGAAAATCCTTCCCCAGCGAGAAAAGATTGGTGGTACACGATCCTCTCGGCGTTGGCATTAGGGGTTTTGATTCTCACTCGTCCAATGACTGCCTTGGCTGTGTCTGTACCATTCGGCATTCATGGGCTTTATTTATTGATCCGCAGTAATGCACGAACACGCTTGCGCCTGTTTGTTTTCGGCTTGACAGCCCTCTTGTTCGTTGGTTTATACTTCTTATGGCAGTATTCCCTGACCGGCAACGCCTTGCTCAACCCTTACACCTTATGGTGGCCGTATGACAAGGTGGGTTTTGGTCCTGGGCATGGTCGAGGTCCTGTAGGGCATACCCTAAATCTGGCATGGATAAACACCCGCCACAGCCTGGATATCGGTAGCTATGACTTGTTTGGATGGGGAAGCTACTCCTGGATATTTCTACCCTTCGGATTATGGGCAGCAAGGCGTAACCCCAAGGGTTTACTGATTGGAAGCGTAGTCGTCAGCTTAGTTCTGACGTACATGACATATTGGATTGGGGCTACTCTTTTTGGTCCACGCTATTATTATGAGGGGTTCTTCAGCCTGACGTTAGTCAGTGCCGCAGGAATTGCCTGGTTGGCAGGCTGGCCGGGAAAATTGGGTGACACTTTTGTGCGTTACACGGGTTGGCGTAAATTGCGCCCACTCCTGGTAGTTTTCATACTCGGGATCCTGGTTGGAATTAACCTGATGCTTTATCTGCCTGTTCGGCTTGGGGGAATGTATGCCCTGTACAACATAGAGCTGGCTGACCAGGAGCCTTTCCTGACGCCCTCCGCACAATCCCTTACGCCTGCCCTGGTCATCGTCCATTCAGCTCGGTGGATGGAATATGGTGCCCTATTGGACCTTGAAGACCCTGAGCTTACTACCCCTTTCATCTTCGCCTGGAGTATCAGCTCTTTCGCTGATACCATGCTTATATCCGACTTCCCGGACCGCATGGTTTATCACTATTATCCTGGGCAGCCATTCCAGCTTTATAAAGAGCCTCTGGATGTGCCTAAATAAATTATGGATATGGAGTTGTTGAGGCTTCCGGTGTAGCTGAAACTTCCGGGGTAATTGTTGGCGTAGGGGTTTCTAAAACTGGGGTTGCTGGAGTTACTTGCCCTTGCGCGCACTTGTCAGCCGCATACATCGCAGTCGGCTCAACCTGTGGGTTCGCTAATAACGTCATATACGTATCGTACTGCGTTTGGGCATCACACCACAAACCACTGGCTGCGAACCAATCACCGTAACCAAGCAACGCATCCATATAACGGTTGGAAGCTGTCCAACCCGAAGAATCACTCAGGTTCGGAGCCGCGTCAGCGAGCTGAGAAAAATAATAAACTGCCTGTGCCCAGTCCACATCCCAGAAGCTGGCGCCGCGAATATACAAATCTGCCCAGTCGCGCCAATTGCGGGCCTCGGCATCCAACGGACCAAATCTCTCAGCCAGGGTCAGGTCGTAGTTTCCACCTTCCAGGTCATGCAGCTGGGAAATCTTATCGATCCCACGGTTCCGCAGCGCCACGAACAGCATGTCATCCACCTTCACCGCCATATAATCCGGAAAATTCTTGCGTAATAACAGCAGCGTATCGATGGTCTCAGTCCATTTGCGCGCCACAAGCAGATCCTGGGCTTGGGTGAAGAGATCATCTCGGCCGCGGTAGTCGGGTGTTGGGGTCAGGGTGGGCGTCGGGGCAATGGTGGGGGTGGCGGTGATACGTTGTTGGGTCAAGACGAATGCCAGCTGGTCAGGGGCATTTGGATAATTTGGGTCGATCTGGATGATGTATTCGAGCCTTTGGCGGGCGAGATCATAATTTCCAAGTGCAATATCCTGTTGTGCCAGGATGTACTGATTGGCTGCCGTATTGGCTATTGAGGTCGACTCATAGCGCGTACGCTCTCCGATAGCAGAGTTATATCCAGCATAAACGCTTCCTCCGGCGATCAACGCCAGCAGCAGCACTCCCAGGAACGACCACAAAATCCACCGCCTTTTACCTTTGGGCGCATCCGGAGGCGACTCTGGGATGTCGGGAGGTAGAATAATACCATCATTGCGTAACATTGAAGGTTGAGTGCTGCCAAGTGATTGTGCTTCAGTGAGGCCAGGTTGGGATGCAGCCTTTGAAGGATCGACTGTTTCACCATCCGCCGTATACTGATGGGAAGCAACGCTCATGGGTCGCGTTACCCCCATTTCTGAATTCTGGTCGGAAGAAGGTTCCGATTTATCTGGAGCACCTTTTTTCTCCGGCACTCGAGAAGTCGGACTGGTTTCGTCTAAATTGGGAGATTTCATTCCGCCAATTATACCTCAGTGAAAATGCCGCCTTCGGTTGGAGGATTGCTCCTACGACTACCCTGCGTCTGATCTGGCTTCATGCCGGAGGGCCTAGAAGCTCGGCTAATTTAACCGCCTGAGAGGCATGCACCAGAGCGATGATCTCATCCACTGGGGCAAGCTCGGTATTCCCATTGGGTACGATCAGCTGCCCCTTGCGGATCACTGCCGCAAAAACACATTTCGGTGGCAGTTCAATATCTCTCAGCATCTTGCCGACTACGACTGCCAATGGGTGCACTTTCTCTTCTACGATCGAAAACTCACCTTTTCGTAATTTCAGCAGAGTCATCATATCCCCAAGCGACATTTCCTCAGCGATCAACTTGGCCAGGATGTCAGATTGGCTTAGAGCCACATCCACACCCATCTCGGGGGTAAACAGCCAGACATTTTTCGGATTATTGACCCGCGCGATGATGCGCGGCACCCCAAACTCAAAACGACCAAGTGTGGTGATCACCAGGTTATCCTCATCCTCACCCGTCACGGCTGCCAGCACTTGAGCCTGTCCAATCCCAGCGCTCTCCAGCACACTGGGGGAGCTGCCATCGCCTGAAACGATGACCTCGCCTGGAAGCTCCTCTTGAAGTCGCTCCAGCACTGCTGGGCGATCCTCGATCAGTTTTACTTTATGTCCACCACTTAGTAATTGGGTGGCAAGCTGCGAGCCAGTCTTCCCACCACCGACAATGATGACAAACATCCTATCCTCCTTCCAATAAACCCAACAAGGTTTTAAAGCGTTCCAATGCCAATGCCAGGATAGCTACATGGACCACATCGCCCTCTTTGAACTGAGTGCCCAGTGTGGGAATGAACGCGGCTCCCTGGCGGGTTATGGCAACGATGTTGATCTCGCTTGAAACCGTTAAGTCTTTCACCATCCGCCCGACCAGGTGTGATGGGATGTCAATATTAACCAGGCTCACTTCCCCACTGCCAAAGCTGATGATGGGATCTAATTCAGCGGAGGTTAGCAGCTCACGCAGACGCTCGGCTCCCCAAGTGGTCGAGGAGATGGTCAACATTCCCAGCCGGCGGTAGATTTCCGCCCGTTGGGGGTCAAATAGGCGGGCGACCACACGCGGCACATGGAAAATATTATGGGCAATACGCGCGGCAACGATATTAGCATTATCCGATGAGCTAGCAGCCGCGAAAGCATCGGCTTGTTCGATCCCAGCTTTAATCAACACATCCCGATCGAATCCAACGCCGGTAATCCTTTGCCCCTTAAAATTAGGTCCCAGGCGTGCCAGAGCCCTGGCATCGTAATCGATCACCGCCACCTGATGACCCTCGTCGACAAGCAAACGGGCAAGCTGCTCCCCGACACGACCGCATCCAATAATAATCACTTTCATGTTTCCTCCTTGCTTACAGAGCTATTGATCACTTGTTGTAAAAAACGTTCCCGCCAGCGTAAGAGCCACTTACGGATCCAATCCAGGCTGTAGATAATCACCGGGAAGAAGATAAACCCAATCCAAAGGGCGGAGGGTATCGCGATATGGTCAAACAAATTGGCTAATGGGCGGAAATAAATCAAACCTAGCAGGATGGCAAGCTCGATGGCAATCCCACGTAAGAGAGAAGGATTACTTAACCACCCGAGGAAACGCCCGCGATTACGCTCGGTGCGACAAGCAAATGCATTCCCCACTTGCGCCATAACCACCCCCGCATAATACACTGTAATTGCCAGATTGTGCTGGTCTGCGTGGGGGAGAGAAGAGAAAATCATGGAATGCAAGGATTTAAAGAAGGGTATATCCAGCCAATTGTTGATGAAATAAAAAGCCAAGAAGCACAACACAGCCTCAAGCAATCCCAGCCACAAAAATGCACGTCGCAGCAGGCTGCCATCCACCAAAGGCTGAGATTTGCGTCGGGGTGGACGCTGCATCACATCCGGTTCAGGGTTTTCGCTTCCCAATGCCAATGCTGGGAAAAGGTCCGTCCCCAGGTCGATTGCCAGGATTTGTTTGACTCCCAATGCCAGCGGCATCACCTGTGGGGTTAGCAGGGCAGTCAGGATGAATGGTAATATTTCGGGCACATTGCTCGAAAAGATATAGGTGGTGAACTTGCGCAGGTTGTCGTAAACCGTCCGTCCTTCTTCAATCGCGCGTGCAATGGTGGAAAAGTTATCGTTGGTGAGGATGACATCCGCTGCTTCTTTGGCTACATCGGTCCCCACCAGCCCCATTGCCACACCCACATCCGCTTTACGTAGTGCCGGCGCATCATTGACCCCGTCCCCGGTCACCGCGACCACTTCACCCTGAGCCTGGTAAGCTGCCACCAACCGTAACTTGTGTTCCGGAGCCATGCGGGCAAAAATCACTTCTTTTTCCAGCATTCCCTCAAGCTCGATATCGTTAAGCTGTTCTAATTCTGCCCCCGTCAGGATCAATGGGTTCGGTGTTGTGAGTAAGCCGATGCGCCGGGCTAATGATTCTGCCGTCAATCCGTAGTCACCAGTGATCATCACCATACGCACACCGGCCTTCCGGCATGTGCTGACGGCCTCCGTCACCTCCGGCCGGGGCGGGTCCATCATGGCAGTTAATCCCAGGAAGACCAGGTTCACCTCAACCCTCTCTGCTGTATAGCTACCCACCCTCTGTGATAGCTCGTGATATGCTAGAGCCAGCACGCGCAGGGCACTGCGGGCGTAATCGTCATTGGCCGATAAGACCCGCACACGCAGGCTGTCGTCCAACGGAGTCACCTCACCATGCATGCGAATGTGAGTGCAGAGTTGCAGCACTTCGCGTGGGGCACCTTTGACAAAAGCAACTTGCTGTCCGGTAGAAATTTCAGGAAATAACTCATCCTGCAGCCGCACCTGGTGGATGGTGCTCATCCGTTTGCGCCGGGCATCGAAAGGTATTTCGTGGATGCGCGGCATTATGCGATTAAGCGTCTCCTCCACCAGACCACTCTTTAACGCTACCACGCGCAGCGCAGCCTCTGTTTGATCACCAAGCACTGTCCAATGCGGATGGTCTGGGGTTGGTGGGCTGAGGCGAGAGTTATTGCACAGCATGGCGGCGGTGAGCAAAGCGTGCAAGTCTTTTTCCACCGCCTCGCTGCCTGGGCTGGGGACAAATTCGCCCTCTGGATCATAGCCTGCTCCGGTGACGACCAGTGGCTTCCCACTTACCCATACCTGCCTGACGGTCATTTGGTTTTGAGTCAGGGTGCCACTTTTATCGGTGCAGATGACTGAGACGTGCTCCAATGTTTCCAGGATGGAAAGCTTCTTGACCAGCACACCTTTCTGTGCCAGGCGTTGGACCGCAACTGCCAGGGACAGGGTAACTGTAGCTGGCAGTCCCTCTGGTATTGCCGCCACGATGATCCCTAAAGCCAGCAGGAAGGCCTCGTTGATTCCTAAATTGACGTCCACAATCCCAACCGCGAAAACAATCGCCCCTAATCCCAAGGCAATTAATGAGATCGTGCGTGTCAGGCGAGACATCTCCTGCTGTAAACGACTGGGTTCTTCACGCACAGCCTGGGTGAGACGGACGATACGCCCAAATTGAGTAAGCATGCCTGTGGCATAGACTACCGCCCGACCTGTCCCTGAAACTACCGAAGTGCCGGCAAAGACCAGGTTTGGGCGCTCCACCTCGCTTATCCCTTCCCTGAGTGAGGCATCGGCCGTTTTACGTGCCGGCACCGCCTCGCCGGTGAGCACGGCGTTGTTGGCGCGCAAGCCATATTCTTCGATCACGCGCGCATCGGCTGGAATGTTATCCCCTTCAGCCAGGATGAGCAGGTCACCCGCCACCAGATCACTGGCTGCCACTTTGACTTCCGCCCCCTCACGGATTACCCTGGCAAAGCTTGGCAGCAGGTGCTGGAGTACCGCCGTCGCCTGTTCAGCGCGATTTTCCCGCCAATAGGATAAAGCCCCATTTACCAGGACTACGACCCAGATGATAACCCCCAGGGTGGGCTCATGCAGCCATAAAGCAATCCCACCTGCCACCCACAGCAGGAGTGCCATGGGGTGGGTGATGAAAACCAGTAGTTTTCTCCAGATGGGTTCGCGCGGCGGCTCAGTAAGCTGGTTGCTGCCGTATAGCGAATGTCGCTCTTCCACCTCACTGGCGCTGAGCCCATTGGTTGAGGTCTGTAAAGATGCGAATACTTCAGATACTGGCAGTAGGTAGATTGGATCAGAAACCATAAAAAATCGCCATGCTTATTGAAAGCATAGCGATTTTATCATAATGAGTAGATTTGCTTAGGTTACAAGGTGGCCTCGGCTCAAGGCATGTGGCTTTCGTGCACCGGGGCAGTTTCCTTGGGCTTACCTCCCAGGCGTGGCGGTTCTTTCTTCTCCAGGTATTGTGCCAGGAAAGAAGGCGCTTCGGGGTGGTCAGAATGCAAGGCGTGGTCATAGTCACCAGCCGGGATGGGAGGATCGTATCGCACCGGGCGATGCACACCGAGCAAGCTAAAGAAATGAGTTATAGCCATCAGCACAGTATAACGATATTCCTGCATCTTCAAGGACTGCCATTCGACAATGGAAGCCATTGAGCCTTGTACGCGCGCTTTCTCGCGCACGATGCGATGGATTTGCTTCGGCGTGCGAACACCGATCGGCGAAATCAGGAGGGCATTAGCTGCCAGGATCAATAAGCTGAATGTGATTAATACCAACCAGCCGCCTTCCTGCCACTTCCCAGCGATTTGTCCAATGAAGACGATCCCTGAAAGAATAGCTGCAAACCCGGCACCCAGGCTGCCCCATTTGCGAACCCGCCCTGTGAAATTCTGGAGGATATGTTTGCGAATCGAGAAACCCATCACCATGATAGGCATGAACACACCTACACCGTAATATGGGATCGCTGCCGAGGTATTTCCCTTGACAACGAACATGATGATCATGGTTATGATATAACTGATCGTCACAGAGCGTGTAAAAGTTCCCCTTCGATCACGATATACAATGATCTCAGGTATTTCACCGATGGAAACATCGCGCCATTCTGTGGCTTGCAAATCCTGAAATGCGGTCATGGAGGCGGCAGTCAACAACAACACCGCCAGGATTTGATATGCCCAGAAGAGGATCGTGCCACCGGGGACTTGTGAAAAACCTATATAAGCCAGGTTACCAACCAATGTTCGTCCCAGTGTTCCATCAAAGACATCGAAACGGATCGAAAACGCTGACAACAGTAATGTGGTTATCCCGCCATAGAACAGGAAAGAAGTCTGGACAATCCGTCCGATGCCCGACTTTCCACTATAAAATTCCCATAATTTCTTCCAACGCGGTAGACGCTTCTTGCCCCAGGCAATGATCCCAGCATCCTCATTCTTAACGAACTGGATGCCATTCGACATGGCTTCCAGGCCTGTTAGCGCTACTAACCCCTTCATCGAAGCAGTGAGAAAGTGATAAAGTGCTCGCCCTATTGAAACCGGTTGAGGAGATGCTGAGATAGGTACTGCTGCCACACCACCAAAATGAGCCATAAATAAACCGGCTGCCATGGCAACGGTCAGCGCAATAAATATACCCAATAAGGTGAATACTATTCTACCGGATTCTCCTCTTCCACGGATGGTCAGGAACCAATTCACGGTCACCATGGCTGCACCGATGAGGAAATGCCAAATCCAGGGTATCCCGGTTGCATTGCGTAAGGAGAGTGCCTGGTCAACTCCTGATAAGGTGGATACAACGATGGTGAAAATATAATCCTGGATCAAAACGACGGCAACGATGAGGCTGATCCCTGCTGACAAGTAGCGCATCGATGCAGTATAAGATCCACCGCCTTCGTTAAATATCCCCAGCGAGTACATGTATAAGAAACCAAAGACTGCATTAGCCAAGGCAATCACAGCTACCGCAACAAATCCCCATTTCTGAAGACCATAGGGATGAAGTGCACTCATCATCTCACCCGTAGCATAGTAAAACGAAGTGAAATAATCCACCCCAAAGAGGGCTACCGCCGCCAGGAGACCAATCTGCCCGGCGCCATGGACATGTGCATCCTCAGCCCGCTCGCGTGGCGATATACGGTATATCGAATAAGCAATCACAATCAATAAACCAATTGAAAACAGCATTTTCTACCTCAAAAAAATTTGCTCCAATATCCCCAACTCTGCCAGTAGATGCCTGCGCGTAGACTGGCTCAAGCGCGTGTCTTGAGCAACTTTTGCTCCCTGCGCCCGGACTGCTAACACCACAAATGCCGGCACAAACATCACCCGCCCTGCCGGGATCACATCAAAGTAAAACTCTTCCATTTTCAGAGTCTGATCATTGAAATATGGCAGACTCAAGCTCAACCCACGATCCAGATCGTGTGACTGTGCACGCCGTTGTATAGTGTGGATGATCTCATCCACCTTATTGCGCGCCAGGGCTCGCCCCTGGTTCAGTAGCTGTCCAAGGATTCCATAACGCTTACTCTGGTATTCCTCATCCGCCACCATATAAGGTGCCAAGCCTACTGCCGCATGTAGTACCGACAAATAACTCTGCATCGAGGCAATATCCGCCTCGGCTTCATTCATGCTCCCAACCAATAAATGCAATTCATCATCAAACGCCACCCATTGTGGCAGATAGAACCGCCGCGCGGCCTCCACATAAGGCACCAGCAGTTCCTCTCGCGCTGGCTCGCCTCGATCTTCCTGGGCACCAATGGCATCTGTCGTCGCCATGAACGCAGATCCCACCCCAGGCTCCCTACGTATAGGAACACTGGGGATCTCATCCCCCTCCTCCGCTACATATTGCACGCTCTTCCCTGATGGCAGCAGGCTGTGCACCATATGCATGACCGCCGCATGGCGTAGAAGGATGGCACTGGTGGATATAGCCTTGTTCGCAGAATGTTCCAGTTCTAATAATCTCGATCGTAGAACTGTACGCAGGTCGGTACGAATCAGACGGTCCATCAAGCCACCAATCACATGTTCGCGAGATTCAGGAGGAACCAGCATTGTTTTACCGTCCATTTCCTGATTTTGCAGGACTACCCGGTCGGGCAGGCTAAACCGTACTTGCAGTAAACCCTGCACAACAGCCTCAGCCAGTGAGGCTGCATTTGTTTCCAGGTAACGCTGTACCATCGGTGGTTGCACCTGCAGCAGCTCCTGATGATCTAGATATTCCTGCCGAATCTGGCTCACGGCACTACTAGGAATACTCAGAGTGAAATGGGTTGTAATAACAGTCTGCTCATCCATAGAATCCTCGAGGTTTTTATGTTATGTCAGTTAGATATCCAAAAACATTGTATCGAGTCAGAATAAAACAGAGACAAAATTTTCTGGCAAATGCATTAAAAAAGAATAAAGACCTCCCAGTCAATGGAAGGCCTTTGATTCACACGTAGAATAAATTTTAGGGTAATTTTGAGGGGTCGTCTCCCGGGGCGGTTTCCTTTGGTTTGCCACCTACCTTAGGCTTTTCTTCCTTCTCCAGGTATTGGGCTAACAATGAAGGCGCTTCAGGGTGATCGGAATGGACAGCCTCATCGTATGTCCCCGCGGGGATAGGAGGCTCGAATCGCACTGGCCGGCGTACACCTAAAACCTCGAAAACACGAGTAATAAAGACTAATACTTCATATCGATATTCCTGCATCTTCAAGGATTGCCATTCGACAATCGAACCCATTGAACCCTGAACTCGGGCTTTCTCGCGCACAATGCGGTGAATTTGTGTGACACCGCGATAACCAATGGGGGAGATTAATAGTCCATTCGCAGTCAGCACAAGCACGCTAAATGAGATGAGCACCACCCAACCGCCCTCCGTCCATTTGCCCACGATCTGACCGATAAAAACAAGCCCGGCTAAAATAGCCGCGAACCCGGCTCCCAGACTGCCCCATCTACGTACCCTGCCAGTAAATTTCGCCAAAATATGCTTGCGAATCGCCAAACCCATGACCATGATGGGCATGAACACACCAATACCATAATACGGAACAGCTGCCGACTGTTTGGCGCGCAAAATCAACATGATTAGCAACGAAATGATATATCCTGCGGTCACCGAGCGCGTGAACGTGCCGGCTGGATTGCGATAAACAACGACCTCGGGGATTTCACCAATGGCGACATCTCGCCAGGCCGTCGCTTGCAAGTCTTGGAATGCAGTCATCGAGGCAGCAGTTAACAGGGCTACTGCAAGGATTTGATACGCCCAGAAAAGGATAACCCCACCTGGGAGCTGGCCGAATCCGATGAAAGCTAGGTTTCCAACTAGAGTACGCCCCATCGTACCGTCAAAGGCATCGAATCGTATGGCAAATTCAGCCAGGAGGAGGGTAGAAATCCCACCATAGAACAAAAATGATGTCTGGACAATCCGCCCGATACCCGACTTACCACTATAGAATTCCCATAACCCTTTTAGCTTTGGTAGACGGCGCTTCCCCCATTTGACGATCCCGGCATCCTCGTTCTTGACGAATTGGATGCCATTGGACATGGCTTCCAGACCGCTCAACGCCACTAACCCTTTCATCGAGGCAGTCAACATGTGGTAAAGTGCGCGGCCTATTGGAACAGCTGTAGGTTGTTCGAGCATGGGTAAAGCTGGTATTCCCGCTGCGCTGGCTCTGAATAATCCGAAAGCCATTGCGATGGTGAGCATAATAAAGATGAATAGCATGATGAAAACCACCCGTGCCGATTCACCTCGCCCCCGGATCGTTAGATAATAATTGATCGAAACCAAGATCGCAGCTATTAGAAAGTGCCAAAACCATGGTATTCCGGTGGCATTACGCAGGGACAGCGCCTGATCAACCCCAGACAAAGTGGATACCACAATCGTAAAAATATAATCCTGAATGAGTACAACTGCTACGATCAGGCTCAGGGCAGGGGTGAGGTAACGCATGGACGCAGTATAAGACCCGCCACCCTCGTTGAATATGCCCAACGAATACATGTATAAGAATCCAAAGACGGCATTGGCGAAGGCAATGAAAGCTACTGCGATATAGCCGTATTTCTGTAATCCGTATGGATGCAATGAGCTCATCATCTCGCCCGTGGCATAAAAGAACGATGTGAAATAATCCACACCGAAGAGTGCAATCGCTGCCAATAAACCTATCTGCCCGGCGCCATGCACATGAGCATCTTCCTGTCGCTCACGGGGTGAGGCTCGGTAGGCTAAGTAAGCTACTACTATCAGAAGACCAATCGAAAATAACATATCTGTTACCAAACTGTATTAATCATTATGCTTTAGAAAAGGCTTGATCAAGCGTACGCAACTCCGATAGCAAATGCTTGCGAGTGGATTGGCTCAGGCGTGTATCCTGGGCAATCTTTGCTTCCTGCTCACGCGCCGCCCGCACTACAAATGCGGGCACGAACATGATCCTCCCGGCCGGGATCACTTCGAAGCTGTAGTTCTCCATCGTCAGGGTCTGATCATTGAAATACGGCAGACTCAGGCTCAAACCTCGGTTTAATTCATGTGAGGCTGCCCGCCTCTGGATCGTCCGGATAATCTCCTCCACTTCGTAGAGCGCCAGGGCTCTTCCCTGGTTCACCAGCTGTCCCAAAATCCCATAACGTTTTCGCTGGTATTCTTCATCCGCCACCATATATGGTGCCAGCCCAACCGCCGCATGCAATACCGATAGGTAACGCTGCATCGAGGCGATATCCGCTTCCGCTTCATTCACGCTCCCCACCACTAATCGTCCTTTATCATCAAACGCAACCCATTGCGGCAGATAGAACCGCCGAGCTGCCTCCACGTAGGGCACCAACAGCTCACCTCGCCCTTCCTCATCTCGAGTCTCCTCCATGACAACAGCATCTGTCGCCGCAGTGATGGCTGACTCTGGCTCCAGGTCGCTATGTACCGGGATGCTGGGGATTTCTTCGCCTTCTGCCACCGAGTACTGCACCGTTCTCCCCGCTGGCAGCATATTGTGTACCATGTGGTTGACCACCGCATGCCGTAGCAGGCCTGCGCTTACGGCGACCGACCGGTTCGTGGATTGTTCCAGCTCCCCTAAACGTAATCGCAGTGCAGTACGTAGGTCAGTGCGCGTCAGTCGATCCATCAAGCCACCCGTCATCTGCTCGCGCGACTCACTCGGTACGATGGCCGCTTTGGTGTCGTCCTCTTGTTTTTGCAACACCACCCGATCAGGTAAGGTGAAACGCACCTGCGGCAAACCCTGGATGACTGCCTCTGCCAGTGAGGAAGCCTGTGTTTCTAAAAATCGCTGTACCAATGGCGACTGCAACTGGAGTAGCTCCTGGTAACCTTGATATTCCTGCCGTAACTGGCTTACCGCACTATCTGCCAGCCCAGGATACGGGTCCGATAATTTTGTGAGTCGATATTTTTCTGCCATGCTTTCTCCCAAACCAAGCAATTGTACTCTATACTTCAACAATATATTCAAAAGACATAGAATTTATTCATCTACCATGAAGCGGTAACCGATACCCGGCTCATTGCGAATGATTTGCGGGTGGTCGGGATCCTCTTCCAATTTTTTTCTTAGCTGGCGTATATAAACTCTAAGGTACTCCACCCGGTCAGCTTCTGATGGATCCCATACATGCGACAGGATCGATTGGTTCGTGAGCACTCGACCGATATTGGCTGCTAGGTAAGCCAGCAACTTGAACTCCGTGGCAGTCAGTTTGACCTCCTCGCCATCACGGGTAACGATATGCAATGCCAGATCGATCACTACCGACCCGGAAGTGATAATCTGGCTTTTCTGGCTGCCCAGGGTCTGTGCTGAGTGCCGTAATGCCACCCGGATGCGCGCCAGTAGCTCCTCGATGCCAAACGGCTTGGTAAGGTAGTCATCTGCCCCCTTATCCAGCGCGATGACTTTATCCCGCTCGCTCTCGCGTACCGAAAGGATGATGATCGGCACCTGGGTCCATTCGCGTAGCCGCGCACACACTTCGACTCCATCCATATCTGGCAGGCTCAGGTCCAGGATGATCAAATCAGGGGGTTGTGCCGCCGCCAATGCCAATCCCTCTTCACCGCGGCTGGCAACGCTCACCTTGAATTGTCTGGCGGTCAGGATGGTGCGCAATGCTCGCAGGATCTGCGCTTCGTCATCGATCACGAGAATATGAGGTTGGGTGCTCATTCGTCAACCATCTCCTGGCCCGCTTCCAGCGGGAAACCCTCCCAAGATAAAGGCAAAGTGAAATGGAAGGCAAATCCGGGCACAAGATTTTCCGCCCAGATATGCCCACCATGTGCTTCGATAATTCCCTTGCAGATACTTAACCCCAATCCCGCCCCAGTCACGCGGTCTGCAGCGGTCACCCGGAAGAACTTATCAAATATGCGCTCGAGATTTTCCGTAGCGACATGCGGACCCTGGTTTCTTACTGTCACCTGTAGCATATTTCCATCCACGCGACGAGCATGGATGTCGATCGTCGTGCCTTCAGGTGAATATTTCGTGCTGTTGCTGATCAGGTTTATAAAAACCTGCTCAATTTGAAAATAATCCACCGGCACCAATGGCAAGTCTGCTGATACGTCCACCTTAACCAGATGCTTCTCGGTTTGCTGGTGAGTACGCTCAAGGGCGCTGGAAACGATCTCTGCTAGCGAATTCCAGCTACGTTCTGGTTTCAAGGCACCCGCCTCGATGCGCGACATGTTGAGCAAGTTGCCCACCAGCAGGTTCAGGTGATCCGTTTCCTCCTCCACAGCCGCTAATAAATCTGCCCTGGCTTCGGTGTCCCATTCCACCATCCCGCTGCGCAAGCTAGTGACCGCAGCTTTGATGGTCGCTAAGGGTGTTCGCAGCTCGTGAGAGACCGAAGATAACAGGGAAGATTTAAACCGGTCGCTTTCCTCTAGTAGCCTCGCCCGTGAAGCCGCCTGTGATAAGCGCACGCGCTCGAGCGCCAGCACTGCCTGACTGGCGAAAGTGTGCAATAGTCGTTCCTCCGCCGGGCTTAGTGTCGATAGTTCCCGCCAAACCTTGATCTCGCCGAGGAAGCCACGTGATGACTGTAACGGAGCTAGAAAGGTGGGGGGGTCTTCCAGCTGCTGATCCGGCAGCGAGCGATCCTCCAGCCTGACGTGATGCACCGGTATGTTTCCCTGCGCCTCCACCAAGACGTCTACGCGCCCGGCATGGAAGGTGATCAGAGTCTGTTCTGCCACAGCAGATACGATTTCCTGCTCATCCTGCAAGCCCGCCAGATGCATGATCAATTCATATAAGTGAATGGCTTCATGCTCACGGGCATGTGACTCTGCCAGGCTTTTGCTCACCCTGCCAACCAATTGTCCGACGGTGATCGAAACACCTAAAAAGACGAGCAACACCAGCAAGTCTTGTGTGCGGTGTACGAGCAACGTGTAGTAGGGTGGCACGAAAAAATAGTTCAATGCCAGAAACGAAGCCAGTGCCACCAAAGCACCAGGACCCAACCCCCATAACACCGAGCTTAATACAACCGGCAACAGGTAGAGCAGCGACAGGATCGTATGGTCTTGCCCCCCTGCAGTTCGGAAAGGAAGGAAAATCAGGGTGAAAATTACCGTCACCAGGATGGCTAACAGGTATTCCAACCCGCGGAAGGCTCTAAACCTTCGGAAGGGATTCAAACGTATCATCCAGATAATTATAACTTCAGGGGAGAAATCTTACCCAAGAATTACACCTTCGGGTGATTCAGCCCTCATTCTCATTCGGATAAATATGCATCGCCGCAAAAGATTCTCCGGGATAAGGGTATAATTTCGGGGATGATTGACTTCCACTTCTACCATCTCATTGAAGTTCGCTATGGCGACCTCGACCCCCAAGGGCATGTCAATAACGCAAAATTCCTGTCTTATATGGAACAAGGGCGGGTTTTTTACCTCAAACAACTTAAATTATGGGAAGGTGGTTCGTTCATGAACCTTGGGATCATCCTGGCGGATGTCCAAATCACCTTTCGCAAAGCAATCCAATTTGGTGACCCCGTACGGGTGGGAGTGGGTATTTCCCGCATTGGTAATAAGAGCATGACCTCGGAATATCGTATTGAGGATGCGCGCGACGCCAGTGAATTTGCCACCGGGACGAGTGTGCTGGTGGCATATGATTACCACAACAATCGTTCTGTACCCATCCCCGAGGAGTGGCGTAAGGCAATCTTGCTGTATGAGGGGTTATTGGAGGAATAATTAACGGGGGTTCCAACCAATTGGTAATTCGTGTAAACAGGGGGCGTTCCCTCCCTCATCGGATGTTAGTTGAGCTCTTGGAGTAAACACATGACAATTCCAACAATTGATTCTGAATTCCTGATCTCTTTTCTCTCAGGATTATTGAACACTCCCAGCCCGACCGGTCTGGCTGAGCCTGCGATTGCTTTCACTGAGCAGGCGCTCTTGTCTTTCCCCGGGTTATCCCTTAAACGCACACGCAAAGGTGCCCTGGTTGCCACCTGGGTGGGTGAAAAGTCGGATGCGCCACGTGCTCTGACCGCCCACGCAGATACACTGGGCGCAATGGTCAAACAGATCAAATCCAACGGTCGCCTGATGATGGCCAAGATTGGCAGTTATGCCTGGAACACAGTCGAAGGAGAGGGCTGCATGGTGTTTGCGAGCTCAGGTACACCGGCCCGTGGCTCTATCCTGCTTGAAATGGCGTCCGGGCATGTCCATGGTGCCAAGGTGAACGATACCAAGCGTGAGGATGACAATATGGAAGTACGTCTGGATGCCCGTACTACATCTAAGGAGGAGACTGAAGCGTTGGGCATTCGAGTGGGTGATTTCATTGCCTTTGACCCTCGCCTGGAAATTACCAGCGGCTTTGTGCGCTCACGCCACCTGGATGATAAAGCCTGTGTGGCTTGCCTGGTGGCAGCTATAAAGACACTATACGATGCCGGCCTGAAACCAACCCAAACGTCATATTGGCATATCAGCAATTATGAGGAAGTTGGTCATGGTGCTGCCGCGGGAATCCCTGTTGAAGCAACCGAGCTTTTGTGTGTGGATATGGCCGCGGTGGGTGAGGGACAGACTTCCGACGAGTTCCACTCGACCCTGTGCGTGAAGGATTCCGGCGGGCCTTACCACCACGGATTGAGCCAAAAGCTGCGTCAGTTGGCGGACGAGCATGCCATCCCCTACAAAGTTGATATCTATCCCTACTATGGCTCAGATGGTGAAGCGTTCTGGCGGGCTGGTGGGGATGTGGCAGTTGCTCTCATCGGGCCAGGGGTGGATGCCTCCCATAATTACGAGCGCACTCACCTCGACGCGTTGCTAGCCACAACCCAATGGGTGGTGGCGTATTTACTAAGTTAAATATGGGTTGAATAACTGCTCGACCCTTATCCGCTAATCCGCTATCCCATCCGTTTACAAGCTATA
>Ga0153915_10002500_pt1 | contig 16786 bp, 18 predicted proteins | sample Opewatmetagenome_2_FD_107003 | JGI IMG/M metagenome (GOLD analysis project Ga0153915, IMG submission 107003) | Freshwater wetland microbial communities from Ohio, USA - Open water 3 Core 3 Depth 3 metaG | ecosystem: Environmental > Aquatic > Freshwater > Wetlands | place: USA: Ohio, Lake Erie...
CGCCGACTATGGCAATTTGAATTTCAAAAAGGGAAGAAATAATAAAAAATGCAATTATTCCAAAGACAAGCGAGATTAAAAGTCTTTGATGCGAATCGAGCCTGCTGTGTAAAATTTTTGTTCTCATTATTCTACCTATTCGTTTAGTCAATGCATATAATAACTTTGAAAGAATCAGCCGGCGCCGTATTCTTTTCCCACTCCCTCATATAATAAAATTTAACAGCTGAAACGCCCCGGTTTATTCCTCTGAAATTAAAAATAAATTCTCCCGGCGAGCCTGCCAGATTTCCTGACGGCTTATATTTATATTTGTTCTCAGGTGAAATTATTGTCGAATCGAACGGAGCGGTTTTCCATGTATAACCGGTTGTCGGGTTCCCTTTCAGGGTTACAGTAAAGTTAGAACCTCTGTGCATTGCAATTGTCTTGTTGTTGTCTTTTTTCGTTAAACCGCGAATGACTGATGAGCCGCTGGTTTGCCCCAGGAAATCGTCAATTTCAGCTCTGAGCGCTTTTTCGGGAATTTTTATCTTTACAAAATATATTTCTCCTTTTCCCTCATAAAGCAGGCCAAGATATTCTTCATCAATTTTTGTAAGGCAGGAGTATCCGTATGAATTTCTTTCATCGACAAGAATTGAAGGAATTTTATCCCATCTTTCTCCCTCATCCGTACTGAACTTAATTGTAAGACTATCCCGGTTCTTTCTGCTGTCAGGATTGCTGAAAGCAAGAAGGGAATTTCGTATTCCGGGCGATTCGGCATTAACTCTGATAAAACTTGCCATACATACCGATTCAATTAAAGCGGAACGGGAGGTATTATGCTCAATCCATGTTGTGCCGAGGTCTGTTGTAACGGCAATAGATCTTGCGCCGCCTCTGTCGTCTCTCATATTAAGCATAAGAGTTCCATTCTGAAGCTGAACAATCTGCGATTCGGTCGTATTGGATTTTGCCCCCGTTCCGGTTTTCCAGGTTAAGCCATTATCTTTGCTGTAGATAATAGTTGAATGAGGCGTTTTTGCGGAATCGCGGAACTGAGCAGGAAAAACGAGTGTGCCGTCATTTAAAGTAATGCCGTTTCCCGGCGCCTGAAAGAATAAATGCCACGAAGGGTTTTTTACCATAGGAGTAATGTTTGACGGCTTAGACCATGTAATTCCATCGTCAGAGCTTTTAACAAGAACTATCTGCCCTGTTTCTTCCGGCGTCATTCCCTGTTTAGATGTATTCCAGCCGATATTCCCGTGCGCCCAGAAAGCGGCAACCCATATTGTGCCGGTATTTTTATCAACAAGTATTGATGCATCTCCTTCGCCGTTATTCCCCGCAGGTTCCGTAATATCTATAATTGTTTTCATCGGTTCCCAAGTCTGGCCGTTATCTGTGCTGCGGCTTAGCCCTACATCAATATCGCCTGGTAAATCTTTAGCTGATTTTCTCCGTATGTCATATATGGCAAGCAGAGTCCCTTTATTTGAGACTGCCAAGCCCGGTATGCGGTAGCATTTTACGCTGTCGTCATTGGGCCTCCGTACACAGTATCCCGCCCTGAAATCAGAATATAATTTATCAACCGGGTATTTTTCCCCGGATATCTTAATATAGGGACATTTTATTTTAATGAATTTATCGAGAGGAGTTCCATCTTTTATTTCCAGTCCGATTTTAAAAGTACTGCTGCTTCGGATTAATTTGTAATGCGGTATAAGTGAAATTCTGTTTCCTTTAATTGTTCCCGTCATAACAAGAAGAGAATCATTCTTTTCTCCCGCAAGAAATATTTTAACCGATTTTAAATAGTTGCGTGTAAGTTTGTCTCCGGTTTCAATAATAATTTCATCCAAAATCCGGCTGAAACCGCTTCCTGTTATTTCAGCGGTAATTGTCTGAACAATATTCTTTTCTGCTCTTATAAAAACCGGATTTACAATTGTCCGCGAAGAAACTTTCACCTGCGCATAAAGAGTCGCAAATGAAATAAAAAGTAAAAGAATAAACACTCTTTTCATAAAAGCGCAATTATTGTTTTTCAATAATTAAAAATAATAAAAGAATATGAAAGAGGGGGGAGTAATAGGCAAATAAAAAACCGGTTCAAAGGAACCGGTTAAGTAAAAATTAAATACTTTTTTTATAGCATCTTCTTCTTTTGTGCTGGCGGGCGTTATAAAAACGCCACTGAGCCTGAATCTTGGAATTTTCCTCAAGTTCCCGGTTCGTTTCTACAAATCTTAATTTATTATTAACGAACACCTTGCTTACTTCGTTAATCAGCATCGCATTTACCCCTTTATTCTGTAAATCGGGGCGGACAGCGGTAAGGTAAAGATCGGCATCAGGATTGTTTTTCAACGCCTTAAGAATATGAATGAACCCGAAAGGGAATAATCTGCCGTTTGCCTTCTGCATAGCTTTCGAAAGTGAAGGCATTGTAATTCCTAACGCCGCCACTTTCCCTTCTTCATCAAGAATAATCGGCACATAGCCCGGTTTAATAAAACTGAAATAAGCTTTAGTGTACAAATCAATCTGCTTATCGTTTAAAGGCACAAAACCGTATAAATCCTTGTATGCGTCGTTTATTACATAAAAGATTTCTTTAGCGTAGGGTAATAGTTCTTTCGAGCTTTTAACTTCAAGGACGCTCAGTTTATTCCTTGCCGCAACAACGTCGGCGATGCGGGAGACTTTCTCATTATTGCTGCGGGGAGCTGCAACATTAAATTCAATCCAATCGGCATCTTTCAGGTAATTAAATTTTTCCATATGTTTTATATAATACGGATGATTATATATAGCCCCGTAAGTGGAAAGTTCTTCAAATCCTTCAATAAGCATTCCTTCCGGATCGAAATCGGTAAATCCGAGAGGGCCATGCGCATATTCCAATCCTTTCTCCTTTCCCCATTTTTCAACAGCGGAAATTAATGCGCTGGAAACCTCCTCATCATCTATAAAATCGAACCATCCGAAACGGACAGCTTTCTGTTTCCATATTTCGTTAAACCGGCGATTGATTATTCCTGCTATTCTGCCGGCAAGTTTACCGTCTTTGTATGCGAGCCAGTATTTAACATCGCAAAATTCAAAAGCAGGATTTTTATCTGCCCGGAATGTCTTTAAATCATCCGAAATAAGAGGGGGAACCCAGTAAGGATTATCCTTATAAATTTTAAAGGGAAAAAGAATAAATTGTTTCAGTTCTTTGCCGGTATTTACTTCTTTTAAGGTAACGCTCATTCCAAAAACCTATTCTTACTGTATAAACTTATTAAAAAATCGTTGTTTGTTAAATATATAAAAAATAAGCTAAAAAATGAGGAATATATTTAAAATATGATAAATCATAAATTTAAAAATTTATTACGGAATCAAATAATTTGTAACCTTTATGGAAATTTTGTAGTCTTAACCGGTATATGAAAAACTTAAATGATATTGAGATAATTGATTCGGTAAAAAGAGGAAACCAGGCTGATTTTGCGCTCCTTATTGAACGTTATAAAAACAGGGCTTTTTCTATGCTTAAGAGGCTTCTTAAAAACGAAATGGACGCTGAAGAAGCTCTGCAGGATTCCTTTTTAAAGGCGTATAATTCTTTAAATTCATTTAAAGGAGAAGCTAAATTTTCAACCTGGCTGTACAGGATTGTTTACAATACAGCAATGACGGTTATTGCGGCAAAAAAAAGAAAAACCGAAAAAGAAATGATCTCGATTGATGAATCATTTGAAATTGAATCCTGCGATAGCGAGATATATTCCAAAGCCGAAAATGTCGATCATTACATAATAAAAATGGTAGAAAAACTTCCGCCGCGGAATGCGCTTATTATTATTTTATATTATATTGACGACCTGAGTTTGAACGAAATAAGCAGTATTATGGGGCTTTCGCTTGTAAATGTTAAGGTAATGCTCCACCGTTCCAGGAGCGCATTAAAAGATCTGGTGGTTAAACACAATCTCCAGGAGGAACTTAGATGAAAACGAAAATTGATGAATTACTGAACAGGTATATTGATAACGAACTCGATACGCCGGAATTAACCGGGTTAGACGATCTGATTGATAAAGACCCGGAAGCCTTAAAAGAGCTTAAGGCTATGAAACTTGTCGAGAAATCCCTTAAGAAAATGGAATATGAAAATGCGCCTTTGAATACTACATATACAGTAATGCTCAAAATTGCTTCAGCAAAAAAAATAAAGCGTTCAAACTGGTTTTTCTGGACTGTCGTAAGTTTCTTTTCTTTGTGCATTGCCGCCGTGCTGATTTATTCTTTTTCCATTTATTCTCCCTCTGCAAGTGAAATTTCATCAGGCGGAGATTTAAACGCGGTAAAAAATTTCTTCAGCGATAAAGCGAAATCAATTAATAAAATATTTTCAGGCGAAGATATAAAATTGTTAGGCGCTGTAATTTCGCTTCTTCTAATTGTAACCGGATATTTTATTCTCGAATCGCACCGCAATCTTAAGAACAAGCTGAAAAGCTTGTAATAACGTATCCGGCCGGCTGTTATTTAATTGCCTTTCCCCCCCTTAATAAATATATTTCAATTCGTTTATATTTAAAGTAGGAAAATGGATACTAAGTGCGGATATGTTTCAATAATCGGCCTGCCTAATGCGGGCAAATCGACTCTTCTCAATCAGCTTCTCGGCCAGAAATTATCAATTACGACAAATAAACCTCAGACTACAAGAAAGAAGATACTCGGCATATTATCTGAAGAAAATTACCAGATTATTTTTCAGGACACGCCCGGAATCCTGAATCCCGAATATCTTTTACAAAAAAAAATGCTCGAGTTTGTGCGCCAGGCGGTTAAAGATGCCGATGTTGTGCTTCTGTTGGTTGATATTGCAAGCGATCCCACCGGGGAAAAAACTTTTGCCGATGAAACCGTAAAAGAAGTAATGAAAAACAATTCGTGGAAAAAAATACTTATTATAAATAAAATAGATATCGCCGATGAAGCTTCAGTTAAAAATCTGGCAGCGCGTTTTGAAAAAGAGAATGTGTTTGAGTATATTATTCCAATATCAGCGCTTCTCGGCTTCAATTCTGAATCGGTGAAAAATGCTTTGCTTGAAAATCTTCCGGTGCACCCGAAATATTATCCCGATGATTATGTGAGCGATGCGCCTGAGAAATTTTACGTCTCGGAAATTATAAGAGAAAAAATATTTGAGCAGTATAAAGAAGAAATTCCATACAGTACGGAAGTTGTTATAGAAGATTATAAAGAACAGGAAGGCAGAAAAGATGTAATAAATGCTTCGATTATTGTCGAGAGAGAATCGCAGAAACCGATAATTATAGGGAAGAAAGGGGATGCGCTTAAAAAGCTTGGGCAGACGTCGCGCGCAGATATTGAAGCTTTTCTCGAAAGGCCAGTGTATCTCGAAATAAGAGTAAAGGTAAAAGAAAAATGGCGGGGCGATGTGCGGATGTTAAAAAAATTCGGCTACTGGAATGATGATGAATAACATTCCCGGTAAAACAGCTTCGCGGTTTACTGGGGAATTTGTACTGTTTCTTATTACTCTTTTATGGGGAAGTACATTTGTCATTGTTAAGCAGTCTCTTTCAGATGTATCTCCCTATCTGTTTGTGGCTGTCAGGTTTTCCATAGCCGCCCTGGTTCTGCTTCCGGTGGTTTTATGGAGGAAAAAGAATAAAGGGGAAATATTTATTTGGCCGGGAATTTTTCTCGGAATCTGGCTCTTTCTCGGATTTATTACTCAGACTATCGGCCTTAACCATACAACGGCTACTAAATCGGGATTTATAACCGGCACTTTCGTTGTACTGATTCCGTTTTTCCAGATTTTTATTGAGAAGAAAAAGCCGTCTAAAGGAACAATGATAGGAATATGCATAGTATTTGTAGGACTCCTTTTCCTTTCAAGCAGCGGAAATTCAATTTTTGAGTTTGTCGGTTCTCTTGGGAAAGGTTTTAATATCGGGGATTTCCTTACGCTTCTCGGCGCGGTATTTTTTTCAATTCATGTTGTTTATCTTGATAAATTCAGCAAGGAATATTCCCCTTTAAGCCTTTTATTTTCGCAGTTTGTACTGGTTTCGGTATTCAGTTTCGCATCGGCGTTTCTTTCCCCGGCGGCAGGAAGCGGGCCTTTGCAGTGGAATCTTACGGGTTTTGTAGTTTTCAGCCTCTTATACACGGCTCTTATTGCAACGCTTATGAATATTGCGCTTCAGACGAAATATCAGAAAACGGTTTCTCCTTCCAAAGCAGGCATAATATATTCGCTTGAACCGATTTTCTCGGCTGTTTTAGCTTACTTTGTACTAAACGAAAAAATAAGTAATTTTGGATATATCGGCAGCGCACTGATTTTTACAGGTTTAGTGATTTCTGAAGTTTTAGATAATTATTTATATAAAAATGGAAAAGAATCTGCACAGGGGTGAAATACTGGCCGGCGGGCTTGTTCAGGGGGTAGGTTTCAGGTATTTTGTCCTCCGAGAAGCAACAGGCCTTGGATTAAAAGGTTATACACAGAATCTTTTTTCAGGGGAAGTTCTAACTGTTGTTGAAGGAGAGAAATTTCAAATTGAAGAATTATTCGGCAGGATTAAAACAGGCCCCAAATTTGCCGATGTAAAAAGGGTTTCTATTAAGTGGTCTGAGTTTAAGAATGAATTTAAAACATTTGGGATAAAATATTGAAAAATAAATTTAGAATCGGAAACGGATACGATGTCCATCAGTTTGCTGAAAACAGGAAATTATTCCTTGGTGGAGTGGAGGTGCCTTCGGACAAAGGGTTGCTCGGGCACAGCGACGCCGATGTGCTTCTTCATGCAATTTGCGATGCGCTTCTCGGCGCGCTTGCTCTCGGCGATATTGGAAGGCATTTCCCTGATAACGATCCGGCTTATAAAAATATCGACAGTAAATTTCTGCTTAAAAAAGTCTTTGAACTTATAAACAAAGAAGGGTACGAAATTAATAATATAGACGCTGTAGTAATTATGGAAAGCCCCAAGCTGCTGGAATATATACCTAAGATGCGCAGGACGATTGCCGATATTCTGGAATGCGACGGGGAACAAATTTCAATTAAAGCCACCACTTCCGAGAAAATTGGTTTTGTAGGCAGGGAAGAGGGAGCGGCAGCTTTTTCAACTGTTCTTTTAATTCAAAAAGAAATCTGATGCTTGAACAAATTTTATCATATCTGCATACTATAGATCCCGTATGGATTTATTTTATACTTTTCTTTTTCTCTTTTATTGAGAATGTTTTCCCTCCATCGCCAAGCGATGTAGTGGTAATTATGGGTTCTACCTTAATCGCTTCCACTTCTATAGGCTATATGCCTATTCTGTTTATTACCAGCATAGGAAGCGCGCTCGGATTTGTTGTTATGTATTATCTCGGCAAATTATTCGGAGAAAAAATTATCCGCACCGGAAGGCTTAAATTCATAGATCAGGAATCGCTCCATAAAGTAGATATGTGGTTCGGCAGGCACGGGTATAAACTTATACTTGCCAACCGGTTTGTGCCGGGCGCACGTTCTATTATAAGTTTCTTCTCTGGAATGCATGAACTTCATGTAGGAAAAACATTTGTTTGCGCGGCCATAAGCGCTTTTTTATGGAATGCCGCAATTATATTTGCGGGTATGGAACTCGGACAGAATGTTGAAAAAATAGATTTTTATCTTACGGCATATTCTAATATTATCATAGCTGCGCTGCTGCTTGTATCGGCTTTCTTTTTATTCAGATTTTTAATTAAAAGAAGGAAAAAGTGAAATTATTTAAGAAAAGAATATTAACCCCCGAAGAAAAAAAACAGAGAAACAAAAACCGGATTGCAGGAATTTCCAGCGGCATTCTGCTCGGGTTCTCATTCCCCCCCTCCCCGTTTCCATATCTGATGCTGTTTGCTCTTGCGCCTTATTTTTTCGTAATTGAAAAAAAGGAAAGGCTTTCGGAAATAAACAAATTTACTTATTTGACGTTCTTTTTCTTTAATTTAATTGCGCTTTATTGGGTGGGAAGCTGGACAAAGGAAGCTGACCCGTTTCTTATGATCGGAGGAGCGGTTCTTCTCATTTTTAATCCGCTTTTGTTTTTAATCCCCTCGACACTTTTTTATTTTGCAAAAAAGGCTGCCGATATTAAAACAGCATTTTTACTTTTTCCATTTTTTTGGGTGTTCTACGAATTTATTTATACCCTTACCGATTTAAGGTTTCCCTGGCTTACCCTTGCAAACGGAATCGTGAAATTCAATTTGTTTATTCAGCCGGCTGATGTCGTTGGCGCTTACGGAATATCGCTTCTTATTCTTTTTGCAAATGTTTTCGCCTTCTTTGCGCTAAAGGAGATGTTTGCCCGGAAAAAATATTTTACTATAAAATTATTGCCGGTTTTTCTTATAATATTTATACCCGTAATATACGGCGCGCTCCAATCGGCATTATTTGGGCCTTCCGATAAAAATATAAAGGTAGGGCTTATTCAACCCAACATAAATCCATGGGATAAATGGGAAAAGGGTTCTCTTAACGGCCAGTTGGAAAATTACCTTGAACTTTCGGATAAAGCGGTTAAAGAAGGGGCGAAATTAATTGTTTGGCCAGAATCGGCATTGCCGGTATATCTTCTTGCAGGCAATTTCCCGAATGCAGAGAGTAAAATTCATGAATTTGTGGATAAAAATAATATTCAGCTTTTAACCGGGATGCCCGATGCCGAATTTTTCTTCGGCAATTTAAATGTGCCGTCAGGCGCAAAGAAAGTATTAAAGAATGCAACGTATTATACGACTCATAATTCAATACTTCTTTTCACTCCCGGCAGCCGGGTAATACAGAAATATTTTAAAATAAAACTTGTTCCATTCGGTGAAAGAGTGCCCTTTCTTGAGACTCTCCCTTTTCTTGGAGAATGGATTAAGTGGAATGTCGGAATATCGAGCTGGAATGTCGGAGAGAAAAAAACGGTTTTCACTTTGGACGATTCGACAAAGATTGCAGGAGTTATATGCATTGAATCGATATATCCCGATTTTGTTTCGGAATTTGTTAAGAACGGGGCGCAAATAATAACAGTTGTTACTAACGACAGCTGGTATGGATATTCGAGCGGCCCGTTTCAGCATAAGGAAATCAGTTCCCTCAGGGCGGTTGAAAACAGGCGCACTATTTTGCGCGCGGCAAACGGGGGTATAAGCTGTATTATTGATCCGCTGGGCAGAACTATTTCTTCAACTGAATTATATACAAGAAATATTATAGTAGGTGAAGCAGGGCTGAACAGTAAAATTACTTTTTATACGAATTATCCTTTTATTATCCCTGGAATGGTCTGCATAATTTCTCTTGGAGTAATAATAGCTTTTTTCGTAAATAAAATTATCCTTAAAAGAATAAAAAGGGATTCAATATGAAAAAAATAATAGATTTAAGAAGCGATACGGTTACCAAACCTTCGGAAGCAATGCGAAAAGCAATGTACGATGCCGAAGTGGGGGATGACGTATATAAAGAAGACCCTACAGTAAACGGACTGGAAAAATATGCAGCAGAGCTCTTAGGAAAAGAAGACGCCCTTTTTGTTTCGAGCGGCGTTATGGGAAACCAGCTATGTCTTAATGTGCTTACACAGCCCGGCGATGAAGTGATTTGTGAGAAAGACGCTCATATATTTCAATATGAATCCGGTTCGCCTGCTATGCTAAGCGGGCTTCAATTAAGTCTTATAGAAGGGATCAGGGGGGTATTTACCGCTGAACAGGTAAAACCCTATATCCGTCCCGAATCGGCTTACTATATGGCAAGAACGAAAGTAATAGAAATAGAGAACACACACAATAGGGCGGGGGGGACAATTAATCCTCTTCACAATATAAAGGCAATCAACGGGCTTGCAAAAGAGAAAGGGTTATTCATGCACCTGGATGGAGCCAGAATATGGAATGCATCTGTTGAGACGGGAACGGCTGTTGCTGAATATGCAAAATATTTCGATTCGGTTTCCTGCTGTCTTTCGAAAGGGCTCGGAGCCCCAATCGGATCGATTATTGCCGGCTCAAAGGATTTTATTAAACAGGCATACCGTGTAAGGAAAGCCTGGGGTGGCGGAATGAGACAAGCCGGTATAATTGCAGCGGCCGGTTTGTTCGCTCTTAAGCATAATACCGGACGCCTTAAAGAAGATCATCAGAAAGCGAAAATACTTGCTTCTTCTATTTCTAAACTAAATTCTTTTGAAATTGATATGGAGCGGGTTCAAACCAATATACTTATCTTTTCACCAAGAACAATGAGCATTGAAGACGCTTTGAAGAGAACAAAGGAAAAAGGCCTGCTGCTTTCAGAAGGGACTGTCGGATCACTCAGGGCTGTTACTCATCTTGATGTCTCTTTTGAAGAGATTGAAAAAGCATGTAAAATTTTAGAAGAAATATTCGGATAAAAAGGAGTTCTTATGAATATTGAAAATTACAGCCATAAAATAAATGAAACGGTAAAATTCCACGAAGTTGATGTCCTCGGAGTATGCAATAATGCGGTTTATTTCAGTTACTTTGAAGACGCCCGGATTAAATATCTCCAGAATATAGAAAAAGCATATCATCTGGAGGGGCTTCTCGAACACACTCCTTCATTTATTATGGCGCATAATGAGTGCGATTATATTGAGCCCGCCCTTTTTGATAATGAATTGATTGTTTACACCCGCATTGAATATATTAAGAATACAAGCTTCGGTTTCAGACATATAATTGAAAATGCCGAAACAAAAAGGATTCATGCAAAAGGAGGGGGCGTTTTCGTTCATCTCGATAAAAAGACAAGGGTGCCGAAACCGCTTCCCGAAGAATTCTGCGAAGCTGTAAAGCTGTTTGAAAAAGAAGTTAATATTCTACGTAAGTAAAAAGAATAAAACAACCGATATTGCCAGTGTAAGTATAACTGCCGCAGAAGTGAAACGGGGGAAATGAGCCTTAAAACTTCCCCATGTTTTTGCAACGGCAATCATGGATGCGGCCAGAATCAAAGTTGCATAAATTAATTCCGTTATGCCGAAATTAAAGTTTACGTAATATTCCAGATTATTTCCGTTCCATATTTTCCTGTAAATAATCTGCAGATGGAGAAAATACACAATCAGCGATTCTCTACTCACGTCAGTTACAAAAGAAGCGTGTTCGCCGAAATGTTTTACATATTTCCAGCTCAAGCCGAGCGCAAATAAAACAATTGCAAGTCTCTGGATAAAGAAGAAGGGGTCCGGTTTAATCTCGAATGAGCCCTGTTTCTTTAAAAAGAATAATGCAATGGTAGCGCCAATAACGGCAATTACCGATATAAGCATGCTTTTATTAATAAAATATTCCTCTCTTTCCGAAGAGCGGTATTTCATATATAAAATGCATGCTGATGCCCCGGCGAAGAGGAACCCCATCCAAGGGAAAAGAGGAAAGAAAGAGCCGTGCATTTCATTAAAATAGCAGGCAATAGGCATCGGCATAAAACGCGCGAAATCGATTTTCCACACTATCGGGCTTATCAACATAATTACAATAGTCGAAATAAATATAAAACCATTGAAAGCTTTATCTTGCTTAATTGCCAGCCTTGCAGTAAAAATAACTATAAGGCTGAAAGCAATGCATTGAAGAACATCGGCATTGCACCACTTTACAAGGCTTTCGGGAGAAGCGTAACGGACAATATTCAGATAAGAAAATTCAGGCATGTGCAGGGAATAGCCTACCACAAAAAGCAATAAAATTCTGCCGGTCTTTTTCCAGAATTTCTTCCCGAATTTTCTCATTTCCTCCAGATTGTTTTTTGAAGAGATAACAAAGGCGAATCCTGAAATGAAGGTAAATGAAGGGGCGACAAGTCCGTTTATGAAATTAAGAATCGAAAACCAGAAAGCGTCGGTAAGTTCAGGTTTGATAAAGGCATTAACTACATGGACTTCAATCATTACCAGTAAAGCCCATCCTTTGAGAAGATCGATAAAGGTGAATCTTTTTTTTGCTTCCAATATACCCCACATTTAAAAAAGGCCAAGGGCAAGATAAAACGCAGGCAAAATATTTGCAATCCCCCTGCAAAAAAAGTGCAGAAATTTTTACCCTGCTTTAAAAGAGATTTTTTTTGTATCTTTCCATCGATTTCAAAAGGTCTGGAAATGAAAGCAGTAATTGATATTGAAACTACGGCATTTGACTTTGAAAGCCTTAGTGAATCGCAGCAGGAATACATTCTAAGGCAGGCTGAGCAGGAAAAGGATGAAACAGCCCGGAATGAAAAAAAGGAAGAGGCTGTAAGATTTTTAAGCCTTTATCCTTTTACTGCCAAAGTTATTGCCATCGGTTTTTTAAATATTGAAAGCGGGAAGTCTTATGTTCTATTCGAATCCGGGGGCAATGTTGAATGGGAAAATGAAGAAAAACAAGTAAAATATAAAGGGATTTCTGAAAAAGAGATGCTTGAGCAATTCTGGTTTATGGCAAAGAAATTCGATACCGTAATTACTTTCAACGGCAGGAACTTTGATTTGCCCTTTCTGATGCTCCGCTCGTCAATATTAAAAGTAAAGCCGACAAAAAATTTTATGATGAACCGGTATGATACCTCGCTTCACGTTGATCTTTTGGATCAGTTTACTTTTTACGGCGCAGTAAAAAAGTTCAATCTCGATTTTTACTGCCGTTCTTACGGAATCGAATCGCCGAAATCGAAAGGAGTAACCGGAATGGAAGTGAAAGAATTGTATAGCGCCGGGAGAATAAAAGATATTGCAATTTATTGCGGAAACGACATCAAAGCCACATACGAACTATATAAAATCTGGAAAGATTATCTCAATATCGGTAAAACAATATAGGGGGAATATTAACTTGAAAAAACAAATGACAATTTTAATGTTATTAACAGCATTCTTTTTAATTTCAAATCTTCAGGGGCAGACGGGATTTAAGTTCGTTATTAAGGGCTCCGTTGTCGATAAGGAAAACGATTCCCCGCTTGAAGGGGCAAGCATTTATTTTGCCGAAACAACTATTGGCGCCATGGCCGAGAAAAACGGGCATTACCTTTTAGAAGTTAGAAAACCGGGAAATTACGAACTGATTGTTTCTATGATCGGTTATGAAATTCAGAAAAAAGATTTTTCCATTGATAAAGAAGGGGAAATTACTCTCAATTTTAAAATGGTCTCGAAAGAAATGAATATGAAGGCGGTTGAGGTTGAGGGGCAGGAACAGGATGAATGGAAAAGAGGGCTTGAAATATTTACAAGAAAATTTCTAGGCATGCTTCAGCCGTTGTCCGAATGCGTTATTGAAAACAAAGAATATATCGATTTCAAATGGAAAGGAGATACCCTTGTTGCATCGGCAAAGCAGCCGATTGTAATAATAAATTACTATCTCGGCTACAAGATTATATGCGAAATAGTTAAATATAAATTTGATCCCGTCTCAACTTATCAGGAGTATTCAATCTTTTCCCGGTTTATAGACCTTTCTGAACAAAATCCCGATAAAGTTGAAAAATGGAAAGGGAATAGAAAAAGCTTCTATTACGGTTCCCCCGCGCATTTTCTCTGGTCGTTAAAACATGACTGCCTTGCAAAAGAAGGTTATAAAGTTTACAAAGCCGTTGCGCCTCAATCCGGTAATTTTAATGAATCAAACGAGGTTAAAAGCTGGCTCGATATACAATACGCAAATCAGTATCTTGATGAGCCGATGCTTTCATTCACCAACTATCTTAAAATAGAATATTCAATGCACAGCGAAGTATCCTATGTAAAACTGAGAGTTCCCTTTTTTACAATAGATAATTACGGCATTGCAGACCAGCATCTTCCATTTCTGTGTTACGGCGATTGGGCTAAAATCGGAGTAGGCAGCATGCTTCCGCGCGATTATTTGCCTGAAACGGATAAAAAATAATAATCAGTTTAAAGGGAAATTGTCCTATGTACAGTCGTTCGGGAATTATAGCAATAATAATTTTTTTAATTTTTCTTTTTTCGCAGATCACGGCGCAGAAAAGAGTAATCTCAATAATAAAGGGGAATATAACCGACGGCGAAAGTAAAAATCCGCTAGCAGCGGCAAGCGTTTATTTTGCCGCTACTACAATCGGCGTTACAGCCGATAAGGAAGGGAAATATTCGCTTGAAGTTTTTAAACCGGGCAACTATGAACTCGTTATTTCGATGGTCGGATACATATCTCAAAAGAAGTATATGTTTATTGAAGAAGGGTTGGAATATGCGCTTAATTTTGAGCTTATGCCGAAATCGACAGATATGAATCCGGTTGAGATTGAAGGGGAAAACCGGGATGAATGGAAGAATAACCTTAAGCAGTTTACAAGAATGTTTATAGGCGTTCTTACTCCGGCAAAATACTGCACAATTGAAAATAAGGAACTGATTGATTTTGAATGGAAAGATGATTCCCTTTGCGCAAGCTCAAAGCAGCCTCTTGAAATAAGGAATGATTTTCTAGGCTATAAAATAATCTGCGAAATTACCCGTTACCGCTATAGCCCCAAAAAAGGTTATCAGGATTATGCAATACTTACCCGATTTGTTGAGCTTGAACCGAAAGACAAAGACCAAAAACTTGAATGGGAAAATAATAGGGAGTTAATATACATGGGTTCTCCTACTCATCTTTTATGGTCAATTAGATACAACAGAATACAGAAGGAGGGGTTCGAACTCTATCTTGCTGACACAATGAGAAGAGGAGTGGACCTGAGTATGGAGGAGGTCGCCGAAAGCAAGGATCTAAAAAATCCCGAACGTTTTCCTAATAAAGATGTCTTTTCATTCAGTAATTATCTTAAAGTAATGTACAAGGGGCAGGTCTCTTTTGTAAAATTAAGATATTCTTTCTTCACAATTGATTTAAACGGTATAGCCGATAATCATATCCCATTCCTGTGCTACGGATATTGGTCCAATCTGGGGCTTTCTAATATGCTTCCGCGTGATTATTATCCTAAATCGTTAACAAAATGAAATTTGATATGTCATACGAATTAAACAGGAAAGAGTATAAAAAAAATCTGATGATAGGAGCTTCAGCCAGTTTCCTTTTCCATTTCCTTATTATTATTCCGCTGCTTATTAACGGCGGGGAAGTAATTCAATTTAAGGAAGGATATGTAAATTTAAGTATGACCAATATAGATGTGAAAGAGATAAAAGTCGAGAATTATGAAATTTTGAAAGAAGGCGGCGGCGGAGGTGGCGGCGGCGGAACCGATCAGAACGGGGGAGGCGCCATGGGAGAAACGAAAAGCGGCATCCCGGTTCCATCGGCAGAGCCTCAGAAAGCGGAGTTCGATGTAATTACTTACGTCCCTCCCGATTCGGCAGACAAAAATCAGGGATTAAAAGTAGGCATGGGTTTTGGTACCGGAGAAGGAACCGGTTCAGGATCAGGTTCCGGGACAGGAATTGGAAGCGGCAAAGGTTCGGGAATAGGGAGCGGCACAGGCGACGGAACGACGACGCTTTCTTTTACCCCAAGGCAGATTCTTGAAGTCATTCCTGAAAAACGATCAGGTTTCAACGGCATAATAAAACTATCCGTAAGGATAGGTAAAGACGGATGTGTAAAAAATCATAAGATACTGCAAAATACAACCGGAAGCGATATAGGCCTTTCAAAAGTTCTTGAAGCTGTATATAAATCCAGATGGCAGTCGATTAAAGTTGAAGGCAAGATGGTTGAATACTGGACGGAAAAAACCTATAAATTTGAATAAATTACCCTATTTTTTATGCAATAGCTGATATTTTTTTTGACTTGGTGGATTTATTCAGTTATTTTTCAAGAAATATTCAGGAGGCAGTATGGATTTTACAAAACTTATTGCGGCAATTGAAAAAGATTTGCGCCTCATGGCAGAGAAATATTACGAAGGTATAATTCAAAGCGATAAAATGGAGAATTATGCCAAGCTTGATAAAGAAAAAGTTCTTTCCCGCGAAATAAATGTTTTCAGCAATATGACTAACTGGCTTTCAACGGGAAGCAACGATGATAACGCCGAAAAGTTTTTTGAAAATATCGGTTCCGAAAGATTTAAAGAAGGGTTCCCTCTTGCTGAAATAAATTACGCGCTTCACATAGATAAACTTATTGTATGGGATTATTTAACTTCGCGCAAAGGCACGGACTTATTTGCCGATAATGAAGAATTTCAGAGCATTGCATTTTTGTTGAGCAATTATTTTGATCTCGGCAGTTTTTACATGACCCGCGGATATATGAATGAACTCTGCTCTGCTTTGGAAAACACAGGTAAATTTAAAAGAGAAGAACTTCAGTCAATTATCAGGAAAGGCGCCTTTGACGAAGATTTTGATATGAGCGACATTATCTGGTATCACGTATAATAATATTGTTTTTATAAATAATCGGAACGCTCATGAACTGGAAAAAATTTCTGGTAAGCCTTTTTATTGTCTGGGCTGTGGTGGAATTATCAGGCTATTTTGTTCATATGGTTTTGCTCAGAAGCGAATATCTGAGCGAATCATTTAAAACTATTCTTAGGCCGCGCGAACAGCTTGCCGCAAATATGTGGATAATATGGATTGCCGATTTAATCTGGTCTGCTTTTCTTATTCTCATTTTTCTCAAGGGGTTCCGGCGCAAGGGTTTATCCGACGGCCTGAAATACGGCTTTTATATCGGGATATTATGCGGATTTGTAAATTTCTATAAAACTTACGCTTTA
>Ga0153915_10002502_pt1 | contig 16784 bp, 15 predicted proteins | sample Opewatmetagenome_2_FD_107003 | JGI IMG/M metagenome (GOLD analysis project Ga0153915, IMG submission 107003) | Freshwater wetland microbial communities from Ohio, USA - Open water 3 Core 3 Depth 3 metaG | ecosystem: Environmental > Aquatic > Freshwater > Wetlands | place: USA: Ohio, Lake Erie...
ATGGGCGATCTCTGGGGCGGACTTGCCTCCATGCTGGTGGCTATGCCGTCCTCCATAGCCTTCGGGGTCCTCGTGTATTCGACCCTTGGGAGTGACTATGCTGGTGCCGGCGCCCTGGCTGGCATCATAGGCGCAGCGGCCATCGGGATTGCTGCGCCCCTCATCGGACGCACAGGCGGTCTGATATCCGCACCGTCCGCACCTGCCGCCGCGGTCCTTTCCTCGCTTGTTGCGGGACTTATCGCGGGAAACAGCGGGATTGCCCCTTCGGACGTTCTTCCGTTGATGGCAATCGCCGCCCTGTTCTCTGCGGCATTGCAGGTCCTCTATGGCGTGATAGGCGGCGGCAGGCTTATCAAGTACGTCCCCTACCCGGTCATCAGCGGCTATCTGTCAGGCGTGGGCATACTTATTGCCATAGCGCAGCTGCCGCGGTTCTTTTCCCTCCCTAAAGGGACGCCCCTTTTAAAGGGGCTGATTTCACCCTGGCTGTGGAACCTCGACGGACTGGCCATTGGGATTGTCACCATCTCCATAGTCCTGATCACAACGAAGATGGCCAAAAAGATCCCTGCGGCCATCTTCGGGCTTTTCGGAGGTATGCTGCTCTATTTCATACTTGCCCTGTTTTCCCCGGGGCTACTTGAACTCCAGGACAACCCCCTTATAATCGGGCCTGTTTATGCGTCAGGGGCCTTCTTTGATACAATGAAGGGAAGGATACCGGACCTCTTTTCTTTTGATCCAGGCTTGATAAGGCTTATTATAGTGCCTTCCATAACCCTTTCAGTGCTTTTGTCCATTGACACATTGAAGACCTGCGTGGTCCTGGATGTCCTGACCCGTAAAAGGCATAACTCCAATCGGGAGCTTATCGGTCAGGGCGTAGGCAACATGGTATCGTTCGTGGCAGGGGGCATTCCCGGTTCAGGGACCATGGGGCCCAGTCTTATAAATCTTACAAGCGGCGGGAGGTCGCCCCGTTCCGGCATTATTGAGGGCATCCTTGTGATTGTAACACTCCTGCTGTTGAGCAGGGTTGTTGCATGGGTCCCGATCAGCGCCCTTGCCGCCATCCTCCTTGTGATTGCGTGGCGCATGTTCGACTGGCGTAGCATGGTGCGGCTTTTGCGCTCCAGGGCAGGGCGGCTGGACCTGGCGGTCATATTCGGGGTGATACTGGTTGCAGTTGCGGTCGACCTGGTCTCAGCGGCCCTTGTGGGAGTGGCCCTCTCTATATTGCTGTTCATCAGGGACCAGATACAGTGGTCGGTTATCCACGCCAGGAGGGGGCTGGACCAGGTTTCCTCAAAGACCATACGCCCCGACGTGGAGAGGGAGATCCTGAAACAACATGGTTCAGAGGCGGTCCTCTGCGAACTGGAGGGCAACCTCTTCTTCGGCACAACGGACCAGCTCTTTTCCCAGCTTGAGGAGGACCTCCGCACCAGGCGATTTATATTGCTTGACATGAGGCGCGTCCAGTCCATGGATTACACGGCGGCCCATCTCTTTGAACAGATGCAGGCCATGCTGGAGGAACGAGGGGGGAGGCTGTTGTTTACCGGCATGCCTTCGGGCCTCCATGACAGCCGCAACTTCGAGGGATACCTTGCCCAGTTGGGCGTTGTCAGGAAAGAGGGTGGAGGCATAATGATATCCCAGACAATGGACAGCGCCCTGGAGTGGATGGAGGACCGTATCCTGGAGGAATACAATGTAATCAAGAAGGGCGATGGACCAGCCCTTAAGCTCAAGGACTTCGACCTGTTCCGCGGGCTGGATGATGACCAGATCAAGGGGCTCCTGGGTTGCGTATCGGAGATCTCCGTGCAGGAAGGCCAGAGGATCTTTTCAGCGGGTGACCCTGGAGATGAGCTTTATCTTGTCCGCAGGGGCAGCGTGAAGGTCCTGCTGCCGTTGAAGGGAAACATCTTTCATCACCTGGCCACAGTGGAGAGGGGCGACTTTTTCGGCGAGGTCTCTTTTCTTGACCGCAGCCCTCGTTCGACCAGCATTGAGGCAAAGGTCCCGACAGATCTTTATATCCTTTCCAGGTCGCGGTTTAATGAACAGAGTCATTCCGATCCTGTCCTGGGCGTCCAGGTCTTTGCCAGGCTGGCGCTTACCCTTGCCAAACGCCTGCGCCATACCGACGCCGAACTGCAGGTGCTGGAAGAGCGATAAGGAGGATATATGAAGAGTTATAGAAAGGAACTATGGTTCAATGTCCCCACAAGGAGGGCCTTTATCAATATCACACCCAGGATTGAGGAATGCCTGAGGGAGAGCGGGATAAGGGAGGGGCTCGTCCTCTGCAATGCCATGCACATAACCGCCTCCGTGTTTATCAACGACGACGAATCAGGGCTGCACCATGACTATGATCTATGGCTGGAGAGGCTTGCACCACATGAACCTGTCTCCCAATACCGTCATAATGTGGGAGAGGACAATGCCGACGCCCATATGAAGAGGCAGATCATGGGCAGGGAGGCGGTAGTGGCGGTTACGGAGGGCAGGCTGGACTTCGGGACATGGGAGCAGATCTTCTACGGCGAGTTTGACGGAAGGAGAAAAAAAAGGGTCCTTGTGAAGATAATAGGGGAATAGATCATCTGTATCCTGAGATTCACCTTATGACTTCAATAACTGCCTGTGTCGCAACCACCTTTTTTGCCGTGTTGCTATCAAGAAGCACTTCGTCTGTGTATTTTTTCGACTCCTTGGCCTTCAGGGTTGCCTCCCTCTTGACCTCTTTGATCGTGTTCTGGTCCTTATCAAAAAATTTGATTTTATAATTGACCTTCTTGAGGGTTAATTCATTATTCTTGAGTTCCAGATCATACTGGGACTTTAGAATCCTGGTGTTTCCGATGTAACCAACAGGTTTGAGCACATAACTTAAGATGCTCACAGAGGTGTCACCTGACTGTCCTTTCTTTTCACCCTGAGCTGTTGCAATTGAGGCCGTCCCTAAGAACAGTACAATTGCTGTAAACATAATTATTAGTCTTGCCATTGAGTTATTCATGTTTGACCTCCTTTTCTTGCCGGTTCGGCAAAGGCCGCCGGCGTTAAAGGATATAAAAGATCCTTGCATAAAAAACTAAAGGCCACGGGCAGTGCTATTGTCTCCTGTCAGGAACCGGGCATATGACATTCGGATCTTCTTCACCCCACCTTGTGGTTGAAGGTGAACGGCTAATAGAAGGTTAAACCTTTGTCAAAGATAACATTTAAGTATGAGGTTCTGTTTCCAGGATCAGCATATTGCATTGCAGGGGGATTAAGATCAGGAAAGGAGAGGGCCAACCCGCTAAAATCATAGGAGATGTAAGGATTGATACTGTTATGAGAGCGCATGACAGAGGGTATTAGTAAAATCAACAGGAGATTGCTAATAGCCATGACAGATATTTTACTAGATGCAGCCCGGGCAGTCAACGAATTTGGCCCTTTGCCTAAAGGGTTTTTGATGATTGGGTCCGCCTTGCATCCAACCTCATAGATGTGTTGCTGAATGCCCGGCATCTCTTTTGGAGTAATTTACGGGGGATGTAAAAAGACCATTTTTATAGATAAAGAAAAGGCAGGGCGTTTACTGGCCCTGCCTTAATATTATGTTATCTCACTTTAATTCCATCCTGTATGGAAGCCTATCCATATCTATGAACGATAAGCCGTTTGCCTCCCATTTTCTGAGCAAAAGATATCCTGTTTTACGCTTTGTAAGCCAGGGGCCGTCGCCATCCGCGCAGGTCCCTGTCAGGCATAACCCCCATAACGGCGGATCATACCCTCGATGCTACAAAGAATGCGCTGCGGACAGCCCTGTTGATCCTGCCTTTTTCGCCTGTGCAGTCGCCCACGAGGAGGACCTCGTCTGCTGCCTCGGCGAAATTATCCGCATCCTCGGTCCTGGCCTTAAGACCGGACCAGATTACGATGCTGTCGGCCTGGATGGAGTTTTCTGCCCCCTTCGAATCCTTATATGTTACCTTCCCGCCGGTAATATCCTTGACCGTGGTGTTCAGGAAATATTTAAAGTTGGGATGACTCCTGTACAGCTTTGTCTGGGTGGTCACATTGTGGGGGCCTATATCATCCGGGTCTATCATGTCAGGTCCGGATGACAGGACCGTTACCTTGTAACCGTCCAGGGCCATAGACAGTGCGGCCTCTGTGCCGAATTTTCCTGCGCCTATAAACACCACATTCTGGCCCAGGGCCTTCCTGTTGCTGTAAGAGGTCAGGATGTTGAAGACATTTTTGGCATCCGCGCCTTTCATCTTGGAGGCAACAGGCTCTGAGCCGGTTGCCACAAGGACAGTGTCATAACCAGACGACTTGAGCATCTCCTTGGTAGCCTTTGTATTAAGCTTGACCTCGATCCCTGCCTTCTTAACCTGGTTTATGAGGTAATCCTTGAAGTTCTTGTAGGTCCAGACCCATGGTGTGTAATCGGTGTATTTCTGCAATCCGCCCAGGGCCGCATCCTTTTCATACAGGGTTACCTTGTGTCCCCTTTCCGCGGCCGTAAGGGCTGCCTTCATCCCGGCAGGGCCTCCGCCAATTACAGCGACCTTCTTTTTCATCAATGGCGCCTCGATGCCCTTGAGCTTATAGTTCGGCACGGCCCATTTGGGGTTTATTGTACACCTGGCAAAATGTGGCCCTTTGGACATGCTCTCCGCGTGACAGTTCTGGCACTGGAGACAGGGTGCTACATCATCGGCCCTGCCGGCTGCCACCTTTTTGACCAGGTCCATATCGGCGAAAAGGGGCCTTGTCATTCCGACCATATCTGTTACCCCTTTGGCGATATATTCGTCGTTCTTTACGGGGTCGTATAACCCCCCGCCGATGCATGTGATGATCTTTATGCCGGCCTTTTTAATGGCCTCGGCATAGTAGTAGGAAGATCCCACATCGTATTTTGATGTCTCCCAGTTGGCGCCGGCGCTGCCGCTCCCCTTCATCAACAGGATGTCGGCCAGGCCTTCGAGTTTTCTTGCCGATTCAACGGCCTGCTCTATCTGGGAGGCGCTGGGTTTGCTCGATCCGCTCGTGCTCGAACCGCCCATGCTCATGGCCATGGCTGCGCCGGGGCCGCCCAGGCCGCCGGTCGACATTATTATCATGTTTGTCGCAGCCCTGACCGCCTGCACCGCCTCACGGGTGGGGGAGTCCATCTGATAGATGTCGTACCCCATCTCCTCTTTTTCCTTTGCATCCTTTACGATCTCTTCAACGCTCTTTGCGGCGGCCTGACCCATGCCAGGCATGCCGCCCTGTCCGCCTGGCGCAGCGCCCTGTCCGCCTGGCGCTCCGCCCTGTCCGCCTGAAGCGCCACCGGGGGCTGTAGGCGTTCCGTTCTGGTTCATTGTAGCCTTGCCCTGGACACTTTCTCCTCCCAGACCGTCAGAGCCGCTTTCGCTTCCCACGTCCCCTGCCACGACGGCGTCGCCCACATCGCCTGTATTACTGCCGAATACAATCAGGGCGCCTTCGGAATGGATATCCTCAACCACACGTTCGAGGTAGTTGTGGACCGGAGGGATGTTTTCCCACTTATTGTTTGAGATATGCTCCCAGCTCCAGAGAGAAAAGTTTTCCGCCTTTTTGTGGTATGTCTTGGGATAGGGGCCAAAACTGGTTTCCATGGTTATTATGGCGGCATTTTTGGCGATGTTTGAATAATGGTTTCTCCAGTTCTCAGTAGGGAAATTTTCCGGTCCCTGGAGGGTGTAGACAGGGGAAACGCAGTGCATTATCCTGTTTTTCAACACCCTGTTTCCCACCTTGAGAGGTGACAGAAGATGAGGACATCTGGTGCCTGCCTTCTTCATAGCGGCGGTTGCAGCCTGCTCGGCAGCCATCGCAGTCCGCGCTTCAAAACCGGCGAGCTTTTTACATGTCAGCGCACAAGTGGACGCCACACCGGCGGCGACCAGGAATTGCCGCCTTCCCATAAGCGTTTTGATAAAGTTCATGATACCCTCCATTTATTTTGTTAAAAAGTTTACCTGATAAGGTCCTGCGTTTTTACACACAATATCAAAATCAATCGAGATGGATCTTCCTACAGCAATCAATGAAGCCATGAAACGGTTGCCTTATTCTGTAACTTGTGGAGCCCTGATCCATCTTCTGTCCCGATATAAGCGCAGCAATAATGATGTTTGCCGCCCGGGACGGACCAAGCATCGTTGTTATGGAAAAGGACTTTGTTCTCTGTGGGGGTTGAAATTGTACATCCCTGAACCGTCACTGGGAAGGAACTCGGCAGCACCGGGGTGCGGGCATATGCCGTCAGAGGAATCTTTAAGAAATAAGCGTAACCTTTTGCAGCCATTCTGTCATCCTGATAAAAGAAAATTTGCTGATTATTAAAAGAACGTTACGTGACCTTCAATGTTTAATGATAGCAGGCCGGATTTGTTGTAAGCCTTAATCATATATAGCATATACCTTATTGATTTGCTAATAAATTTTCAAAAAGGCATAATCGCCTCATGCATTGAGGAGATCTTGCGTATGATCCATCTTTCCTTCATTATCTTCTCCTGGGGCCGTACCCTGGTCGAAGGTATGGGCACAGCCACAGGTCGAGGTTGCCCTGTTGCGGAAGGCATATTCCAATGATTGGAGACAGGCCTCGCAAGGCTTTCATTTGAGGAGGTCATGCCAGCAATCTGACTGCCTCTTTCATCGCCATTGCGATCCTGATTTTATTGGGACAGGCATTCTCTGCAGATGAATAGTCCCTTGTCATCAGGCCGGTTCGTATATCTTCAGGCAGTTCCCTGAAAAGTGCCCTGGCATGATCGGTCTTGCCATAGCTGTTGTAATACATCATATAGCGAAGGATGTCCGGTATCCTGCTGTCAGTCTCCATAATCGATTCGCAGCGCATGCATGCCTGGCAATAAAGACTCCTGTCGCATTGTGCCAGTCTGTCCAGGACATCCCGGTCCCTGTCCGACAGCTTGACGCTGTCTGTAGCCGCGGCTGCATTGGCCTTCAAGAGGGTAGTGTTTGACATGTCGGATACGCATGATGCAATCCTCTTGTCTTCCCATATTAATTTCAACTTTGCCTGTTCAATGGTGTATCCCTTGGTGAGAAAGTGACTCATGGCAGAAAGGTCTTCCGATTCCGTAGTTGCAGACTGGGTCTGCATATCCTGAGGCGCCCCCTGCTTTTGGCCATCCTGGCCCTGAGGTTCGCCCTCTCGACCCTGGGCCTGATCCGTTGATCCAGTTCCTTTTCCGTCCCGACCTCCCTGCATGTTTGCAGGAGGCCCAATGCGCTGTCCCTGTGTCTTCATGGCTACAAGGCCCACACTGGCCTTGGCGCAGGCATCAATTGCCTTCTTCATCTCATCGTTATTGACGAATTGATAATTATAGGTGGTCATCAGGGCATCAATCCACCCCAGGGATGCTGCGGCGGCAAGCATCTTGGCCATATTGCCGTGGCAGCTGAAACCGAAAAATTTAATCTTCCCTTCCTTCTTCCTCTGTTCAACCCATGCCTTGATCTGGGGTGTAAGTGATTCCGGATTTTGCAGGCCGTGCATGAAATAAAGATCAATATAATCGGTCTTCATTCGCTCCATGGATTGGGTGAGCTGTTTTGACATCCCGTCAGGATCGGTTACCCTGGATGCCTTGGTAACCTGGAAGACCTTTTTTCTGTCTTCCGGATATTTGGTGAAATACTGGCCTATCACCTCTTCGTTTTTGCCGTTGCCGTACATGCTGGAAGAATCCCAGTAATTTATACCCATGTTAAGGCATATCCTCAAGAGTACCTCATATCCCGAGGGATCGACACCTCCACCCATGCCGAGGATGGAGACCGGTACTCCGGTTTTGCCCAGGATGCGGGTTGGAACCTTTTTCAGCTCCTTGCTGCCGGTCGTCTCGGCAGCGACAGAATTACCTGAAAGCCCTCCTGTAAGGGTAAGCGCTGCCCCTCCCATGCCGGCGGTTTTTAAAAATGTCCTTCGATCAACGCATTTATTTTCTATTGTCATATCTCCTCAGCCTCCTGTCCCTTATGGTTTTTGTGGATGCATTATAACCGAAGAGGGGATTGCAGCCAATGGAATTTTAAAACTAATCTTGTCCCTTGTATTCCAATCTGTGTCTCGATGCCCTTAACCTTGGAAAGCCGGCGATTGACCAAGCGATTGCATATGCGGTTCACCTGATGTTTCAACTATTCTGTATCCGGGGAAATGGGATAACTGAAAATTACATAAATGTCTGTTAAATCGAAAAATAAAACAAGAATGTTGTTTGCATCGACCGATAAGAAGGGCCGCTATCTCATGAATAATGACGGATCATATAAGAATCACTGCAATTTTTTTTCGCAAAGGAGGGTTGTTCACCCTGTTTTGCTGCTGGCATATGTTTTGCAAAAAAATGGGTCATGAAAGAGACATTAAATATTTACAATACGGACTTCATAGGTCAATTGACACGTAAAACAGACGGAAAGACTACAGGTGTGTTCAAAGACTATTGCCTCAAGAGCGTTTTCCAACCGATCTGCAGCCTTGCCCATAAGAGGATCGTCGGTTATGAGGCATTGCTCCGCGCAGAAGACCTCCTGAAGCAGCCGATAAGGCCTGATCTGCTTTTCGGAAGGGGAGAGATCCTTTCAGACATTGTCCTCCTTGACAGGCTGTCCCGTTATATCCACATCTCAAATTTCCAGGACCTTAACGACAGGATCAACTGGCTTTTTCTCAATATATCTCCACAGACTATCGTTCACGGCAAAGAGTTCGGTGCGTTCTTCAGTGATGCACTTGAGAGAAACGGACTTCCTTCATATCGTGTTGTCATAGAAATTTTGGAGTATCCGATATCAGGTGAGGAAAACGATCGCCTGGTTGACACGGTGGGGTATTATAGAAAGCAGGGGTGCCTTATTGCCATAGATGATTTCGGGGCAGGATACTCGAATTTCGACAGGATATGGACGCTGAAACCAGACATTGTAAAGCTTGATCGATCGATGCTGGTCAGGGCTGAGGCCGATAGAGGCATCAGACAATTGTTTCCAGGAATTGTATCCCTTCTCCATCAGGCGGGTTCTCTTGTCGTTGTTGAAGGTGTTGAGACGGAAGAGCAGGCGTTTATTGTGATGGAAAGCGATGCTGATATGGCCCAGGGTTATTTTTTCTCAAGGCCGTGTCAAGACCTGAATGAATTTCCTCATTCTTTTCAATCGCTTTTTGATTCATATAAGGCATTGGAATCGCTTCATGGAAAGGAATGTCAGGAGATGCATAACCGTTACAGGAGCCTCTTTTATGCCTCCGCAGGCCTTATTGAGATCGGCCATTCACTGGCAGATGCCAGCAAACCTCTTTTTGAGAACAAATTAATAATTCGGTGTTTTCTTTTGGAACCGAACGGCATGCAGATCGGGGATACGGTTACATCTCAAGTCTATGCCGATAAGATTGACCCCCGATTCAGACCGCTGGAGGAAGCAAAGAATGCGGATTGGTTCAGACGGCATTATCTCAGACGCGCCGTTATGCAACCGGGTCAACTCCAGATAACCAGGCCGTATCTTTCCATCACGGGCGCTCATATGTGCAGCACGCTTTCCATGTTGATTCACAGGGGTTCCGAAGACGTTATCTTATGCTGCGATATAAAACTTTAATATAAATAATTTTTCCATCCGGCGTGGAATCTTCGATTTTTCCGTATTGTGGTATTCCGTTTCATGTCGCTGGTTATTTCATTTAAGGATATAAAATGATTGTTTCAAAACAAAAAATCTTCCATATCGAAGAGCCGGCCAAACGTGCCGGATGGGCTATCTTTGGGTCAACAACGTCTTCTTTTGCAATATTGTTTTTCGGCGCTTATTTGATTACAGATAAGGCCTCCTTCTTGACTCATCCTATACTGATAATGATGGCGTTGATAATATGCGGAGGCCTTGTAACAGGCTTTTTTGTCTTTAAAATATTATAACGCATATTCAGCTTCTTTGACCCCCTTGCGACAGAAATTCAAAAGGCCTCCTCGGGCGAACTTGCCACGGATTTCTCTCCTTTGATTAAAGGTCAATTCGGATTTCTGGCATCAGGTATAATGGAGGTGACATCTTCATTCAAGTCCATTATCGAAAAGATCATCATTACAACCATCGATAATGTCATTACCTTTGGCGAGGGATTCAGGAACACTGCAACCAGGATTACGGAGGTTGCTGTCTCGCAGTCCAATCAGGCAGAATCTATTATCTCAGCTGCCAATCGGATGGGTATTGAAGCTGAGGCGGTAAGAAAAAAGATGTCAAATGTGCTCAATGCGACCGAATATTCAATGAAGACGGCTGAAGAAGGCGCTGGGATTGTCTCAGAAACCGTAGGGGGCCTTCATGTCGTAGGCGATGTGACAGGGAAGCTCTCCGTCCATGTAGAGGAACTGCATAACAGGGTCCACGCAATCGAAAAGGTTGTAGACATCATCAATGAAATAGCGGACAGGACGAATCTTCTTTCCCTTAACGCTACAATCGAGGCGGCAAGGGCGGGGAATGCAGGCAAGGGTTTTTCGGTTGTCGCCGAAGAGGTGGGAAAACTTGCCAGGCTCACGAGGGCCGCGACTATGAAGATCTCCGATTGTATGAATCTTGTCAAAGAAGAAGCCGCATCTACAAAAAGATCTATGGATGATTCAAAGGATACAGTTGCCGGTGCCCATGAAAAGGCATCAAGGCTCAGCTCGTCGCTTGTAACAATAATTGAATCCATAAAAGATATTGACAGGAATGTCACCTTTGTCATGGAATCGATGAAGGCTCAGACCGAGACATCCGCACAGGTGACGGAATATATCGGTCATATCGTTGTTACCGCTTATGAACTAAAGGATAGGGCCTTTGGGTTGGGGCAAAGTGTGGAAGAGTTCGATAAAAAATCAGAACACATGCTTCAACTGGTGGGTTCCTTTAAAATAGAGCTCCATCGCAGAACTCGGCTCTTTATTGAAGAGATCAGCAGAGATCCCGAGGTCCTCACTTTTAACCGGGACAGGATCGAAATATATCTGTCTTCATGTATTACATTACATCCATGGATCGAGCTTATCTATATGACCGATGCGAATGGAAGGCAGATCACAGGAAATATAGGCACAAAGGGAATAGATGCCGAGGTTGCAGGAAATGACTGGTCTAAACGTCCCTGGTTTATTGAACCGGTATCTTCGGGAGAGTCTTTTATATCGGGGCTTTACCGGTCAGTCGCTACAGAGGAGTTCTGTTTTACGGCATCCGCTCCGATCAGCAAGGGTCAGGTTATGTCAGGCGTTATTGCAGCGGATATAAATTTGCGTTCGCTGGCATTGATGACCCCCGTTAACAGATGAAGAGTTATGCCTGTCCTTAAAGTCCTTCTTATTGTCCTCGATGATCCGTATATATTTCTTCTGCGACCTCCAGCGGCCCGGTGAGTCTTCATCCATACGGTAGGATTCGTCTCCAATCCTACCGTATGGATGAAATATTTTATCCACAGAAGGATTGCCTATATTTTGCGAAGAGGTAATTTGGCAATAAAATCTTTTGTCTGCAGCATTACATGCATTACTGCCATTGGCATCGTAATTGTATTATCATAAAGGCATAGCCGACGGTCTTAAAGCCGAATGGTTTGATCGGGATTTCATAACGTGTGAACCAGACTTAAGGGGAAGAGACATGTCCAAGAACTTCACACAGAAAAAGATGTAATATTCAACAGGCAGAATGCCCTGGGCATGAATGAACTGGCAAAGACGGTGTTTGCGCCTGTCTATCCTGTAATCTCACGTGATGCCGTTTCGATAACCGGCATCAAGAGCGGTCTGGGCCTGGAACTGGGATGCGGCCCGGCGATGTTTTCCCTGGCCATGGCAAGAGAGAACCCTGACATGGAGATAATCGCCATGGATTTTTCCGATGTCTCAAGATATATCGCAGATATGAATATTGCATCAGAGGGTTTGGAAGACCGCCTATATGCCATGACAGATGATGTTCATTCCCTGGCTTTGGATGACGGGTGCGTAGACCTTGTCTTCAGCAGGGGATCGATGTTTTTCTGGAAGGATCTTAAAAGGGCTTTTTCGGAGATCTACAGGGTGCTTTCACCAGGCGGGGCCACATGCATCGGGGGAGGCTTCGGCAACAGGGCACTTGAGGAGGAGATAACGGAAAAGATGCTGATGTTGAATCCTCAATGGAGTTGTCACGCAAGGAGATTTCAGGAACATGGAGATATCAAAGGGCTTGAACGGATGCTGGAGGAGATCACATGCGGTTCATTCAGGATATTTAATGATGAGTCAGGCATCTGGATAGTCCTTTTCAAACCGTGTTGATAATTACGTTTTTCAGGTCTTTTAAAACGGCAGATGCTTCCCTGGAATCCTTTCTTGTGAACGTCCCCTCTATTCCATCAACAATATCAATTTGTCATTGATATTTTTATGATTTTATAATAAAGCGCATCTTCTACTTAAAGCATTTCAGGCGCGGGCTGTCATGGAAATGGCAGAAATCTTCAACATCTAATAATCAATTTGGAGCATCTCATATGGACTTTAAATTAAGTGAAGAACATCAAATGATAAAGGATATGTGCAGGAAGTTTGCAGACCAGGTAATAAAACCCAAGACAGCAGAATATAACAGACAGCACAAATTCCCCGCAAAGGCGATCAAGATGCTTGGAGAAATGGGAATAATGGGCGTCGTATACCCTGAGGAGTATAACGGTGCGGGCATGGACTATATCTCCTATGCCATAGCGGTAGAAGAGATATCAAGGGGTGGCGCCTCAACAGGCGTTACCGTATCGGCCCATAATTCACTTTGCCTGTCACCGATATATTATTTCGGGGCAGAAGAGCAGAAGAAAAAATACATGCCGCGTTTATGTGCGGGCGAACACATCGGTTGTTTCGGTATTACAGAGCCGGGGGCTGGCTCAGACGCGTCAGGGACGGCAACCAAGGCCGAACGCAAAAACGGGAAGTGGATTCTTAATGGCTCAAAAAGTTTTATAACAAACGGAGGGGTTGCAGATGTAGCGGTAATAATGGCAAAGACAGCCAAGGGTGAAGGCCACAAGGGGTTGTCCATGTTTATCGTTGAAAAGGGAACCCCCGGATTTTCAGTCGGCAAGATCGAGGATAAGATGGGTATCCTTTCTTCTTCCACAACTGAACTGGTTTTTGAGGACTGTGAGATACCTGAAGAAAACATCCTGGGTGAGGAGGGCCAGGGCTTTAAAATAGCCATGCATACCCTTGACGGCGGTCGCGTTGGAATTGCTGCCCAGGCAGTGGGCATCAGTCAGGCGGCGATGGAAGAGGCCATTGCCTATTCAAAGGTGAGAAAACAGTTTAATAAATCCATATCGGAATTCCAGGCCATACAGTGGATGATCGCAGATATGGCAACCGATATAGAGGCGGCAAGGCTTCTTACCTACCAGGCGGCGGACATGATGAACAGCGGTGAGAGACAGAAATATTCCAAACAGGCCGCAATGGCAAAACTCTTTGCCTCAGAGGCATCTCACCGTGTCACCCATAAGGCCCTGCAGATATTCGGCGGCTACGGATACACCACGGAGTATCCGATGGAAAGATATTGCCGTGACGCAAGAATAACAGAGATATACGAAGGCACTTCAGAGATCATGAGGATGGTTATAGCATCTAATATGCTTAAAGCTTAATAAATTTAACAAGGAAGGTCCGCAAAATGAAAAACAAGGTCATCCCCATATCTGAGGCGATTGACAAGATATCTGACGGGGCCACCATCATGGTGGGAGGATTTCTTTGTGTCGGCACGCCTCAAGGCCTTATTGACGGTATTCTGGCAAAAGGCATAAAAAATCTGACCATTATTTCAAATGATACCGGCATTCCGGGTATGGGCATATCAAAACTGATTGCCGCAAAGGTCGTCAAGAAGGTTATAACATCACACATAGGCACAAATCCCGAGACCGGAAAACAGATGATGGCCGGGACACTGGATGTGGAGTTGGTCCCCCAGGGGACCCTCGCAGAAAGGATACGTGCTGCCGGCGCCGGGCTGGGGGGAGTCCTTACCCTTACAGGTATAGGCACCGAGGTGGCCAATGGAAAACAGACCCTTGTCCTGAACAACAGGACATATCTCCTTGAATTACCCATAAGGGCGGATTTTGCACTTGTAGGTGCAAGCATTGCCGATACCTTTGGAAACGCCTTTTTTAACGGTGCTACGCGGAATTTTAACCCTCTTATAGCTACTGCCGCTGACACCGTTATTGTTGAGGCGAAAAAGATTGTTGAACCGGGTGAGATTGATCCGAATATGGTAATGACCCATGGCATATTTGTAGACTGTATTGTAAGGAGCAATTCAAATGATTGATGCAAAAAATATTATAGCAAAGAGAATTGCAAAGGAACTGCATGATGGCGATGTGGTTAATCTGGGTATCGGCCTGCCAACGCTGGTGGCAAATTATCTGCCAGAGGGAGTTGATATCACCATACAATCGGAAAATGGTGTCCTTGGGGTGGATGCCGCACCTGAAAAGGGAAAGGAAGACCCTGATCTGGTAAATGCAGGCGGTAAACATATCACCATCAGAAAAGGAGCCTCCTTTTTTGACAGTGCCACCTCATTTCTCATTATCCGGGGCGGCCATGTGGATGCAGCCGTACTCGGCGCCCTGGAGGTTGATGAAAAGGGGAACCTGGCAAGCCATATGGTGCCGGGCAAGATGGTCTCCGGGATGGGCGGCGCCATGGACCTTGCCACAGGGGCAAAGAAGATGATAATAGGAACGCTGCACACAAATGACGGAAAGCCAAAGATACTCAAGAAACTTACGCTCCCTGTAACGGCGGTGGGTGTTGTAAAATTGATTGTCTCTGAAATGGCCGTTATAGAGGTTACACCAGGGGGGCTCCTTCTTAAGGAGATAGCGGAGGGGACAACCGTTGAAGCGGTCCAGGCCGCTACAGATGCAGAATTGATTGTAAGCCCGAACCTTGGGACATTTTCCGTGCAATAACAGGGTGCCTTAAGATGTCAGGAAAATATTTTCAGGATTATTACCCGGAGAGCTATGCCCATTGCTATGGATGCGGCAGGCTTAACGATAAAGGCATGCATATAAAAAGCGAGTGGGATGGTGATGAAGGGGTCTGCCGTTATACCCCTGACGTGAGTAAAACCGGCGGCTTTCCGGATTTTTTATACGGGGGCATGATCGCTTCTCTTGTCGATTGCCATTGTGCCGGTACAGCCGCTGCTGCAAAACTGAGGCAGGATGGTTTTGAAACAGGAGAAAGGCCAATGCCCAGGTTTGTGACAGCATCCCTCAAGATTGACTATATTAAGCCCACCCCTGTGGGAAAAGAGCTTGAAATAAGGGCATCCGTGCAGGAGGTAAAGGGCAGAAAGGTTGCCCTTGCGGCAACCGTATCCGTTTCAGGTGTAATCACTGCAAGGGGTGAGGCCGTAATGGTGATGATATCCGATGATGAAAAAAGCACTGACGGATAGTTGGAAGGTTGTGATACCTTCTATAAATCATCTGTCTTCTCAACCGTATCGCCTTGTTCCTCAATATCCTTTTCGGCCAGCTCTTTCTTGCCCTGTTTCCGGGCCAGCTTCTCACTTGCCTTTTCCTTTCTTTTCAATTCCTTTTGATATCGTTTGAAACTATGCATATCTTTTTTGGGCATGGATGTACCTTTCACCGTCGGCATTAATAATGTTATACGGATATCGTCTGTAATCCATTGAGCCGTTTTTCAGCTCAATAGATTATATCATTTCGATCAGATTACCAGCGCCTTCCGCCGCCGAAGCCTTGCCCCCTGCCCTTTCCCCCGTTGTTCCTGCCTCCTCCGCCATATCCTGCCCCGCCTGGGCGCCTGTTTTCAGTGCGGGGCTTGGCAATATTCACCATGAGCGTCTTCCCTTTAAACTCTTTGTTGTTCAATCCGTTGATTGCAGACTGTGCCTCGGAGTTGTCGGGCATCTCTATAAAGCCGAATCCCTTTGAGGTCCCTGTGTAATTGTCTTTTATGACCTTGGCTGTATCAACCGCCCCGTATGCCTCAAAGGCAGTCTTCAGGTCGTCTTCAGTCGTTTCCAGTGATAGATTTCCTACGTAAATATTCATTTTAATCTCCTGTGTTTTAAATTATTAATATTATGAAACACTGATAAACTGCATCGTGGTTTCCATTCCCGGTTAGTCTCTAAATCGAATGGCAGAAATAATAATAAAGCCCCAATCCTTGATTTTGTTATTATTCGGCCATCAGTTAATAGGATTATCCTTTTTCTCCTTGGCAGCCCTTATCTCTGTTGCAAGCCGTCTTTCCAGTTTCTGAATATCCATTTCCAGCGTGCTCTTATCTTGATTGAGCTTTTTCAATGTTATGGTGTTGCGGCCCTTTTCGGCTGCTGCCATACTTAAACTGACCTTGTTCATGCCCAGCTTTTTATTTAACAACCTGCTCTGAAGCTGTTTTACCGTTGTCACGTATCTTCTCCTTTTGAAACCGGATTCCTCATCCTGTCCTGTAATTCTCCATCTTATGTGGCGATGTGATGCCACCTCAGTCTCCGGCGATCCATTTATCAATGACCTTCTTGTCAAACCGCCAGACCCTTCCGATCCTTACTGCGGGGATCTTTCTCTCCTTGCATAATTTGCATATTGTTATTGCATG
>Ga0153915_10002503_pt1 | contig 16780 bp, 12 predicted proteins | sample Opewatmetagenome_2_FD_107003 | JGI IMG/M metagenome (GOLD analysis project Ga0153915, IMG submission 107003) | Freshwater wetland microbial communities from Ohio, USA - Open water 3 Core 3 Depth 3 metaG | ecosystem: Environmental > Aquatic > Freshwater > Wetlands | place: USA: Ohio, Lake Erie...
AAATGAACAGCGATATTATTGCACCCATCTTAATGGGAATCATGCTGGGCGGATTATATGCCCTTATTGCAAATGGACTTTCCCTGGTTTTTGGCGTCATGCGGCTCATCAATCTGGCGCATGGAGATCTCGTCATTCTTGGAAGTTATTTTGCCTATGCAATTATGACCCTTTTCGGGCTTGATCCTGTTATAGGGCTTGTCATATCCATACCGGTCATGTTCTGCCTCGGGTTTCTGATCCAGAAATATCTTATGAGCAAGGCCTTTGCGATCTCCTCTGAAACCCCTCTTATAATCGCATTCGGCATATCGCTGATTATTCAGAATGCAAATCAGATTGCCTGGACACCCTTGTCCAGGGCATTAAACACGACATATGCCCAGAAGAGTTTTTTTATCGGCGACCTACAGCTTCCTTTAATATACCTCCTTGATTTTATCGCAGGCATTGTCGTAATGGTTCTGCTCCACGCCTTCCTCAAAAAGACCTATCTTGGAAGGGCTATTACCGCAGCCTCTCAGGACAAGAGGGCTGCCCGGTTAATGGGGATCAATACTAACAGGGTCTACGGTTATGCCTTTGCCATTGCAATGATATCTGCCGCCATAGCAGGTGTTTTTCTGGGCCTGACATTCCCTTTCACCCCAACCTCAGGAACTTCCTTTCTTACAATAGCCTTCGGGACAGTCATTATCGGAGGCCTGGGCAGCATGCTCGGGACATTCCTCGGAGGCATCATACTGGGGGTCTTCCAGACCCTTGGAGGTTATTTTTTCGGCTCGGCATCACAGATGCTTGTTGTTTATTTAATTGTATTGATCATATTAGCCATAAGGCCCCAGGGCCTGCTTGGCCGCAGGGGATAAAGCGGTAAAATGGGATTAAGAATGCCTCAGGTGAGAATCGGTCTGATTTTAATGGTTGTATCGGTTATCTTGCTGGCCCTGTTCCCTTTTATTGGAGTGCCGCGGAGCTGGTTGCTCTATTCTTTTAATTTTTTTATCTATCTTGCCATGGCAAATATGTGGAATCTCCTGGCCGGTTATTCCGGGTTGATCTCCCTGTGCCAGCCGGCCTTCCTGGGGCTTGCCGGGTATGCAATGACCATAGGGACGTGGGTCGGCATCCCATGGTGGGCCGGCATAATAGGCGGGGTAATCACGGCTGCCGTTTTTGCTTTCCTTATATCCGGTGCAGTATTCAGGCTTAGCGGAACATATTTTGCCATCGGCACCCTTGTCGTGCCTGAGGCCCTGAGGATGATATTTTATCTATGGCGGCCTGTAGGCAATGAAATGAACGGCGCCGGCGCCGGTTACATGGTCAAAGGAATCGGAGATGTATCCTCTACCGTGATTTACTGGCTTGCACTTGTTGCCGGAGTCGGATCAATATGTCTTATGAAATTTATCCTGAGATCAAAACTTGGACTTGGGCTGGCGTTGATTCGCGACAATGAGAGATCGGCAGCAAGCAGCGGCGTAAGCGTTTTCAGGCTTAAACTGTGCTCGTTTATAATTGCAGCCGCGGTGACAGGGCTGGCAGGCGCCATATATTATTTGAATCAGGGATACATTGAACCGTCCAATACCTTTAACGTGAGATGGACAATGTCCCTGCTTCTGGCAACAGTTATAGGGGGAATTCGCACTGAAGAGGGGCCTATCCTTGGAACGATAATAATTGTATTTCTATACTTCCTGCTCGCCAGATACGCCGGCTACAGCCTTTTGATACAGGGCATCATCCTGATCTGCATTATGTTGCTCTCTCCTCAGGGAATTGTCGGCATATTGCGACGCAGTCGGTATTATCGATATTTTGCCAGGATTATCAGCGAACAATCACTTATTTAAATTATAAACAGGAACAGTGCTGCCTACAATAAATGTGGCGCCTTTAGTTCCTACTTCTTTCAACATCTTGATATTTTCAAGCTGAATAAATTGATCGGGAGAAAGATGCATAGCCTCCCGATAGGCATTATCCGCATCTGCTCTACTCTGTTCTGCCATCTTACGCTGATCTTCTGCCAGTTTTGTCTGCATCTCAGTTTGTATTCTTTGTTGCTGTGCCGCAGTTTCAACCCTTTGATTTTTGATGGCGTCGGGAGGGTTAGCTTTTCCAACGGTCATTGTAATTAATTTAGCAGGGAGGCCTTTGTCTTTAAGATAAAGAATAAGGGCATCTCTGATCTCTGCGTCAATAGCATCAATCGCTGTCGTACTTATAGCTGTCTCGTTCATTCCTTTTTTGCGAACTGCTTGACGAACCATAGTTTTAAACTGTTCCTCAACATTATTTTCATACCATTGAGGTCCGAAGTTTTTAATCAAAGATACCGAATCAGTTATCTGGACTACCATTATTGCATGAAATGTAATAGGAACTCCATCAGAAGTCATGGTATCCGGCAATTCTACGCTATGCTTAATCGGTTGCATAGATACATCCACGCCGTCAGTTGTAATTGCTGTAAGTGTCAGGCCTGCTTTAACAGGATCAGCAACTACTCCGCCATGACCAAATACCCACGGCTTTTGTATCAGGACAATCTCATGTCCAGCATCAGGAGCTTTCATGCTGCAACCTGCGGCACAGATAACACTAAACGCCGTAAGTAACAAAACCAGGTTTAACTCAGATCTCCCTTTCATATTTATCTCCTTTCTGTTTATTATCATAACATGCCGCGTTTACCTTTATTCAACTCTCTTGAAGTCGATGAACCCTTGATCAATATCTGTGTGAATCAGCTGGACGCGAATCCTGTCGCCCACGTCGATACCTCCGAAACCATGCACCAGTTTCCCTTCAATGGGAGGATGAAGAAGACGGACCCATGTGCCCTTGAGGGCTGCACCGGTGACGATGGCATCGAAATGCTCTCCGATTCTTGACTCAAGCAGCAGCGCCTCTGCGGATTTTTCGACCTGCCGTTCTACCTTTTTAACTGCATTCTCTTCCTCTGTGCAGTGTTTACTAAGTGCCTCCAGGTCATCCCTGTCATAAGGCACGGGATGTTGATCTATAGCAGCCTTAAGCAGCCTCTGCGTGATGAGATCAGGGTATCGGCGGTTAGGGGCAGTGGAATGGCTATAGTCCTTAACAGCAAGACCAAAGTGTCCCGGAGCGGTGTATCCGGGAAGTTCTGCAACGTATTCCCCTGGTCCCATAAGTTTGATGATAGAAAGGGAGAGGTCTGCGAATCTGAGCGGATCGGCCGCTTTCTGCCTTGTCAGGAAAGTCTCCAGCGCTCTTGAATCCGGACTGTAGGGGAGCTTGAACCCGTGTTCTCCGGCAATCTCGACAATACGATCCCATCGTTTCGGAGTGCGGACAACCCGGCGGAGGGAAGGGTAGTTCTTTGATGAGAGATAGCGGGCGGTAACGCCGTTTGCCGCTAACATAAAATCCTCAATAATGTCCTTTGCACGGTTCTTTTTTGAGACTTCCAGGTCACGGATTTCATCGCCTTCAAAAATCGGTCTCGCCTCAACTGTTTCAAAGCTAAGGGCGCCATGAACATGCCGGAAGGTCTTCATGCTCTGCGCTGCCCTATCCTGTATGCGTAGATTTTCTTCAAGTCCGGCTACTTCAGAAATATCATCAGGAAGCATTCCTCTCCCTTCCAGCCATGCTCCAACGCTGTTATAAGCGAGCTTTGCATGATTGCGGACAAGCGCACGGTAAACATCCGAGTCTTGAAGAGACCCGTCCGCGCCAATCATCATTTCGACGACCATTGCAAGTCGATCCTTATTGAAGTTTAAGGATGTCAGGTCGGTGGAAAGCCTTTCAGGGAGCATGGGGAATATCATGGCAGCCGTATATACAGAGGTAGTATTCTGGCGCGCGTGATCATCAATGGCTGAACCTTTCTTAACCATAGAATCCACGTCTGCCAGGGCAACAAGAATCTTTGTCTTGTCTCCGGGCATCGCCTCGGCAACGGTAAGTTGATCCAGGTCAAGGGAATCATCGTTATCAATCGAAGCCCACAGCAGATCCCTGAGGTCAATAACCTGATTGCCGTCTGATGTTGCAGGGGCCTGAATCCTCGAAAGTTCTGCGAGCGCTTCATCAGAAAAGTCAGGAAATAAACCTCTCTCAATCATCGCCCTGCGGGCGATTCTCTGTAGAATGGCACGGTGCTGTTTTTCATTCGTATTCACGGTATACACCTCTCACTGTACATATAAGAATCATGAACATCTGTTACCTATTTGAACGGTATATCGAGTATGTACATATTTTCGTCCCAGCGTCGAGCTATGTCGAAGCCCAGTTTGTCGAAAAGCCGGAGCATTGGTTCGTTGTCAAGGAGGACTTCCGCGGTGAAACCCAAAAGGCCGCGCTGTCGGGCAATGGTGGTGAGATAAAAGAGTATCTCCGTGCCCACGCTTTTTTTCTGGCAGCTGTCACTGACGACAATTGCCACCTCAGCCGTATGCTGATCGCGGTTCAGGAAATATTGGCCCAGGCCGACTAAAATATCATTCCCTCCCTCTTTCACTAAAGCCGCAATCGCCATGTCATTTTCATAATCAACCGGTAAATACTGCTGTAGCCTTTCATGAGGCATCTCGACGCGGAGGGACATGAATCTCTTGTGCATGCTCTGCGGCGAGAGGGAATAGAAAAAATCCTTCATCAAGCCCTCGTCGGTTATCTTTACCGGCCTGAGGAAAATCCTGAGGCCCTTGCCGGTAGTGCGGAAGGTCTCCAGGTGTTCGGGGTAGATGCCTCTCTTGCCCGGCATGAACGCCTGATCTTCATAGATGAGGTGCTCCTTCTTGGCCTCCTCAAGGAGCCAGGATTGAAAATCAGGGTGGGCGATGGCGATAAGGGCCATGGCCCGCTCTCTGACGTTTCTGCCATGGAGATAGGCAATGCCGTATTCCGTCACCACATAGTGGATATCCCCGCGTGTGAGTGTGATCCCGGCGCCTTCCTTGATAAATGGGACTATCCTCGACACCTGTCCGCCTTTGGCCGTAGAAAGGAGGATGAGGATGGTCTTCCCTCCCTGCGCAATAACCGCTCCTCGCATGAAGTCAGCCTGTCCTCCAAGACCGCTGTAAAAAGTCTTGCCCAGCGATTCTGCCGTTGCCTGGCCTGTAAGATCAATTTCCAGGGCGCTGTTGATCGCGGTTATGTTCTTTATCTGGGAGATTATAAACGGGTTATTTGTGTATTCTATGGTTTTGAACTCAATGCCCGGATTGTCGTGGATGTACTCGTATGTTTCCTTCTTGCCCATACAGAAGGAGGCGACGGTCTTCCCCCTATCTATATTCTTCCGTCTGTTGGTTATGACGCCTCTCTTTATCAGGTCGGTGATTCCATCAGACAAGAGTTCGGTATGGACCCCGAGATCATGCTTGCTCCTGAGGTTTGCAAGAACAGCGTTGGGCAGGCTTCCATAGCCCACCTGTATCGTATCGCCATCCTGTACGATACGGCTTACATACTTGCCGATCCTCTGGGCAATCTCGTCGGGGACATCGTTTTCGTACTCCAGAATGGGTTCGTCAAAAGGGATAATGAAATCCACGTCAGAAATGTGGATAAAGCCGTCTCCATGCACCCTCGGCATGTGTGCATTTGCCTGGGCGATTACCACGGAGGCAGCCTCGACCCCGGCCTTTACAATATCCACACTCACGCCGAGGCTCATGTTGCCGTGCGCATCAGGCGGTGATGTCTGTACAAGCGCTACATCGATGCGGATTGCCCGGCTGCGGAAAAGTCCCGGAACCTGTGAGAGGAATACGGGGGAATAGTCCGCCATGCCTTTGTTGATAGCTTCTCTTGTATTGTTGCCGACAAAGAAGGAATTATGACGGAAATTAGATTTAAACTTCTCCGCCGCGTAGGGGGCAAGGCCGAGGGTCCACACATGCAGTACCTCGGCATCGAGCAATGCCTTCGGGTTTGATTCAACATAATTTATGAGTGCATTAACGAGATACTGAGGTTCCCCGCACCCGGTTCCAATAAAGATCCTGTCCCCGGCGTGTATCCTGCTGAATACTTCCTGCTCGGGCACAAATTTCTCCGGGTATGTCTTCTTCATACGTTCCAAAGCCATTTTTTCCTTCATCTCTTCCATGGATGCCCCCTTTGAGTATGAGTGTCAGAGCTACACATTTGACATATTTAAAGTTTTAAGAATCTTCAAAATCAGTTTATCCAGTTTTTTATCTGTCTTCCGTTTGTCGTGGATTCTTCTACTTGCTTGCGTCACACCGGAATCGCTTACTCCAAAATGGTCGCCTATCTCTTTCAATTTCCTGCTGCTGTAGGAATGACATATGCTTAGTATGGGGGTCAAACCTTGAATATTGACAGAATATATCTATTATTTGTCAAGATTCAAGACTTGACGCCGATTCTTTCTGTTTGTCAAGATTCAAGACTTGACGCCGATTCTTTCTGCTCATCTCCTACAGATAACGCCCAGTTTCACAGGGCGCGATGGTTTATCAGCGCTCTTGTGCAAACTGATGTTAGCAAAAAACATTAATTTGATCTATCCCTTTTGACGACCTCTATGCTTAATAAATCTCTTTTATCAAAGCATCAAAACAAGCCTTTGCATCAGGTGAGAATTTGTGGAATTTTAATAATTCTTCACAAGGTTGTTCTTCGCAAACTGCACAATTGTCCAGCCCCTTCTTACGACAGCACTTTCTGATCTCACAAGTTTGACAATATACGATAAGCTTTCCTGCATCTGAATGACAACCATCACAGTTGATATCTTCAGGCTTCAGATTAAAACCAAACTTTTCAGAATAATAAGCGGCTGTCTTTTCTCTTGCAACATCATCATTCGCTTGAGTAGCCAAATACGTAGGACAATTCGTGCAAATAAGCCCGCAACATGCAATCATCTTTTCCATTATTAATTTACCTTTCTTATATGGCTTGCTAACAAGTTATTGAATAGTTTCCGTTCAATATTCCAAAGTTTCGAGACCATCAATCTTACAATAAAACTAAATTGACTGATCTGCTTGATATTATGATCATTACTAACTTGTTCAACATCCGATTTTATATCTTAGCAGGTTTCTGTTCAATGCCCGTTGTCTGTTACTGGTCACATTTTTATAGCTCTTCGTCGGAGGATGACGCACTTAAAATAGCACTCCACTCTTTCATAAAAGATGGCCATTGCGTCCTCGACCCTTTTAACCAAGCCATTCCGTTCAAGTTCCGACCCTTTTTCCATATTTTGCCCCTGCCTCCATAACTTCAAATCCTATCTGTTTTTTGGGTTTTTCGATCGGTTCTATCAGTTGCAGTATTGCTTCGAATATTGCATCAATGCTCTCATCATGATCTTCCAACCTCGCCTCAATCTCCTGAAGTTTCCGGGAGAGTTGGTTTTGAGACGAGGATATCTTCCGAATCTGCACAAAGGCCCTCATTATGGCTATATTAACCTCGACGGCACGGTCGCTGTTTAAGACAGAGGAAAGCATGGCTACGCCTTGTTCGGTAAAGGCCATGGGAAGATACTTGGCATGAGTCCCTCTCTTTAAGGCGCCAAATTGGCTCCTTAAAGATTTGTATTCCTGCAAGGTGAGTTCAAACATGAAATCAGACGGGAAACGAGAAAGGTTTCTGCGAACAGTCCGTTTCAATTGCTTTGTTTCGATGCCGTAGAGTTCAGCAAGGTCACTGTCAATCATGACCTTTTCTCCACGTATCACTATTATCTTCCTTTGAATCGATTCGATAAGAAACGGTTGGTTGCTAACTTTCATGAGATTATCTCCATTTCAAGTTTAAATCGATTTAATAGCGTCCATCCGAAAATTCCGATTTTTAGATTCAAGCCCTAAGCCATCAGCATTCAGCGTTTAGCGAAAACAAATCTAAAATATTATCTTAATCATGATCGTCCAGCTTTGACAGGACTGAAAGCTCCATCCGTATATAACCGATCTGTGGATGGCCACTGATTAGAAGACTCAACATCCGGTTCCCTGTTTTCCGCCCTCCCGCGACGTAATGGCAGGTCAATCGGTTGTAAGACAAATGATTCGTTCGGATCGAGTCGCAAGGCTCAAGGCACAAGGTAAAAGCCTCCGACCGACAAATCTGATACGTTAGAACATGATTTGGCACCGGCTTAGCCGGTGTATGTTTGGCAGTAAAATTAGAGAGAAGATACACCCGGAAAAGGTTAAAGGGCAAGAAGTTTTTTAGGGGCATATGAACGTCGAACATTCAACGTCCAACGTTCAAGATCGAATGGTGAACTTAAAGACAGCCGCCTTCACGAAGGCTATAGCGGGCAAGAGATTCATTGTTCATGGTTGAAAAGACAGAGGATGAAAAAGAAACAGCAGCGTTTCCTTTTTTTTATCAAGCAACCAGTTTTCTACTTTGCATATTAATTATATATTAATAATAAACCATGTCTGACCATCAAATGTAAAAAGCAGAAATAGCACATCATAAATACATGCACATATATTAATGTATAAAATTGGATGGTATTGATATGCATGCTGCATATCGTTAGGAACATCCATTGATAAGCCATCGCCGGATCATTCAACGTTCTCAAGCTTCAGGAATAGGTTATCGATGCATGAGAGGTCTTATGCTTGAATGGCCGGCATTTATTATTTAGAAACAACTAACCTAGGGGTCATAAATGAAAAAAATTTTTATGGAAATTATTACGTTACTATTAGGTGCTGTGTTTTTTCTCGGAGGTCTTCCACTCCTGGATGCCCAGGAAAGCACTTCGGGCGGGGAATTTACACTTGAGGAAATCACTGTCACCGCTGAAAAGCATGTGCAGAATGTACAGAAAACATCTATCTCTCTCTCTCCGTTGTAACGTCGGAAGACATCAGCTCCAAGTCCTTCCTGGCAGTTCAAGACCTGCTTCAAAATGTTCAAGGCGTTGACATACAAGGCTCTGGTGCAGGCAATGGCGCATCAGGTACAGGGCAAGCCCAAATTTTCATCCGCGGCATAGGAAATAATAATCTCGGCACATCTGTAGGCGATCCGGCAGTATCCCTGAACGTGGATGGGGTCCAGAATATAAGAAGCAATGCCCTCGCCGCTTCATCGATGGATGTCGAGCGGGTTGAAGTGCTTCGCGGTCCACAGGGCACCCTCTACGGACGGGATGCCACAGGAGGCGTTGTCAACATCATCATGGTCCAGCCCAAGGATATTTTCGAGTCCCAGGCCAAGGTCCAGATCGGCAGCTATGACGCCAGATCCTATCAAGCGGTAGTCAACGTCCCTGTCAACAGCAAATTGGCGTTTCGTGTTTCAGGGTCTTTAGATAAGACGGACAGCCATTATACCGGTTATGATTGGGGTAAACAGGAGACGAAAGCGGCCCGCTTAAAGGCCCAATGGAAGCCCTCTGAAGACATAACCTTATCAGCCGGTGGGGAATACAACCTTGAAAAACAAATCGGTGGGGGCTTTATCCTTATTCCCTCCGCGAATCTGTCGAGCAATGACCCATGGCATTACACCCCCAGTTCCACCCCCATGGGGGTCGGCGGTATTAACATGGTTACGACCTGTAATTATAACATGAACCTGAACTGGAAGATAAAGGACCTGACTGTATTGACCGTCATACCCACTTATCAGACCGTCTCGTATGAGAGTATATCATCCGGGTCGCAGAGTCAGTCGCCGGGAGGTTTTCCGGAAAGCAAGCAGTACACCCTGGAAACCCGCTTTGCCAATCCGGCAGATTCTAAAGTTACATGGACGGTTGGAGGTTATATGCTTAAATCCAAGAGCAGTGAAACATCCGCTGCCCTTTCGAATCTCAGGGAAGGTGTCAATTTTATTTATCCGGAGCGACCAAACAAGTCCTATGCGATCTTCGGACAGACCACATATCCTTTTACCGAGAGCCTCCGTGTAGTAGCGGGCGGGCGATATAATAAGGATAATAAGGCAATGAAATACCGCATTATTACATGCGACGCAGATCTTAATATTCTTTCTCAGGCCGGATTTTTAGATGCCGGAAAAACCGATTCCAAACCAACCTTCAAGGTAGGTCTTGAGTATGACGTTGCAAAGAATTCTATGGCTTATCTCCAGGCATCATCAGGATATAAGTCAGACGGGGTGTCACAGGCGCCGGATAATGCATCGCTTGATGCGAGCGGCCATTTAGTCCAGACGGGAATGAACTACAAAGCTGAGACATCCCTGGCCTATGAACTGGGAAGCAAGAACAGGTTCATGGACGGCAGACTTCAGGTCAACGGTGATATTTACCTGACCGCCTATAAGAACATGCAGGTTCAAACGCAGATACCTCTCGCAATAGTGGGCACGACTGACGTCCAATATCTTATGGGCGTAGCAAATGCGGGCCCATCAAATATATATGGCGCTGAATTGGAGACCACATGGTTACTGGCGGAGAATGATCTTCTGACAATTAATATGTCTTCCGATAACGGCAAGTATCATGATTTGATGCTTACATCTAAGGGAGGGGGACCTACACTAACGATCTATGAAAAATTCAACGTCGACGGCCAAACGATGGCGCATATATCCAAGTTCAACATGAACATTGATTATTCCCACACATTTGAGATTGGCGAGTATGGGACGCTGGTGCCGAGTCTTGACATCAAATATAAAACAAAATCCTATAATACCGTAGAAGTCAGCGTCGCTGGCGCGGAAGTTCCTGCCTACCATATGAGCAACTTCTATCTCAATTGGGCTTCTCCAAAAGGGATGTGGAAGGCTAATGCCTATGTCAAAAACATTGAAAACAAGGCTATAGCAAACATGGCTTTTCCGGCGAATGGTCCCGGCATGGGCAAAGACAGTGTAACGCTCAGCGCTCCAAGGACATATGGTGCGAGCCTGTCAATAAAGTATTAACCTCATATGATTATGAATGCGGGATTGCCCACTTCGGGCAATCCCGCCTTTACCATCCGGCGGATAATTAAAGAGTATCTACTTAGGACTGGGGTTACTTGGCTATGGACTGATTTGGTTCCGGATTACGCCGGAGTGGTATTAACTGATCTGAGGCCATAATAATTATTGCCGATTTTGGCGTAATACATTCCAGGTTTCATAGATTGCTTTATGGCAGGACATGCATTTATCGGAACCGATAAATTTTTGCTCTGCCATAGATGAGGTTGATGAAAAGACAAGGATTGCCAGACATGCGGCTGCAAGTTGACGAGGCATTTGACCCCTCCATGTTTTTGGAAGACTTTTGAAAATATAATCCGCCGATTCAACCGATGAGAATTGAAAAGGTTCTACCTGTAAATATAAAAATCATGAGGCAATAAATCAGACAGGATTTACAGGATCTTTTTTGCCTTTCCTGAAGAAAGGCAAAAAGTATTATCCCTCTTCGAGGGAGAGAATGGGCATAAAAGAGGGAGTCACATAATAAACTTTAGTTTTTCCTTCCCGCGTAAGCGGGATTGTCCTTTCGCTCTTTCTTCCGGAAAGAGCGAAAACAAAATCCGAAAAATCATGTTAATCACTGGCCCAGACCTGGCATTGAAAAATGAATGATCATTAAAAAATGCCCTGAAAAACGATTGGTTCCGATTGGAAATCAATTGCCTTGCGCCAGGGCAGGCATGTCTGAAAAAGAAGATATTATGAGTCCACGTCCCACTGGCTATGGTTTATCCGGAATTGCTACCCAAGCATGGTGAAGGCCTTTCTCATTGCCTTTCCGATCTCAATTTTATTGGGACAGGCGCGTTCGGCAGGCGAATAATCTCTTAAGGCCAGACTGTTTCTTACTGAATCCGGCAATTCTTTGAAGAGTCTCCTGGCATCATCGGTTTTGCCGTAGCTGTTAAAATACATCATGTAGCGAAGGACATCCGGGATCCTGCTTTCTGCGCCCATAACGGATTCACAACGCATACAGCCCTGACAATAAAGGTTGCGGTTAAACTGTGCGAGCCTGTTCAACATCTCCCTGTCTCCATCCGACAATTTCACGCCATCTACAGCAGCGGCGACATTATCCTTCAGCATGGTCATACTGGTCATTTCCGATAAACAAACCGTAATTCTTTTATCTTCCCAGATGGCCTTTAATTTTGCCTGCTCCAGCGTATAGCCCTTTTCAATGAAGTGGCTCATTGCCGAGAGGTCCTCCGGCTCTTTGCTCGCACCCTGATCCTGCATTCCCGGCGGCGGTCCCTGCTCCTGTCCGCCCTGCCCCTGGGGTTGCATCCCTGAACCTGACTGTCTCCCCTCCTGCCCCTCGGGCATGTTCACAGGCATTCCAATGCTCTGCCCCTGTGTTTTCATAGCAATAATGCCAATATTTGCCTTGGCGCAGGCAGCAATGCTTTTTTTCATATCATCATCATTTATTAATTTATAATTATAAGTCCCCATCACTGCATCTATCCAGCCCAGGGTTGATGCATGCATAAACATCCGGGCCATGCCGCCATGGCAACTGAACCCGAAGAATTTTATTTTTCCCTCCTTCTTTTTCTGCTCAACCCATGACTTTATTTCCGGTGTAAGCACCCCCGGATCTTGCAGGCCGTGCATTAAATACAGGTCTATATAATTTGTTTTCATGCGTTCAAGGGAAAGACTGAGCTGCTCGTTCAATCCTTTGGGCTCAGTTACCCTGGAGGCCTTTGTAACCTGGAAAACCTTTTTCCTGTCTTCGGGATATTTGCTGTAGAACTGACCTATCACCTCCTCATTCCTGCCGTTCCCGTAACTGTTGGCGGAATCCCAATAATTGACACCCATGTTAAGGGCTAACCTTAAAAGGACCAGATATCCTGATGTATCAACACTTCCACCCATGCCGAGGATGGACACCGGGACGCCTGTTTTTCCAAGAATGCGTGTGGGCATTTCTTTTGAAGAAGTCTTCTTCTCAACCTCGGCAGCGAGGACATCGCCGGCAAGCCCTGTGGAAACGGCAAGAGAGGCGCTTCCTATGCCGGCGGCCTTTAAAAATGTTCTTCGGTTTATTTTTTTCTTTTCAGTTCTCATCTGCGTTTCACCCCCTCAGATATGATTTATTTGAATGCCTTTTTAATGTCAGCATAGGTTTTATCCAGATTGAGAATACGCAGGAAAATAGACAGGCAGATAAAGCCCATCAAACGAAAAGTCAGTTCAGATTGTGCCCCCATAAACTCATTAAAGTCTTTATTATTAATAAAAGCCACCTTGCAGGGGGTGACTGTTAAAATACTTGCGGACCTTGGTTTGCTGTCAATAAGGGCCATCTCCCCGAAGATTTCACCCTCTCCCAGTTCCCCCAGTTCAATCTTTTTGTGATCTGAAGAAAATGTAATTGCCTTTACCCTGCCTTCCATAATGTAGTAGGCCCCATCGGCAAGATCTCCCTCAGCGAATATTAATTGATCCCTGTCATATTTCTTCAGATCCTTAAATACCTCCCTGCTTTCTTTTTGACTCAGTCCATGGAAGAGACCAAGTTCCGGTTTTTTCTCTTTAATCGTATCGGCAAAAAGAAACCTTTCAATTCTTTCTCCATCCATGATAAGTTTAAGGGCATCTATAGCCATCTTGTACTTATCATTGAGATTTCTCAACCGCTCCGGCAGGATATTGTACAATCTACAGATCAGATCATAGGCAAAGGGCTCGCTTCTTCTCAGCAGGATTTCAAATTTTTCCCTTGTTAAGATGCCAAGCAGGGTGTTGTTTTTTGCAGCCCTGATAGTCGCTGTTCTTTTCACATTATAAAAGAGGCTGATCTCGCCGAATATCTCACCCGGACCCAATTTGGCCAGGTGAGAACCATTAATAAAGACATCCACATCTCCTTCCTTGATTAAATACATCTCCCTGCCGATTGTGTCCTGTTCACAGATAACATAATCCTTATCACATATTTTGGATTGAGAGAAAATCTGGTTGAGATTTTCGCTGATGATGGTGCCGAATAAACTCCCGGCTATGTTCTGGCAGATCAAATCAAGCTCTTTTTTCTGTATCACACCGTTTTCGTTTTGAATGGGCAAAAGCAGTTCGTCAACATAATCTATAATATCTTTTTTATATGTCGGCGACATCGTCATGAATTCTTTTGAGATTCTCCTGACCTCATCAACGGAAAGATATTTTCTATCCTGGATCTTTCTATAAACAAGGTGCTCCTTCAGATTGAAGACTCCGTCTATGCCTGCCAGGAACTGATAGGCCCTTTCATTTATAATCTCAGGCGTTATAAGGGCATCCGTTTCTGTCTTTGATAACAGCTGTATCCCTTTTGAAATCAGTGTCTCACAGGATTCATTGATTGGAAAGGTTTGCGCCCTGTCTATCGCATCAATATCATCCGATGTCAGCGGTTTGATCTGCTCGGCTATGACATCAAATTCGTGTCCCATGCTCCGCAGAAGCTTGATAATAGCCTCATTGTTTATGCCGCGACCGGAGACGTTGCCATGTACATCGGCACTGTAAGCCGGAGGACTGAAAAGCAGTTTCCCATAATTATCTGTGGCATGAAGACGCAGATAGACCTGATTACGCTTGCACCAATAACCGATCTTTTCCGCGGCGATCAGGGGATCTTCACCCTCAATATTGAAATGACCGCCATCCAGCGTAATCCCGAAGTTTCTTTTCCTTGCTTCGTCCGGAAGGATTTTAAAAATTTCTTCAGCAGCGGCAATGAAGAAATCGGAATTTTGCCTCTTGCCTGTCTGACAATAATTTTCAATTGTGACCCTGACATCGCTGCCTGACGCCTTCATTACCAAATCAGCTATTTTATCGGGGGCCGAGTCGTCAATGAGATGAACCACAACAGAGCCTGCCTCGATATCTCTGGCAAGTTCAATGGTTTCACTGATAATATTGTAACATTTTACCGGGTCATAGAAGAGCTGCATACCTTTTTTCGGATCAGGCGAGGGTGAATAGGGACCAACAATCGGTGAATGAATATCTATCTTTATACCGCTTTTTCTACAGGCCTTAAGGATCTCTTTTCGCTTATCGGCGTTTAATTCCTCTGGAAGCAGCTTGGTGTAATTAAACGGGTGAAAATCAATGCTGAGTTCGAGACCTTCCAGATGATCATTATGCGCCCTTTGTATCATAGAGACAGGATCAAAGATCTGATTCTCCCAAAAGGTAACAGCCCTTAAACGTTTCGGGTTTTTCGTTTTCTTCCAGCTGTCGACAGGTATTTTCTGTTTTAGAAATTGTGACTCGTAACGTACGGAGAACTCAAGAATGAATTCATCGATTTCCCTCGCACTATCATTATTATAGAATTGGAAATATGGGGCGTGTTCATATAGCCAGCATGCCTTTACAATAAGAAAAGGTGCATTGAAAAGTCTCTGGAGAGGGGCCTTATCATGGTTCTCGGAAGCAAGCCGAAACAGGTGAGAGACGGTGTCGAATGACAGGTCATATCCATACTTGACACTTGATTTATGGAATGCCAGTAACATAAGTGACTCGTCTTCATCGAGTCCCGTATTAAAAAGCCGCTGACTGCTTTTTTGACAAAAAGTGTCTTTCTCGCAGATGCTTTCATTCAGGATTTCCCGAATTCTGTCAGCGTCTAAATTTTTGCTGCCGATAATTTGCCGGATATAAGTCATTACACCTCAAAAATTTGAACATGTACAGTATAATTTTCGGATAAAAGGGCAGGGGAGTCAAGATAAAATAGTGGCGCATACTCCTTCGTCCCTATGGGACTTCGGCGGACAGGAGGCATAAGGCCCGGCCCTTCGGCATTGCTCAGGGTCATGAACAAGCCGAATGACGTGTCGAATGAGGCGCAAGAGAAAAGAGAGGACAGGAAGATTACAGAAGACGCAAGGCAGAGGTCTCGCTCAAAATGGGGCGGGGGCGTTATCAACCTTCCGGTTGTTATCCCCCGCCTTTTTATCCCCCGTTCAGACAGGTCACTAATCTTGTCTTAAGAGGCTTTGAGGATCAAAGTGCCGCCGCCGGCAAGTTTATGGGTTCCGTTTTCGCCTGCAACAGCAGTGATCGTAACGCCGGCAGGGGCGTCGATTTGTGAAACATCGACACTGCCGACTATTGTAACGTTTGAATCCGCGGTTGCTATCCACTTGCTGCGCGGGTTAATAGAAATTCGAGCATCTTTTATAGCGCCCTTCAGGGTCGTTGACTCAAGATAAACCGTCATATTTCTATGTTCCTTATCCACAGAATGGTCGATATCACCCTCAACATACATATCCTTGAAGGTCGCGTGGATGCCGTAGACCTCCTGTGCCTTGGTTTGAGCGGTTTTGGCGGCCTGCGGATCAACGCTTATGGCAGATTTAAGCAGGATGCCGCTCTCGGAGGTTATCTTCACGCCCTCAAAGCTGATATCGGCATTGGCGCTTTTTATGAGAACCACAGGCTTTTTGGTTGAGATCTCACCGCCGGTCACCTTGAGGGCGCTATATTCATCGGGCGTGCCGATACTATGGATCAGGGCAAAATAAGTGCCGCACTTCGCCTTTGTATCTTTAAAGGTGATGTCGGCATTCCCAGCCATTATCCCTGCCATGGAGGCAACATCAAAATCGGAATTATTGATATAAACATGACACCCCATGTCCGCATAGGTCCCGTAACCGGCCTTGATGGTCTTGACCGTGCAGTTATTCGCCTCAAGATAAACAAAACCATTGGAACCGTCGGTTGAAAGCGCCGCCCATCCATTGGCGATGACGGTGCAGTAGTAGAAATAACTGAGCGAATTGCTCAATGTGAC
>Ga0153915_10002504_pt1 | contig 16780 bp, 15 predicted proteins | sample Opewatmetagenome_2_FD_107003 | JGI IMG/M metagenome (GOLD analysis project Ga0153915, IMG submission 107003) | Freshwater wetland microbial communities from Ohio, USA - Open water 3 Core 3 Depth 3 metaG | ecosystem: Environmental > Aquatic > Freshwater > Wetlands | place: USA: Ohio, Lake Erie...
CCCTGAAGAGATTCTGATCAAGTATAAGGTCAAGGGTGAGAAACTCCTTGAGGGTGTAAGAAAGGCATCCACCAAGTACAAGATAGAAACCGAAGTCATATTGGACAGAGGCTCTCCTTCGGATAGAATCATTTACTTGTCAAAGGAAAAGAAGGTGGATCTTGTGGTTATTGGCGCTAGAGGTGCTACAGGCGGCGGACGTACAGGCTTGGGAAGTTCAGCAGAACGAGTGACGTTCGGAGCTGATTGTCCTGTGCTTGTCGTCAAATAACCAGAATACCGAGGCTTTTTCAGAGACTTTTCCCTAGTATATGTATGGAAGAAATCATGTATAAATCGCCAGATCGGTTTTTCTGGCGGACAAAGCGGATTCTTCTTCCGGTCGACGGTAGTGGTGCGGCCGCCAGAGCTGCGACCGTAGCGTATGAACTAGCTGAGATTACAAAGGGCACCATATTGCTCCTCCATGTCGTCAATATCGGAATGGTGCAGCAAATAGCCACAATGTCGGACACCGACTCTCTCGAGTTACTCACACGATACATAGTGAATGGCGAACGTCTCCTCGAAGGATACAGGAAGGCAGCGTCTGAGTTCAAACTTGAAATCGAGCCCATCCTTGAACAGGGTCTGCCCTCCGACAAGATCATCACTATTGCCAAAGAGAAGAAGGTGGATCTCATTATCATGGGCTCTCAAGGAATGACTGCTGAGTCCCGAGGCGGACTTGGGAGTGCAACAGAGAGAGTTGTCCGTAAGGCACCCTGTGCTGTACTCGTAATCAGGTAGAGAAGGAGGGAGATGAATCCGACTCGTTCATCTCCATTGCCATCTTGATTAGGCTTCGGAATCTGAGAATATCATAAGCTGGCTGAGCATAGGCCACTGCAATCGCTCTGGCGTCTTCCTCGGGAATCCCTGCCTCTCTTAGGGTTTCGTAGAATGTTCGTGCTGACTTCCTTACTTCGCCACGGCCCTTTCGCAGTGCCCACCATGTCTTGGCTAGGAGCCTGGATCCTCCTCCTACGCTTGTGAGTATTATAGACCCGATGGCTCTCGCTGTTTGCACTACTACTCATACTCCTCGTCAGATTCTTCATCTTCGTTATCAAAGTCGACTTTGATCTTGTGTCGTCTCATCTTCCTGCCAGTTTCGTGAGATGCCTCGTCACTGACCATACTCACTAGTTTACCGAAGTCTAGCGCTCCAACAAATTTCTTTGTCATGTCTAGCGCGACGTCCTGAGGGATGCCCTCTTTGATCAGGTCGTTATAGAATTTGCCAATGCCTGCGGCTAAGTTGCCAGCAGATTCCGGGCTATAGACACTGCCAATCAAGCCAGAGATCAGCTTTGGTATTGATTCATTCAACGCACCAAGCAATTGCGGAAGTACCTCTGCAACTTCTCGCAGTTCGTCAGCGTCACTAGACTTGCTCTTCTTTCTCTTCTCGTGTTCATCATTCGAGTATTCGTCACTCATATTACTGTTCACCGAGTATGATATCGATTGGTCACTGAATATAGGAATTGTGAACAAAAGTGACCACTTCAAGTGTCACAAAGCACCAAGCATGACTTGAACTCTGAAATGCCGGTGACCTCCCTCACTCGGCTCGAAGAGAAAAGTATCTGGCCCTGTCATCATCATCTTCGATGACCTTTAGGATTCCACGGCCCACAAGTTCATTGACACGCTCACGAATGATTCTTCTTGAGGCCGTTCCCCTCTCTGCTCTCACAGCAGCTGTTATCTGACTGATGTTCAACGGCCGAGATGTGGCATCCAATGTCTGAATGATTCGCCAACTGATATCGTCTTTTTTGAGGTCGCCAAATCTTGATTCAAGTCTCTCCGTCTTGGTGAACTTGGACATTAGCCTGACCATTCCATCGTAGAAGTCGAATCCTTCCCTGATGACCCTAGCAGAGGTACGAACCTCCTCAATACCCGGGCTGACCCTCTCGATGAGCTCCTCCAGTCTTGCCAGCCTCATGGAGATCTCATCCAGTCGATTCTGCACCTCTTCGAGTGTGAGATTCGCTGACTGACTGGAATCTGCATCATCGACGGTTTTCTTCTTGCTCAAGGGGCAGTCGCCGTTTTTGGATGACACCAGAAAGTGATAAGTCTGATGGAAACAGCCGCATTTGATGGGGAGGCGATGTGGCTTAAGGAAACGCAAATGGAGCAGGTCTTATATGGATATCAAGCCATGCGGAAACAGCTACTACACAGATTAAAGGGTTGCCAGCATGAAGCACGTGGGCAATTTCACGCTTAGGTTGGATTCAAAGAAAGAAATGCCAGTTGAAGTTCTGACTGACCAAGAGAACACAATTATCCTAATTGACTGCCATTGCTGTGAAGACTTTCTCTCAAGTCGATTGCCGGGCGGCGTTCTAATTCCGATTGCTTCAGCCCTCAAGACCTTCTTTAGGACCAGCAAGATGCGGAATCTTGACGTCCATGTAAGTGGGTCGGTTATGCGGCGGACTTACAAAGGCCTCATCGAAAGCGACCGGCTGGAAGAGCTGACTCTATTCTTACAAGAAGCTGTCTCGAAATACACTCGTAAAAAGAATAACTGAGCAAAAAGAGAGATAAGGGGAGGGAATAAACCCTCCACTATAGACTACTGGTTCTTTGCTTGGAAGTCTTTCATGAACTGAGCGAGTTTCTTCACTCCCTCAAGCGGCATTGCGTTGTAGACTGAGGCTCTCATGCCACCGACGGAGCGATGTCCCTTCAGACCGATCAGGTCCAATTTGGTTGCCTCATCGACACATTTCTGCTCAAGCTCAGGTGTTGCCAAGGTGAATGTGATATTCATCAGTGAGCGTGAGTCTGGTACAGCATGACCTTTGTAGAATCCCTTCGACCCATCGATCACATCGTAGATCACCTTTGCTTTTGCACGATTGCGCTTTTCAATCTCCTTGATCCCGCCGATGCCTTTCATGTATTCCAGGGCGATCTTGGCGATGTATATGGCGAATACAGGTGGTGTGTTGTACATCACATCCTTGGCGTGAGTACTGTATTTTAGCATGGTGGGCGTTTTCTCTGGCACTCTTCCGAGCAAGTCCTCTCTCACGATTACAAGTGTAACGCCAGCTGGGCCAAGATTCTTCTGAGCGCCGCCGTAGATGACTCCGAAGTCTTTCACATTGACCACTCTGGCCATCAAATCTGAGGACATATCACAGACAAGAGGAACATCCTTTGGCACTTTTGGCCAATACTGCCATTCTGTCCCGTAGATCGTGTTGTTACTAGTAATGTGCCCAAATGCAGCCTTGTCACTAAAGCTGACATTCTTGGGTATGTACGAAAATTTCTTGTCCTCGGAGGAAGCAATGACTTTTACGTCCCCGTAGATACCTGCCTCTTTGATTGCCTTCTGTGACCATGAACCAGTGGAAACGTACTCCATTGGCTTGCCTGTGACCTGAAGGTTGAGTGGAGCCATAAAGAACTGCGATGATGCCCCACCACCTAACCACATTATCTTGTAGTCTGAAGGCACGCCCATGACCTCTCTGACAAGACCGTCAACATCGGTCATGGCCTTTTCCCATTCCTTAGAACGGTGTGATATCTCAATCACAGACATTCCAGTCCCCGCAAAATCCAAGAATTCATCCCTTGCCTTTTCAAGAACCGGAAGAGGGAGAGTTGCTGGACCTGCATAGAAATTGAATACTCTCTTTGCCATACTTTTCACCTACGCATTTTTTCCTTCGCTCACAGAAGCTTGTTCAATGTGAATCCAGTCCACACTTTGGGCTGGAAGAACGTGCTTTTCTGAGGCATGACCTCGAAATTCCTCGAAACTGCCTCGACTTCTTGTACTCGTGTCGGGTTCATAAAGAACACGGCTTGTGCACCTTTCTTCACACTCTGTATTGACTCATCGACTGTGTCTCCGATGCCCTTTATGTAGATAACATACCCTCCACCCTTCATGGTACCCTCAGCAAGTTTCTCTCTATCAATACCAAGCATCTTGTCGAGTATGAGTGCATGCAGAATCGCTACGTCGAGCTTTCTCAACGCCGGCGACTTATCGGGCAGCAACGAGTCCATTACTCCTTGGCTCTTCAATGTAAGAACATGGAATTTTCCGTCATTGATGAATAACCCAAAGCAGTTCTTGCCCTCTTTGAACCTCCTATTCATTACTTCAAACATCTTCTCCTTAGCAGTGAAGGCTTCCAGATCAAAGTACTCCTTGATAGCTTTGAGCAACATGTCCTTTGAGAAATAATCCAGATTCTGAATGAGTCTATGTGTTGGTAACACAACTAGACCTGGATTGGACATATTCACAAAGGTCATCATCCTGTACTTGGCAGTCTGGAGTCCAGGATTTTCCTTGGAGAGAGCCAGTGCAGTCTTGTATCTGTGATGTCCATCTGCGATGATTACATACCTGTCTTTCATTAGTCTGGTGATTTCCTGTACGTCATACTTCTTTGAGATCCTCCAGAGCCTATGCCGAATTCCATCTCCGTCTATCACGTCTCCAACTGGAGTACTTTTCATATACTTCTCCAAAATCGTGTCAATCTTTCTTTCATGGTCCGGATAGATAACAAAGATCTGTCCGAAGTTCGTCATGCAGGTTCTACATAGATTAAGCCTATCCTCGATGTCCTTTGGGAGGGTTTCTTCATGCTGAAGAACACCTGTAAACGCACCGGTACTCGGTGCCTTCTTGGCGAACTCCTCGAGTTCAATCAATCCGATGAAACCGAATCTAAACAACTGCTTGCCATCGATTTCAAAGTCTTGACCGTACACGTAGAATGAATCAGTATCATCCTGCTTCAAGATGCCATGCCGAATCCACTTGTCGAGATGGCCTTTGGCTCGCGTGTATTGATTGTTTGTTGGCGTGTCACCTTCTTCTGGCTTGTTCTTGGTAATCCACGCCATATTGTATTCTGACAGAGATTGTAGTTTGTCAATCATATCGCCCTTGATAATATCATAGGGTGGCGCTACGAGGTTTGCTAGCTTCCCCGCTTTGCTCTCATCAAATCTGTATGCTTTGAACGGCTTCACATTGACCATAGAGATTACTTCCTTGCTCGGCCCAGTGCCTGTACTGAAGGATTGCCTGATAGCGGGCACATATCTTCCTTTTCATAAGTCTTTCTTTTCGTCTACAAGTTTATCTTGGCTCATGCATATGCTACGTGAACCCAAGCGTCAACCTTAAATGAAGGTTGAGGCAGTCAGCGAGAAATTCAGCCATCAGGGGCGAGTCATAGGTGGAATTCTGCGAGAAATGTGGTGCATTGATGCTTCCTAAGAAAGAGGAAGGTCGAAAGTTGCCAATTCTGAAGTGCCGAGAATGTGGGCATGAGAAGTCGGTAAAGACTAATCCTGCCTACAAGGTCGAGTACAGAATAAAACACTCTCCTCGTGAGAAGATCGTTGTCGTTGAAAAAGAGTCTAACTATGATGACGAGCTGTCTGAGGATGAGCGTCGTGAGCGCTGGAAGGAAGTTCTTGAGTACTACGAGACTGAGGGCGAAGAAGAATAACCAACTGATATCTTTAATATTGAGTTGTCGTATTATTATGCATAGTAAGAGTAAGAATCGTTAAACTATCCTAGCTTTGACTTAAGCTCATTTTCAAATCCCCGCTTTTTAGGGTTGCACACTCATTCAATGGAGGACTTAACAAAGATGGAAAGCGAACTCCACTATGATTTTCAGAGCTTCTTATTGTCGAACGGAAACATCGCTGACAAGGCGAGGCTAATCGCTGCTGGTAATAAGATACCATCAGGCATTCAGGAAAGTGTCATAGCTGACCTACAAACTCTTCAGAATAGTGATGGTGGAATCCCCTTTGGATTCAAGCTGGGCGCCCCGAGTTCTGTCAAATTGACTTCCGAACTCCTGACGCTTATCTCGAAATTCAAGGTGAAGGACAAGAAACTTGCAAAGACAATGATGGACTTCATCATTTCAAGGCAGAAGAATGATGGAGGGTTTGCGGAGTCGTTAAAGCTCGATCCGTATATCGAAGACACATGGAGTGAAGTCGGAAGGGAGTGGTATCCAGTTGGCATAAGCATAACATGGTTGACAGGCAAGGCACTAGAAGCGCTTTGTTCAGCTGGATATGACGAACAGAACCGTCTACGTCGAGCGAGGGACTTCTTGTTGTATACGCAATATGAAGACGGACATTGGCCGGATTTCAAAGGCCAGAAACTCTCTGACCCGCTCGGGACAGGCAATATACTCCTTGGTCTGCAATCCATGGGCATCAATTCTGACAACAAGGTGTTCGAAGATGGAAGGGCTGCCCTACTTCAGCATATGAAGAATAGCATCGAAGCTAAGTCCATCTTTGACGTTGTAGATCTTACTGTGATTGGTAAACCCAAATCCGAGCTTGAAAAAGAAATTCTCAAGAGAGGGCTCGAGCTTATCATTCAAACCCAAAATACCGATGGGGGATGGGTCCCTCTTGGGGCGAAGAAAAGTGATCCCGAATTGAGTTCGAAATTGGTGCTTGAATTCAAAAGGGCAAGATCGTCACTATGACAAGGTAATGGTGGAATAGATGAGTGGGACGCCCAGAGAATTCTTCATGCTAAGGGAGTTGAGATTCAATGGATCTGTGATTACTAGCAAGATGAATCCTCGAGTCACACAACATCATGAAGGTGCATCACAGATATATCGCGGGATTCATACACGGAGCTTGATACAAGGTCCCTCTTTTATTCTGGAGGGCTTTCGCGGATTGATTTCTCAGAATCCTTTACATGTGGTTGTGTTTCTGTGCTAATGGGACTAGATAGAACTGGATGAGTGAGCCTAATGAACCTGAAAGTACGAAGAGAAGGCGAGATTGTCGAACTCCGCAAGGTGGAACTTGACACACTGAGTCCTCCTCTCTTCAGAACTCTGATTGGATACAACTCCCTGAAGCGCCTTGGCTACTCTATCTCATTTATTCGTCCCAAGAAGAGCTCAAGCGGCGACTTTGAACGGATTCGGTACAACTTCATTGAACGTGGAGTCATGACGCGACAGCTCGAGGGTCAGCTTGAGCCTGATATGAAACGAGGCATACTGAATCAGCTTCCTCGTGGCAACTTTTCAATCATCCTTCTTCTAACACAGATACCGAGGCGAGGTGTCAATATTCGTCTTGACAAGTTTGAATACGAGTTCCTCGGCTGTATCCTTCTGAGAAACGAAGAAACATTAGATGTTGTCATGAATACGACTCCGACTCGTGATATCCTGTTGCCGATGTATCCAGACACTGAGACTACGCCTCTAGAGAGTTAGCATCAGATCTCTCTTGTAAAAGGCGTTGTCTTCTTCTCAAGTTGACGCAGTTCGCTCCTTTTCTTCCATGCCCTATACCCCGCAAGAGCAGCTCTCAAGCCAAGGAGTGAAATAGGTACTGCGTACCAGATGAACAGAATCGTAAGGTCATACTGAAGCATTCTTGGTCCATCGTACTCCTTGGCGAAAGGAATTAAGGCTGTTGCATAGGGCATCATTCAACTTCATTTTTATCTAGGGATTAGACATACTCATTTGAGAGGAAAGTTGGTTGTCAAAGATATCCAGAGATGTTCCCAAGGCGATTGCAGCTTTCGGAGAGAAGCAGTTCAATGAGACTGGTGCTGCTGCTGTTGAAGTCCTGAGGGTGAAGGAAGCCGTACTGAGGAAGCATTTCCGAGAGCTCAGGGGGATTCTATACCTCGTGGCAGTGGTGTCCACCGACCGAGTAAGAGTCTATTTCTTCAATGCCGCTGGTGTGATGGTCATTGGTGAGAATCTAGGCCTGTCTGTCTATGACGATGTAAGAAAGAGCTCAAAGCTCGTGGCGAAGTATGAGAAGCCCAGGCCACTAACCCCCGAGGAGCTTCGTATTGAGGCCACTCAAGACTTGCGCGATGCTCTAGGGAAGGCAATCCGGCGAGTGTCACGTTTGCTGTCTCTGAAAGAACCAGAATTTCCCGACATCTTTGTCACTCGGTCAGAAACAGAGAGGGGAAGCCAGACCTTCGGAATTCAGATAACTGACGACAGTGAATTACTGTTTGAAGAATCCATAATTGCGAAGATCTGGCATGAGGGTCTCTTGCTTCGGGTTGCCTACCTATTGCACCTAGATAGGTCACAATGGAAGAGCGATTTTGCTGGTTCCGTGGGGAATGGCATAGCCTACTCCCTCCTCAAGGATGAAGCCAAGGCTGCGTGGTACAGTGAATGGAAGAAACGAAGCAAGGGGAGCATTTGGGAGCCCATCGTCAACCACTTCACTAATCATGCTTTGACATATTCCTCAAAGGGTTATCTCTGGCTGACCTCTGTCCTGCGTGAACTGCCTTCAAACATCGATTTTTCTGAATGGGTGACTTCAGTTCAGGCTGTTCACGACTCAGTATTGGTTTCCCTCGGCACAGAGGAATACCACATCATCGATGGTTTCTGCAAAACCCTTGCAAATCCTCAGCAGCTGATAAAGCGGCGCTATCTGTTAGAATCAATTCATCTGTCCCCTCGAGTTATGTGTGATCCCACGTCTTTAGGATTCCAGCTTTCTCTGGAAGTGAGCGAACAAGCCGCTGGGAATACTTGGGCATCAATTCTGTATTTTGATGGTGCAATAGTGAGATCACTCGCCGTAGTCGAAGGCAGCAAGCATGCCATTGACTCGATTGAGTATTGGCTAAACCTGGAAGATATCTTCCCTCTGACTGGCGGTCCCATTTCACACGGTTTGTCTATCGTCAGACATGCCTTGGAGAAGGCCGGTTTCAAGAAACCAGTGAAGGGGACGTTCGAAGCTACACTAGAAATGAAGATAAGAACACAGCTGGAGCAAAAGGAAGCTGCAGTTCTCGGGCGACTCGTACTTGGTGAGTTGGCTATTCTATCGAACACTCTAGTAGGCTCGCCTCTGATCGTTAGAAATCTGGTAGAGCAGCGAGCTATTGTCCTTGTACCATCTTTCAGTCATCTAGGCATACAACCCGAATTCTTGATTGAGGGTCCGGCTGAGAGAGTCAGAGAACTGGCCCGCTTAGTACCAGAAGCCACGATATTCGAATCGGGAGCTCGCGCCAACGCGATTCTATCTGCTCCGACAAGTTGGAAGGCCAATCTCGTTGAGTCTATCGCAAGGGAGAAAGTGTCACTCTGGCCAATCATCTCTGCGAAATCATCACGACGACTCATTCGTGATGAGGTATTATTCCCCACTGGTGATGGTCCTCATACTTGGACCGCGGACTCTACCTGATGATTGCGACGATGGTCCCTATCGCCCTTGTATTCTCTTCCCTCAGAACGATTCTGTCATCGACTCCGACTGCCTCTGGTGTCACCATGAATCTAAGCCGGACTCTTGCGAAGTCTCCCACACACAAATAATCGGCGTCGTATATCCTATCGAGAACGACTGTCTGCTGGATTGTGTGACACTGCAATACGGGCGTGTAGCCCACAGCAATTCTTGTTGGATGTCTTGTGACCACTATGTTGGCTTCAAATTCCCGGCAGCCCTGAACCTGTTCTTCAGGATCGGCTATCATCTGTCCTCGTCGAATCGTATGCTTGTCGACATCTTTGATATCAAATCCGAAGAGATCGCCTGCTCTCGCAGCACTGATTCGTTTCTTGAACATCTCAATACTGAATAATCTGCCTTCTTGAAACTGATTGTTCTTTTCGGGACCAACCTTTACAGTCTGTCCTGTCTTGAAGATTCCCGATTTTACAGTGCCCGTCACGACGACATTAGTTCCTTTGATTCCTCGGTATACTTTGTCAACGTACGCACACGCGGAATCTGTAGGACTGGCATGCTTTGTATTAGAAGGAACACTTCTGAGGAGATCTGTAAGCAGCGCTATTGACGTGGAATCCAGCGCAGAAAAAGGAACGACTGGCACGATCACTCCATGCTGAATCTCTTTCACAAGAAGTTGTATCTCGTCCGGAGACCGGACTGTGATAGGTATCTTGCCAATATCCTTGAGGCTTGTTCTTAGGACATTGTATACGAGTTCAAAATCCTCAGCACGTGTCTTGTCTACCTTGGATATCACAACAAAGAATGGAGCCTGCTGGCTGGACATGAGAATCAGATGTTCTCTTGTGATCTCATCGAGTCTGGGGATTCTTGTTCGGTCTTCCTCTTGGCGTATCAAGCGTGCTTCCTCAGGCCCCGGCACAAGTATGAGGCCGTACTGAGCATCAGCGCCCAGAATGCTTCTTATCATGGTCTTGCTAAATTCTCGATGACCCGGAGCGTCAAAGAATGTCACTATCTTTGTAGACTGGTCAAGAATCCTGGCAGACTCCTCCTTGTTGAGAGGATTCACAGGATGAATTGGATTTCCGTTCTCATCGAATCCTAGAAATGAAAGGTGAATATCTGCTGTCTGACCACGCGTAATCTCCTGTGGGTGTGTGAGCAGAAATGATCTGGATCTTCCTTTTCCGTCATCCGGCTTTCCGGTAACAAGTGCTCCGACTAGACTGGACTTTCCTGAGTTCACCCTTCCTGCTATATTCACGGAGCATGTTTCCTTGATCTCCGGTGCTGCTAGTTTCTTCAGCAGGTAGATTCCCACAAGTCCCTTTGGAGTTTCTACTTGCTCTTCTTCTACAATCTCTACTGCCGCTTCCTCACAGAGTTCCTTCAATACGTCTTCTGCAACCTTGAGAGCAGGTGCAGAGATGCCGAAGATCTCCCACTCCTTTCCTGCGATATCATCAATCCCCAAGAGGAAGAGACCCTCAAATGGGTTCTCACACGTCAAGTACTTTATCCTAGTGACAAGTTTCTCTCGTCTATCTTTCTTGAGGTCCGCCTTCGTCAGTCTTCTCTTGAATTCGGTATGATGGTCCTCCCCATTCTTGAGTATCTGCAAAATATCATCATGAGATGTCATCAAGCGCTCTCCGATTCAATCAATTAGCTCTATCAATGAGTTATAAGTGCTACCACGTTGCTTTTGGTATAGCTATCCATCGCCCTCAGTCCCAGTGGCAATCTTATTGGAGGTTTCGCGGTCAACGAAGATGGTCTGTCTGTGCGTACTCTATCATAGTGCCAAGGGCAAAAGCATATGAGTCGAAGACATGGAGCAGGAAAGGTAACCATCCTCGAGGGACACTGATGTATCGAAGCCACCTCATAGTTGCTCTACTCATAGTATCGATTCTACCCTTGTCTGGAAACTCGGTAGTGCAGCACAGCAGCTACTATAGCCCTATTGCGGATGGCTACTTGATTGAAGCAAGGCTCCAGATGGAGATAGCATCTGCACAAGAGAGTGGCGCGAGTGCGATCCTTGAGTTCAAGGGACCGCTGTCATCAACAGAAATAGCACAAGCAGAAGCTCTCGGGCTTGACTTTGCGAGACGCGGGTCCACAATCATCAATGTCGGTCGTATCTACTCTGCCATAGTCACCTCGAGAGATGTCCTTGATCATCTCACCGATTTGGGGCTTGTCCGAGCCACCTCTGGTACAAAACAGTATGTTCCATCCCTTGACACATCCGTATCAGAGATTCGGGCTGATGACGTGTGGAACAACCTGCATGCTGATGGTCAGGCTGTGAATGGTTCTGGCGTCACTGTGGCAGTAATCGATACCGGCGCCATGTGGACCCATCCGTCCTTTTGGCGACAGTATCCTGGCCAGTTTGACTTCCTCCTATCAGGACCCGATTACTTCATCGACCTCAATAACGATTCAGTTGCTGGCATAGGCGAAGGTCCAATTCGAACTGTCAACTCGCAGTCAGGACCTATGATAAGCTATGCTTTGGATTACATGTATGCCAATAATGATGGTGCAACTGGTTTCAACTACGCAGCTGGGGATAGATGGATTGGAGGAATTGATGCGAACGTAGACAATTCAATCGACCTGTCCTCTGAGAAAGCAGTAATTCTGAACATCTCAAAGGTTGCCTTGTTCTACGATCAGGAAGAGTCACTCGTCTATGCACGTGGAGTCAATCTGACTTTGGCTACTTCTGTCGGAGACACGAATGGTCATGGTACGCATGTAGCATCAACAATTGCAGGGGGACAACCCGGTCTCACATCCTATGTGGGGGTAGCTCCCGGAGCTGACCTGATTATCGTTCGCAGCCCGCTCCAGTCAGCAGACATCATCGACGGGATTAGTTTTGCAGTAGAAAACGGGGCAGACATCATTAACATGTCGTTCTCATCGTATCTGGGCTTTCTTGACGGAACTGATCCTGAAGATCTTGCGATTACAGAAGCCTTTCTCAGTCATGGGGTCTTGTCAACTGCAGCAGCGGGCAATCTGGCCACCCACGATAAACATGCACGTATCAGCGTTTCCTCCGGTTCGTACAATACTGTCGGTCTAGATGTCTACAGTGAACCTAATTTTACCTTCTTGAGTCTACTGTGGCAGTCTACAGATCGTGATGAGCATGTGATCTTAGGTTACTCCTCGGGTGAACCAATCGACCTTGGGAAGTACTCAGACATAGCAGGACGTTCTTTCTTCCTAGACACGGAGAATCTCTCTGCATATGTGTTCTGCGAGATTAGTCCACGCGGGATGAATAACATCATCATCCAAGTCTCGACCGCTGAGCATGATTGGCTTGATGGGCATTGGACTATCCGAGTCGAAAATCCTGAAGGAGATACAGTCTATGTTGATGGCTATGCATGGGATGGCGACTGGGGCACTTCTTACATGACCTTCAGTGACCATACTGAAGACCTGCACACTATCAGTGGTCCTGCTACTTCAGACTTTGCCATTGCTGTCGCATCATTTGATGAGGACTCTGGAAGTATTAGTTCTTCATCAAGCAGAGGACCCCGCATTGATGGTGCACCTAAGCCAGACATTTCAGCTCCTGGTGTGGGAATATCTGCCGCAAGAAATAGTGTATCTTCGCTCTGGATTTCAAAGGCAGGTACTAGCATGGCTTCTCCGCATGTTGCTGGAGTCCTTGCTCTGATTCATCAGGCTGAAGGTACGTCCAGCAAATGGAGCGACTACACTGCCTTAGTCAATGGTGCTGGAGGCAGATCCTCGCACTATGACCTGTCCTCCGTGTATTGGGGCCATGGACTCTGCGACGCCGCTCTCTCCGTCATGCACGTTCTCAGTGAAGCCCTTGAGAGTGGCTCTTCACAATCAGATTGGGCACTCATTGAGGATTTGGTGAGTGACCCTGTGGATCCAGCAGTTTCGGGAGAGCTGGACATTCTCTCGGTCAAGGTAATGCAACAAATCGGGTCTATGGGCTTTGCAGCAACGACAAGGTCTGGCAGTGATTTCAGTGGTGCTGATATGTTGAGCATGGAGTGGGACTCTGACTCGAACGTTTCTACTGGAGTCAACGGTGCCAATCTATTGTTCAACCTGACTGGAAACACGTTCTCTATCTATGAGTGGTCTGGGTCATCCTATGAATCATCAGCATTGCTTGGTTTGTGGTGGCAGGATGGTGCAATGACCGTCCTGAAGATTGAGGGCTTCCAAGATGTGGAGCGAGGAAGCGTCATCTGTGCCACTCACAATGCAACAGGACTCTACCGTGATCAGACCGGAGTCGGAGTCCTCTCTGATCAATGGCGACCACTGATTGATAGCTTAGCGATGACACCCATTGACAGTTCTCTCTCTGTCGAGCTCACGGCTGATGACCGAGACTCATCGGTGCGTACGATGACCATTGGCGCAAGTATTGTGGATGGATCGTATGAGGAGCTTCAATCATCGACGGTGAATGGAAATGCAACAATCCAATTCCTCATAGAGTCCGATACTCTCTTGACCCCATACATCAATAGCCTCCTCTTCAATCTGACATCCGAATCTGAATCACTCTTCTCACCACTGGTCATGCTCTCTGGACAGACTGGCGGATTCATGAGAATCGTGAGTGCATCATTGGATAATTCAATAGTCCGCGTTGGCCTTCTCTATGATGAGCAGATATCCGGTCAGTTCACTCTTGAAGGATTTGCGCTCGCATCAGAGGTCTTGATTGGATTCCGCTATTCCTCTGGATTATGGTTCAATTTCACAGTTTCAGGCATCGATGGTCTCTATGAGTTTCTTATTGCCCCTGCGGGGTTTCCTGTAGGCAATTATGATGTCTACGCTATCGCCAGAGGTGCTACAGTCTCAGCGACCGAGTTGAACTTCGCCACACTGTCGATTATTGAGGACAATACAGCAATCATTATGGGATTTGCGCTGGTTGTCATTGTAGTTGTAATAGTCTTGGTCATGAGAAGAATGAGAGATAGAAGAGGTCTTGAATCATGAGAATAGTAATAGTCGGTTACGGCCCCGGCGGAGCAGCTGCAGCAATTGCAGCAAGGATGTTCAATCCCGAAGCTGAGGTAAGAATCCTGACTGAGGAGGTTCTTGACGCCCATAAGAAACCAGGTGCCTCACTTGCTCTGGAGTTCCCAGATACAAAGGATCTATCAATCAATGACTGGTCCATAAGCTCACTGGCAAAGAAACGCATCGATGTTGTCACCGGTACAAGCGTAATCAGCGGAAACCCGAAGTCAAGATCACTCAAGACAAAGAACGAGCAGGGCAAATCGACAGTGAAGTATGATCGTCTCATCTTGGCCACTGGAGGCATTCCGAATATCCCTGAGATACCAGGAACTGATTTGCCTGGCATATTCACGATTCAGAACATGACTGACACAAGCGAGATCGGCAGACAACTCTCAGAAATGAATGAGGTTGTCATTGTCGGTGCTGGATTCAGTGGTCTTGAAGCTGCAGAGAGACTGATTTCTCTTGGCAAGGATGTGCATATGATTATCCGTTCTCGTTTCATGAGAAGGCAACTTGAGGAACCAATGAGTGATGAGCTCCAATCGAGGCTGCCTCAGATTCTAAAGTTGCACTTTGGACTTGCTCCCTCCGCAGTCCTTGGTGACCAGCACGTCCAGAGTGTTCTCCTTGGAAATCAACAGGTTGATGCGGATGCTATTCTTTTCATGACTGGCGTCAGACCCAACACCGCCCTTGCTCAACAACTTGGTGCCAAGATCGGAAGTCTTGGTGGAATCCTTGTTGACGAGCAGATGCAGACCTCTGTCAAGGGCATTTTCGCTGTGGGCGACTGCGTCGAGATGAAGGACTCATATACAGGTCTAAATCTTCTTCTTCCGATTGGCAGTGTGGCAGCGAGAGCTGGAAGGCAAGCTGGCGTTGCAGCAGTTGGAAGTACCAAGATATACGGGGACACATCAAAGCGACTTCAGTATGACAGAATCTTTGGGAATGATGTTGTCTGTGTTGGTCATTCCTCGACTTCTGCTGAGGACTTGGGTGTCAAGACAAAAGTCCAGTATGTTGAGGATCCCAGTGAGTTCAGCAAGGTCGCGCTTGTTATCGGACCAAGGGGTCAATTGATAGGTGGACAGGTCATAGCCGCAAGACAGGGCGCTCGACTCGGATATGAGATTCTGGAGCGCGTTGAAGCCAGAGCCAAACTCAAGAATCAGCCGCTGCTGAAGCCGCGTCATGAACGGCTTCGTGATTTTCTAGAGTCCACCTTCGGCCCTATTCAATAGAAGGTGGGGGTACCTCCCATTCATCCTGAGGCTCTTCCACTTTGGGCTTCGGTTTTCTCCCGGATCCATACTTGAGCCATCCCACATATATCAGCCCGACGCCTACCACGCCTAGCAGTGTGTAGACAACAGCCTGAATGAATAGGTCATCTGCCGCATTCACGGGTACAAGAATCGTCTTCTGGAATATCTTGATGTTGCCCTCTGTGTCAGACGCCTCCACCTGGATTGAGTAGAATCCTCCACTACTGAACACAAATATCGTTGAGAACTTGTAGCCCTGATTCTCTGTTATTGGGCCCGTGAGGTTTGTGTTTCCGGGTCCAATGATGTCAATCGATACACGCTCCAGATCATTATCAAAGACATATGCAGTGATGTTTGCAAGTTCGCCCAACTTACCCATATTCATTTCGACATCATAGATTCTGGGCGCGTTAGGAAGGATTGCCTCTGCGAGGTTTCTGAGCAACCTTAGGTTGTCTGCTCCATAACGAATTGCATCGAACAGAATATCATCATAGAGCGTCGAGCCATCCGAGATGACAAATACATGGCCGTTACCGTACTCTGCGGTGGCCACAATCGCATGAGTCTTTGCTGAGTCAGCCCAGAACAGCCCGCGTGCGTTTGAGATGCTTGGTTCAACGTGCAGTGTGCTTCCTTGGACAATGTAAAGGCTCCTCACTCCTTCCATGAGTGTAACATTCTCTACAGCGCTTCCGACGTCGGCGTCATATATCAGCCCAGAGCCTCCAGGACCATCACCTATCCCATTTTGTTCACACTGTATGCCAAACGGTTCAAGTATGAGGTTATAGGAATCTATTCCGAATGTCGCTGAATGTGTTGTAGCATTCCAGAACTCCGATAGTACTAAGAGGATTCCACCGTTTTCAACAAATCCGTGCAATGCGGCAATCTCTGCATCAGAATATGCGGTTTCAGTATCCATAATCATGAACACATCTGAGCTGGAGATTGTACCGAGGTCTATGTAACTTCGTCTAAGATCTTCAGGATTTCCGAACTCCGTAAGCAGCATGCCTCGCTCTCTTAGATATTCGGTGAAGTATCCAAAGTATGATGGATCATCGATGTCACCGGTCAGCCCCGTTGAGTGGTGCTCCATATCAACCATCAAGCTCCCACCAAAGAGA
>Ga0153915_10002505_pt1 | contig 16780 bp, 16 predicted proteins | sample Opewatmetagenome_2_FD_107003 | JGI IMG/M metagenome (GOLD analysis project Ga0153915, IMG submission 107003) | Freshwater wetland microbial communities from Ohio, USA - Open water 3 Core 3 Depth 3 metaG | ecosystem: Environmental > Aquatic > Freshwater > Wetlands | place: USA: Ohio, Lake Erie...
AGGGCGTAATTGTGCAAACGTATCATCAACCTGTGGACCACCAACAAAATCACCAGCCAGAATAAAACCATCAACCGCATTGCCCCGTAAAGCTTCCAGCACGGCTTCTAAAGCCTGTAAATTGCCGTGAATATCTGAGAGGATTGCCAGCCGCATGATCACCTTGTATAGAAGATAGTCAGCCTGGGATGCGCCAGAATACTCAGGTACTACCCAGCAATAAGTTTTCCTGCTAGAATGATACCATCATGAACGGTGCCAAGCGTTTCGAAATCTTTACTCTTTTTCCCCAAGTTTTTGAACCCTACCTTGAAACCAGCATTCTCCAGCGCGCCCGGCAGAACGGGCTGGTGGAAGTGCATGTGCACAATATTCGGGATTGGACAACCGACCGGCATCATACCACGGATGATTTACCCTACGGCGGCGGGGGAGGGATGGTGATGAAGCCGGAACCGATCTTTGCGGCGGTGGAGAGTGTATTGGGCAGCCCGTCTGCCTGCCCGGTGATCTTGATGACACCTCAGGGGCGCGTTTTTAATCAGAAGATAGCTCAAGAGCTGGCAGCACAACCAGCCCTGGCACTGCTGTGCGGGCGTTACGAAGGCATCGACGAACGCGTACGCCAGCATTTGGTGACGGATGAGATCTCTATCGGAGATTATGTGTTGAGCGGTGGTGAGCTGGCTGCACTGGTTGTGATCGAGGCAGTTGCACGTCTGATCCCAGGCGTGTTGGGGGACCCGGATGGAGCCTGGGATGATTCACATGCGATGGGTTTGCTGGAATATCCTCACTATACCCGCCCGCCGGAATTTCGCGGCTGGGAAGTGCCAGAAATCTTGCTCTCAGGCGACCACGGGCGCATCGCCCGCTGGCGCCGGGAGCAGGCTCTGCTGCGCACCTGGCGGAGGAGGCCGGATTTGCTGCGCACCGCTCCCTTAACCCCTGAAGATTATAAATTTCTAAAAAGCTTGGAAAAACAGAACCCCTCAGAGAAACAATAAGATCCCATATTCTTTCTATCACAGGAGTATTCAAGCCATGAATAATAAGTTTCCCTATGCTAAAACCTTCCTACTCGGCTTTGGCTTTTTCGGCATTAGCATGATATGGCCGATATTCAATAACTTCATCCCCATCTTTTTAAAAGATAGTTTCCTGCTCTCTTCCACGGCCATTGCTTTCATCATGACCTGGGACAATTATATGAACATGCTCATCCAGCCCATTGTGGGAGAACGCTCCGACCGCACCTGGACGCGTATCGGGCGGCGAAAACCCTGGATGCTGGTCGGCGCACCGCTGGCAGCCATATTTTTCATCACAGTTCCAGTAATGCGTTCGTTGGTTGGAATTATGTTCGCTATCTTTCTGACGAATTTCTCAATGGCTTTATTTCGCTCACCAACCATCTCACTCCTGGGAGACTTGTTCCCTTCGCACCAGCGCAGCACCGCCAATGGGATTATCAACTTCATGGGCGGTTTGGCAGCTATTGCTGCTTACTTCGTTGGTGGTCTGCTTTATTCCCTGGGTCGCATTACGCCCTTTGCCTTTGGAAGCATCTTATTACTCCTCGCCATCGCCATGGTGATTTTCTTCATCAAAGAGCCAGAAATTCCGCACGAAGCCGCGAAAAAAGAGAAAGGACCCGGATTTATTGCCAATTTACGGGAGGTACTGAGGTCATCAAACCGTTCAGGACTGCTCATCTTATTGGCTATCCTGTGCTGGTTTACAGGATATAACGCTCTGGAAACTTGGATCTCGTCCTTTGGTAAATACACCTTGGAAATCAACGAAGGTACCATGTCGATCCTCACCTCTGGTATGGCGTTAATGTTTGTGGTTTTTGCCATACCGAGTGGCTTGATTGCGACACGCTTTGGGAGACGGCGCGTCATCCTGATTGGAATTACAGGATTGACCCTTCTTTTCTTCTATGGTTTCTTCATCCGCAACCAGATTATGTTAATATTCTTGCTTGTCCTGGCCGGCATCTTCTGGGCGCTTGTCAACGTAAACTCACTTCCTATGGTTTATGACGTTGGTGGTGATGCACGCATTGGAGCTTTCACTGGCTTATACTACCTGGCATCCAATATCGCCGCCGTCGCCGGTCCACAAATTGTGGGTGTGCTGATAGACCTGACCCATAATAATTATCGGATCATGTTTATTTTCGCCACAATATTCATGGCCCTGGCAGGTTATTTCATGTTCCGCGTCCGAGACCCTCAAAAGTCTACCGAGGCCAAAGTCATGTAAAGTTCGCCATGAAATTATCGATCCAGATTCTCACGAAAATTTTTACAATCCTGGCGCTGGCGGTGGGGGCTTACTTTCTGGCTACTGGATTGATGGATTCAGTATATGCGTACCGGTCGCCCTTGAAAGATACCCCTCCCAACCCAGGGAAAGCACTTGAGACAGCCTTGACGCGGCGGGTGGTTTTTGTGCTGGTGGATGCACTGCGTAATGACACCTCTCACAAAGCAGATCTGATGCCTTTCCTGGCTGAGCTGCGCCAGCAGGGGGCCTGGGCGACCATGCACAGCCGCCCTCCATCCTATTCTGAGTCAGCATACAGCGTGTTACTCGCCGGTGCCTGGCCTGACCTTTGCGATGGACCACCCATCAACCTGGATTACGCGGATATTCCAACCTTCACTCAGGATGACCTGTTTTCCGCCGCTCACCGCCTCGGGCTGAAAACTGCCATTTCTGGCTACTATTGGTTCGAGAAGCTGGTGCCGCAAGAGGTGGTAACAGCCAGCTTTTATACCCCGGGTGAAGACCGGGCTGCCGACCGCCAGGTGGTGGAGGCTGCCTTGCCCTGGCTGGACGATCCCAGCTACCAGCTCGTTCTGATCCATATCGACCAGGTCGATTACGCCGGGCACTACGAGGGAGGGCCTCAAAGCTCCAACTGGGATGCCGCCGCAAATCGCAGCGATGATCTGATGCGTGAGATCGTTGCGAAACTGGATCTTACCCAGGGTACACTGGTGGTGGTGAGCGACCACGGGCAGATCGACCAGGGTGGGCACGGTGGGCAGGATGCAATCACCCTCATCGAGCCTTTCGTGCTGGTCGGTGCGGGTGTAAAACCCGGTCAATATCCCGACATTCAGATGGTCGACGTAGCGCCTACGCTAGCTGCCGTGTTGGGCACCAATATTCCAGCCTCCTCGCAAGGGCATGTCCTCACGGAGATGCTGAATTTAACTCCTCAGCAGACTCAAACCATCCAAGCTGCCCTGCAAGAGCAGCAGGCAAATTTACTGAAGGCTTTCCAGGCAGCTACCGGCAAGAAACTTCCCACACCTTCCAATACCGGAGATCCGGTGGATACCTACCAGGCATCCCTGGAAACTGCTTATTCTTTCTCCGGTCTGTTAGGTGAGCGCCTGCCGAGAGCTGTTATCGCCCTGCTGGTGCTGGCTTTGATCGCAGCCGTTTTTTATCGCTTGAAGGGCCGCGGATTGGGCTGGATGCTGGGAGGCGCAATGCTGTATGTGCTGCTCTTCAACCTGCGCTACGCGATCCTGTCACGACGAACCTATTCGCTCAGCTCGGTGCTGAGCGCTGATGAGTTGATCCTATATGTGGCAGTTACAGTCGCCATTGTCCTGCTGATCAGCTGGCTGGTCTTTGCATTAGGAAGCAAAGTTTTCAATCAAAAACCAGCCCAATCTGCTGACGCCGTGCTTAACTGGGTTCTGGTGACGCTGGCATTGCTGACTCTGCCGGTGCTGTGGAGCTACACAGCGAATGGGTTACTCGTCACCTGGCGGCTGCCAGATTTTACCAGCATGTTCCTGGGGTTTCTCTCTCTGCTGCAGATTTTGCTGGTGGGGGTGATAGGCTTGCTGCTGAGCGGAATCACCGCCCTGGCAACCTGGTTGAGAAGCCGCTAAATAAACCGGGATTTTAAGAATAGCGTGCACGCAGATATCAGCAACCAACCGTCAGCGTCCCATAATGACCTACCCACAGGCTGGACATTGTGGGTGGATGATGCCTTATTGGCAATTAACAAACCGGCTGGTCTGCGCACACTGCCGGACGGATACAACCCAGCCGCGCCGCACCTGAAAAGCCTGCTAGAGCCGATCTATGGGCGGTTGTGGATCACTCACCGGTTGGACAAGGAGACCAGCGGGGTGATCGTCCTGGCACGCACAGCAGAGGCACACCGCTCGCTGAACACTCAATTCGAGCAGCACACCATCCAAAAGATGTACCATGCCCTGGTTAAAGGAGCACCGGAATGGGAGAAACGGACACTCTCCATGCCGCTGCGCCCGAACGGCGACCGGAAGCACCGTACGTTGGTTGACCCGCAAGGGGGTAAACCTGCCGTGACTCACTTGAGGGTCCTGGAGCGATTTAAAGAGTATGCGCTGGTCGAGGCGCTTCCCGAGACGGGCCGCACGCACCAGATCCGTGCCCACCTGGCTGCCGCAGGTTACCCCCTGGTTGGCGACCGGTTATACGGCGGAGGCGAACCCCTGCCTCCTTTAGCAAGCTTTGGGCTGCATGCCAGGTCACTCAGCCTGAAGCACCCGGTCAGCGATGAGCCGCTCTTGCTGGAAGCAGCTTATCCTACTGCATTCCAGTCTGCAATAGAGCACCTCCAACTTTCTGGAAGCCCTTATCCCTTATCCCCTGATCCTTAAGGAATTTTTGGCTGCCAAGCGAGCTCGTAACCATTCGCTACTACTCTTGTCGAGCTATCTTCAGTAGAGATCACCACGATCTGTCTGTTATTATAGGGACCGATATTGAGTGCCAACCATTTTCCATCGGGGGACCACTTTAATCCCCAGGGTTGGTCGAAGATACCCAGGCTGGGACCTTCGCTGCCATTAATCGGAACCACAAACAAGGAAAACTGGGTATTATCGATCCCATCCAGGTTGGATAGATAGGCGATGCGATCACCCTGCGGCGAAAAGACCGGAGCGAAGGAATAACCCTGCTCATATTTTGGGGAAAAAGCTCTCTCGTCATCTTTCTGGCGAGTGTTCAACCAGATGCGCTCATCCCCCTGGGCGATATAGGCCTGCCTGTCATAAGCAATCTGCGAGCCATCCGGAGACCAGCTGTAAGAGCCAATGATATCGACCCAGGGGATATATTGCTGAGCCTCAAAATCATAGTAGGAAAATTCACCTCTCCCTTCCATATAAAGCACCTCATCAAAGCCGAGGAAGCGTCCATCCGGCGACCATTGTGGAGCCACCAGTGGTCGACCGCTTTCAGGGGCAACTAGCTCATAGGTTTTGCCCGTGTCCACTTCTACCGCCCAAATCCCCTGGGCATATTTGGGATCACGATTCAAGAAGTACTGCATATCGATCATTTTGCCGTAGGTGATCAGGTGTGAGCCGGGCTTCCAGGCATAGCGAGCCGTCTGCTCGTTCTCCAAGACAACACGAAACTGCCCGCTTGCCAGATCATACACCCAGATATCAAACTGGTACTGGTAACCCGACTCGATCGGTGTGCCTGCTTGGCGCTGATACGCCAGCAGTTTGCCATCTGATGACCACTGGGGATCTTCATAACTGATCATGTTTTGATCTGGCTTAATAGAATCCCAGGTGACGCCATCCCGAGTCAATTGTCGTATCTCACTGCTGGCAGAGTCGACCAGCCACAGGTTGCTATCCGGTCCGATGTAGGCAATCCAACCCGAAGGACCCTTGGGAGCCTCGGTGGGTGTAGGGGATGGCTGCATGGTCGGCGTAGGGGGAGGAGTGGAGGTCGGTGGGACAGCCGTCGGGACCAGGGTATCTGTAGCGACTGCCGTCGGATTGGACACGGCAGCCGGCGTGACGGTAATCGAGCAGGCAGACTGCACAAGCATGAAAAATGCTATAACAAAACCAATACGCTTCTTCATCACTTCTCCTATCTAGCTCCAAATGCTCTCGGCATTTTTACGACAAGATCCAGCATAGATCCTGGTGTACAAATAATACGGAAGATTGGAAACCGTTAAAATAACCCCAAACGAGCAGATTCTACCCCGGATTAATCGTATTTCAGCGGTTGGGCCATAAAATCAGACGAAAGTAGGATATCTTTTACTTTGAGAGGGGGAAATTAAATTAAGGAAAGGAATTAGGTTTTTTGAATGGGCAGCTCTCCCAACCACCGGAGATACCCAAAGTCTTTATGGACTGCATTGTACAGCCGCTCGTCAGCAGTCCAGAGTTTGCAATCCAGGTGCTCTGCAAGAGCCAGGTAAAACGCGTCATAAGTATTGAGGCGCTGGTAAAACCGGGCCAGTTCTACAGCCCTGGCTGGCAAGCCCTTTGGATCCTGGAAATCGATATCTAACGACAAGAACTGAACCTGGGCAGACTGGCTGTCATCCCATGTCACCAGGCCGCGTAAAGCCTTACGATACAATGCGGAAATTACTTCATAGCGAAGCAAAGCAGGTGCGAAGATCGACACATCGCCCAAAACCCACTCTTCCCACAGCCTCAGCGTCGTTCGGCTGAAGCTTTCAGGTATCAATAAAGCAACCATAAAACTGGCATCAACACAAACCTTAGATTCCATCATCGCGCTCTTCCCGCATTCGCTTTATATCTTCCGCTCCTGAAGGGAGCTCCCCATATTTTGCCAACATTGATTCCTGGAGCTGCCTGAGCTGGCTGACCTGTTCCAGGCGTTTGCGACGGCGGACTTCAGTCTCCAAAGCTTCTGCAACCAGGCGCGATCGTTCTCCCGAAGGGACCAGGCGTTTAATATCCTCCCAGAGAGCCTTAGGTAAAACGAGGGTAACCCGTTCTAAATCCTTCATATTCTGCATCCTCTATGCATACTAATCGTATGCATGATTATACCATACAGGAAATATGAAATCAATATGAATCAATAAGACTATAGTGCTTTCTTAAAACGCCTGGTGCTCAGTGCGGGCGATGATCTCGTCTTGCAAGGATTCGCTCAGGTTGCAAAAATAATCGCTGTAGCCAGCCACGCGCACGATCAAGTCACGATGCTGTTCGGGGTGTAATCTGGCGTCCCGCAACGTCTCCGCATCCACTACGTTGAACTGGATGTGGTGACCATCCAGCTTGAAATAGGTACGTACGAGCTGAACCAGTTTTTCTAACCCGGAGTCATCTGCCAACAGATTGGGCGATAGCTTCTGGTTGAGCAGGGTGCCGCCAGTACGCGCATGATCCATCTTGGCTACCGAGCGCAGCACGGCAGTCGGTCCATGCCGGTCAGCGCCCTGTACCGGAGAGACACCTTCCGAGAGGGGTTTCCAGGCATGGCGTCCATCCGGCGTGGCGCCGATGACCGAGCCGAAATAAACGTGACAGGTGGTGGGCAGCAAGTTGATCTGGTAAGAGCCGCCCTTTGTGTTCTTGCGACCCACGACAGCGTTGTAATAAGCGTCGAAGAGGCGCACCATGACAGCATCTGCACGATCATCATCATTGCCATAGCGGGAGGTCTTGTTCAGAAGAAGCTGGCGCAGGCGCTCCACTCCATCAAAGTCCACCTTCAAAGCCTGCAGCAGCTCTTCCATCGAGATCGTCTGCTCATCGAAGATATGCTGCTGGATGGCTGCCAAACAGTCGGTGATCGTCCCCAAACCCACTCCCTGGATATAGGAGGTGTTGTAACGCGCCCCGCCATTGTGGTAATCTTTACCGGTAGCAATACAGTCACTGATCAGCATCGATAGGAACGGGGCGGGCATGTACTCGGCATACAGGCGCTCGATCACGTTGTTGCCTCGCACCTTGACATTGATGAAGTAATTAAGCTGTTTGCAGTACGCCTCGAACAGCTCATCGAAAGTTTCAAACTGGCAGGGATCACCGGTCTGCAAGCCGATCTGCTTGCCGGTGCGTGGGTCATGCCCGTTATTCAGCGTGAGCTCCAGCATCTTTGGCAGATTGAAGTAGCCAGTGAGGTTGAAGTTTTCCTTACCGAAGGCGCCTACCTCCACACAGCCGCTGGAACCGCCATTGCGGGCATCCTGGACAGACTTGCCCATGCGCACCAGCTCCTGCACGATCAGGTCAGCATTAAAGATAGAGGGCTGTCCGAAGCCAGTGCGGATGATGCGCGCGGCACGCTTGATGAAGCGGTCAGGATTCTTCTTGCTCACCTGCAGCGAGGCACTGGGCTGCAGCAAGCGCATCTCCTCCACCACGTCCAGCAGGAGATAGCTCACCTCATTGACACCATCCGAGCCGTCCTCTTTTACCCCGCCGATGTTGATCTGGGCGAAATCCGTGTAAGTGCCGCTCTCGGCGGCAGTTACACCGACCTTGGGCGGGGCGGGCTGGTTGTTGAACTTGATCCAGAAGCATTGCAGAAGCTCCTGCGCCTGGGCGTGGGTCAGCATGCCCTGTGCAAGTCCCTGCTGGTAGAATGAAAATAGATGCTGGTCTAAACGCCCTGGATCAAAGGAATCCCAGGTGTTCAGTTCTATGGTCACACCCAGGTGGACAAACCAATAATATTGCAGCGCCTCCCAAAAATTGCGCGGCGCATGGGCGGGCACGTGCGTACAGACTTCTGCGATCTGTTCTAATTCCTGCTTACGCTGGGGATCCGTTTCCGACTGAGCAAGCTGGCGGGCTCTTTCAGCATGTCGCTGTGCAAAGCGCACCAGCGCCTCGGCGCAGATCAGCATAGCTTTCAGCTCTTCTTGTTTACCATAAGCCTGGGGATCGATGAGGTAGTCGAGGTTTTTCAGGCTAGTCTGAATGTCTTTCTCAAAATCCAACATGCCTTCGTGGTAGATCTTATTATCCAAGACGGTGTGCCCGGGAGCGCGCTGCTCCATGAATTCCGTAAAGATACCCGCCTCATAAGCTTCTATCCATTCCGGTGTCATCTCCTGGAAGAGCAACTCACGCAGCGAGCGACCTTTCCAGTAAGGGATGATTTCCGCTTCGTAAACCTGGCGCGCCTGCGGGCTGATTGCGAACGGAATCTTGGGACGCGAGTTGAGGATATCCAAATCCTGCAAGCTGTGGCAGCACAGCTCCGGATAAGTCGGCGCAGCCTGGGGGACAGGACCCTTTTCACCAACGATCAGCTCGCCATCGTTGATGCAGATCGATTTGTGCTCCATTAAGTATTGAAAAGCCAGGGCGCGCCGCACAGGGATCGACAGGTTCCCAAGGTCTTGCTGGTAAAAAGCGGTCATCAACTCCGCCCGCTCGGTTGAAAGAGAGGGTGTCGTTTCCAGGCTTTGCTTGCGCAACCGGGCAACACGTTCGGTTATTGGCATAAATACTCCCTACCCTCCTATTTTTACACTTAATCCGTAGCGCTGCAAGATCTCAACCGCCGCCTGCACGCGCTCAGGCGAGGGCGGCATGACGTCCAGCAAAGGATAAGCGCGGTTCAGACGCTCGTATTTTCCCATAGCAGCCCGGTGGTAAGGCAGCAAATCCACCTTGGGCAAGTCTGGCAAACGAGCAATAAAAGATCCAAGCTGGTGCAGATCCTCTTCGTTATCGTTGACCCCTGGGATGAGCGGAACTCGTATAATGACCGCCTGACCAGACTGCAGCAGGCGGCGCAGGTTCTGCAAAATCAGCCGGTTGGATACGCCTGTGAACTTGCGGTGGCGGGCATCGTCGATCAGCTTCAGGTCATACAGAAAGATACCCACATCCGCACGCACTTCATCTACGGCTTTCCAGGAAGCGTAACCACAGGTATCCAGGACAGTATGAATATCTTTTTCCTTACAGGCTCTGAGCAGTTTCGATAGAAATTTACGGTGCTGGAGCGGCTCCCCACCTGAGACCGTCATTCCACCGCCGGATTCATCGTAGAAAGCTACGTCTCTCTCGACCTCTGCCAGCACCTGGGCTACGCTCATCTGCCTGCCGACGATCTGGCGCGCCTCGGTGGCACAAGCCTCCAGGCAAGCACCGCACAGATTGCAGCGCTCCTGGTCGGTGACATAATCCTCCTCCTGGAGGGTGATGGCCCCTTCTGGGCAGGCCTCGACGCACTCGCCGCAGCGAATGCAGCGCCCGCTGCGCAGCCACAGCTCCGGTCCACTTGATTGGCTTTCCGGGTTGTGGCACCACCAGCAGGAGAGCGGACAGCCTTTCAAAAAAACCGTGGTGCGAATGCCAGGACCATCGTGGATGGAAAAGCGGCGGATATCGAAGATCAAGCCTAATTCAGTCAGCGTCAAAGAATTACCTCTAAGGAGAATTTACCGGTAATTCTAATCAAATTTGGAAGATTGTGGGTAATAATGTTTGAGAAACTTTCAAAAATATCTACTTTTGAGCCCAGAAACCGTTATGTGTAAAAGAATGAACTGAGATATCAAAATAATATCGCTTGACGATATTATCGTCTCGCGATATGATACGGGTGTGATCGAGACTTTTGCCTCTAAAGAGACAGAGAGAATCTTCCACGGTCGAGTGTCTAAGAAAATGCCATTGGATATCCAACGGATTGCTCGACGAAAAATGATCTACCTGGATAGCGCAGAAGATTTGCATGATCTCCAGGCACCCCCTGGAAACAGACTTGAAAAACTCAAGGGGGATCGAGCAGGTCAGTATATCATTCGGATCAATGATCAATGGCGCATTTGTTTCGAATGGGTCGAAGATAAAGCCAAAAACGTAGAAATTGTTGATTACCATTCTTGAGAGTAAAGTTTATGGATAACAGCATCTCCCCTATTCACCCCGGCGAGGTACTCCTGGAAGATTTCATGAAGCCGCTTGGGATAAGCCAATATCGCTTAGCCAAAGATATCGGCGTACCGCCTATTCGGATCAGCCAGATTGTAAAAGGGCGCCGCTCGATTACTGTTGATACTGCACTGAGGCTGGCGCGATATTTTAACACGAGTGCGGAGGTTTGGCTGCGGTTGCAAGTACGCTATGATCTGGAAGTTTCAGAAAAAGAATTGCGCGAGCAAATCAAACGTGAGGTGAAGGTCTTCCAACAGCCTGGCATGAATTCTGGATAGAACCGCGTGACAACTTTCTAAAATCAAAATTCGCAGACGGGCGCCATCTAGCCAGCTTGCCGCCATCCTGAAACGCATTGGCTGTGCAGGTTAAATCTTCTAGGGTCCCGTAACCGCTTTCAAGATAAAATCCTTGATCAGGCGGAAAATTCCATCGTGGTTTTGCGCCTGTGCGGTAGTGACCACAATCAGATCCTGCTCTGGAGCCACAAAAACCGTCTGACCGTAGAGCCCCAGGGCAGCGTAGCCACCCAAATCCGGGTAAACCCACCACTGATAACCATAACCAGCCTCACCCTCAGTGGTCACATGCTTCTGAGTCGCCACCTTCACCCAATCCGGCGAGACCACTTGCTTTCCATCCCATTGCCCTTGATGCAGGTATAGGTAACCCAGTTTCGCCATGTCGCGCGGCGCCAGGGAGAGACCCCACCCGCCGATGGAGTTTCCCTGCGCGTCGTTCTCCCAGGTAAACTTTTTAATACCCAGGTGCTTGAACAAGTTAGCCTTAGCATAATCACTCAGGCTTTCACCGGTGACTTGCGTCAGGATTGCCGAAAGAACATGCGAACATCCAGAACAATACACAAATTTACTGCCTGGGTCAGCGGTTATGGGAAGATCCAAGACCATTTTCGACCAGTCCTGACTCATGTACATGGCACGGTAAGTTGCGTCACCCTCCGTCCAATCCAGGCCAGAAGTCATGGTCAGCAAATCCTCCAAGCGCATAGCTTGTTTGCGAGCATCCGGGTTCGAAAATTCCTGACCAGGAAAGAAATCCAAAACTCGCTGGGTAACCGCCGACAGTTTGCCCTGATCCAGGGCAATGCCCAACAGCGTGGCGGTAAAGCTTTTGGTGACAGAATACAGCTCGTGGAGAGTCTCGGCGCCATAATTGGGAAAGTAGGTCTCGTTAACGATGACGCCATGCCGGATTACCAGCAAGCTGTGCAAAGACAAGTCCTGCTGATTGGCAACTTCCACTGCCTGGGCCAGCAGGCCGGCATCCATGCCCTGAGACTCCGGGGTGGCTGAGCGCCAGCCCTGTGTGGGCCAATCCGACGCATCTGACTGCGGGGCGGTCTGACCTTGGCAAGCAGCCAAGAGAATAATGAAAAGCACGCACAAGGTTCTCGTTTTCATACCATTAGCCTCAACGTGACAATCGAATGCTCCATTACGAGCTCCACCTGGTTATCGATTACTTTCAAAGGATGAAGGTCTCGCTCGCGCGCATCGCAAAGATAAGCTTCTCGGATATTAAAGTCATGCAATCCGAACTGGACTGGCTCAGAAGGGAGGGCGAATGAACACAGCCGGGCAATCAAACCATCCCCGCGCCAGGCTGGTTTGAGGGCTTCCAACCATACATCCGGTGAGCTGAGCTGGACTTGCGGGGTGACCTGATTGTAGAACGAGCTGTCCCTTTCATCCATCCAGGGGTGGAGGGCTAAGAGGCGTGCAGTTTGAGGAAGATGGTTCTCTTGCCAGCCACCTGCCTCAGTGAACATGATGGCAAACTGAAAGGTGAACTGTTCTTTTTCATGCCCCTCAGCCGGGCAGGCTGGAATAGGCAAAAAACCGTAGGCCTTCTCCCGGGTGGCATTGCGTAGAGCTACCAGCTCAAGCGCCTTTTCTTCAGGGCGATAAGCCACGGCACCTGGGAGTGCCAACAGCAGGGCTAATCCCCGGCCGGTTTCCTGATCCTGAAGGTGAAAGAAATGCTGCACAGGCCAGAAGGTAGGCTCAAAAATCCGCTTCATGGGGCGGGTCACCACACCGCCGGGGTTCTCCATGGTCACATGCGCGGATCGCAGCCCAGCTCGGAAGCGAAGACTGAGGGTGTGCTTTTCTGGGGCGAGGCCGGTGAGGCGGAATCCGATCCAGGGCACATCCTTCCGGCATAGGATCGATTGGCGGTATTCGCTTCCGCCCACAGAAATGGTGTTAACAATCTCCAGAGCGCCCGGGTGAGTCTGAACCTCCAGGTGGGTGGGATGGCTGCTGGAGCGATCAACCAGCTTAAATTTGCCCCCCTGATATTCCAATCCCATGCGCCACAAGCCACCTGATTCCAGGTAATCAACCAGCTCATTGGAGAAACCATCCAACCAGGGCTGCCCTGTTGTCGGCTGCCAGAGACGGGTCAGGCAGCCGCCGGCCTTTTCGTCAAGCTCCAACCCATATGCGGGCATTTCCAGGATGATCTTACCCCCTTGTTTCTCCCAGCCAGGAAGGCTCCCAGGTGAGTCATCTACAGACAAGGGCTGCTGCGCGGGAAGTGAGGGCAGCTTTTGCTCCAGGATTAAATCCACCTGATGGATGGCTGTATCTAACATGGGGAGCTGCTCGCCTTCCGCCACCGGGTCAGGAGAGGTGCCGGTGATGAAATCATGATGGTTGGAGGTAGCAGCCGCCCACCAGGCGGAATGCAATTCAGGGACATCCATGATGCTATGTACAGGAGGCCGCTCCGACACGGACAGCTTCTCAGCCAGGAGCAGCTTATCCACCAGCACATGGCAGCGCTTTTTCAGAGCAGGCCTAGAAGTGTAAAAACCTGTCCAATAGGGGTTCGGATCCAGCTCCAGGACGGGCAGCTTTGAACGGTAGCAATCCACCAGCTCCAGGTAATCATCCAGGCCGGCATTGACCACCCAAACGCCCGTTTCAGGATAATGACGCTGGTTATAACGGTCCAACAAAGCCAGGAGGTCAGGAATGGGAGGATTGAAATCCATGCCGATCGGGCAAAACAGGTAGGGCGTGCGGCTGAGAGGCGCCAACTGAGCGGCATATTCACCAATGCGGCGCTTCACCAGCCGGTCCGAACGGTCCAAATAGGATAAGAAGCTCGGCAGCATATAAACCCGGGCAAGGCCGCGGTAAGCGATCATATCGCCTTGAAAATACGTGAAAGTATTCCAATGCGCCAGCACCTGGCTGCCATCTGGTCCGCGCCAGATAAAATCCAGGGTTTTCTCACGCTGCTGCAGGAGCTCGGCGCTCGAACCTGGGCGCGGGAAGGAGGCTTTTGGATCAAAGTCCGAGGCGATCATATACATCCCATCCAGGCGCGAAAAAGCCGTCATCCGGAAGCCGGCTGCGTTGAGAAGCGCGGGCAAAGCCGGTGTATGCCCAAAGCAATCTGGGAAATAGGCTAAAACAGGCTCGACCTGCATACCATTCCGTCGCAGCCACTCCTGACCGAGAAGCAGGTCACGCAGGAGCGCTTCTGCTTGCGGCAGCAAGGTGTCGGCTGTGGTCACCCCACTGCTGGTTAAACGCAGGCGACCTTCATTGACCAACGAGCGGATGGTTTCCTGCAGCTCGGGGTGCCTTTCCCAAAACAAGCGCAAGAAAAACATGCACTCCACGGAATAGATGCGGCGCGGTTCGCGGGTCAGCTCTGAGACGGCCTGAAGCAAGTTGCTATTGACATAGCGGGAGTAATATTCCTCGGAGGTGTACAGCCAGTTTGGGTCCCAATGGCTGGATTCAGCCAGGATCAGGACACGCCCTGCGCTTTCAGGTACGCCCAGGCGGGTGCGAAATCCATTTTCTTTTTCACTAAAAGCTGGTTTCGTCATTGGATAATCCATAGCCTCCTCTACAAAGAACAACATCTCTCCACATTATACACTTGGACAATATAATCATCCGTTTGGGAGCGACAGGCGGGGACTCATTTAAAAAATGTTCATGTTGTATTTATATGATGTTGATAAAATTCGGTAAATAACCTAGTTGCGTTAATTCATGCGCTATCAGAACCGTAAATTGCGGGAGGGAGGTTTAGGAACCCATTCTCCCGTTATTTTAAGAAGATTGTTATTGGAGGATAACCGTATGGTAATGACCATATTAGAAGCCCATGTCTCGAAAGAGAATTGGGTGGCTCTCGAACAGGCTTACAACCTAGGAATTCAACATCGAGATGCTGGCTTAGTGCAGACTTTTCTGATCCATAGCCTGAAGGATGGCGAGTTGTGGCGTATATTAACAGTATGGAGCAGCCAGGAGGCACTCGATGAGATGCGCAGATCGGGCGAGATTCCGCGAGGAGTACAAATATTTCGGGATGCCAATGCAGAACCCGTCCTCTCCGTTTTCGAGATTGCTCAACACCTGGCTCTAGAATGATCCAGGCGTAAGAAATTCTTTGAAGCAAGTAGATTTTTTCTCTTCCCAAATCCACGGGTTCATGCTATAATCTGCCCCCGCGCCGCCTGTGGCGGTTTTGTTTTGAGAATGTTTCTATTTGTGAGGGTTAATCCAATGAGCGAAATCATTAAGGCTGTCGAAGCCGCTGAAAACCAGAATGTACCCGCCCTACAGGCAGGCGACAACGTCAGCGTGTTTGTGCGAATTAAAGAAGGCACGACCGTACGCACACAGGAATTCAAGGGCACCATCATCCGCCAGCACCGCGGCGGCAATGATGCCAACTTTACCGTACGCCGGGTTGCCAGCAACGGTGTGGGCGTGGAACGCACATTCCTGACCCGCTCGCCGATGATCGAAAAAGTGATTGTACACCGGCATGCCCATGTCCGCCGGGCGCGTCTTTACTTCCTGCGCGATCGCACAGGCAAGGGCGCCAGACTAAAAACCAAATTCACTTCCTGATTTATCCAATTTCTGATTTAATAGAGGGTGCAGCGTACGGTTGCTGTGCCCTTTTTATCTTAATTTTAAATAATGGATGCAGGAGTAAAACCATGATCCGCGCCCTGTACTTCGAGAGTGAGAAGCTGGTTAACACCAATCTGCCCAAGGAGGAGATTGCCACAGTCCTACCTAACCCTCTGACCCTATTATGGGTAGATTTTCAGGGCGAACCTCCAGAAACCAGCGAGCCAATCCTGCTGGAAACATTCAAATTCCATCCTCTGGCAGTCGAGGACGCTGTACACCAGACGCATATCCCCAAGGTAGATGATTGGGAGAATTACCTTTATATTGCCCTGATTGCTATGGACTATGATAAAACATCAGGAGACATAGAAACGGTCGAGCTGGATGCCTTCCTGGGAGTGAATTACCTGGTCACCCACCATGATCTTCCCATCCCGGCTTTGGACCGCGCCTGGCAGGCCTGCCAGAAAGATGAGCGCCATCGCAGGTCCGGCGCGGATCATTTCATGTATCTACTCACCGAAGAGTTGACAGTTGACTTTATGCACACCATCGAAGATGTCGATGAAGAAATAGAGGTTCTCGAGGATGAAATATTTGGCAAGCCCGATCGGGAGACTGTCCAAAAAGTATTTTCCCTCAAGCGTTCCACCATCCACCTACGCCGCAGCCTCTCCCCGATGCGCGAGGTGCTTAACAAACTGGCGCGTGACGATTACAATGTAATTGACAGCAAAGACCGCATCTACTTCCGGGATGTGTACGACCACTTTGTCAGATTGCACGACATCGCCGAAAGTTTGCGCGACCTGGTGGGAGGCGTGCTGGACACGTATTTGTCCGTGGTCAATAACCGCATGAACGATGTGATGAAAACGCTCACAACTATTACGACCTTGTTCATGCCCATCTCCTTTGTCGCAGGTTTTTTTGGGATGAACTTCTTTCAACCAGTGTCAAAGTCTTTGCTGGTATGGACATCAAATCCGTTTTATATCATTACGATGATCATTTTCCTGGGGACTCCGGTTGGCATGTATTTCTGGATGCGCAGGCGGGGATGGACATAATATGAACATGGAAAAGTATTTCATCGAGGAATCTGGACCCTGGTACGTTATCCCCCTCTCC
>Ga0153915_10002506_pt1 | contig 16773 bp, 16 predicted proteins | sample Opewatmetagenome_2_FD_107003 | JGI IMG/M metagenome (GOLD analysis project Ga0153915, IMG submission 107003) | Freshwater wetland microbial communities from Ohio, USA - Open water 3 Core 3 Depth 3 metaG | ecosystem: Environmental > Aquatic > Freshwater > Wetlands | place: USA: Ohio, Lake Erie...
CACGACGGCGACGAGCACGCTCGCGCTGCCCGTCGTGATGGTCCAGGCCCGGGGCAGATCGATCATCCCGTAGTGCCACGCCTGCTCGGGGTACAGCGGATCACCGGGCACCGTCACGGCCCGGGCGGCGTGGGCGCGGCGGGTCTCGAGACGGACGATTCCGTTGCGCTCCACCGACTCGACCGCGGGATCCTGGCGCAGCGACGCGGCCACCGCGTCCAGTTGGGTAGAATCGGTCACACGCACGCGCGCGGCCAGCAGGGCGGGGGAGACGCCGCGTACCGCGAACTGCGCAGCAGCGGGCAGCGCGGCGAGGCGAGTCTGGATCGTGCGACCGAGCGCCGCGGCGGTCGTGGGCGCGGTGAGGGCGACCGAGCCGATCGGCGGAGCGGCGAGCACCGCGGCGCGATAGGTGACGATGAGCTCGTCCGCGGTGTACGCGGGCTCCGGAGATGCCAGGGCGGTCGGGGCGGTCGGGTTGGGTAGCGGCGGGGCCAAGAATCCGGCGGCCAGGGTGATCGTTCCGCTGATCGTGCCGTTGGGTGTCGCCGTGGACGTGAAGGCAGCGACGGAATCGGCCAGTCCGGTCACCGCGGCGGCGACGGTCTGCGTGCCGGGATGCACACCGAGGGTACGGACCGTGGCCGCCCGCCCGCCGGAATCGGTGACGCTCTGCACTGGATTCACCGAACCGCCGCCCGAGGGAATCGTCCAGTTCACGCTCGCTCCGGGGACCAGGTTCCCGAAGCCATCGACCGCCTGCACCGAATAAGGCGTGGGGAGCGCGGTTCCCGCCGCGCCGGTCTGCCCGTTGCCTCCCTGGACGCTGATGCGAGCCGGCGGGCCGGCGCGAACTGCGAAGCTGCCGCTCGTATCCGGCGCGAGGCCCGCCGCAGTGGCGCGAAGTCGGTAGCCCACGCCGCGCCTATCGAGCCGCAGATCGTTGAAGGTGGCGACTCCAGACAGGGCGAACGCGCTGGTCGTACCGCTGAGCGTCCCCCCGGCCGGGTTGGCGCCCAGCGTGATCGTCACCGATCCGGAATAGCCGGTCGCGGGATTCCCCAGCTGGTCCAGGGCGGAGACGACCACCGCCGGGGCGATCCCGGTTCCCGCCTGCACGTCGGAGGGCTGCGCCGTGAACACCAGGCGGGTGAACTGGCTGACCTGGACCACCTGGAACGGCACCGATGTGGCGGGCGTCAACCCGGACGCCGTAGCGGTGATGGTGTAGCCGGTGCCGGCGGAATCGATGCGCAGATCGGCGAACGGCGCGACGCCCGCGACGGCGGCAACAGTCATCGTACCGGACAAGGCGCCGCCCGAGGGATTGGAGCCGATGCTCACCAGGACGTCGCCTTTGAAGCCAGTCGCCGTGTTGCCCATCGCGTCCTGTGCGGTCACCCGGACCGCGGGCGTGATCGCACTGCCCTGGAACGGGCTGCTCGGCTGCGTCGTGAAGACCAGGTGTGACGCGGCGCCGGGCGCCACGTCGAAGCTGCTGCTGCCGCCGCTGGCAGCGCCCGGCGCATTCGCCGTGAACGTGTATCCGGTCCCGCTGCGATCGATGACGAGGTTGCTGAACGTGGCGACGCCGAGGACGGCAGCCGCCGTGACGATGCCGCTCAGCGCGCCGCCGCCTGGATTCGTGCCGATGGCCAGCGTGACGTCGCCCGCGAAACTCGTGAACGTATTGCCGAGGCTGTCTCGGGCGGTCACCTGCACGGCGGGTGCGATCGCGGTCCCGGCGATCGTGGTGCCGGGCTGCACGGAGAACGACAGCCGCGGCCCACCGGCCGGCGTGATCGCGAAGGGAACGCTCGTGCCCGAGGTCAGGCCGCCGGCGCTGGCGACGAGCGTGTAGCCATTCCCCGTCTTGTCGATGTGCAGGTCGGCAAACGTCGCGACGCCGCTTAGTGGTGTTGCCTGCGCCGTGCCGGCGAGCGCGGCGCCGCCGGGGTTCGCGCCGAGCACCAGGGTGACAGGACTGGCGGCGGAGGGGACGGCGTTCCCGAACGCATCTTCGATCGCCACCCGCACCGCGGGGGTGATGATGGTGCCTGCCGCGGTGGCGCTCGGCTGCGTCGCGAAGGCGAGGACCGATGGTGCTCCCGGGTTGGCGGTGGCGGTGAACGCCAATGGAGATCCAGCCGCGCCCGGCAGCGTCGCGGTGGCCTCCTGGGGGCCCGCGCCGCCCCCGAGTACCCAGGAGACGATCGATCGACCGGACGCGTCAGTCGGCGCGGTGGTCGCGGAGAGCGTGCCGCCGGCGGTGGCGAGCCAAGTCACTGGAGCGCCGCTCACCGAGTTGCCGAACTGGTCGCGCGCCTCGACCACCAGCGATTCGGCGAGAGCCGCTCCGACGGTGCCCGTCTGGTTGTTCCCGACCACGCGATTCAGCGCACTGGCGGGACCGGGATTCGCGTCGGCGCTGAAAGCCACGGGGGAGCCCGCGAGGCCGGCGGCGCTCGCCGCCGCGCTGTCGCTGTGCTGCCCGGCGGCGGTGCCGATGGTCCAGGCGACGGCCGCCCGTCCCGCGGCGTTCGTGGTCACCGTTGCGGCGGAGAGGCTGCCCGCTCCCGTGGTCACGGTCCAGCCGACGTTGACGCCACCGGCGCCGTTGCCGTAGATGTCGCGCACGACCACGACCAGCGAGTCGGCGAGCGGTTGGCCCACGGTACCGGTCTGGCCATCGCCCGAGACGCGACTGACTTGGGCGGGCGCGGCGGGCATGGCGCTCGCGGTGAACACTCCCGCCGCCGGGAGCTGCCCCACGCTCGCCTCCACCGTGTCGGCGTTGGTGCCCGCCGTCGTACCGAGTGTGACCTGCACCGCGGCTCGGCCGAGCGAGTCGGTGGCGACCGAGGCAGCGGAAACGGATGCGCCACCCGCCGTGACCCGCCACGTGACGGCGGCGCCGCGTACGGGCGTGCCGTCCGCTTCGGTGACGAGCGCGATCAGCGGCTGGGGCAGCGGCGCTCCAGCGGTGCCGGTCTGGCCGTTGCCGGCGAGCGGGGCGATCTCGGCGGGGACGGGCGTCACGGGACCGGAGCTGTCCCTCGCGCACGTCGCGGTCACGACGAGCGTGGCGAGCAGAGTGACGGCGACCGCGGCGCGTTGCACGGTGAAAGCGGTTCCGATGGCCTGAAGTGGTTGTTGAGGGAGACTATGCGAGCAATCGGCGCGCCAAGAGGGTCCAGGCCGCGGTATAGTCCCGGATTGTGGCCTTCGTGCAACAGGGGAGTTGGCCCCGAAGGATTCGAACCTTCATTCCCGGATCCAAAGTCCGGTGTCCTGCCATTGGACGAGGGGCCAGTTACGTTGCGGAGCCTGAACTTACCGAGGGCGAGGACGCCGAGGAAGGCTCCGACTTTGGCGGTGCCTGCTCTGTCGAACGGCAGGAGAACGGAGATCGTTATGAATAGGATTCGCAACATCGCGCTCGCCGCGCTACTCGGCGGTGTTTTCCCCTCCATGACACCCGCATGCGCGCAGGTGCCGACCGACAGCAGCGTGCGCGAGATGAGACAACGCCTGCAGACGTTGCAGCAGCAACTCGATCAGCTCAATGCCACCCGGGATCCCACGGCGCGGCAGCGCCTGATGCAGCAGAACTGGCAGGGGCTGCAGGACTACCTGGGGTGGATGCACAGCCGCTGGGGCGTGGGCGACCCCTGGATGTCGGGCCACCACGGGATGGGTGGCGGGATGATGGGTCGCGGGATGATGGGCAGCGGTGCCGGGATGGGGTGGCAGGTCCCCCAAGGCATGAGTCCTGGCACGTACTGGCAGCAGATGCACGACTACATGCAGGTGATGCAGCGGCAAATGGGCGGGATCGCCCAGAGCGCCGACTCGCAAGCGCGGATGCGTCTCCTGCAGGAGCATTGGCAGAACCTGTACCAGCACCTGCAAACGATACGTGGCATGGGCTGGATGTGGGCCGGACCGATGATGCCAGGCATGATGTGGCGGCCGATGCCCGGCGTCGGCAACGCCCAGCCACTCCCTGAGCCCGGGTCTCGTGGTGCGGCGCTCGTCACCACCTACTGCACGCAATGCCACGCGGCTCCGTCTCCCACCCTCCACACGGCCGCCGACTGGGCGAGCGTGACGAGCCGGATGCAGCTTCACATGGCCAGCGGATCGTCTGGGATCAAGACCCCGACGGAGGAGGAGATGCGGGTGATCTTATCCTACATGCGGCAACACGCTCGCTGATCTCGCGCAGCGGCAATCGACATAGCAACGACCCCCTGAGAATCCGGGGGTCGCTCGCTGTAGTCATGGTAGCGACGCACCCGGAGGCTTGGACCTAGCGTGAATCGTGTCGAATGGCTACGTCGGGCAATCGCCCTCGAAGGCGTAACCGTCGGTTACAACACGATGGAGGGGATTGTCGCGATTGCGGCAGGTCTCGCGGCCGGATCGGTGGCCCTGACCGGATTTGGAATCGACTCGGTTATCGAGGTGACGAGTGGGGCGCTCTTGTGGTGGCGGCTGCGGACCGAGCTAGGTTCTCCGCCCCTGGGTCCGACTGTAGAGCGCAGGGCGGCACGGGGGGCTGGGCTCCTGCTCCTCGCGCTCGGGGTGTACATCCTGGCAGACTCCGCCCGGCACCTGGTGACGGCCAGCCGTCCCGAATCGAGTCCGGTCGGCCTCATCCTCACGGGGCTCTCTCTGATCGTCATGCCGCTCCTCGCCCGCGCGAAACTCGGTGTGGCGGAAAAGCTCGGCAGTCGGGCGCTTCGGGCGGACGCCCACGAGACCATAGTCTGCGCTTGGCTCTCGGCGACGACCCTCGTCGGTCTCGGCCTGAACGCGCTGTTCGGGTGGTGGTGGGCCGATCCAGTCGCCGCGTTGGTGATGCTGCCGCTGATCGTCCGGGAGGGCGTCGAGGCGTGGCGAGCCGAACCCTGCGCGGACGATGACCTTAGCGCCTAATGTTCTTAGGCTGCTCGTTGTTTCGCGGCGATGCAGACGGCTCTTTCGAGCATCCTGATTCAGAAATGCTGGCGAAGGTCCATGAGAGGGCGCGGGAGGAGAGATGGGCCGAGGACGGTTGGAGGCATTCAGCGACGGCGTGATCGCGATCATCATCACGATCATGGTGCTGGAGTTGAAAGTCCCGCACGGCGACAGCGTGCACGAGCTGGTGCCACTGCTCCCCGTGTTCCTCAGCTACGTTCTCAGTTTCGTCTATGTCGGCATCTACTGGAACAACCACCATCACATGCTGCACGCCACCACCGCGGTGACGGGCGCGATGCTCTGGGCCAACCTCCATCTGTTGTTCTGGCTGTCGTTGTTTCCGTTCGCCACCGGGTGGATGGGGGAGAACCACTTCGCCGCCATGCCCACCGCCCTCTACGGCGTGGTGCTGCTGATGGCCGCGATCGCCTACTACGTGTTGCAGCAGACGATCATCCGCGCGCAGGGGCCGGGCTCCATTCTGAAACAGGCGATCGGGCGCGACTGGAAGGGCAAGCTGTCGCCGGTGCTCTATGTCGTGGCCATCCTGGTGACCATATGGTCGCCAGGGGTCGCCGAGGCGATCTTTGTCACCGTGGCGCTCATCTGGCTGATTCCGGACCGACGGATCGAGAATGTCCTCGCGCGCCACGAGGCATAGCGGTGGGGAAACCATGAAATGGACGACTGCGGCGGTGCTCATCGAGCTGACGGGGATCCCTCTCGCGGGGCAGGGGATTCCGTTCAGTCAACACGGCACCGTCTCCCAGCGCGTCGGGCTCACCGACATCAGTCTCTCCTACAACCGGCCTGTGGCGCACGGGCGCGTGTTGTTCGGCAAGCTGGTGAAGTGGGGACAGGTGTGGCACCCGGGAGCCGATTCCGCCACCACCATCACGTTCAGCACGGCGGTGTCCATCGAGGGGCAGCCGCTCGCGGCCGGGCAATACACACTGTGGACGATTCCCGACTCGACGCGCTGGACGGTGATCTTCAGCCACGCGGTGCACGTATTCCACCTGCCCTATCCCGGCGCGTCACACGACGCGCTGCGGGTGACGGTGGCGCCGGAGCAGGGGAGCCACATGGAGGTCTTGGCGTTCTACTTTCCGGTGGTCGGACCCGACTCAGCGGTGCTGCAGCTGCACTGGGGGACGACGATCGTGCCGCTGCACATTCGCACGCAGTAGCCCGCGGCTCGCGGTCAGTGGCTCGCCCGGCTGCACGCCGCAGGTTTGGAACACGACGGGGTGCGCCCCGGTCTGGAGCAGGTCGTGGAGCATCTCGTGTTCCACCAGCCGTTCGTCGGCGAGGTGCGTGGTGGCGATGTAGATCGCGTGCGGCGGCCCCCACCACCCCCAGCGTGGCCCATCCGGGGTCGCGAATTGATCGCCGGGCATCTCGTACCATTCGATGCGGTCCAACGGGGCGGTGATCTGGGCGCAGGTCTCCATCCGCTGCCACCACACGGCGTAGAGCGGCGGGGGTGGACTGAAGGGCCGTGCACCCGCCGGCTCGAATGGGTGCGCGAGACACGCCGCGAGGAGCAGCGGAACCCCCCGCGACAACTCCCGGAGCGAGATCCGCTCCGGGAGCCCGTGTGTCGTCGATCGCATCGCTATTGAACCACAATCCGTCCGGACATGGCCGACCCGTGGACCCCGCAATCGTACGTGTAGGTTCCCGGCGTATTGAAGGTCACCGAGTAGCTGGAGCCGGATGCGGACATGACCGCGCTGCTCGCGAAGCTCGGCGAACCGGTCGATTGTACGCTGTGCGACCCGGCCGCGTTCCACGTCCATGTGACGGTGCTGCCCGCCGCGATCGTGTTCACGGCGGGGTTCTGGCTGCCGTCATGGGCACTGCGGAAGTAGATGTTCCCCACCGTCACGGCGCCGACCGGACCACCGCTGCCACCGCCACCGCTGACGCCGCCGCCACCGCCGCCACCGCCGCCATACGGCGAGGTGATGCCACTGCACGCCGCGAGGGTAACGAGCGCGGCCGCCACGATCCATTTCTTGCGTTGCATACCAGAGCCTCCGCCACAAAGTGAGTGAGAGCGCGCGACGGCAGCGCAGCGCCTGCACTCCCTGAACAGCGGAGGTCCCTCCGCATTTCCCACGCAGCTCGCTTCTCACCGCGTCCGGACAAACTGCGTCGCGCGGTTTCGACGGGGCGCGTCGGTGAGCCGCGTCTAAACTTCTGAACTCGGGGCGGGCGCCGCAACCGCCCGCGTGGTGGTGGTGATCATCGTCACGTTCTTGCCGGCCGCCGCGGTCGCCGCATCGTCGCGGTCGCGCGCGGTGCGGTACACCGCGGCGACGGCCGATCCGGAGCCGCACAGGCGCACCCAGAGGGGCCCCGTCTGCGCGACCCGCTCGAACACCGCGCGCAGCTCGGGATGGCGCGAGAACACGGGCACCTCGAAGTCATTTCCTCCCAGCCGGCCGATGCTGCCCCATGTGGCGAACGCGTCGCCGTCGAGCACGACGGAGCCGCGCGACGCCGGCGTCGGATGCATTTCGTCCCACCAGCGATAGGCGTCCGGCGTCGCCACGGACACGGACGGGATGGCGAGGAGCGCCGGTGCGGCGGGGCAGGGGGCCAGCCGGAACAGCCGCTCGCCGCGTCCCCAGGCGAGCGCCGCGGGCGCGCCGCTCGCGAAGAACGCCACGTCGGCGCCGAGACGCGTGGCCAGGAGCAACAGCTCCTGCCGGGGCACCACGCCACCGGCGAGGGCGTTCACCGCGTGGAGCGTCGCCGCGGCATCGCTCGAGCCGCCGCCCAGGCCGGCGCGCACGGGGATGCGCTTGGTGAGGCTGATCGCGACGCCGAATTTGTCCCCCGTGGCCTGGAGCACCGCACGGGCGGCGCGCACCGCGAGGTTCTCTTCCGTGGGCCCCAGGTCCGGACCGTCTACGTGCAGCGAGATACCGGTGTCGGTCCGGATGACGACGACCTCGTCGGCGAGCTCGAGCAGCGCGAATGCAGTTTCGATCTGATGGTGGCCGCCGCTCTCGCGAGCGAGGATGCGGAGCAGCAGGTTCACCTTGGCGTGCGCCGCGAGGTGCACGCGCGCGGGGCCGGGGGCGCCGCTCACGGGGCGGGCTCGGGCGGCGCGGCCCGGCGCAGGTCACCCAGATGCAGGTGGGCGCGCGACAGCGCGTCGAGGCCGAGCAGCGTGATCGGAATAAACCCGCTGAGATGGAAGGCGAACGCGTAGGCCAGGGCGAGCGTGGCCGCGATGCCGTAGAACTGCAGTGTGATTCGCGTCGCGTACTCGAAGACGCCCCAGAATCCGGGAGCGGCTGGGATCGCCACGCCGAAGCCGATGAGGCCCTGCAACAGCAACGCGCCCTCAGCCGGCACGGCCAGGTGGAATGCGCGGAAGCAAAGGGCGAACGCGGCCGCGTTGACGAGCCACAGGGCGAGGGACCACCCGAGCACCGCCGCGAATCGCCCGGGACTCCGCAGCGCGGCGAGGCCCGCGACCATCCCCTCGGCCATCGAGCGGACTCGTGCCGCGATGCGCGCTGGCAGGACGGCCGTGGCCAGTCCCTCGAGCATGCCGAGCCAGGGGCCGGGCCGGAGCGCCACGATGAACGCCACGGACAGCGCGACGCCGAAGGCGATGGCGACCCCCGTGGCGACGTGCGAGAGGGGCGTGCCGCCGACCGCGGCCTGCCTGGGGAACGACGGCGCGGCGATCGCCGCCGCCATCAGCGCCAGCATCATCAGGCCGTCGAACACGCGCTCCACGCCGATCGAGGCCAGCGCAGTGGTGAACCGGACCGGCAAGCTCCGGCTCGCGGCCCAAGCGCGCGCGAATTCCCCGGCGCGCGCCGGGAGGAGATTGTTCGCCATGAACCCGATGGCGGTCGCGTCCCAGAGCGGCCGCCAGGGATACCGGCTGCCATCGGGGGCGCGCAGCAACACACGCCAGCGGAGCGTGCGCAATGGGAAGGTGAGGGTGGCCACGCCGGCGGAGGCCAGGATCAGCACCGGGTTCGCGGCCCGGACGCCCGCCAGTACCTCGCGCAGGTTCACGCCGTGCACCGCCCACAGGAGAAAGGCGGCGGTGACGCCGAGGCCCAGCGGCCAGGTCCAGCGCGACGGCCGTCTAGGCGCCGGACTGGATGGCGAGGTCAACGAGATCGCAGACTTCGTCGAACAGGGCGGGGAGCTCGTCGGGCGGCGTGCGCCGGGCCAGATCGCGCAGCTCTTGCACCCGCGCCAGCGCGCGGTCGCCGCGGTACAGCAGCGACTTGACGTCCACCACCGGGAGATCCTCCGCGGCCTGTGCGGCGGCCGCGGTCGCAGCCCCGCCCATCAACTCTTCGAGCGACGCCGGCCCGATGCCCATCGCGACCATGCGCTCGTAGGCGATCCACGACCCCACGATGTCCGGCGTTTCCGCCGGCGTCTCCGACATCTCCATGAGGAACAGCGGAGGCATCGACGGTTTGGCCGGCTCCTGCGGCACGACCTCGACGACCGGCGCAGCGGTCATGACCGGTGCTGGGACGGGGGGCGCAGCGGGCGCGGCCGGCTCGGCTGCCTCGGCCACTGCTCGCAGCTCGGCCCACTCGTCGGGCAGCTCGAGGTCCTCGATGGGGACGATTGGAGTCTCCGGCACCGCCGGTTCGGGCTCCGCCTCGTCCAATGCGGCGCCGAGCGGCTGGGCGCCGGGGAACGAAACGACGGTTTGCGCGGTGGCGGGCGGCGCCACCGGGGCCGCCAGCGTGCGGAGCTGTCCCGCGACCTCGCCCAGCCCGGCGGCGAGGTGGTCGTCGTCCGCGTGGCTGGAGTTCGCCAGCACCTCGCTCGCCCGGCGTAGCGCCGCCGCGAAGCGCGCCGGCTCCTGCACCGCGTGGCCCATCGCGACGGCCTCGCGCGCCGCTTCCACGAAATGCGTCAGACTCCTGGGCAGCGGGCCTTCGCCGGCGAACGACAGGGCGCGGAACGTCCCGGCGAGCGTGTGCACGCGGAGCTCGCGCTGCGTCACGCTGGGCGCGCGCTCGATCGCATCGGCGGCGAGCCGCAGATGCTCGCCGTGACTGACGAGCTCCACGCGCGACAGCGGCGCGGCCTGGGCCGCGCCCGCGCCGCGCTGCACGATATGGGGGCCGACGTCGTCGAAATACAGGTCGCTGATGGGGATGACCGCCGGCTCGCGATCGAAGAAGCGCGCCAGCTGGCCCGCGAACGAGCGGAACGCGGGACCCTCAGGATCGGGCTTGCCCCGCTCGGCGACCTCACGCGCAGCCTGGGCGATCGCGGCTCCGGCGTGCTGAAAGAAATCGGGAGCGGCCGCCGGTGGGTTCGGTCCGCCGCGCAGCACCTCGTTCACCGCCCGCTCGATGCCCTCGAGGACGTCGGGAAGGGGCGGCAGGTCGTTGAGCGCGGCCAGGCCGCGCAGCGGCTGCAAGGTCCGCAGCACGTGCTGCAGCGGATCGCGCGAGGGGACGCTGCCCCGCAGGGCGGTGGCCGCGCGATCCAGCGCGCTGGCGATCGCGGCGCCCTCACGCGCCACGAACGCGCGCGCTCCCGCGTCGAGTCCCAGCGCCTCGGCCTGGCGGATCACGGCCGAGGGCCGTCCCGACAGCTGCTCCAGCTCACGGGCCAGCGCCTCGGCTTTCGCCGTGTCGGGCTCGCCCCACGTCGCGACGCGGCGGATCAGGATCTTCAGATCGTCCACGGTCCGGATCGCGACCTGTCGCGTGCCGGGATCCCAGCCGCGCCGCCCTTCGCGCAGGCTGCGCGCGAGGGATTCGAGGCCGGCGGCGGCGCGGGCGATCGGGGTCTGGCTCGCCATCAGCGCGCTGCCGCGTAGCGCCCGCGCCAGCCGCACGAATTCGTCGGCCGCGGGGGCGCCCTCGGGCGCGAGCAGGGCATCCAATCGCTCCAGGTACTCCCCCGCCTCGAGGGCGAAGAAGTCGGCCATGGCGAGCGGGGTGCCGGGCGGGTGGCTCATGGTCGTATCAAAATACGAACGCCGTCAGCTTTCAGCCATCAGTCGGCGGTTTTCCCTGTGGCCGCCGCATCCACCAGCTGTCGCATGCGCCGTACCGCCTCCTCCAACCCCCAGTAGACCGCGTTGCTCACGATGCTGTGGCCGATGTTGAGCTCCTCGATCTCCGGCAGCGCCGCGACGGGCTGCACGTTCTGGTAGGTCAGTCCGTGGCCGGCGTGGACGGCGAGGCCGCGGGCGCGGGCGTGCCGAGCGGCGTTGCCCAGCGCGGCCAGCGCCCGGGCGTTGCGCCGCCAGGTCCGCGCGTAGCGGCCGGTGTGCAGCTCCACGGCCGCGACGCCGAGCGCGGCCGCGCGGTCGATGGCGCGGCGCGACGGATCGATGAACAGACTGACCCGGATGCCGGCGTCGACGAGCCGCCCCACCGTGTGCGCGATCCGGCGGTCGCGCGCGCCGCCCTGCAGCGCGAGTCCGCCCTCGGTGGTGATCTCCTGGCGTCGCTCCGGCACGAGCGTGGCCTGGAACGGCCTGAGCCGGACGGCGAACCGCACGATGTCCGGATGCGCGCCGAGCTCCAGGTTGAGCACCGTGCGCACCGTCTGCGCCAGCCGCGTGACGTCGGCGTCCTGAATGTGACGCCGGTCTTCGCGCAAGTGCACGGTGATGCCGTCGGCCCCGGCGCGCTCGGCATCCGCCGCGGCGCGAACTGGATCGGGCTCATCGGTGCGGCGCGCCTGCCGCAATGTCGCGACGTGGTCGATGTTGACGTAGAGGCGCATGATTCCTTACCTTCGGATCGGTTCGCTCACTCGAGGAGTTCTGCAATGCGACGGCTGCCCGTTTTCCTCACCGTGGTGGGATTGGCGTGCGGTGGTGGTGGTGGCCGCTCGCAGGTGCCGGTGCCGGCGACCATGAACGATGCGCTGAGTCAGTTCCTCGATGCGGCGCAGGCGAAGGACATCCAACGCATGGGCCGGTTGTGGGGCACGGGGCGGGGACCCGCCGTGGAGTGGATGTCGGACTCGACGCTGCAAATGCGCATGTCGGTCGTGCAGCGCTACATGTCGGCCAACGGGTACCGTATCCTCGAGGGGCCGCTCGCGGTGCCGGGCCACATCGACCGCCGGCTGTTCCGGGTCGAGCTGCAGCGCGCCCAGTGTGTGCACGTGCAGCCGATCGAGCTGATTCAGGCCCACCGCGGCGGCTGGCTGGTGTACGACGTGCATCTGGAGAACGCGAACGAAGCGGGAACCTGCCCGGCCGCGCCGGGAACCCGGCCGTAGCGCTCGCGCGTTGGTCATTCGGTGAGCTCGAGGAGAATTCCGGCGGTCGCTTTCGGATGCAGGAAGGCGATGCGGCGGCCGGCGGCGCCGCGGCGTGGCGTTTCGTCCACGAGGCGGTAGCCGGCCGCACGGCACCGTTCCAGGGCCCGGTCGAGATCGGGCACCCGGTAGCACACATGATGAATGCCGGGGCCACGGCGGGCGAGGAATTTGGCGATCGGACTCTCGGGGTCGCGCGGCTCGAGCAGCTCGACGTCCACGTCGCCGAACCGCACGCTCACGATGGTGGCTCCATCGGCGTCCTCGGGATGGCCCGGCGTCAGACCCAGAACGTCGCGGTAAAAGGGCAGGGCATCGGCAATGCGCGCAACGGCGATGCCGACGTGGGCGAGGCGCGGCGCGGAATCGTCCATGACGGCGAGAACTTAACGACGGAATGTGAAGGAGCAAACGGCATGACGGAGACCCATCCGACGGCGGTGACCGACGATTCGTTCGGCCACGAAGTCGAGCAGCAGAAGGGGCTGGTCCTGGTGGATTTCTGGGCGACCTGGTGTGGCCCCTGCCACATGGTCTCGCCGATTCTGGAGCAGCTGGCCGGGGAATACGCCGGCAAGATCAAGGTCGCCAAGATGGACGTGGACGCGAATCAGCGCACCACCATGCGCTTCAACGTCCGGTCGATTCCGAGTATCCTGTTCTTCCGAGACGGCCGTCACGTCGATACGCTCGTGGGGGCCTATCCCAAGGCGGCGTTCGACGAGAAGATCCAGCATCACCTGAAGTAGCCGTCCCTTCGGAGGGTCGCGATGCGCGCGAGCACGGCTCGCTTGACGAATTCGCCGGTCCGGCTCGCGGAGCTCGCGTTTCCGCAGACCGGCCGGCTGATTCATCGCACCCGTCTCGCGTTCATCCACGTCGACAACATCCTCTCCTTCGCCAAGCGCGACCGCGACGGCCGCGTGGATGGCTACCTCGTTGCGTGGCTCCCCGACGAATGCCTGTTGTTGCTGCTGCACACGGGCGAAGCGGTGAACGCGGTCTCGCTGCACACGACCGGCCGCGAAGTCGTCCCGATCGCCGAGGCGCTGCGCCGGATGGAGTCGGAAGTCGAGCGCGGCGAGCTGGCCTACTGCACCGCGCCCTACGAGCAGCTGGCCTGGATGTACGAATCCTGCGCGGAGCCGCTCAAGGTGAGGCCCGTGGACGCCCGGCGCCCGGATGCCCTGTTTCCGAGTCTGGCGCAGGAGCAGACGACCGGCGTGCTCGAGCTGATTTCGAACGGCCGCGTGTCCTACCTGCGCTTCGACGAGGGTCGCTTCGCCGGCGGCTACTTCTGCAACCGGCCCGAGAGTGTGCCGGTCCCGAAATACGTCGAGTCGCTGTTCCGGGATGGTCCCGACGGCCAACCGCCGGGACTGTCCGCCGTGCTGTTTCCGCACGTGGCGGAGCTGCCGCCGCAGGCGCCGGTGTCGCTCATCCAGACCTACCGCGATCTGTACTGGCGCATCGCCGACGCCGTCGAGCACGAGGTGCCGGGGGAGGGGCGGCGGCGCGCGCAACGCCTGTCGGCCGGCATGAGCGCGGATCACCGCGCGCTCGAGCTGCTGGGGGCACCCCGCGACGCGCCGCTGGCGGACTCGGTGGTCCAGCCGCTCGAGCTCGCGACCAGCCTCGGCGAGTGGGCCCGGCAGCTGCTCGAGGGGGTGGAGATCCTCATGCCGGGAACCGCGCCGAAAGTGCTGCGCGACGCCACCCGGGAGCACCGCTACCTGCTGCAGTCGGCCGGCTTCTACGATCGGCTGCCGTGGCCGGTGGCGTGGTAGCGTGCGCGGCACGCTCTACGTCGTCGCCACACCGCTCGGCAACCTTGCCGATCTAACGCCCCGCGCCGCCGACACGCTGCGCCGCGTGACCGCCGTCGCGGCCGAAGACACGCGACACACCCGTCCCCTGCTCACGTCGATCGGATCCCGTGCCGATCTAGTGAGCGTCCACGCCCACAGCTCGCAGGCCGCACTCGAGCGCGTGATCGATCTGCTCGCCTCCGGGCGCGACGTCGCGCTGGTGACGGACGCCGGGACGCCGGCGATCAGTGATCCCGGCAGTGCGCTCGTCGCCGCGGTGCGCGCGCGCGAGTTCGCGGTCGTCAGCGTGCCTGGACCCACCGCGGTGGTGGCGGCACTCGCGGTGTCGGGGCTTCCCGCCGACCGCTATCTGTTTCTCGGGTTCCTGCCGCGCAAGGGGCCGGAGCGCCGGCGCCTGTTGCGGCTCGTCGCGCAGTCGGAATGGACCGTGGTGCTGTTCGAGTCGCCGATCCGGACGCCCGAGCTGCTGGAGGACCTCGCCGCGGCGTGCGGCGCCGAGCGACGCGCCGTGGTCGCGCGCGAGCTCACGAAGATGTTCGAGGAGACGCGCGACGGGACCCTCGCCGATCTGGCGGGTACCTATCGGGAGACGCCGCCGCGTGGGGAAGTGACGATCGTCGTCGCCGGCACCGGAGTCCCCGCCCGGGAAGCGGCGCTGCCCGACCCCGAATCCCGCGCGCGGGCGCTCCTGGCCAAAGGGATGAGCCGCCGCGACGTCGCCAATGCGCTGGCCGATGAGACGGGGATCTCGCGCAATACGGCATATCGGCTGGTCAACGAGCTATGAAGCTGGTGACAGCCGTCGTTCTTGCTGCGCTGCCCTGGGCGGTCGGGCGGTCGGGCGGTCGGCTGGACCCTCCGGCCGCTCCGTCTCTCACCATCGGCCGGCTCCACTACGACGGCGGCGGCGACTGGTACGGCAATCCCTCGAGTCTGCCCAACCTCCTCGCCGCGATCCGGACGCGCACCGGCCTCCCCGTCACCGAGCGCGAGCGGGTGGTGACACTCCAAAGCAGCGAGCTCTGGGACACCCCTTACCTCTATATGACCGGCCACGGCAACGTGCACTTCTCCGACGAGGATCTGCGCGTACTGCGGCGCTACCTGGAGCAGGGCGGATTCCTGCACGCCGACGACAACTACGGCATGGATCAGTCGTTCCGGCGGGAGATCGCCCGGGTGTTTCCGGACCACCCGCTGGTCGAGGTCCCGCTCTCCCACCCCATTTACCATCTGGTTTACGACTTCCCCAAGGGCATCCCCAAGATCCACGAGCACGACGGACTGCCTGCCCAGGGGTTCGGCATCTTTTTGGGGGAGCGCCTAGTCGTGTACTATTCCTATCAGTCCGATCTGGGGGACGGTTGGGAGGACCCCGACGTTCATCATGATCCGCCGGCATTGCACGAGGCCGCGCTGGAGATGGGCGTCAATCTCTTTACCTACGTGGTGAGCTCGACCCGGTGACTGAAACCACCCGCGCGCTGCGCCGGCTGGGCCGGCCCCACGCGCGCGTCCGCGGACTCGCCGTCCTGCTCGCCGGCGCGGGGCTCGCGCTCGGCGCCGCGGCGTTCGGCATCATGCTCGCCCCGCGCCTTGCCGCGGTCCTCGCCGCCTGGGCGGCGATCGCCGCCGTGCTGGCGGCGGCGCTGGTCCTCGCGCGGCGCGCCGCCGCCAGCGCCGCCGCACTGCCGCTCGCGCGCGCGAGCGAAGGGGCAGCGGGCGCCCGCGAAGGCAGCGTTGCCACCCTGCTCGCGCCGCCCCGGAGCGAGGGGGCGAGTCCGGCTCTCTTCGAAGCGGCGGACCGGCGCGCCGCAGCCATCGTCGATCGCGCCGCGCCCGCGGTGGCGCGCGCGCTCGGCCGTACCACGTCCCGCGGCGTGCTCGCCGGTGTGGCGCTCGCGCTGATCGGCGCGACCCTGTTCATCCTGGTCGCCCCTGGCGCCGGACGCGCCGAGGGATTCTGGCGGCCGTGGCGGACCATCGCGCTGGCGCGTGCCCCGCTGCGGCTCGCCGTGGATCGATCCCGCGTGCGCCGCGGTGAAGCGGTGACGGCGACCGTCACGGTCCCCGGGACCGCCGGCGGCCGGGTCACCCTGTGGACCCGGGGACCGGGCGAGCCCTGGCGCCCTGCCGTCCTGTCACTCGACTCCGTCGGCAGCGGCTCGCGGCGGCTCGGTCCGCTGGAGAGCGACCTGTGGGTGCGCGCGTCCAGCGGCAGCCGTCGCAGCCAGGTACTGCAGGTGTCGGTCGCGCTGCCCGCGTTCATCGCCGACCTGGCGGTGATCGCCCGGTTTCCGGCGTACCTGAACCGTGCGGACGAGCCGCTCGCCCTCGGTCCCGATACCGTGGCGTTGCCGGTCGGAACGGAGATCGACGCGCACGGCACGGCGAGCGTGCCGCTCTCCGCGGCGGCGTGGCGACCGGCCGGCGGCGGTTTCGGGAAGGCCCTGGAGGTCGACGGGCCACGCTTCGACGGGAAGTTCACTCCCCCCACGAGCGGGACGTGGCGGATCGCCCTCGGCACGGTGGACGGCCAGCCGCTGGAGGGAGACGCTCCGGTGCTCGCGATGCGACTCGTCCCGGATTCGGCTCCGGTCGTGACGGTCCCGGTGCCGGGCCGGGACACGACGCTGCCGTTTTCCCTCGTCCAGCCGCTCGTGATCGACGTCCGGGACGA
>Ga0153915_10002507_pt1 | contig 16762 bp, 9 predicted proteins | sample Opewatmetagenome_2_FD_107003 | JGI IMG/M metagenome (GOLD analysis project Ga0153915, IMG submission 107003) | Freshwater wetland microbial communities from Ohio, USA - Open water 3 Core 3 Depth 3 metaG | ecosystem: Environmental > Aquatic > Freshwater > Wetlands | place: USA: Ohio, Lake Erie...
CTCAAGAGCTTTCCCAATCCCTCCCCGGGCAAGGGTCCCAGCGGTATGTCCTTCTCGCCGGACGGGCGCTACGTCGCCTATCACCGGTGGCGGGACAATCCCGAAAACAGCGACGTCTTCGTGGTGAGCGTCTCGACCGGAGAGGAGCGGGTGCTGATCGAGGACCCGGCGGACGACCGGATGCTCGGCTGGGCCCCCGACGGAAGGCATGTCCTGTTCCAGAGCGACCGTTCCGGGACGCCGGGCGCCTGGCTGCTTCCCGTCGCCGACGGCCGAGCCAACGGCGCTCCCTGGCTCGTGAAGCCGGACCTGTGGCGCAGCAGCGGCGTGGGCTTCGCGCGGGACGGTAGGTTCTTCTACAAGGTGAAGACGGCGAGGAACGACGTCTACGTCGTGAACTTCGACCCCGTGTCGCGGTCGATCGTCGGCTCGCCCACGGCGATCACGGCTCGCGCCCGGTTCAGCAGCTCGGGCGCACGCTGGTCGCCGGACGGGCGTCATCTGGCGTACCGCAGGGACCGGGACCAGGCGAGTCCCGTGGACAGGATCGTGGTCCAGTCCATGGAGACGGGAGACGTGAAGGAATTCAACCTCGGCGTCTCCGGGTGGATCGGGGTTCACAGCTGGACGGCGGATGGCCGGGCGCTGGTGATCTGGGTGTCCAACCCAGGCGACCGGGACAACCGTGTTGCGCTGTATCGGCTTGAGGTCCAGACGGGGCGGCAACAGCGCCTAGCGAACCCTCGGCCGAGCGTCCCGCTGGGGTACCCGCTGCCGGCTCCCGACAGCGGATTCCTGCTGTACCAGCTCTCCGAGGAGAACGCCGCCAGTCAGGCCGCGTTCCGCATCATCCGCTACGAGCTGGCGACGGGAGACAGCGCGGTCCTGTTCCGGACGCCATTCGGCGCATGGGGCCAGATCATGGGTGCGACGCTGTCCCCGGATGGCCGGACGATCGCGTTCGGGTATGCGCCCATGGTCGGCTCCGCCGCCCGGAGCGTTGTCCTCCTGCCCATCAATGGCCAGGCCACTCGGGAGCTGCCGATCGAAGGGAGGGGGATCACGGCCTGGATGCCCGACGGACGCGCGCTGCTGTTCCAGCGGTTCGTGGCCACGGGGCCGCGATGGCAGATATGGTACCTGGACCTGGCGACGGGCGAGCCGCATGCCATCGGCCTCGGCACCTACGGCACGCGCCCTGGTGTGGACGTGCGTCCCGACGGCCGGCAGCTCGCCTACACGTCCGGCAAGGACGGGACCGAGCTGTGGGTGATGGAGAACTTCCTGCCCGAGAGCCGGCGGTAGTCGAGTCGGCGGCAGACAATCCGGCGCGCTGCGGGGTCGAATCGCGAGTAACGCGATCCCCGGGGCGCGTTGAGGGCCCGCGCCTCGCTACACGCCGCCGAAGGCGCTGAAGCCGCCGTCCACCGGGATCACGACGCCGGTGACGAACGCGGCGGCGTCGCTGCACAGCCACTGCACCGTGCCCACGACGTCCCTGGGCTCGCCGAAGCGGCCCATCGGCGTGTGGGTGAGGATGGCCTGGGCGCGCGCCGTGCGGCTCCCGTCCGGGTTGAGCAGCACCTCGCGGTTCTGCGCGGAGATGAAGAAGCCGGGGGCGATGGCGTTGACGCGCAGCTTCTCGCCGTAGCGGCGCGCGAGGTCCACGGCCAGCCACCGGGTGAAGTTGTCTATTCCCGCCTTGGCGATGGAGTACCCGAGCACCCCGCTCAGCACCCGGACCGCGGCCATCGAGGAGATGCACACGATGCAGCCGGAGCCCTGGCGGCCCATCGCTTCCCCGAAGGCGAGCGAGGGGAGGACGGTGCCGTGGAGGTTCAGGCGCAGGACTTCCTCGAAGGCGTCGAGCGGCACGTCGAAGACCGGGCGGGCGTCGCTGCGGGCGCGCTCGATGTGGCCGCCGGCCGCGTTGATCAGGATGTCCACCCGGCCGCGGGAAGCGAGCAGCTCGTCGCGCGCGCGCCTGATCTGCGCTTCGTCAAGCACGTCGGCGGTGATGGCGACGGCGTCGCCGCCGCTCCCGCGGATCTCCTCGGCCTTGCACTCGGCAGCCTCGCGCCGACGGTCGAGGACCGCGACGGTCGCTTCGGCGGCAGCGAGGCCCGAAGCCAGTGCGCCCCCGAGCGTCCCGCATCCGCCGGTCACGACGGCGACGCGGCCGGTCAAGGCGAACAGGTTGTCGGACATCGGCGCGAAGCTTACGGCGCGCACGGGAGGGGCGCCAGGGCGCGTGGAATGGCGCGACCGACGTACGCGCCGTGCGCGCTCACCCCCAAACGGCGCTGGTCATAGTCGCCGCGCGGAGGTCACCGCCTGAAGTCGCACGCCCGGTCTCTGTAGCCCCTCGGATACGCGTGGTCGCGGTCCCCGTTCCAGTTGAATTGCCCGGTGCACCGCCACACCGTCGCGTCCTGGCCCGCGGAAACCAGCCAGCCGTTGAACGTCAGCGTCACTTCCCGGATCCCGGCGCCCCACCGGAACCGCGGATCGGAGTACCAGTACCCGATGTCTATCCGGTACGGTGCACCCCCAGGCAGGCTCTGCACCGGGATGGTCCGCGTCAGCGTCTGACAATCCGCGTTCGGCGGGTCGAAGTCGAACCGCCCGTTCCAGGCGCCGCCGCGGCTCCAGAACCTGCCCGGCGGCCCGTGCGGGTCGCGGTGCTCCAGCACTCCGGTGATCGCCACCGTCACGCTCGTGGTGCTCGGGTCGAGGTCCAGCCCCATGTCGGAGCGAGGAGCGTGCTCCGAGAAGAAGAAGGACGGCCCGTCATCGTCGTCGCGCCGGGCCTGCCCGAACGGCGGGTTGGACCGCCCGTCCTGTGAGTCGCGCCCGTCGTGCCCCGCGGTGGACGGCCGCCCGCCGTCGTCATCGCGATCGTGTGGGTCCAGCACCAGCACCGCGTCGTAGCATTTGCTCCACGACGGGCTCGCGATATGGTGCCCCATCAGATCGCTGTACCGAATCCAGATCGTCCCGGACTGCCACTTCGCGACGTTGGTGGTCCAGTAGAAGCCCCCGCGCCCGAACACCGCCTTGAGGTACGCCGTCTCGTACGTGTTCGCGGCCAGGGTCGTCCCCGACGCGTAGTCCGACAGATCGCTGGACCCGGCACCGTTGAACGCCCTCACCTTGTAGTAGTAGGTGGTGCCGGCGGCCAGGCTCGGGTCCGTGATGCTCGTGCCGGGGCCTCGATAGACCTCGCCGTACATCCCGCCCGCGCTCGACGACCTCAGCAGCTGATAGCCCGTGGCCCTTGGAGTCGCGTTCCACGAGACTGCCAGCGACGTCGCCGTCGGGTTCCCCACAGTGAGTCCGGTGGGGACGGCGGGAGCAGCGGGCGAGCCGGACAACGTCGTTCCCGACTTGTAGTCCGACGGGTCGCTGTATCCGTACCCGTTGTACGCCTTCACCCGGTAGTAGTACGTCGTGCCGCCGGCCAGGCCCGGATCGGTGATGCTCGTGCCGGTTCCCTTGTAGACCTCGCTGTACGTCCCCCCGGCGCTGGGTGACCTCAGCAGTTGGTAGCCCGTGGCCGTCGCGGACGCGTTCCAGGCGACGTCCAGGGACGCCGCCGTCGGGTTCCCGACGGCAAGTCCGGTGGGAATGGCGGGCGCGGAGCCGGAGAGCGTCGTCCCCGACCTGGCGTCCGAAGCGTCGCTGTACCCGAACGCGTTGAACGCCTTGACCCGGTAGTAGTACGTCGTGCCGAGGGCCAGGCCCGGATCGGTGATGCTCGTGCCGGTTCCCTTGTAGACCTCGCTGTACGTTCCCCCGGCACTGGGTGACCGCAGCAGCTGGTAGCCCGTGGCCTGCGGTGACGCGTTCCACGAGACCGCGAGCGACGTCGCCGTCGAAGTTCCGACCGCGAGCCCGGTGGGAACGGAGGGAATGCCGGGCGCGGTCGTCCCCGCCAGCTCGGCGGAGAAGCTGCTCCATCCGGCGTTGTTCCATGCCCGCACGAGGTAGTAGTACGTGGTGCTGCTGGCGAGGCCGGCGTCGGTGACCAGCGTGTCGCGGCCGGAATGGACGCTCGTGTAGCTGCCGCCGGAGGACGAGGCTCTCAGCAGGTAGTACAGGTCGGCTTCCGATGAGCGGCGCCAGGAGATGACCAGCGAGGACGCGGTCCGGCTCACCACGGCGAGCCCGGTGGGCGTGGCCGGGGCGAGCAGCGTGAAGCCGGCGGTCACCGACGTGTCGCGCGGCACCGACACCAGACAGGCCTGAGTTCCGGAGCAGGCGCCGCTCCATCCCCCGAAGCTGTTCCCATCGAAGGCCACCGGGTTCAGCGATATGGTGGCGCCGAACGGGAACACGCCGGTGCAGCCGCCGGCGGCCGTGCCGTGGATGAACGTGCAGTTGATCCCGCTCGGGCTGCTCGTCACCGTTCCGCTCCCCGTGCCTCCGACGTGGATGGCCAGGCGGTAGTACGCGGTATTGAAGAACGCCGTCACGTTCCGCGCCTGGCTCATCGTCACCTGGCAGCTGCCACTACCCGCGCACGCCCCGCCCCAGCCCTCGAATTCCGACCCGGTGCCCGGCGTCGCCGTCAGGGTCACCACGGTCGCGCTGTCGAACGATGGGTCGCACGCCGCGCCACAGATGATGCCGTCGGGGGTCGAGGTGACGGTACCGCTCCCCGTTCCCTGTTCGGTGATCGTGAGCGCGAACCTCGAGGCGGGGGCGGACTGGAAGGTGGCCGTGACGGCGCGCGCCCGGCTCATCGTCACCTGGCAAGCGCCGGCCCCTGTGCACGCGCCGCTCCACCCTGCGAACACCGATCCGACGCCCGGCGTCGCCGTCAGCGTCACCACGGTACCGCTGTCGAACGAGGCGCTGCACGCGGCGCCACACGCGATGCCTGGCGGCGTCGAGCCGACCGAGCCGCCGCCCGCGCCCGCCCTGGCGACTGCAAGAGTGAATTGCGTCGGCGGGGCCGCATTGAAGGTGGCCGTCACCGCGCGTACCTGGCTCATGGTCACCTGGCAGCTGCCGGTCCCCGTGCACGCGCCGCCCCAGCCCGCGAACACCGAGCCTGTCCCCGGAGCCGCCGTCAGCGTCACCACGGTGCCGCTGTCGAACAGGACGCTGCACGCGGCCCCGCAGCCGACTCCGCCGGGGCCCGTGCTGACGCTGCCCGTGCCCGCTCCCGCCGTCGCCATCGTCAGCGCGAACTGCTTGACGTTCCAGGTGGCGGTCACGGTCCGCGCCTGGCTCATGGTCACCTGGCAGCTGCCGGTGCCGGTGCACGCCCCGCTCCAGCCCGCGAACACCGATCCGGTGCCCGGCGTCGCCGTCAGCGTCACCACGGAGCCGGTATCGAACGGGACGCTGCACGTGGCGCGGCAGCTCAGCCCGTCCGGGCTGGAGGTGACGCTCCCCGAGCCGGCCCCCGCCTTCGCCACCGTCAGGGCGAACTGCACGATGTCCCAGGTGGCCGTCACGCTCCGCGCCTGGCTCATCGTGACCTGACAGTTCCCGGTGCCGGTGCAGACCCCGCTCCAGCCTGCGAACACCGACCCGGTCCCCGGCGTCGCCGCCAGCGTCACCACTGTGGCGCTGTCGAACGACGCGTTGCACGCCGCTCCGCAGGTGATGCCGGCCGGCGTCGAGCTGATGGTCCCGTTGCCCCGCCCCGCCCGTGTGACGGTGAGCGCGAATTGCGACGGCGGCAGCACATTGAAGGTGGCCGTCACAGTGCGCGCCTGGCTCATGTCGATCTGGCAGCTCCCGGTCCCCGCGCACGCACCGCCCCAGCTCACGAACGCCGAGCCGGTGCCCGGCGTCGCCGCCAGCGCGACACGCGTCCCGGCGCCGAAGCTCACGCTGCAATCTCCGCTGGCCGTGGCGCTCGTGATCGCGCAGCTGATCCCCACCGGGGTGCTCGTGACCGTCCCGCGTCCCGTTCCGGACCCGGCAGCGCTGAGCGTGTAGGTCTGGCTCTCCAACGGCTGCGTGGTGAGCCCATGCTTGTCGCACCCTGCGACGAGGACCAGCAGGGTCGCGAGCAGGACTGATGCCGCGGACGTGACGGTGCCGAGACCACAGGCACCGTGGCATGACGCACCGGGAAACATGTGTGGCCTCGTTTCAGCGCCGGGCACAGGGCGATGCCCGCTTGGCTGGTCGAACGGGGGTGAGGGTGGCTGCCCGGGGTGCACGCGGAGGGCCCCGCTCACAAGGTTCGGGGCGTTCACGGGCTGCTCCGGGGAGTCGGGCGCGCGTCAATGGGTCTAATCGGAAGGGGCGCCGACGTGTCGAGCCGCGGCATCGGGATCGCCGCGTCGCCACTGGCGCCTACGCCACGGGCCGCCGACGGCGGCGGCCCCTGGTGCCTGCGAGGGATGTTCCGGGAGTGCGCCAGACAGGAGTCGAACCTGTGGCCTTCAGCTCCGGAGGCTGACGCTCTATCCAGCTGAGCTACTGGCGCTTCAGGACAGCGCTGCAGACGTGCGGAGTCGCGGAGCTTCAGACAACAAGCTCCTGGCCGCTGCAGACGTCCAACCGCTGCGACCCTGCAGCTCTGCAACTCTGGAACGCTGGCCGTACGGAATCTGGCAGCGCCGGCCACCAGAGGCAATCGGCTCCCGCACGCTGCGCCTCTCCCGTTCCCCAAGTGTAGATTGGAGCGTCGGAAGACGTGCTCGCGGTCGGCGGCGACGGAGCTTGCCGGCGCCGGGCGCTGGAGCATCCGAGGACGCGCCCATGAGACGGTGCTGGCTGGCAGGTGTGATTGCGGTAGCGGTCGCGGCCTGCGCGCACGGCATGCGCCCCGGCGACGGCTCGGCGCCCACCCTCGAAGTCCACAACCTGGGCCCGGCGGCCGTGGAGCTGCACGTGGTCCTGGGCGTGTCGGTCGCGGGAGACACGATCGGCTACTCGCTCGGCACCGTGTACGCGGGAACGACCGAGTGCTTCCGGCTCCAGAGCGGCACCACGCCCCAGCGGCTGAAGCTCCACTCCGGCAGCGGGACGTTCTACACGCCAACCTTCCTCTCGGGGACCCGGCCCGCGTGGCGGCTCGAGCTGAAGGGTTATGCCTCCACCGACCGGCTCGCGCTGGAGCCCGCCGACGAGAGGTGCAAGCCCGGGGAGCGCTCGTCGGCAGGCTGAGCTCGAGGGCGGCGCGCCGCCCGGCGGGGCGCCCCCCGGAGATCCGGCGGTCCGCGGCGCGGCCGGCCGCGCGCACCCGGGCCGGCGTCCTAGCGCCCACCGAGCCGCAGCCCCGCGTGGGCGGTGAGCATGGATAGCTGTTCGCGCCGATCCACACCCGCCGCCGTGGGAAAGTCGTAGCGCTCGAGCTCGTAGCGCAGGCCCAGCGCCAGCACGCCGGCCCGCCACTCCAGTCCCGCTCCCGCGGCGAACGCCCGGCTCGGGTCCTCCAGGCCGCTCACCGATACGCTGGGCATCACCACGGCCCGCAGCGTCCCGGTCACGCCCGCGCCCACGAGCGCGAGGCGGGCCTCGGCGCCGACCCGCAGCGCGTTCCACCGCTGGCGCACCATCACGCTGCTATACTCCCGGGCCGAGAAGCCCGCGTGCAGCGCGAGCCACGGCACGGGGACCACCGTCGCTCGCAGCTCCACCTCGGCGAGGTCGCGATCGTCGGCGTTGGCGGAGGAGGCGGTGAGATTGCCGCTCGCGGCGTGCAGGAAGATCTCGGTGCGCGCGCCGAGGAACAGGGTGCCCTCGCCGCCGAACAGCATGCCCGTCGCCTGCTCCACGCCGCGGCCCGCATCCACCCGGTGCTCCGCGACCGCTACGAGGCCCGTGCCGCTGGCGGCGAGCTGGGCGCTGAGCGGCGCCTCCAGGCCGCCCAGGAGGCCGAGCGCGACGGCGCCCAGCCGCATCGCGCGCGCCGGCGCTGCCAGTTGGGCCGGCTGGCCGCGGCGCGCCGCCGCCCGGATCATCGCGCGCCTCCGGTCGCCTGCGCGATCACCAGCCGCGTGATCCGCAGCCGGTCCGCGTTGCGCTGCCGGATGCCCGCGTTGTCGGTCTCGCGCGCTTCCCGCCGCCGCGCGTTCTCGCCAATGTTCGCCGGGATGCTGCGGTGCCGCTGGCTGATGGAGAAGCTGATCACGCCGGTGATCGTGCCGACGCCCGCTACGGCGCCCGAAAGCAGGGCGCTGCCCGCGCCGAGGGTGCTGTTGGTGAACACGCTCTGGAAGAGCAGCGCGCCGGCCGCGACTCCAAGCCCCTTGAGCAGGTTCCCCGTCGCGACCGAGAGCGGGTACTGCTCGGGCAGCAGGTCGCCGGGGCCCGGCGTCGGCAGCGTGTCCTCCAGCGGCGGGTGCAGGTCCGTCACGTCGAGGTACATGGTCACCGTGTCGGTGATCTGCAGGAGCTTGCTGGCACCGATGACGTCCAGCTCGTAGCGGCCGGCCGGCGCCATGGATCCGTCGCCGAGCAGGCCGTCCCAGCGCACTTCCCTCAGGCCGTCGTTGTCGCCGTCGAAGAGCACCCGGCGCAAGCCGGTCGGGGAGCGCAGCTCGACGCTGAGCCGCGCCCGGTGGGTCGTAAGCGTCTGGAAGGTGATCTGGCCGCTTCCCGGCACCAGCGTGTCGGCCAGGACCGGGCGCACCGCGGCGGCGAAAGTGCGGTCGCGGGCCTCCACGAAGGCGCTGAGCTGGGCGGGGCTGAAGCTCTGCGGGTCGAGGTCCACGAACGGGTCGCGCTCCAGCGCTGCCCGGAAGTACAACACCGCCGAGTCGCGCTTCTCGGCGCCCGGCTGGAGCGCGAGGGACGCGCCGAGATACTTGTACGCCTCGATCCGCTGCTCGGGGCTCACGAGATACGGCAGGGCGGGGGAGATGACCTGGCGCAGGACGACCAGCGCCCGCTCGACCTCGAGGTTCTCGTAGAGCCGCCTGGCACGCTGCAGCATCTCGGCCGTGTTGGTCTGGGCCGGGAGCGGCGGCGCCAGCGCGCCGAGGAGCAGGGCCAGGGTGGCGAGCCGCTTCACGGGCCGCTCGCGGGGCGCAGGGTCTTGGTGCCGAGGATCACGGTGGCGTCGGCGGCGACAGTGATGGTCGTGTCGAAGGTGACGTAGCCGGGGGCGGAGATCCTGAGGCGCCGCGCGCCCGCCGCGATCGCGACGTCGAAGGCGCTGCCGAGCTCGCCGACCTTCTGCTCTTCCACGAAGATCTCGGCGTTGGCGGGCTCCGTCCGCACCCGCAGCAGTCCCTTGCGGACCGGGGCCGGCGCCGCGGCGCTTTCGGGATCCGCCGCCCCCCGGTTCGGCGCGGCCGCCGTCCGGTCGCTCGCCGGCTGCCCGCGCGGGGGGTCCTGGCGGGGCTGCGCCTGGCGTGGCGGATCGTGCGGCGGCCGCTGGGACTTGGCGCTGGGCGGCTGGGCGGCGGCCGTCCGGGTCAGGGGCGCGCCGTCGTTCGGGTCCGCCGCGCCGCCACGGGTCGAGAGCCAGACGCCGGCCGTGGCGAGGACGAGGGCGCCGAGCACTACGGCGGTGAGCGGCCGCGCGGCCCGCTTCGCTGGCGCGGGCACCTCGACGCTGGTGCGCGCCGGGACCGCGCGCTCCGAGGTGATGGTAGTGGCTTCGGACGCGAGCGCAGCGGCGCCGCTCCGGCGCACGTCCTCCAGGGGCGGCAGCGAGCCCGTGCGCACCTTGGGGATCGGCGCGCCGCGCGCGAGGTCCCGCAGCATCTGCTCGCTCTGCGCCTTGTCCTCCAGCGAGAACGGCACCGCTTCCAGGGCCCGCACCATCTCGCGGGTCGTCTCGTAGCGCTGGGTCGGCTCCTTCGCCAGCGCCCGGTACACCACCGTGAGCAGCCCCGCGGGCACGTCGTCCCGGACGCTGAGCACGTCCGGCACCGGCGTGAAGTAGTGGTGCTGGATGATGGTGATGACCGAGTCGGCGTCGAACGGCACCTGGCCGGTCAGCATCTGGAAGCCCAGCACCGCCATGGCGTACTGGTCGCTCTGTGGGCCTGCCTTCTTGCCCGCGCACTGCTCCGGGCTCATGAAGTGCGGCGTGCCGATGACGACGCCGCTGGCCGTGAGGGTCTTCTCCTCGGCCGCCCGCGCGATCCCGAAGTCGGAGACCAGCACCCTCCCGTCGCGGTCCACCAGGATGTTCGCGCCCTTGATGTCGCGGTGCACGGTCTGGCGCTCGTGCGCGAAGGCCAGCGCCCGCGCGGTTGCGAGCAGGATCTGCAGGGCCACCGGAATCGGCAGGGCGCCCTGCTGCTCGACGATGGCGTCCACGGCGCGCCCCTCGACGAACTTCATCGCGAAGTAGTGCGTGCCCGCCGCCTGCCCCACCCGGTAGATCGGGATGATGTTCGGGTGGTCCAGCGCCGCAGCCATCCGCGCCTCGCGCCGGAACCGCTCGGCTAGCTCGGCCGGCCCGACCCCCGGCGGCAGCACCTTGAGCGCGACGAGCCGCCTGAGCTCGATCTCGTGCGCCCGGTACACGATCGCCATCCCGCCGCGGCCCAGCTCTCGCTCCACCTCGTAGTCGTTGGCCAGCTCCTTCCGGAGCTGTTGGAGCAGCTGGTCCTTGGGATCGGCGGTGGCCACGATCACCGTGGCCGCGCCGGGATCGGCGACGCTCGCGCCGCAGGTGGCGCAGAACTGCGAGCCGGAGACCAGCTCGGTGGCGCAGTTGGGGCAGGTCATCAGGTGCCCGTCGCGGTGAAGACGACCTGAGCCAGGCCGCCGGCCGTCGCACTGACGGTGTTGACCCCGGCCGCGGCGCCGAGCGTGAGCGACACCTCCGCGAGCCCGTCGCCGTTCGACGTCACCGTGCGGCTGCCGAGCCCGCCCAGGCTGCCCCCGCCCCCGGTCACGGCGAAGGTCACGCTCGCGCCCGTCACCGGCAGCCCGTTGGCGTCCACGACGCGGACCGTGAAGGCCTTCGGCAGCGTGGCGCCCGCCGTGGCGGACTGCGCGGTGCCCCGCACCGCCCGCAACGCCGCCGCCACGGCCCCCGTCTGCGGCGGCGCCGTGAGGAAGTTCGTCTGCGCCACCGGCGCGGCGATGACGGAGTCTCCAGTCGCGGCCATGTTCGCCGCGCCCCGCGGCCCGCGGCCGTCCCCCCACCACCACTGCGGCAGCCCGCTGCCGAAGGCGCGCGTGTCCTGCAGGCCCCCGCCCATGTTGTCGAACACGCTGTTGGTGCCCGAGCCCTGCAGGGCGAGGCTGGGCGGGACCGTCGAGTGGACAAAGATGCCAGTCTGGTTGCGGGTGATGACGTTCGAGTCGGCCGCGAACCCGGCGATCGAGCCCGCCAGCGTGAGCCCCGGGAAGTCCGTGAAGCCCGAGATGCGCGACGCGTGCATGGAGAGCTGACTCGCGTTCAAGACCATCACGCCCGCGCTGTAGTAGCCCCCAGCTCGGTAGCCGGACACCGAGTCGCCCACGCCCAGCACCCGCACCCGGTAGAGGGTCAGGTAGTTGCCCTGGAAGATCATCGCCTGGTTGACGGGCGACGTGGTGAAGTCCGCGTCCTCGATCAGCGCCTCGCCGCCGCCGCCCCAGACGTTGACGAGGTTGCCGGCCCGCTGGCTGAAGTTCCCGTTGGTCACCTGGATGAATGGCTGGATCCCCGGGACCTCGCTGTAGTGGCTTACCACGCCCGCCTCGTGCGTGGCGGCGCCGCCCAGGTACACGGAATCGGCGTCCTGCAGCGTCACCAGGAACCCCGAGGTGTCCACCGTGGCGTAGCTCCAGCTCGCCTTGGAGCTCCCCTCGAGCCGGAGCGCGGTGCCGACGTAGCGGAAGGCGTTGTTGTTCCCGTAGACCATGGACCGCCGGACGCGGATGCCCGTGCCGTCGTAGCTGTTCGCCCCGTTCGCGTTGTAGAAGGTGTTCCCCTCGATGTCGGTAGGGCTGGTGAATGCCAGACGCCCGGAGCCGCCGTGGTAGGCGCCCGCGCGGGAGTCGGTGATCAGCACCCCCGCGCAGCGTGTGTCGGTGCTGCAGTCGGGGCTGTCCGCCGCGTCACTCCCGTCGAACCCCACCTGGAAGACGTTGGACACGATGTTCACCAGCCCTGTGACACTGTCGAGCTGGACCAGCGGGTGCTTGCCCGAGAGGGTGTGGCCCGAGATCTCCGCGCTGGTCGCGCCACGGACCAGGATGCGCGGTCCCCGCGTCGAGCGGACGACGTTCGCCCGCATCGTCACCGATGAGCCGCCGTTCACCGAGATCCCGGCGCCCCGCTCCGGCACGCCCGAGGAGTCCACCCCGATGACGGTGTCAGTCGTGACCAGGGCGTTGGAGGAGCCCGCCAGCGAAATGCCGAAGCCGCGCACGCTGCGGATGTTGAGATTCTTGAGCACGCTGCCCGACTGCGAATTCCTGACCGAGACGCCGCGCCCGATGCGGGAGGGCACCGTCCCCGGCGGGTTGACGTAGAGCCACTCCAGCAAGGCGTCGGAGCCGTCGGAGGCGAACGCCGGCCCGTCCACAGTGTGCCGGATCTCGAAGTACTTCACCGTCACCGGCGCCGTGGTGATCGCGCTGATCGCGGCGCCGCCGGTGTCGTGCTCCACCAGCGGCAGCAGCGACGGATTGCGGCCACCCGTCACGTAGTCCGTCGAATCGCCCAGCAGCACGATGGGGCGCGCCAGCCCGACCGTCTCGGAGTACCCGCTGACGCCGCGCTGGACCAGCACCGTATCCCCCGCGTCCGCGGCGTTTACGGCATCCTGGATCCGGAGGTAGGGCCGCGCGGCGGTGCCCACCCTGAGGCCCGTGAAGAACGCGTTGCTCACGTACAGGCGCGTGGGGTTGCGGACCGCGAGCTGCACCGTCGCGGAGACGGGGCCCGCCGTCGCGATCAGCTGGGTGCTGCCGAAGCCCACCGCCACGGCCTCTCCAGTCGGGCGGACGGTGTCCACCACGGTCCGCGTCGTGGAGCGCCACGCTACCGGATAGCCCGCGATCAGCGCCCCGCGGGCGTTCCGCACCTCGGCGAGGAGGGTCAGCGTCTGGCCGACCGCCGTCAGGGTGTCCACCGCCGGGCTGTTCACAACGATGCTCGCGGGCACGTTCTGCACGGTCACGAGCACGGAGTCCACCACCGAGCCGCTGGCGGCCCGGACCACCGTGTGCCCCGTGTCCATCGCGGCCACGACCCCGCTGGTGGTGACCCGGGCGGTGGCGGCGTCGTCGCTCGTCCAGGTGACCGAGCCGCGGGGAAGCATCGCGCCGCGCGCGTTGGTGATCGCCACCGGGAGCGTGTCCAGGTCGCCCGGGCTGGTGTACACGCGGGTCGCGGGTGTGATGTCGATCGCGGTCGGGGCGTTCGTCACCTTCGCGAGGCCGGTGTCGGCCTTGCCGCCGACCACGGCGATCACCCGCGCCGTGCCCACGACCAGCGCGATCGCCCGGCCGTCCGCCAGCAGCTTGACCAGCGTCGAATCCGGCGTGCGCCAGTCCACGGTCGCGGCCACCGAGTCGCCGCGGTCGTTCCGTGCCACCGCGCGGAAGACGAGGGTATCGCCGATGCTGGTCGCCAGCGCCGAGTCGGGCGTCACGGTCACCGTCGCGGGATCGTTGCTGATCGTCAGCGACGCGGTGTCAGCTCCGGCGTCGAGCGAGGCGACGACCCGGGCGGCGCCGATGGCGAGGGCAGTCACCAGCCCGTCCTGGCTCACCCGCACCTGGCCTGGATCCAGGGTGAACCACGCGGTGCTCGCCCCCTGCAGCTCCACGCCCTGCCGGTCGAATGCCCGCGACGTGAGCTGAACTTGTCCGCTCACCGAGGTGATCGCGGGCACCGGCCGCGGCGTGACCGAGACCTGGACCGCGTGCTGCGCCACGCTCACGGCTACGCTGTCCCGGAGCGTGCCGAGTGCCGCGTAGAGGTAGGTTGAGCCGTTGCGGCGGGAGGTCACCTTTCCGGGCCCCGCGAGCGTGAGGATCGTGGCGTCGCCCACCGACCAGCTAGCCGGTGCGAGGCCGCTGATGTCGTTGCCGCGCGCATCGTGGGCGGTCGCGGCCACCGTCGCGGTCGCCGTCAGCGCATCGAGCCGCAGCGACGCCGGCTCGAAGGTCCATCGCGTCGGCGCCTGACTCACCGTCACTGCCGCGATCGCCGTGTCCCGGTCCACCATGGCGCGCAGCGTCGCGATCCCGTTGCTCTTGGCCGTGAGCCGGCCAGCCTGCGACACCGTCGCGACGGTCGTGTCCGACGACGACCACGCCACGGCCGCCCCGGCAATGGCCGTCCGCTTCGCGTCGCGCACCGTCGCGATCACCGTCACCGTGTCGCCCAGGCTCGCAAACCGCACCGCCGCCGAGTCGAGCGTGACGGTGTCCGCCATCACCACCAGCGTGCGGGCGATGCTCGGTGGATTGCGCGGCAGTGTCGAGCCCTCCAGCTTCACGGTGAGAACCGCTGCGCCACGCCGCTTGGGCACCAGCGTGTCCGCGTGCACCGCCACGACATCCGTGTCGGACGACGCGAACGCGAGCCGAGCACCCGAGAACGGCTTCCCGTTCACGGTCACTCCGATTTCGGGCACAACGGGCGCGGCCACGACGAGGACCGAGTCGCTTGCGTAGCTGAGAACAACGTCCTCGATCCCAGCGGGCTTCAGCGCATCGACGAACTGACACGTCACTGTGCCGACAAGCGCTGACGCGAGAACCGCTACCCGAGCACCCAGAGCGTCCAGGCGCATTACCCATCCCCCAGGGCTGGTGCGGCGGAACCTGTGACGGATGACCCAAAAGCAAGGGATATGCCCGCTCATTCCACACATCCGTGTCGTGTATCGCGACACGAAACAAGCCTCCAAGGGCCGATGCTCGCACCGTCCTGCTCGAGTCATCGCCGGCGGTCCGGGTGGGCACACGCTATCCGCAAACCTCTTGCACGCGCGCGTTGCATGGGGCTGCAAGCCGCGCAGGGCCACCGCCTTGCCGTCGGTCTTTCACGCCGTCCGCGCCCCCGAAACGCGCCCGAATCCGGACGGCAGCGCCGAGGCGGGTTGGATGGCCACCGACTTTGTTGCTCGCGTCGCGACAGTGCCGCGCGAGCCCGTCGGCCTGCGGCGGGACGGCGAGTTGGCATGCTGTTGCGGCTTCGACTCGGCATCATAGGCCCACGAACGTGGCGAAGCCGCAACACGAATGGCGGGCCCATGTTGCGCGGGAGCGCGCCGAAGCGACGGGGGCGATGGCGGTGGAGTGGCCGCACGCGACGCGCGCGGACACGCGATCTGGAATCGCCGGAGCCATGACGGGAACCGTTCGCGCTATGGAGTGCGCGCAGGAGGTGCTCTGGCGGGCGCGGCCACCGCGCTGCATATCTGGGCCGCGGCGCGGATCCGGCGACTCGTCCGGGCTGAGGCGCATGCGCCGCGCGGCTGCGCCGCAGCGCTCGCTCAGGCCGGCATCATGCAACCCACATCGAGAAGGAGAGCCTCCCGATGAAAGTGAACAAGAACCTCGGCATGCTGCTGCTGGGCATCTATCTCATCGTGCACGGGCTCATCTCGCTCTTCAAGGTCGACGTCCCGGCACTCAATACCGCCCTGCGGCTCCTTCTCCTTGTTTCTGGCCTCGTCATCCTGCTGTTCGACAGGGCTCGCACCTGATGGTTGCGGGAATGGGCGCACGAGCACGCGGGGCCCGCCAGCAGCGGGCCCCGTTTCGTGTCGGGGCGGCGATCAGCGAGGGCGCTCGACGGGAGCGCGATCCGGCGGAGTTGCAGGGGCCAGGTAGTCGGGGGGGGGATCCGGGCCCTGACGGGCCCGATGGGTAGTCTGCTGCTCGCGGTCGCGAACGGGCGGCCGCCAGGCTTGCCGGCTAACGGATTCTTGTTCTGCGGGGCTCGTTCGCCCGCAGCACTGACGCCTCTACGTCGTAGTGTGGCTACGCACGCTTGGTGAGAATGACGTGCATCGCCTTTGCGGTGGCAACGTGTTCGGTGCACTCGAATCCCAACGCCAGGGTATTGATGCCGGCGAAGAGGTGTTCTCCGGCGCCAAGAAGGATCGGGCTGATGGCGATGTGCATCTCGTCTACCAGCCGCGCCTGGAGGTACTGCCGGATCGTGCCCACACCGCCGCCCAGCCGTACATCTTTGCCGTTGGCCGCGGCGGTCGCCCGCCGCAAGGCGGCATGGATTCCGTCGGTGACGAAGTGGAAGGTGTTGCCCCCCTTCATGACGATTGATGGCCGGGCGTGATGGGTGGATCAACGTGCGCCGCGCGCCGCGCCGGCGCGTAGCTCGTTAGGCGCGCGGCCGCCTGAGGAGATCTGAGCGCGCGATGTGTTCGCCGCCAGCAAGGGGCGATTCATACGGCCTTGCCGGAGACACGAAAGCCCGAGGTGTGAAAGTTGGCCTCGGGCTTTCGCTTACTCAGTCGGGGCGGGCGGATTTGAACCGCCGACCTCCTGGTCCCGAACCAGGCGCGCTAACCGGTCTGCGCTACGCCCCGTTCAACGGATGCGAGCTTCCAGTCGCCAAGTTGCCAGTGGTTGCCAGGTGCCGGTCTTTGGAGTCCAAGGCGGGCTGCAGTTCGGCGCCGCCCGAGGCACGTTCTCTCGCCGGCTGCCTCATCTCTTCGAGCCGCCGGCAACTTGGCGTCTGCGCAACTTGGAACCAGTTCTCGGAGCGCGCCCAGGAGGAGTTGAACCCCCAACCTCCTGATCCGTAGTCAGGCGCTCTATCCAGTTGAGCTATGGGCGCGATGGGCGGTACAAGATTCGAACTTGTGACCTCTACGATGTCAACGTAGCGCTCTAACCAACTGAGCTAACCGCCCGC
>Ga0153915_10002508_pt1 | contig 16761 bp, 13 predicted proteins | sample Opewatmetagenome_2_FD_107003 | JGI IMG/M metagenome (GOLD analysis project Ga0153915, IMG submission 107003) | Freshwater wetland microbial communities from Ohio, USA - Open water 3 Core 3 Depth 3 metaG | ecosystem: Environmental > Aquatic > Freshwater > Wetlands | place: USA: Ohio, Lake Erie...
CTCGCCAGAAACTGCTCCGCGGCGTAGAGAAGATGTCCACCGCAGTAAAGGTGACCCTCGGCCCGAAAGGCCGCAACGTGGTGCTCGACAAGAAGTTCGGGGCTCCGACGGTGACGAATGACGGGGTCACCATCGCCAAGGAGATCGAGCTGGAGGACCACTTCGAGAACATGGGCGCCCAGCTCCTGAAGGAAGTCGCCACGAAGACCAACGACGTGGCGGGTGACGGGACCACCACGGCGACCGTCCTGGCATACTCCATGATCCGGGAGGGCCTCAAGTCGGTGGCCGCGGGGATCAACCCCATGGACATCAAGCGGGGCATCACCAAGGCGGTGGAGATCGCCGTGGAGGACATCAAGAAGAACGCGAAGGACATCAAGGAGAAGGACGAGATCTCCCAGGTCGCCGCGATCTCAGCGAACAATGACCCGGAAATCGGCAAGCTCATCGCGGACGCCATGGAGAAGGTGGGCAAGGACGGTGTCATCACCGTGGAGGAGTCCAAGAGCCTGGAGACGAACCTCGAGGTCGTCGAGGGGATGCAGTTCGACCGCGGCTTCCTCTCCGCCTATCTCGTGACCAACCGCGATACGCAGGTCGCGGTGCTGGAGAACCCGTACATCCTCATCCACGACAAGAAGATCTCCGGCATGAAGGACCTCCTTCCCCTGCTGGAGAAGGTCGCCCAGGGCGGCAAGCCCCTGCTCATCATCGCCGAGGAAGTGGAGGGCGAAGCCCTCGCCACCCTGGTGGTGAACAACCTCCGCGGCACCCTGTCGGCGTGCGCGGTCAAGGCCCCGGGCTTTGGTGATCGGCGCAAGGCCATGCTGGAGGACATCTCGATCCTCACCGGCGGCCAGGTCATCGCCGAGGAGCTGGGCCTGAAGCTGGAGAACGTGGAGATCAGCCAGCTTGGACGCGCCAAGCAGGTGAAGGTGGACAAGGAAAACACCACCATCATCGAGGGCGCGGGCAAGCAGAAGGACATCAAGGACCGCATCGCGCAGATCAAGGTCCAGATCGAAGAGACCACGTCGGACTACGACCGCGAGAAGCTGCAGGAGCGGCTGGCCAAGCTGGCCGGCGGCGTGGCGGTGGTGAATGTCGGCGCGGCCACCGAGGTCGAGCTGAAGGAGAAGAAACACCGCGTGGAAGACGCCCTCTCGGCCACCCGCGCGGCCATAGAGGAAGGCATCGTCCCCGGCGGCGGGGTGACCCTCGTGCAGGCCATCAAGGCGCTGGAGAAGGCGGACCTGGAAGGCATGAGCCAGGAAATGAAGGTCGGGTTCAACATCGTGAAGCGCGCCCTGGAGGAACCCCTGCGCCAGATCGCGCAGAACGCGGGCATGGACGGGTCCATCGTCGTAGACCGGGCCAAGAACGAGAAGAAGGGCTTCGGCTTCGATGCCCAGATGATGGAGTGGACCGACCTGGTGAAGGCGGGGATCATCGACCCGGCCAAGGTCACCCGCTCGGCGCTGCAGAACGCGGCCTCCATCGCGGGGATGCTCCTGACCACGGAGTGCATTGTCACCGATCTTCCCGAGAAGAAAGAGGCCGGGATGCCCCCCGGAGGACCGGGCGGCATGGGCGGAATGCCGGACTACTAAGCGCGCAGCGGAGCCGCGCGCAAGGGGAGGGCCGTGCGCGAGTACGCGCTCTGACGAGTACGTCAGTGCGGCAGCCCTGGCCCGGCAGCTGGCTCGCGAAGCGAGACAGCGAGAGGGTGGCTGCGCAGCAGACAGCGAGAGCATGGGGAACCAGAGAACGGCACTGACATGTACCTGAGAACCCCCGCGGGAGCCGCGGGGGTTTCTTTATGCACGAGCTCCATTTCGCGGGAGCGAGCTTCACCCTGTCCCTTGATTCTGCACGGTCGTTCTGTCAGGATCGGGCCATGCGCAGGGAGGATTTCGTCTTCTGCATCGGATTCGAGGGGAGCACCGCAATCGTGGACGGCCGCCTCCTGCGCCGCTACGGCTCCGCTTCCACGCGCCGGCTCGCGGAGGCCGGCCTGTACAAGCAGGCAGTCTGCTCCGCCGTGTTTGCCGGCTCGGACGCGGACCTGAACGAGGTTCTTTCCATCTATAACAGCCGCACGACAACCCCGATCCGTACCGTGGAGGATCTGAAACGAACCTTCGGCGTCTCCGCAGTCCCCGAAGGAGTGAAAAAGGTCACTGTCGTCTGAAGAGGCCGCCGTGGAGCTGACCCAGGACGAGTTTCTCCACCGCCTTCGAATCACGCCCCAGGAGCTCGACGCGTGGCTGGAGCACGAGCTGATAGCCCCGCTGTCTGCGGGAGCCGGCTCCCCGCGCGGGCCCTCCGCGCTGAGGTTTCCCGAATCGGCCATCGAGGAAGGGGAGCTGATCCGCAAGTTCTCCTCGCTGGGCTACTCCCTGCCCGAGATCCAGAAGATCAAGCGGAGCGTGGGGCTGCCGGTCCGTGACGAGCAGGGCCGCTTCGTCTCCCGCAGCGATCTTCTGACCATTGGCGAGCTCGCCGATCGCAGCGGGATCAACGTCCGGACCATCAAGTTCTGGGAGGAAAAGGGTCTCATCGCACCGCATCGCCGCACCGAGGGGGGCTTCCGGCTGTACAAGCCCGGAGACGTGGTGGTGCTCTCATTCATCAAGGACCTCCAGGCCTTCAACTACACGCTCGCGGAGATCGGGACGATCCTCGGCCTGGCAGGTCCGGACCTGGGGGCGACGGACGCGGACCTTGCGGGACGCCCGGCGGCGGAGCTGGAGAAGACCGCTTCCGCGCTCGAGTACCTCATCGAGAGGATGAGGGAGATGCGGGAAGCTTCCGTGCGGGTGGAAACCGTCTTTTCGCGCCGCCTGCGGGCGGTGACAAAGGCAATTCGTTCCCGGAAGCAGTGAGTCCTGCTAATTGACGCTCGATCCGGCTTTGTGGTATGTTTGCGCGGTTATTCATCCTCTAACTAAGGACACCATATGACAAACATTGCAGGTTTTCTCCCTCTGCTGTTCGGAATAGGGGAGGCTCAGGGCCAGCAGGCCCAGGGCGGCTCGTCGCAGCTCATCATGATGCTGGTGACCTTCGGGCTCATCATCGTGGTCTTCTACTTCCTCGTGATCCGTCCCCAGAACAAGAAGAAAAAGGACGCGGCGAAGATGCTGGAGGGCATGAAGAGGGGCGACCGTGTCGTCACCATCGGCGGCATGCACGGCTCCGTGGACTCCGTGAAGGACAACGAGGTGGTGCTCAAGGTGGACGACAACGTGAAGATCAAGTTCTCCAAGAGCGCGGTCTCGCAGGTCGTGGAGCGCGGTTCGGGAGATACCAAGGAGTAGCTCACTTCCATGAAGAAGCGGTATCGGTTCCTCATTATCCTGGCCGTGCTCGGCCTCGGCGTCTACTTCGTCTGGCCGTCCGTCAAGTGGTATTTCCTGACGGTGCAGGCGGACAAGGACATGGCCGAGAGCTCGCGGAACCAGATCAAGGTCTACGCGCAGGAGCGGGCCGATGCCGCCGTGAAGGCGCTTCTCGCCCTGGATGCCTCGGCCCCGTTGCCGGCGGACTATGCCTTCCTGGTCAAGAAGGCGCAGGCGCGCTACAAGACGGGCGGCCGCGCCGCTCCCTCCCAGTGGACGGTGCAGAACATCCTGCAGGCGTACACCAGCCGCGGGGACATCACGTCCGACTGCGAGGCCTGGTACCGGGACCAGATGTTCGCTCTGAAGGATCTGAAGAACCAGACGATGCAGCTCGGGCTGGACCTCCGGGGCGGCATGTACGTCACCATCCAGGTGGACTACGCCTCCTACGAGGCGCTGAACAAGACCTCGCTGAACGCCTCCCAGCGCAAGGACAAGATGGACCAGACCATGGAGGTGCTGCGGAACAAGATCGACCAGTTCGGTCTGACCGACCCCTCCATCCGCACGCAGGGAGATGACCGGATCATCATCGAGATCCCCGGCACGTCGGACCCCGAGAACGTGCGCCGCTTCATCATGGGCAAGGGATCCCTCACCTTCCACATCGTGGACGACGACGCGGTGGCCAAGGTTCGCGAATATGCCGCCGCGCATCCCGGCGTGCTCCTGGACGCCGCGGGGAACGTCAAGGACTCCGGCGTCCTCGCCGTCATCCCCAAGGGAGACGTGCTTCGCGGGGTATTCGGCAAGGACACCTACGGCCTGGACGAGCTCAAGGGCTACACGGTCCTGCACGAGGAAGTCGGGCTGAACGGGACGGAGATCACCAGCGCCCAGGTAGGTCGTGATCCGCTCACCGGGGAGCCCACCGTCAACTTCATCCTCACTTCCTCGGGCGGGGAGACGTTCTACAAGCTGACCAGCGCCAACGTGGGCAAGAGGCTCGCCGTCGCGCTGGATGACAAGGTCAAGGCGCAGGCCACGATCCAGGAGCCGATCCGGGACCAGGTCCGGGTCAACGGGTTCACCGTGCAGGAGGCCCAGGACCTCGCCCTCACCCTGCGGACTGGCTCGCTGCCGGTTCCGCTGGAGATCTCCAGCCAGCAGGCCATTGGCGCCTCCCTCGGGCAGGACGCCATCAGCCAGGGCATCAAGGCAAGCGTGATCGGCATCGGGCTGGTCATGCTGTTCATGCTGCTGTACTACCGTCGAGCCGGTTTCAACGCCGTGATCTCCCAGGTCCTCCACCTGTACATCAACGTGGCCATCCTGTCCGTCTTTGGATTCACGTTGACGCTCTCCGCCATCGCCGGCCTAGTCCTCACCATCGGCATGTCGGTGGACGCGAACGTGCTGATTTTCGAGCGGATGAAGGAGGAGACGAAGCTCGGCAAGACCATCCAGGCCATCGTGGGCCATGGATTCTCGCGGGCATTTTCCGCCATCCTGGACTCCAACGTGACGACGATCATCGCCGCCCTGGTCCTCACCCAGCTCGGCAAGGGCAGCATCCAGGGCTTCGCCGTGACCCTGCTCATCGGCAACCTGGCCACGCTGTTCGCCGCGGTATTTGTCTCGCGGCTCATTTTCGACTTTGAGCTGGACGTGCTCAAGACCAGGAGGATCCTCCTCACCTGGAGAAAGATCGCATGAAGCGAGTGATACATTTTTCGAAGGCCCGCTACTGGTTCTTCGGGTTTTCCACGCTGCTCATCCTCACGGGGATCGCAGGGTACATCGCCAACCGCGGGCTGAATCTCGGCGTGGACTTCAAGGCCGGCGTCTCGTACCAGTTCCAGGTGGCTCCCGCCAGCTTTGTCGTCCAGTACTCGGGTCCGGACAAGGCAGAAATCTCCATCCCCGCCGGCGAAGCGGCGCTCACGGCACCTGGTGACATCATCTTCACCGTCACGAACTCCCAGAACGGGACCAAGCAGACCTTCCCATTCCGCTACTCCAGCTTCGCGACCGTCCAGGACCTGACAGATGCAATCACGAAGCAGGTGGCCGGCGTGAGCGTGCAGCTGAAGGGCGACTCGTCGGCCTCCCCGTCGGAGCTCGAGCCGTTGCCGCGGCCCGCGGACATTACGAACTCCGCGTACACCGTCAACCGGGCGCCCGGACCTGGCCGGGGAGTGGAGACCTCGATCGCAGAGGTCCGCTCGCTGATGACTCCGATTGGAGAGTTTGCCCTTACCGCGGTCGGCGCGCCGTCCAACCAGGAGTTCATCGCCCGCATCCCCGTGGCGCGCGGTGCCGTCGAGGCGACCTTCCAGCAGGACACCGAGAAGGCGCTGATGGGGATCCTGGAGGGCAGGTTCGGCCAGGGCCAGATCATCCTGAAGAGCACGGATTTCGTCGGCGCGCGCATGGCGCAGAGCCTCGCCTCGCAGACCATCTGGCTCGTGCTCGTCGCCGTGGCGCTCATCCTGGCGTACATGATGTTCCGGTTCCACCCGTGGATCTACGCGGTGGCGGCCGTCCTGGGAATCATCCACGACGGGGTGGTCATGCTCGCCTTCGACGCGGTGTTCCGCGTGGAGATCGACGCAGGCACCATCGCGGCCATCCTCACGATCCTCGGGTATTCGATCAACGACACGATCGTCAACTTCGACCGGGCCAGGGAGAACGTGGGCCTGATGCGGGGCGATTCCCTGCGGTCGATCCTGGATACCAGCGTCACGCAGAACCTGGGGCGGACCTTCATCACCTCGGGCGCCACGCTGCTCACCGTCATCGCCCTGTTCATTCTCACCAGCGGTACGATCAAGAACTTCGCCCTCAACATGATCGTCGGTATCGTGGAGGGCACGTACTCCACCTTCATTTCGGCGTTCTTCGTGATCGAATGGGTGAACTGGAGAGAGAGGCGGCGGAAGACGGACACGCTGGCCAAGTACGGCATCACCGCGACGGAGAAGCCCATGCCCGTTCTCGCCGTGGAAGCGGATGCCGAGATGCCCGAGGATGAAGGGGAAGAGGTGCCCGAGGGATTCGTGCCGGGCGAGCTGGCGGCGGAAGCCCCCGGTGCCGACGCGGTTCCCGTGACGGCGGTCGGCCCCTCCGCGGCCGGTGCCTCCGCGGTGCAGAGCGGGGCATCCGCGTCGGGGCAGGGTCCGCAGGGTGCGGCTTCCGCCCCCCGGCCCGTAGCGCCGCTGAACGTGCCGTTCCCCGGCCAGACGGGATCGCGCAAGCACAAAAAGCACCGAAGGCACCACCACTAGGCAATGACGCTCCTCTGCCTTGCCGACATCCACGGAGAGGCTGCGGGGCTGGAAGAGCTGTTGTCCGGCCCCGGCCGTGCGGACGTGGTGATCGTCGCCGGTGACCTCACGCACCTCGGCGGGCGGGAGGATGCGCAGCGGGTGCTCGCTCCCATCCTGTCTTCGGGCGTGCGGGTCCTGGCGGTTGCCGGCAACATGGACCGGGACTCCGTCCGGGGCTATCTCGGGGAGCTGGGTATCGATCTTCACGCCAGGGGCATCGTGATCGGGGACGTCGGGTTCATGGGGCTCGGGGGCGGCACGCCCTCGCCGTTCCGCACGCCGTGGGAGATCGGGGACGAGGAAGCCGAGCGGTGTCTTGCCGCGGGACTCTCCCAGATCGAGGGCGCGCCGTTCAAGGTGCTCATCTCGCATCCCCCGCCCCGGGGGACGGACCTGGACAAGAGCTTCGCGCACCTCCACGTCGGCTCCGGCGCGGTGAGGAAGTTCCTGGATGCGCGGCGCGCGAACCTGTGCATCTGCGGCCACATCCACGAGTCGGGCGGGGAGCAGTCGGTCGGCGGGGCCCGGTGCGTGAACCTGGGCCCGTTCAAGAACGGAAACTACGCGCTGGTCTCCATCGAGGGCGGCCGCGCGAACGTGACACGGAGGACGAGATGAACCTTCCCGCGCTTTCCGCAGTTGCCAACAGCGTTCGGTCCCTGGCCATCGACGCGGTGGAGAAGGCCAAGTCCGGCCACCCGGGGCTTCCGCTGGGATGCGCCGAGCTCGGCGCCCTTCTCTACGGTGAGCTTCTCAGCCACTGGCCGCAGGACCCGCAGTGGGTCAACCGCGACCGCTTCGTCCTGTCCGCCGGGCACGGCTGCATGCTGCTGTATTCCCTGCTGCACCTCTCGGGATACGACCTCTCCATGGAAGAGATCCGCAACTTCCGGCAGCTGGGGTCCCGCACGCCGGGCCACCCCGAGTGGGGCGTCACGCCCGGCGTCGAGGTCACGGGCGGACCCCTGGGCCAGGGCATCTCCAATGGCGTGGGCATGGCCATCGCCGAGCGGATCCTCGCCGCGAAGTTCAACACGAAGACGGGTGCCGTCATCGACCATTACACCTACGTGCTTGCCAGCGACGGGGACATGATGGAAGGGGTGGCCTCCGAGGCTTGTTCCCTGGCCGGGCACCTGGGCCTGGGCAAGCTGGTCGTCTTCTACGATTCCAACCGCATCACCATCGAGGGTTCCACGGACCTCGCGTTCTCCGAGGACGTGCTGAAGCGGTTCGAGGGTTACGGGTGGCAGACGCTCTCGGGGGACATGTACGACATGCCGGGGATCATGGCCCTGGTGGAGCAGGCGAAGAAGGACGCCGCGCGGCCGAGCGTCATTCTCCTGAAGTCGATCATCGGCAAGGGCGCCCCCACCCGGGCCGGCACCGCCAAGGTGCACGGCGAAGCCCTGGGGCCCGAGGAATCCGCGGGCGCGAAGAAAGCCATCGGCGTTCCCGACGGCTGCCAGTTCTACGTGTTCCCCGAGGCGGCGGCATACTTCAAGGACAAGCAGCCGGCCTGGAAGAAGCGCTACGAGGAATGGAAGAAGAGCTTCGACGCGTGGAAGAAGGACAATCCGGGACTGGCCAAGGAATGGGACGCCTGGTTCGCCGCCGGCGCCGCGCTCCCGGCCGACCCCCTCGTTGCGTTCAAGCAGGGCGAGAGCCTGGCCACCCGCGCGGCGAGCGGGCAGGTGCTGAACGCCATCGCGAAGCTCGTGCCGAACCTCGTCGGGGGATCGGCCGACCTCGCCCCCTCCAACAACACGAATCTCAAGGACATGGGCGATTTCGGCAAGGGCAATCCGAAGGGCCGCAACTTCCATTTCGGCATCCGCGAGCACGGGATGGGCGCAATCAGCAACGGGATGGCCTACCACGGGGGGCTGCGGCCGTTCTGCGCGACCTTCCTCGTGTTCTCCGACTACATGCGGCCGTCCATCCGCGTGGCGGCAGTGGCGAAGCTGCCCGTGATCTACGTCTTCACGCACGACTCGGTCTTTGTCGGGGAGGACGGTCCTACGCACGAGCCCGTGGAGCACCTCGCCGCGCTGCGCGCCATTCCCAACCTGCTCGTTCTGCGCCCGGGTGATTCCGAGGAGACCGAGATGGCGTGGCGCATGGCCATGGATCGGCGCGACGGTCCGACGGCGCTGGCGCTCACCCGCCAGGGCATCGCCGTCTACCCGAAGGCGGACCCCAAGTGGCGGATCACCGTCCGGCGGGGCGCCTACGTCGCGAAGGACTGCGACGGCGCCCCCGACGTCGTGATCATCGCCACGGGCTCGGAGGTCTCCGTGGCGCTGCAGGCCGCGGCGGCCCTCACCGACCGCAAGGTTCGGGTGGTCTCCATGATTTCGCGGGGACTCTTCGACGCGCAGCCCATGGAGTTCCAGCGCTCCCTCGTTCCCGCGGGAGCAAAGAAGGTCGTCTTCGAGGCCGGGGTCTCCTTTGGCTGGAAGACGATCGCGGATGACTCGACGCTCTTCGTGGGGATCGACCGCTTCGGCGAGTCGGGGCCCTACCAGAAGATCGCCGAGCACCTCGGCATCACGGCAGCATCCCTGGAGAAGAGGATCCGGGCGGGGAAGTAGGGCCGGGCTTCAGCGGGGCCGGGACGGCTTCGCCGCGGCGCGGGTGACCGCGGTCCGTGTCCGCGGGCGGGTGCGGTCGACGAGGGTGTGGCGCGCCCGGCGCACGGCAGCCGCGGTCTGCACCCGGCCGACGTTCGCCGTGGCCTCGATCCTGCGGCCCAGCGCCTCGCCTTCCGCGACCACGCGGTCTCGGAGCTTCCGCAGCGCATCCGCCATGGGCCGCTTCCTGGGGGCCCGCTTCTGTCGAGCCAGCCCGGCGAGGAACTCGGCGATCTCGGGTGCCCCCGAGCGAAGGCGCATGGCGCGGATGCTGGCCTGGTACTGCCGAAGCACCTCGGGGTGCGAGGCGAGCCGGGCGAGCAGCGTCGCAAGGTGCGCCGGGGAGCGCGTGAGCCAGCCCAGCTTGTTTCCGATGACCCAGTCCGTCGTCTCTTTCTCGTTGGCCAGGAAGCTGGAGATCACCAGCGGCCGGCACTGCAGGAGCGTCTCGAATACCTGGTTCGGCCCGGATTTTCCCACCACCACGTCCGCTGCGGCGATGTAGTCCGCGAGGTTCGTCAAGTAGCCCCGTACCTCGATATGCACGTTTCCCGTGTGGGAGGCGGCCAGCCGCTCGATGTCGTCCTTCAGCTTCTGGTTCCTGCCGCAGACCACCACGACCTGCAGAGAGAGGCCGCGCTCAATGAGCATCTCCAGGCTTTTCCTCACCGGGCCCACGCCCTCGGCCCCGAAGAACAACAGCACGGTGAACGGCCTCTTCTCGAGGCCCAGCTGCGCCCGCAGCACGGCCGGGCTCTGCGTCCGCTGAGAAAAGCTGGGCTTGATCGGGAACGGGAATACCTTCAGCTTCTGCGCGGAGATTCCCTTCTGCACGATCTCGTCCCGGGACTTGCGGGAAAAGACCATGCTCCAGTCGAATACCGGCGAGAACCAGATCTGGTGGGAATCGAATGGCTCGGGATTGAGCACCACGCTCACCGCGTCCAGCTGGTCCACGCGTTTCAGCATATCCAGGTAGTGGGTGAACGTGAAATACGTGGACACGACCACGTCGGGCTTCTCGCGCTCCAGGTACCGCACGAACTTCGGAAGGGTCGTGATCCCGAGAATCCGGTCAGCAATCTTCATCAGGAAAGGATTGTCCGCCCCCCGGTAGAAGGCGTTGATGAGCGGCGGGTAGCGAAGAGCCTTGTCCCAGTAGAACTTGTAGAGAAAACGGAGAAACGTCGCGTTCAGGGTAATCCCGAGATTGACCACCCGGACGTCAAGGTCCTTGTCCCCCCGGATGTCGAATTGCTGCTTGATTGCCTGGGCAGGTGCGATGTGTCCGCCGCCGATGTCTATGGTATAGATGTCGATGCGCTTGCGCTTCATCCGAGGCAAATAGTAGCTCCCCCTGCCCGGCGGTGTCAAAGCCAAGGCTGTCTATGTAGGCGGCCCTTGACGGAGGCCGGCTTTCTCCCGATACTCTGCTCAAACGCTGTGACGGAGACGAGTACGCGGCTCCGGCGGCCCCAGAGAGGGCGTTCCTCGAGACCCGTTGGCGGGAGCGAGGGGTGCGAAACGCCTGGTCGTTTGCCGCGGAAAACCACTCCCGAGCGGGGGCAGGAACGATCGCCGCGGTCCGTGGCGAACCAGTATGGTCTCCCGGGATGCTCCCCGTGAGAGAGCGATCGAGCGCGCGTGACGTCTTTCGACCCCGAAGGCCGTTGCGCGAATCAAGGTGGAACCGCGGAGAGCCCTGAACGGCTTTTCGTCCTTGGGCGCGGCGCATGCCGCGCGCACATTGCAGGACGAAGCGCCGCGAGGGGCTTTGTCGTTTGGAGGAACGAGATGGCAGAATCGGGCAAGCCGGGGCTCTTGGAGATCCGGCACTCGACGGCGCACGTGATGGCGGAGGCGGTACTATCGATGTTCCCGGGCGCGAAGCTGGCGATCGGTCCCGCGATCGACGACGGGTTCTATTACGATTTCGACCTGCCGAGGGCAGTGACCACGGAGGACCTCGCCGTCATCGAAGAAAAGATGCGGGCCATCATCGGGGGCGACCATGCGTTCCGCAAGGCGGTGATCAGCCGCGACGAAGCCCGCAAGCGGTTCAAGGACCAGCCGTACAAGCTGGAGCTCATCCAGGAGCTGCCGGAAGGCGAGGAGATCTCCACCTACACGCAGGACACGTTCACCGATCTCTGCCGCGGCCCCCACGTCGGCTCCACGAAGGACCTGAAGGCGGACGCCTTCAAGCTCACTTCCGTGGCCGGGGCCTATTGGCGCGGGGACGAGAAGAACAAGATGCTGCAGCGCATCTATGGCACGGCGTGGGAGTCCAGGGCGGACCTGGACGCGCACCTGAAGAGGATCGCCGAGATCGAGAAGCGGGATCACCGGCGCGTGGGCAAGGAGCTGGATCTGTACTCCGTCCACGAAGAGGCCGGTGCCGGGCTCATCTACTGGCACCCCAAGGGAGCCCGGGTGCGCCTGGCCATCGAGGACTTCTGGAGAACCGAGCACCTGAAGAACGGCTACGATCTTCTGTACACCCCGCACATCGGCAAGGGCTGGCTGTGGGAGACATCCGGCCATCTCGGGTTCTACAAGCAGAACATGTACGCCCCGCTGTCCATCGACGACGTGGACTACTTCCTCAAGCCGATGAACTGCCCGTTTCACCTCATGATCTACAAGAACCGCCAGCGCTCGTACCGCGACCTTCCCCTGCGGTGGGCAGAGCTGGGAACCGTGTACCGCTATGAGAAGTCCGGCGTGCTGCACGGGCTCCTGCGCGTCCGCGGCTTCACGCAGGACGACGCGCATATCATCTGCACCCCCGAGCAGATCGATGACGAAATCCTGGAGGTGCTGCGGTTCTCCCTCCGGATCTGGAAAGCCTTCGGCTTCACGGACATCAAGGCTTACCTCGCCACCAAGCCGGCGGACGGCATCGGTGACGACGAGACCTGGAACAAGGCGATCGCCGTGCTGAAGCGCGCGGCGGAAAAGGAAAACCTGGACATCGTGATGGACGAGGGCGGCGGGGCGTTCTATGGCCCGAAGATCGACCTCAAGATCAAGGATGCACTCGGCCGGGAATGGCAGATGACGACGATCCAGTTCGACTGGAACGAGCCCGAGCGGTTCGATCTCACCTACGTGGCCTCTGACAATACGCAGAAGCGGCCGTTCATGGTCCACCGCGCGCTGCTGGGCTCCCTGGAGAGGTTCTTCGGCGTGCTGGTGGAGCACTACGCCGGCGCTTTCCCCCCGTGGCTCGCACCGGTGCAGGCGGTGGCAATCCCCGTGACGCCGGCGTTCTCCGCCTACGCGGACGAGGTGGTCCGTGCGCTGCGGGCGCGCGGCGTACGTGCCGAAGCGGACAAGGGGGACGATCGGATGAACGCGAAGATCCGCAACGCCCAGAACCAGAAGATTCCGTTCATGCTCATCCTCGGGGAGAAGGAACAGGCCGCGCAGGCGGTGTCCCTGCGGACGAGAAGCGGCGAGCAGAAGAACATGATTCCGCTGCAGGAGTACCTGGCCCAGGTCGAGGCCGAGGTGAAGCCGAAGACCCTGGAGTGAGTCTGCGGAGCCGAGGAGGGGTGTCGTCCGCCGTGACCCAAGGTGGCATGTACCCGGAGATGATCGTCAAGCGCGACGGAAGGGCGGTTCCCTTCCGCAGGGAGAAGATCGTCTCCGCGGTCTATCGCGCCGCGGTGGCCTGCGGGGGCCGCGACCAGGCGGAGGCCGAGCGGGTCACCGACGACGTGCTTGCCATGCTGGCACGCCAGAAGGGCGCCGGCTCGTGGCCCACGGTGGAGGAAATCCAGGACCTGGTGGAGAAGGCCCTGATCGAGAGGGGACACGCCAGGACAGCCAAGGCCTATATCGTCTATCGCTACGAGCACGCGTTGAAGCGCGCGGGGCGGGAAAGCCTCACGTACTCCTCGGAGAACATTCCCTACCGCAAGCTGTGGGAAGCGCTCTCCTGGTCCATAGACCACGACTGCGTGACGCTGGCGCAGCTGTCCCGACTGGTCAGCGGCGGAGGCTATGGCGATCTGATCCAGGCCGCGGACTCCTTTTACGAGAACGAGCTGGAGGATGCCGCCGCGAAGATCATCGCGCGCCGGGACGAGCTGAGGGCGGTCATCATCGCCGGGCCCTCCTCCTCGGGCAAGTCCACCACGACGCTGAAGGTCCGGGAGAAGCTGACCGCCGCGGGCATCCCCACCGTCCCCATCACCGTGGACAACTACTTCTTCGACCTCACCGCGCACCCGAAGGTGGGAGAGGATGACTACGACTTCGAGACTCCCCAGGCGCTGGACCTGGCGCTGATCAACGAGCACCTTTCCGCCCTCGCGGCCGGCCGCAGCGTGGAGGTTCCCCGCTACGACTTCAAGACCGGCCGCCGAACGGGGACCGCGGGAACCGTTTCCCTGCCGCCGGGGTCCGTGCTCCTGCTGGACTCCCTGCACGGCCTGTTTCCCGAGATGACGGCGAGCCTGCCCGAGGAGAGCAAGTTCCGCCTCTACGTGGAGACTCTCTCGCAGGTGAAGGGCGCCGACGGCCGCTACATCCGGTGGGCGGACGTGCGGATGCTGCGGCGCATCGTGCGCGACATGCAGTTTCGCGGCTACTCGCCCCGTTCGACCATCCGGCACTGGCCGTTGGTGCGCCGCTCGGAGATGCGCTACATCGTGCCCGAGCTGCGGCGGGCGCACGCGCTGGTCAATACCTACCTCCCGTACGAGCTTCCCGTCATGAAAGGACGGATCCAGGCGGCACTCGGGCCTTTGATAGAGGAGTTCCGAGCCGGTGGCGATGACCTGCAGGAGGCATACGAACGGGCGATGCGGGTCCAGGCCTTGTTCGACGAGATCCCGGCCCTCGGTGACGAGAGCGTCATCCCCGCCCGTTCGCTCCTGCGGGAGTTCATCGGCGGCAGCGAGTACCGCTACCATTGATCGTCGACTGACGAAGGAGGATCCATGGGCCAGCTGCCGTTCATCGCGCCACTCATGACGAGCCCGCTGCCCTGGGTCATCCTGGGCGGGCTCTTCGCCGGGGCGGCGTTGAGCCGAGCGACGCGCCGCACCCGGCACAAACGGGATCCCGATCGTGCGGCCACGCGCAAGTGGGTCCTCACCTGCGTGTATCTCTCCCTGGCCGTCGTGGCCGGGCTCCTCGCGGTGTTCCTCCCGGGGCCGACGCGGATCGTCAACGTCACCTACGCCTGGGCTGCGGGGATCGCCGCGGTGGTGGCATTCGCGGCCCTGCGGTTCAAGAAAGCGGCCGGGATTCCCGTTGTGGTCCTGGCCGTGGCGGTCGTCGTCCTGGTCGCCCTTTTCCTGCAGAGCATCCACGCGTTCACCGGTCAGACCGAGATCGCCTCGGTTCGCGTCGTCACCGTGGACACGGCCTCCATGCGCCTGGAGCTCGTTCCCCGGGCCGAGCCTCCGGTGCTCCTGTCCATGAAAGGCACCTACTTCTCCCCGATCGTGAGGGTCGTCATCTTCAGCGACTTGCTGGTCTTCCTCGGGGCGCGCACGTGGTACCGCTTCGAGGGGATGACGTCGTGCGACGAGAACCTGCGCCAACAGGACACCGACTTCCGCTTTCCCCGGCCGCCGGGCATCTCCGAGCGGCTGTGGAGGCTGTTCGAGGAACACGAGTCGCGGATCCCCGGGGTGAAAACCGCGCAAACCGAGCTGATCGTCAAGAAGGCAAAGGAGTTCTCGACCTACGGGATCACGGTGCAGAACGACGGCGGGGTCGAGGTGGTGCAGAAGTCGGGCTAGACCCCGGCCCCTCGTGCGCGCCGGATGCGGTGTCGCGTTCGGGCGGCGCGACCGCGAACCTCTTTCCGAGGAAGATCGCCTTGTCCAAGATGGAGACCGCCACGATCCCCGCGACGACGTACGAGACGATCCTCACGACCGTCTCGTCCCCGATCCACGGCACGGAGAAAAGCCGGGCGACCTCCATGGCATAGAGCACCATCAGGGAGAAGATGGACGCCTTGCCGAGAAAGGTGGCACGGGGATCGCTCTTGCCGTCTCTCAAGGCGAGGACCGCCATTCCGATGGCGAACAGCACCAGGCGGCCGAGCACGAGCAGGAAGAACCACAGCTCGAGCAGCCCGAACACGTACAGGACGACGGTCACCCCGATGATCGTCACGTAGTCGCTCGCGGAATCCAGGTACCGCCCGACGAACGTGATCTCCCCGCGTCGACGGGCGGCGATCCCGTCCAGGAAATCGGTGGCGAACACGATGCAGATCAGCGGCAGGATGATCGGAAGGATGGCGGGGTAGTCCCGCGCCTGGATGACGAGAAACAGGATGGTCGGCACCGAGCTCAGCCGCACGTAGGTGAGGGTGTTGGGAAGGTTCACACGGGAGAGCACCCTTCCCGTGGCCTCGACGCGGAAATCGCCTCGGCGCAGCACGAGGATCGCCGTCAACAGGCCGTTGTAGGCAAAGGCGATTCCGAGGAAGAGCGCCAGGCGTCTCGTACCCATGCCGTGCGCAAGGCTCACCGCCACCAGCACCGCCCCCTGGGCGAGGAATGACAGGACGCCATGCAGCAGGATGCTTCGTGCAAGGGATTTCTCGGGAGGCATCATGGCGAATCTATGGCCCACCCCTGCACCTGTCAAGGGAAACCCGGTATTATGCTCCCATGACCCTGCCAATGGCCCTGACTGCGTCGCGACTGGTGCTGGCACCGGTGTTTTTCCTGCTGTTCGAGCTCGCGGCGCATGGGTCCCCGCTCTTCCTTGTTGGTGTGTGCCTCGCCTTCGCGCTCATCGAGGTATCGGACCTGCTTGACGGCCATGCGGCGCGGAGCCTGGGGCAGGAGTCGGAATTGGGTAAAGTCCTCGATCCCTTTGCCGATTCCTTGAGCAGGCTCACGTATTTCGTGGCATTTGCCGGTGCGGGAATCCTGCCCCTCTGGATCCTTCTCATCCTGATCTATCGCGATGTCACGGTGGCATATATCAGAGTGATGGTTTCAAGGGGCAGCGTCCTCCTGCCGGCCCGGGCCAGCGGGAAGATGAAGGCGTGGATCTACGCGTTCGCCGGAATAGGCGGAATCGTGGATTTCTCCCTGGGCAGGCTGGGTTGGCTGCCTGACAGCCAGGGAACCTTCCATACCGCTGCTCTTGTGCTCTTTCTGCTTGCCGCGCTGGTCGCGCTGTGGTCTTTGATCGACTACGCGGCCTTTTTCTGGAAGAATTTCCGGAAAGGCAGTTGACATCGCTGAGACGAAGTCGCTATATTGGTCTCAGCCTCAAGGTAGTGCTCACCTCCGATTCACAAACGAGGGGGAGAGTGCCGTCCCTGGGGCAGAATGCGTGATAGCCCGGAAGGGCAGCACGCTGGGAGCCGCGAGGCTCCGAAATCGCACGGGTTACCGTGCGCGTGGTCTTTGACAGTAAAGGGAAGGGGAGAATTGAAGAGCGGGTTCCGAGCGTGTTCGCTTC
>Ga0153915_10002509_pt1 | contig 16756 bp, 16 predicted proteins | sample Opewatmetagenome_2_FD_107003 | JGI IMG/M metagenome (GOLD analysis project Ga0153915, IMG submission 107003) | Freshwater wetland microbial communities from Ohio, USA - Open water 3 Core 3 Depth 3 metaG | ecosystem: Environmental > Aquatic > Freshwater > Wetlands | place: USA: Ohio, Lake Erie...
TCGACGACCGCAAGGCTTCGCAAACGGGTACGTATTAATGCAATACGCGCCCGTTTGCGATCGTCGATTATACGGGCTTTGACGCAGCCAAATCGCCCACTTTATTGTTTCACAGACCCTTATAGTGGCGTTGCTGAGCCGGCAATCACGCGATGGAGTTTTGCTTGCGGCCAAACAAGATCGGGTTGTGGTGTAGTAATAAATACCTGCCCAAGTTTTTCAACAGACTGCCGGAAAAGGTTTAGGCGTTGTTGATCGAGGTGAAGTTCAAGGTCATCGATGCCGAAAAGGGGAGTGGTTTCGGTCTGTTTTTGCAGACGGTGCCATTCAGCCAGGCGCAAGGCGGCTATGGCTGTCCGTTTTTGGCCATCGCTAGCATAAAGACGCGCCGGTTTGTCATCGATGAGCAATGTAAAATCATCCCTGTGAGGTCCCGTCATAGTAATGCCCCACTGTTTTTCACGGATGCGATTTTTTTTGAGTTGTGCTAGATACGATTCGTGCAATGGTTGCTGCATCGGCTGTGATGGAATAAAGGTGATCTCCGTCTTCTCGCTGGATAAGGTTTTGCAAGTCATTTGCAGGCCAGTATTGATTTCTTCGATGAGCAATTTTCTTTTTTCGAAGATGTACGAAGCAGATTCGGCCATAACAGTTTCCCAACAATCGATCCCATCAAAAGATTCTGCACGCAGCATGGCATTTCGCTGCTTGACGGCTCGCCAGAATCGTAGAAAATGATGAAAATACTGCGGGTCGCTTTGAGCGAGATGCAAGTTGAGGAACCGGCGCCGAACTGCCGGCGAGCCTATTATGAGATCAATATCGGAAGGAGCGAACACTATCGAAGGAAGCAGTCCTAGTAATGACTGAAAAGAGGGGTAGCTCGATTGATTACATTCAACCCGTTTACTTTTGCCGTCAAATGATAGACGTACAATTTGCACAACATGATCTTGCAAAATCTGTGCTTCGAGGAAAAAAAAACTCTCACCATCGCGGATCAGTTCTGTCAAATGCGGAGTTCGAAACGACCGCCCCGTACTAACCAGAATGATCGCTTCCAGGAGATTTGTTTTCCCCTGGGCGTTATTTCCGCAAAAAACATTGATCTTGGAACCAAACGAAAGGCTCGCTTCTTTGAAATTTCGAAAATTTCGCAGATAAAGATGCTGCAATCTCATTTCGGAAAATTCATACAGGCTCTTTCGCAGATGCGGTTATTTCGGGCGAATTTGCCGTTGTTTCGCTCAGCCGCATTGGCATTAAAATAAATTGCGCTTGAGTAGAGTCTGTGATCAGACCGGGGTTATGCGCATCGTTCAAGCCAATACGCACAGTTTCATCCTTACTGTGGCGCAAGATGTCGATAAGCAGAAATGGATTGAAAGCTATTTCGAGTCGCGGTCCAGCAAAATCCACCGGCATGCTGACACGTCCTTCGCCGATTTCGCTGCTCATTGCAGAAAGATGGAGCTGGCCGGTTTCAAACGTAAAACGAACGGAATTGCTGCCAGACGTGAAGAGTGCCACCTGCCTAAGAAGTGCTGTGAGCTCTTCACGATGAATAGAAAATTGATGAGCCAATTTTGTCGGAATCACTTGTTCGACGTCGGGGAATTGACCAGAAAATAGTTTGGTGATGAGTAACAGCTGTCCGCATTCGAGAGAAATCTTATCGGAAGAGAGATTGACAACAGCTTTTGCGTCTTCATCATCTTCAAGCATCTGAATCATCTCTTCAACGGCTTTCAGAGGAATGACGTAAGAACCGCGCACAGCGGCATCGACGATGACCGGGGATGCTACTTTAGCAAGCCGCATGCCGTCTGTACATATAAAAGAAGCTCTTTGTTCATTGATCTGCAGTTGAACGCCATTGAGCATGTAGCGGCTGTCTTCGCGTGCTGCAGCAAAAGAAGTTTTTGAGAGCATCTCTCGGAGATTGGAGCTTGCGAAAGTAACTTCTGGAGAACCTTTCAAGTCGGGCAGTGTCGGAAATTCCGCTTTGTTCATCCCATTGATTTTAAAGACAGACGTGCCGGTGGTGATTTCTGCAATTTCATTGTTATGAGTGGATATTTTTATTTGAGGGGAGGTTAATTCACGCACCAGCTGGAAAAATCGGCGGGCGGGAAGCGCGATTGCTCCTTCTTCAAGAACCGTAGCATTCATATAGCATCGCATGCTGACGGTCAAATCCGTGCTGCTGACGATAATTTGATCGTCCAAAGCCTCGAGCAAAATATTGGCGAGAATCGGAACTGCAGGTTTCGAGGGGACAACATTTTGAATTTTTCCAATAAGATTGACGAGATCATTCTTAGCAATAACCGCATCCATGCGTAAAACTCCTCATTCATTAAAAGAAAAAGATAGAAGAGGTCGGGGATGGCTGTCAACTTTTATCGGAGCTATGCCCAAAGAACCTGAAAAATCAGTTTTTCGGCTTGGCCAAAGCCCAAAAGCCGATTTTTCAAGTTCTTTGGATAAATGGGCTATTCTTGACGCACTGCGCGCTCCATCGCACGAGTATCTTCTCGTTTTTTGAGAGCCGCTCTCTTGTCGTAGGATTTTTTACCTTTGGCGGCTGCAATTTTTACTTTAGCAATTCCTTTCTTGTTAAAGTAGATGGAAAGCGGGATGATGGTCAGCCCTTTTTCTTGTGTAAGTTTTTTAATGTTTTCGATTTCCTTTCGATGCATCAAGAGTTTTCGTTCCCGCCGTTCCGGATGATTATGGATATTTCCGAAAGAATAGGGCGCTATGCTTGAATTGATTAGCCACAGTTCTTCTTTTCTAACATCAACATAAGCATCCTGCAAGGATCCGCCATGATTGCGCAGCGATTTGATTTCGGTGCCGAGCAGTGCGATTCCGGCTTCAAATGTTTCTAGAATTTCGTAATCGTGAAAGGCCCTGCGGTTTGAGACAAGATCAGCCATTGGTTATTCTTCAAGAAAATATTGTCCAAAAGGAGTGACAGCGAAGCAATCCTGTCCATTGATCGTGCCGATAGCGACAATACCGCATTCGAAGAGAAAATCAAAAATCGTAGCCTTGATTAAAGATTTTTCATCATCACTATATTGCGGCAGCATGTATTTCCATTGCTTGCCGTTTTTTTTGAGAACGACCGCCGAATCTTCATTGAACGATACGATCGAGCCCTGGATGAAATCGTCAAATAAGATCCAGCCGCCGTGCAGAACTCGTTTGATCGATTTTTCGGCTTCGCGCAAGTTTTTTTCGGTACACAAATTAAGGTTTAGAGTGCTGCTAACGAGTTTGTTCAATGAGTGCCGATAGAGATAGAGCGCCCTGTTTTCCATATTCATCTCGAGCCATTCCTTTGCTGTGTCGAGAACTGTCAGCCGGCCATTGACCGATTCAGCTAAACGCACCAAAGTGAGCTTGTCGATGATCTGTGTGAAATAATGTCCTGCAAATGCGATTTTTTCGCAGGTATCGATCGGGATTTTGCAATGAAGGGCTAAAGACTTTATTGTAGCTGGCGTCAATTCATTTTGCTTGCGATCGATCGAGAAAGGTTTCTTTTTAGCCAATCTGAGGAGATTGCCCATATCTTCTACGAACGCAAAATCATTTTTCCTATTGCGGATAATGGATTTGCTTTCTGTAATGACAGGTGTCTCCGTGTTTTGTAAAAACAGAAGATATTCTCGCCATTCGTGAATCGGCGTTACCCATTCATTCCAGTGTTCATCGTCACGCGAATAAGTCACATAGCATACAAAGTGAAATTCCAGCTGAAGCATGACCTGTTCGAAGTCGCTGCGGGCTAAATTATATTTAGCGATCAGATCGCTGGAGCTAACCTTGAAATCCGGTGATGAAAAGACATCTTGAATGATTCCATTAATGATTGGATCGGAGAAGTTAAGTTCTGAGACATAACGCTGGTAAATTTGTGGTGTCAGTAGATATTTTTCGACAATAGATTCAAAAATATTATTCGAGGATCGAGGAATTGCATACCATGACGGCAGGACGTGAATTGGAACTAGCTTTAAAAGCCCTTGAATGAACTCCATATTGGGAGTGAATCTTTCGTCAAAGCGACTAATCTGAAATTCAAAATATTTGCGCCGTTCTTTATCGACGAGTAACATGTCTTCTCGAAATTGAATCAGACCTACGGATGAGAGTTTTTGTAAAATAGGTTGTAGCTTGTTTTCGCTGCACTCAAGAGTCCGGCAAAGTTTTTTTATTGAAATCTTGAGCGGATTGAATAAGATTTCTTCGATCACTTCCTGGTCAAATTGGGAGAAATCTGCCAATAACATCCGGCTATCGATATCCAGCTGGAAATTGTAATCAGCGAGATTGACCTTGTTTTTACGAATCGAACTGAGCTCGAGCATTTCTGATCCAAATTAAACACTCAAACTATAGCTTAATGATTGTTTGGCGTAAAGTAGATACGCTCGTTCGAAAAAACTCTCTTAAAGCCAATTGCAAAACTCGAACACGCGGCAAAAACGTCTGTTAAATAGTTTTCCTTGCCCACCCACGAAGAGGTCGGGATAGCAGCAAGCGATGCATTCAAGAAATCTAATTGCTTGTTTGAGCGTCCGATCGGTTTCTTAGTTTTTCAAAATAATCCATACGCTTTTTCATTTCTCTTTCGAAACCCCGTTCGAGCGGATGATAAAACGATGAGCGGGGAATATTTTGCGGGAAATAGTTCTGGCCCGAAAACCCACGCGTCGTGTCGTGATCGTAGATGTAGTCTTTTCCATAACCCTGATCTTTCATCAATTGAGTGGGAGCATTCAGAATCCATGGCGGAGGATCTAAATGTCCTGTTTGAGACGCTAATGATTTTGCCTCTCCAAAGGCTGTGTAAATCGAGTTGCTTTTGGGGGCTAGTGCTAGGTAAATCACGACCTCAGCTAGCGCGAGCTCTCCTTCTGGCGACCCTAATGTCTCATAAGTTTGACGGCCCGCTAAAGCGATTGTCAGTGCTTGCGGATCGGCAAGGCCGATGTCTTCTGTGGCCATGCGGATCATTCGCCGCGCGATGAAAAGCGGGTCTTCGCCCCCTTCTAACATCCGACATAGCCAATATAGTGCGGCGTCCGGATCGGATCCTCGAACGGATTTATGCAAAGCGCTAATCAAATTATAATGGCCTTCCTGGTGTCGATCATAAAGAGCCGGCCGTTTTTGCAGATATTTTGCAACAGTTGCTGCATCGCCCGATTCTAGATTTGCATTTTCCAGATTCTCAATGAGGTTGAGGAGATGTCTGCCATCTCCTTGTGCGAGGTTAAGAACCATTTCACGAGCGTTTTGATCAATTTTTAGAGGCTGCGAAGATTCTTCGTAACGATTAAGTATTTTTTTTAAATCGCTTGTGCTCAGTTGTTTAAGTGTCAGAACTCTTAAGCGCGATAATAATGCGTTATTTAAGGTAAACGATGGATTTTCTGTTGTCGCTCCTATCAATATAAGAGATCCATTTTCCAGAAAAGGAAGAAATAGATCTTGTTGTGCCCTATTAAACCGATGAATCTCGTCAATAAATAAAATTGTCTGACGAAATAATAAGGGGGTGTCTTGGGTTTGCATTAAATGTTTTTTGAGATCTGCTACGCTTTGAAAAACGGCGCTAGCGGTAATAAATGGTAGGCGAAAGGAATTAGCGTATAGTCGCGCTAAAGTCGTCTTGCCGCATCCGGGCGGTCCAAATAATAAAAGGGAGTGGGGCGTGCCGCTTTTGATGGTTTGATTAAGATAATCTAATAAATGCTCTTGACCCACGAGTTCTGAAAGATTTTTGGGTCGAAGTTTTTCAGCCAATGGAACGGTTATCATAATTATTCCAGATTACAACGAATGCTTTTTTCTCGATAAAAGAAAATGATTGGGTTCATCAATCTTTGTACGTGACTTAAATGCAATGTTTTATGGTCCGTGCCTTCTTTCTTGTTATATAATTGACATTGTCGTTGGTTGAGCATTAAAAAGTTTAATATAATCTTGCGTGTGTTTGCTGATTTGGTTTGTTTTGATTTTTGTTTTTGGAAAATTTTTATGTTAATGTTTTTTTTTAAAATTGCCTTCTAGGTATCCTCAAAGCGGAGATTTTGTTTTTCTTTTTAATTTTATAAACTAAAAAAACTAACAATAAGTTTGAATTAATATTCGAATATATATATAATTAAAAATGTAAGGAAGATATAGAGGTAGCGGGATCGTCCGCCCATAGTTGAGATGAAATAGTCTCTTCTAATTAAGAGCTCTGATCTCTTTACGCAATATGGAGGATTAAATTTTATGTTAAAGCGTAAGAAACGCAAAGCCGCGCACAAGTCTCACAAGAAAGTAAAAACGAAAGCGCGCAAAACTCATAAAAAAGCAAAAAAAACTGCTAAACGAAAAACTCATCGCCGACGCAAAACTAGTCATGTGTCCGCTCTGATTGTTCAAGAGTAAGTAGTTTTTATTTAATGACTTGCAAGATCGAGCAATGCCTCAAGGCTTGCTCGATTTTTTTTTGTTCACAGGTTGTCTTCCGGAATCGTTGGATGCCAGTTTTCCTTGCGGAATTGATAAATTGTTAGAGGAATGGCAGCCATGATGATGATTCCCACAATCAAAAACCCTTCGTAAAATAACACGCTTCCTGTCTCGAATTGTCCCGGCGGGACAAATCCTATAGCGAAAGCGAAAGTTGAACTTACGATCCCTATTCCGGAAATCAGCCAAATTCCGGGCTTTTTATATGGTATGCGATAAGGCCTAAATACATGATCATGGCTATAGCGCAGCTTGATCGCTGCCATAAACATCAAAATATACATGACTAAGTAAATTTGGATGGACATGGCGCTTAGGATCCAGAATGAACTGCTGGCTGACGGCATAAACATGAATACAAACGAGACAATAGTAACGATGATTCCTTGAAAGAAGAGTAAATGAGTCGGCATAGCATGTTTATTTAATTTTTGAAAAAATGGAGGGAGATCGCCATGTTTTGATGTGGCGTGAAGCGCCCGAACAGGTCCGATGATCCATGCATTTAATTCTCCAATAGCTCCAAGAATGATCATTAAAGCAATGGGTACGATTAGAAACGATAGATTGTAATCGGCAAAAAAGATCTGGAAAGCATCCATCAATCCCGCTACAAGATTGATTTTTTCTGAAGGAATCACCAAGGCGATAGCAAGAGCGCCGGTAACGTAAAGTAAAAGTGCTGTGGCACTGGCTAGCAAGATCGCGCGAGGGAAATTGCGCTGGGGATTTTGTACTTCACGAGCATGTACCGCGGTAACTTCTAGGCCTCCAAACGCTAAGAATAACCCGGCTAAGAAAACAATATTTTGAATATTCGCCAAATCAGGAATCAAGGCTTTGGCGGAGAATTGAATTTGCATAGGGTGGCCCAAATACAAATAAGCAAGTCCAAACCCTATAATGAGGAGGCCGGGCACAATTGTTCCGATGATTACGCCAAGAGCACTGAACCAGCTAGATGTTTTGAGCCCTAGACAGTTAAAGAGAGTGGCTCCCCAAAATCCGCCTAAAATAACCGAAATGAGGTAAATTTTATTTTCAGCTAATGCAGGATTGAATACATAAGCAAAGGTAGCAGCCGAAAATGACAGGATAGCGGGAAACCATGTTACGTTATGAATCCATTGCATCCAGACTGCAAAAAACCCCCATCTAGGACCAAAGGCTTCTCTGACCCAGATATAAATACCCCCGGTTCTTGCCCATCCAGTAGCTAATTCCGCCGAAACTAACGCGCAGGGAAACAAGAAACCTATAGCTACCAGAGCATAGAGAAAAATTAACCCGTATCCGTAATGGGCGACAATTGGAAGGTTTCGCAAAGAAGCCATCACTGCCAAATTGAGCATCGCGAGTAAAAATATGTTCATAAACCGGCGCGGCGCGGCAACGGATTCCATATAATATTTTCTCCATTCAAAATTAAAATTTGCGCCTTCGGCGCCTGATTAAAAGTTTCATTTTCTTATGATTCGACATAAAGTTCAATTAGGAGATGTTCGGAATACAGTCCTATTTCACTAGTTTTTCAAAAAGTGGTATAGTCTTCGCCATGAAAACAATCCGGTTGATCAGCAACCCGCTACTTTCGTCAGATGATTTGGAAATCGCATCGTCCTTTTTAAAAAATGGGTGCTTAATAGGCATTCCGACTGAGACGGTCTATGGGTTGGCTGCGGATCTTTTTCAACCAGCTGCGGTTCAAAAAATCTTTTACATAAAAGGACGTCCAGCAGACAACCCTTTGATTGCCCATATCAGCGGTTTCGATCAGGTCGAACGGCTGGCATACAATCCAAATCCGTTGCTGCTTCGTCTTGCCCGAAAATTCTGGCCGGGACCACTAACTCTGGTTTTTGAGAGAAAAAGTGAAGTTCCCGGCATCGTTTCAGCTAATTTGCCGACCATTGCAATCCGCATGCCTTCCCATCCATGCGCGCGTCAGATTATCGATGCCCTTGGTTCTCCGGTTGCAGCCCCTTCAGCAAATCTCTCTGGTCGGCCCAGCCCTACATCAGCACTTGATGTATTAGAGGATTTAGATGGGCAGATCGCTGCCGTTGTCGATGGCGGGGATTGTTTATTTGGAATCGAATCGACTGTAGTCGGCTTGTTAGAGAAAACCCCCGTTTTGCTTCGCCCGGGAGCAATTTCCCGTCAAGAAATCGAAGAGGAGTTGCAAATGCCGTTGTTTCATCCGCCTCGGAACAGCCCGGTTGTATCTCCCGGCATGAAATATCGCCATTATGCCCCCAAAGCAAAGGTTTATCTCGTCGAGCCTTGCGATCTTGAATCTGATGAGAAAGCATATGTGCCAAAACATGTGGATGCGCACAACTTATATTCGCACTTGCGTAATGCTGATCGGCTAGGGTATGCCCAGATTAAGATTGTATTGAATGCACAAATTCGTTCCGATGAGGCATTGATGAACCGTCTTTTACGGGCATGCGAGCATGTGAGTTAATCATGCAAAATTATTTCAGCTACGCAAACCGGTCTGGACCGGTCATAGAACCTTCCGAGATTTTCACTGGACGCGATGATGAAGCCTATACACAGTCGCGCCAAGCGAATCCTTGGATCCGCTTTACGGCGCGATTTTTTGACTACTCGTTATTTTTCGCTGTTTTGCACTTTGTGTCAGCTCCAGTGTTTCTACCGGTTGTCGGCAGATTTATTCCTATTGAATATTTGGCATGGATTCCCATTGAAACATTTTTGCTGATGACTTGGGGGGGAACTCCGGGAAAATGGCTTCTTTGCACTGAGATACGCAAAGGATTTAACAAACGACTTCCGTTTCGTTGTGCATTCAGACGCAGTCTTTTGGTTTATTTCCGGGGTGTCGGTATGGGTATCCCCGTTATTAACGTGCTTTGCATGCTCCATGCATTCTATCGTCTGCGCTTGTTTCCTCTAACTACCTGGGATCGGGATGTTGCGACGTTCGTAATTCATCGTCCATTGGCAAAATGGCGTTATTTTCTTGCAACCGGCGTAGTTATAGCTGGGATGATCTTCTATTCTTTTTGGAAGACTCCAGTTCTGTGAATGGTTCTGTACTGGAATCCCTTGTGCTGCTAATAAGTAAAAAAAGATCAACAGCATGCAGCTATGGCCCAATCCAGATTTTTGGATCATTCACTCGATCGAATATTTACGCCGCAAACGATTGCTCTTATCGGGGCCAGCGAGCGGCTCTTTAGCGTAGGCCGCACAATCTTGGACAATTTGTTGGCGGCTTCATTCATGGGGGAAATCTATCCAATTAATCCGAATCATTCTTCGATTCTTGGAAAAAAATGTTATCCTTCCATCAAAGACATTCCAAATCAGATCGATCTAGCTATTATCGCCACCCCAGCCGACACCGTTCCTGATATTATTGCTGAATGCGTTGCTGCCCATGTATATGGAGCGATTATCATTTCGGCTGGTTTCAAAGAGACTGGCGCTCATGGAATTGAACTCGAGGAACGGATTTTGTTTCATTCCCGCAACCGACTGCGAATTATCGGCCCCAATTGTTTAGGCGTTATGAGATCTTCTATAGGGTTAAACGCGACCTTTGCTCGCGGGATGTCTCTTCCTGGTTCTATCGCTTTTATTTCCCAATCCGGGGCATTGTGCACAGCTGTATTAGACTGGAGTTTGAAAGAACGGATTGGCTTTAGCGCATTTATTTCTATCGGTTCAATGATTGATGTCGGGTGGAATGAGCTTCTCGATTATTTCGGCCGCGATCCGCTGACAAAATCGATCATGATCTACATGGAAAGCATTGGCAACGCAAGGTCATTTTTGTCCGCTGCCCGAAAAGTTTCATGCTCAAAACCCATATTAGTGCTGAAAGCGGGACGAACGAGTGAAGCTGCGCAAGCCGCGATCTCACATACTGGGTCGTTAGCTGGCAATGATGAGCTTTTTTCCGCGGCAATGAACCGCTCTCATGTATTGCGCATTGATTCAATTGCCGAGATGTTCAGTATGGCTCATTTGCTGGCTAAACAACCGTTGCCGAAAGGTCCAAGGCTTTTAATTATAACAAATGCTGGCGGCCCCGGTGTTATTGCGACTGATTGTTTAATTGGAACTGGTGGACATCTGTCTCAGTTAAGTGGCTGTGCGATGGATAAATACGACAGTCTTTTGTCGCCTCATTGGAGTCAGAATCCGATCGATTTGCTTGGCGATGCTTCTGCGAAAAAATTCGCAAAGGCCGTTGAAATCGCTTCAAAAGAAAAAGATTCTGACGGCACTCTTGTGATCCTTACTCCGCAATCTGTAACTGATGCAACAGAAACGGCGCGGATGCTGCAGCCGTATGCGCATTCTAATCATCCTATAATGGCTTGCTGGATGGGCGAGAAGTCTGTAGAAGAGGGGAAAGAGCTGCTTCGTCAGTACCAGATTCCTGATTTTGCTTATCCCGAGATGGCCGTCCAGTCCTTTGTGACGTTAGGAAAGTACGCCAATGAAAAGTTGTCCTCTGACGAAACCGCTTCGAAACAGCTCTATATCGGAGATATTCAAAAAGTTGAGAAAATTATCAAACTAGCTCTTTCTCAAAATCGAACAGTTTTAGATGAAAGTGAATCGAAAAAAGTGATCGAGGCTTACGGGATTTGCGCAGTGCGAACTGAAATTGCCCGCACTCTTGAAGAGGCGGTTCATTATGCCCGGGAAATTGGTTTTCCTGTCGTTCTAAAAATCCATTCTCATACCATAACACATAAAGCGAAGATAGGTGGAGTTAAATTGGATCTTAAAGATTCGCAATCAGTAATCGATGCTTTTCATCAAATCAAGCAATCAGCCGGAAAGCATTTTGAGGGGGTTACTGTTCAAACAATGGTCATGAATGATCATATTGAGTTTTTGTTAGGCAGCCTAACTGATGAGCAGTTTGGACCTGCTGTTCTCTTTGGCTTGGGCGGAAAACTTGTAGAAACGATCAAAGAACGAAGCATCGGATTATTGCCTTTGACGAGCGGCTGGGCGCGTCGCTTGATGAAAGAAACTAAAATGTATCCCGCGATTGGCAAAAACGAAACGCTTTTTGAGCAAACTTTATTGAAATTCAGCAACTTGATTGTAAATCATCCTTTGATTAAAGAATGCGACATTAATCCGTTTGTTGTTTTAAATGATTGTCCAATCGCATTGGATGCACGGATCGTTCTCCATAGCGATAATGAAAACATTCCGGAACCAGTTTTCGGTTGAGCCGAATTAATGCAATACGAATCAACTTGCGATCGCCGATTCTACGGGCTTTGACGCAGCGAAATGGTTCAATTTATTGTTAGACAGCTCCTTAAGCTTCGCTCTCGAGGCTTGCCTTTTTTGTTTCGTTCTTGCGTGTGCAATAAAGAATGTAAAAATTGCTTCCCACAATAATCGCAGCTCCGATGATCGTGTAAAGCTCGACTGTTTTTTGCCACCACAAATAATCTAAAGCGACAACCCAGAAAAATGTGGAGTAGTCGATGGGAGCGAGGGTAGATCCTTGCGCAAACCGCAGTGCTTGTGCCATTAAATATTGGCCGGTAGCGGTAATAATCCCTACGATCGCAAATAATCCCCAATGCTCCCATGGCATCGATTTCCATGTATGAATCAAAAATGGGCTTGTCACTAAGATCATCATGATGTTCGGGTAGATGGCAATAGCGAGGCTGTGTTCGGTAGATGCCAGCCGGCGCATTAAAATTTTGTTCAGGGCGCCCAAAAAGGTGCCGATCAAGACCAAAATAGCAGCGAGTTCGAACACATTAGAGCCGTTTCGCATGATGACAACCACGCTGACGCCAATCATTCCGAAGCCAACAGCTATCCATCGTTCGAATCCAATCCGTTCTTTGAGCAAAATTGCGCTCAGCAGGATCATAAATAAAGGCGAAGTGTAGCTGAGCGTATAGACATCCGTTAGCGATCCCATTGAGAAAGCGAACATGAAACAATACGTATAAAGCAAATTGACAGAGAGGCGAATGAGGTGACGCCTGGGATGGTTTGTGGCTAGTACGTTTTTCAGTCCGCCCTGAAAAAATGTTGCGATAATCAGAGGAACGAGGCGGGTGATTGCACGGAGAAACGTCGTTTGAGGAACCGAATAGGTGCCAATCAGATGTTTGATGAAGGCATCGGATAAGGGGTAAAGCGCCAACCCGATAATCATCAAAACAACGCCAAGAAATGCGCGGTTATGTAATTTCCGGTCTTCACCCGTTGAAACGGTCATAGTGTCCCCTTTAGAAAAAACTAAGTTTAAAACGTGATTTTTAATTTTTTCTTATTCCTATAGCATACCAGTGAATTTAGATTATTTCCTAAATAAATTAAGATTTAAGAATTGATTCGACGATCAGTAATTGTAAATACACCCAAACAACTTGAAAAATTGGTTTTTCGGCTTGAGCGAAAGCTCCCTATAATCGACGATCGTAAGTTGGATTCATAAAGCAAATTTTTCAAGTTGTTTGGTGCATGCCTTTGATCTGGAAGGGGTATAGGTTTATCTGCCTCTTGAGCTATTTAAGAAATAAAACCAAAAATAAGAAATTTGTTTGGGAAAACTTAGTGGTTGATCGTAAGAAATCATGTTGTCGCTGATGACTCGATAGACAATTCCTGACATGTTTTGCCAACTTGTATTCCAGGCTGTGCCGATCCTCATTGCAAATTCATAGTTTTTTTTAACTTGTGAATGAATCGAGTTATTGAATTTGCCGAGAGGATAAACGAAAGTACGCGCAGAAATGCCTAAATGTTTCTTGAGTGTTTCTTTTGATCCATTGATTTCGAGATCGAGATCAGTACCAGGCAAGAGAAGATTCTGGTGATGAACCGAATGCGAGGCGATTTCGACGCATCCGCTATGAGTCATTTCTTGAAGCTCTTCCCACGTGCAAAATGGGCAATGTATACGGTGGATATCATCTTTCATGGCCGTAGAGTAGGGGATTGAAAGACGCTCGTTTGGATCGAGAGTTGTGTTTTTTTGGATGAAGTGCGTTGGAACGGATAGCAAGGCTCGGAGATTGTAACGCTTTAAGAGAGGGAATACGTAATGATAAAAATCAAATGTTGCATCATCAAACGTGAGGCAAATATTCAGAGTTGAGAGTTTTATCGGATCTCCGGGCAGTACAACGCGAAAATGATTAGCAATCCAAGCCAAATGCCTTTCCATCATAGCGGGTGGGTTTGCGTATTTGCCTTCGCCTACGCGATGATAAAGAAGAGCAAGCATCATATTCGTTTTTGATTGTTTTCTGCGAGTTTCAGATATTTATAAAAAGCGACGTTGGCATTGTACCAAGAAATGATAACCCCTTCTTTTCCTGATAAAAACCCGCGTTTTAAAATGTAGCTCTTGATTAAAGCCGCTAAGGCGTGACCGAATGCTTTTGCAAATGAAGAAGATCGGTTTCCTTGATGTTGTTGTGCGAAAAGATCGGAATAAAGCTGCATTTTTGCTAGAAAATCTGCAGTTGAGAGGTAAGGAGTGTGATAAATGGGGTGCTTCAACTGAATAGTTTTCAGTGTGGAGTGTTGAATCACACCTTCATGAATCGAAGAATCGGAAAATTGCGTGGAGCTTCGATGGTAAAGACGGATATGGCGTTCGGGATACCATCCACAGCCAATAATTCTCTTTTCATTGTAATAATTCCAGAAATCAATTTCATAAACACAAGAGGGATTGAGTGATAATGAAAAAATTTCGTGCTGGAGTTCTTCTGATAATACTTCATCGCTGTCGATAGCTAATATCCAATCATGTTTAGCCAGACTGGCGGCATAGTTGCGCAGCGATCCGAAACCAGTAAAAGGAGTTTGAAAAACGCGGGTATTGCAAAACGCTTGAGCGATTGACATCGTTCGATCGTTTGAACCGGTGTCAAGGATGATGATTTCATCAAACGATTTTAAAGCAGCAAGCGTGTTTGGCAATGAGCGTTCGGAGTTTTTGGTTAAAATGCACGCGCTGATCACAAACATCCCTAACTGAATCGATTGTTTGATTATAACATCTCTCATTGCCTCCGACGAGCAAAATTTGACCGTCGCGGGGAATCGTGCATATCGATATAGTGAATTTGCAATCGATCAAAGGTGTTGTTTATGCGCGAAGCTTTTACGTATGATGATGTGGCTCTTGTCCCTCAGTTCAATAACATACCTTCTCGCACAGAACCGTCTCTCGAGACTTGGTTGACTAAAGAAATCAAAATATCGATTCCGATTCTAGCCGCTAATATGGATACGGTTATCAGCTCTGAAATGGCCGATTTTCTTATTTCCCAAGGGTCGATTCCCATTTTTCATCGATTCACCTCATTTGAGGAACAAGTCGCATGGGTGAATCGTTATCAGGAAAAAACATTCATTTCCTGCGGTATTCAAAAAATCGACGAGACGAGAAAACTATTAGATCTAGGAGCAATCGGAGTATGCATTGACGTTGCTCACGGACATTCTGATCGTATGTTTCGGCATATTGAAGCTTTGAAAAAGAGCCATCCAACGAAAAGCGTAATTGCAGGAAATGTTTGCACGGCAATGGCTTATCACGATCTGGTCAATGCAGGCGCTGATGCTGTCAAGGTTGGTGTCGGCCCTGGAGCAGCATGTACGACTCGTATAGTGACTGGGTTTGGGGTTCCCCAATTCAGTGCTGTTTTTGATTGCGCACGGATCGCTGAAAAATTGCGAGTCCCGCTCATTGCCGACGGAGGCATTCGAACAAGCCGTGATATTGTCCTCGCTCTGGCCGCCGGTGCAAGCTCTGTTATGCTCGGAAAAATGCTGGCCATGACGAAAGAGAGCGCTGCGCAAAAAAGAAAATCGGATAAGTCGCCAACTGGATGGGAAGCGAAGTTCCGCGGACAGGCGAGCGAAGATTTTCAAAACGAATTTTATGGAGGCCTTAAAGCGAAAACCGTTGCCGAAGGCATTGATTTCTGGGGACCCGTAACGGGTTCGGTTGAAGATCTTGTCAATCAATTCCTCGGAGGTATCCGCAGCGGTATGACGTATGGAGGCGCTCGCAATATAAAAGAACTTCAGCGTAAAGCTGAATTCGTTCGTGTGACGAATTCCTATATTTTTGAAAGCAGGCCGCGCCCGGATTGATATGAAATTTCTAGCTATTTTTTTGAGTGCCTCGTGCGTGTTAGATGCTGCGCCAACTCCTGCTCCATCGGGCGGGATAATCGAACGCCAGCTTGAAAAGGAATACGAGAAAACCCCGCGAGACTCAGAGAAAAATAATCCCGACATTCAAATCGATCAAGAAAGCTTTGCGATGCCCGATGATTTTGAGATTTATGTGGACCGCATCGAATTGCGTGGAAATAGAAGAATTTCATCCAAGGATATTTTAAAACGGCTTGACCCTGAGATTCATAAGACGCTTTCATTGAATGCCATCGATCGATTGTGCCGGATGATCGAAGCGTTATATGTCGAGCGGGGGATTGCACAGCCCAAGGCGTATCCTCCACCTCAAAAAATTAATGACGGCATTCTTATTTTGGAAATTCGTGAATTATCAAAGTCCAAATATCCAAGGACCGACGAGTCGAAATCCAATTCCTGACCATACTACATTCCAGATCGCACCATTTATTTTTTCGGGAAAATTTCCTCTTTGAGATAAGGTACTATATAAAACGAGAATAAAACGAGAATCGGGATGGCGATTTGACAGATTCGATAAGCCTGTTCGTTCGGATTTGTGTGCTTTGTTGAATAAGAATATTTTTCGTAAGATCCGTCTATGTGAATGGTGTGCTTTTCTTGCTTGCTGCTGCCATTTATCCGTTCAAAGTATTGATACGAGATTAGTTTACCTGCTGGGGAGAAAATAGCCTCTGCCGAACCTGAGTCGTTCGAATTTGAGATTTTGATATTAGCTTGTCCTGCAGGTTTAATTTGATTGACCAATATTTTTTCTGCTAATCCTTGTAGAGCCTTGGTTGTATTGAAAGCGGGAATTTTACCAAGCTCATCGATAGCGGTTTGAGAAAATATACGAACTGCGGGCAAAACTGGACAAATTGACGCCATGCAAACTTATTTTGATTTAACGAATCTTAATTGTAACGACGCTGTGTGTTTACATGCAATTGAAATATACCACGCGCGGCCTGAAACTTGGATTTTGAGCTGCGCGAAAATTCGCTAGAATCGACGA
>Ga0153915_10002510_pt1 | contig 16750 bp, 14 predicted proteins | sample Opewatmetagenome_2_FD_107003 | JGI IMG/M metagenome (GOLD analysis project Ga0153915, IMG submission 107003) | Freshwater wetland microbial communities from Ohio, USA - Open water 3 Core 3 Depth 3 metaG | ecosystem: Environmental > Aquatic > Freshwater > Wetlands | place: USA: Ohio, Lake Erie...
CCATGAAGCAGCCGACCGCCGCCGAGCGCAGCGAGGTGAGCCAGTAGCGCGGCAGCTCCTTCCAGGTCTCGAGCACCACCTTCAGGTTGATCTTGGCGCTCGTACCCTTGAACGCCAGCCCCTCTTCCAGCGTGAGCAGGATCTCGCCGATGCCGAACAGGCCGATCACCGCCACCAGGAAATCGAACCCGGTGAGCAGCGAGGTGAAGCCGAAAGTCAGGCGCAGCGTGCCGGTGACGGGGTCGGTGCCGACCGCGGCCAGGGCGAACCCGAGCATCATCGACGAGATCGTCTTGAACGGCGACTCCTTGCTCATGCCGATGAAGGCACAAAAGGTGAGCAGGTACACGGCGAAGAACTCGGGCGGGCCGAATTCCAGCGCGAACTTGGCCACCACCGGCGCAAGGAAGCTGATCACCAGCACCGCCACCAGCGCGCCGAAGAACGACGAGGTGAACGACGCGGTGAGCGCCGCGCCGGCGCGCCCCTTCTGCGCCAACGGGTAGCCGTCGAAGGTGGTCGCCACCGACCAGGGCTCGCCCGGAATATTGAACAGAATCGAGGTGATCGCCCCGCCGAATAGGGCCCCCCAGTAGATGCACGACAGCAAGATGATGGCCGAGGTCTGTCCGCCCGGGGTCTGCGCCATCGAGAAGGTCAGCGGCAGCAGGATCGCGACGCCGTTCGCGCCGCCCAGGCCAGGCAGCACGCCAATGATGACGCCCAGGATCACGCCGACCATCATCAACGCGAGGTTTTTGAACGTCAGCACGACGATGAAGCCGTGCATCAGGGACTGCAGATCATCGATCACGCGGCGGCTCCGGTCAGTCGATGCCGAGGAAGGCTTCGAGCGGCCCCTTGGGCAGCGGCACGAGGAACCAGACCTCGAAGATCAGGAAGAACACCACGCTATTGCCGATTGATACCAGCGCGACCTTCCACCAGGGGTACTTCCCGAGCCAGCGCATGAACAGCGCGACGAACAGCGCCGAGGGTACGTAGATGCCGAGCCAGCCCACCAGGGAGACGTATACCGCCGACGGCACCAGCACGCTCAGCACCAGCATGAGCTGCCCCCTCTCGACGAAGCTGCCGTTCTTCTCGCGCGGGATGAACAGCCCCCGGATGAAGGTGATCCCCGAGGCGATGCAGATGATCAACCCGACGTAGAACGGGAAATACCCCGGCTGCGGGCCGTCCGAGCCCCACCTCGCGCCCAGCCGCACGCTGTCGTAGATCACGATCAGCCCGAGCACGATGAAAAAGCCGGCCACCGCGAGCTCGGCGGTCTTGTAGCGGAATGCGGCGCGCGCGCCGGAGTCTTCCGACATCCTCGATTCCCTCCGGGTATGCAGCGGCGGCGCGCCGGGTGGCCCGGCGCGCCGCCCGTTTAGACTTGCCCTACTTCGTGCCCGCCATGAACCCGGCAGCTTTCATCAGCGCGACGTGCTCGGCCTCGGCCGCCGCGACCCAGTCGGCGTACGCCTGGCCCTCGAGCGAGGTCTGGTTGAACGCGCCCTTGTTCATCAGGTCGTTCCACTCCGGCGTCTGCTGCACCTTGCGCAGCAGCTCGACGTAGTAGCTGACCTCGTCCTGCGTGACGCCGCCCGGCATGAAGATGCCGCGCAGCATCAGGTAGCTCACGTCGAGCCCGCTCTCCTTGCACGTCGGAATATCGCCCCAGGACATCGTGGCGGTCATCTTGTCGTGGTACGGCAAGCGCTTCGGATCGAACACGCACAGCGGCTTTAGCTTGCCGGAGCGCCAGTGCGCGACCGCCTCGATCGGGTTGTTCACAGTGAAGTCGACGTGATTTCCGACCAGCTGCACGGCCACCGCGCCGCCGCCCTTGAACGGGATGTAGGTGAACTTGGCTCCGGTTTTCTGCTCGATCGAAGCGGTGACGATCTGGTCTTCCTGCTTCGATCCGGTGCCGGCGATCTTGAACTTGCCCGGCCCGGCCGCCTTCGCCGCCGCGATGAAGTCCTTCGCCGTCTTGTACGGCTTGTCGGCATTCACCCACAGCACGAACTCGTCCAGCGCCATCATCTTCACCGGCGTCAGGTCGCGCCAGTTGAACGGCACGCCGGTCGCCAGCGGCGTCGTGAACAGGTTCGACAGCGTGATGATCAGCTTGTGCGGGTCGCCCTTGGCAGCCTTGACGTCGAGGAAGCCCTCGGCCCCGGCGCCGCCCGCCTTGTTGACCACCACCATCGACTGCTTCATCAGGCCGTGCTTAGCGATGATCCCCTGGATGGCGCGCGCCATCTGATCCGCGCCGCCGCCGGTTCCCGCCGGAATGACGAACTCGACGGTCTTGGTCGGCTCCCAGGCCTGTCCCACTCCCGGCCACGCCGCAACGAGCGCCGCGCCGAGCACCACGCCAAACGTTCGGGTGAATTTCACTTTCATGATGCAGCCCTCCTCCCTTGTAAGAATCGTACGGCTTCGAATTCTAGCGCCGTTTCTTGCGTATTTCTTACTCTAATTTTCTGGATTGAACCGCCGCGCACGCCTTGACCGCGGTCAAGATTCCTCGGATCCGCCCTGCGCAGCGGGCTCGACCGACCGCGCGCGGCGCGCGAGCCATGCGCCCAGCGCCACGACGAATGCCGCGCCGCACGCGCCCGCCACCTTGTACTCCACCAGCCATGCTGCGCGCTGCGCCACCCAGCCCTTTATCGCCGGGTCCGTCGCCATAATCTCGCCGGCGATATAGCCGAGCAGAGCGCCGCCGAGCGTGATGATGACCGGGAAGCGCTCCATCATGCGCAGCATGATCGTGCTGCCGAAGATCACGATCGGGATCGAGATCGCGAGGCCGAGCACGAGCAGCACGACCTTGAGGTCCGGCGGCCCTTGCTCCGCCGCGGCCGCCACCGCGATCACGTTGTCCAGGCTCATCACCAAGTCGGCGACGAGGATCGTCTTCACCGCCTGCAGAAGGCTGTCTCCCGCCTCGACGCCCTCTTCGCCGTCCTCGGGCACCAGGAGCTTCACCCCAATCCAGATGAGCAACACCCCGCCCACCAGCTTCAGCCAGGGGAGCTGCAGCAGCGCCACGGCGAACATCGTGAGCAGCACGCGCATCACGATCGCCGCAGCGCTGCCCCAGAACACGGCGACCTTCTGCTGCTGCGCCGGCAGCGCGCGCGCCGCGAGCGCGATCACCACGGCGTTGTCGCCGGAGAGCAGCAGGTTCACCCAGATGATCGCGCCGAGCGACTTCCAGAAGCCGAAGTCGGCGATGGCTTGCAGCATTGCGGCGTTTTCCTCGCGTCGATGCGCGCGATTCTAACCGCAATGCTTACGTCAACGTCAGAACAGGCCGACCACCTTGCCGTCGATGATGTCGATCTTGTTCGCCGAGGGCACCTTGGGCAGCCCGGGCATCGTCATGATGTCGCCGCAGATCATCACCACGAACTCGGCGCCCGCCGCCAGGCGCACCTCGCGTACGTTGATGGTGTGCCCGGAAGGCGCGCCGCGCAGTTGCGCGTCGGTCGAGAACGAGTACTGCGTCTTCGCCACGCACACCGGATAGTGCCCATAGCCGTCGTCCTGCAGCTTCTTGATCTGGGCGCGCACCTTGCTGTCGGCGGTGACTTCCGAGGCGCGATACACGCGCTGCGCGATGTGGTTGATCTTCTCCCACAGCGAGTCCTTCTCCTCGTACACGAAGCGGAAGCCGTTCTTGGTCTCGCACAGCTCGACCACGATGCGCGCGAGCTCCTCTGCGCCCTTGCCGCCGTCGCTCCAGTGCGTGGCGACCACCGTCGGCACGCCCAGCTTGTCCATGCGCGCCTTCACGAATTCGAGCTCGCGCGGGGTGTCGTGCAGGAAGCGGTTCATCGACACCACGCAGGGAATGCCATAGACCTTGCTCACGTTCTCCACGTGGCGCTCCAGGTTGACGATGCCGCGCTCGAGCGCGGTCATGTTCTCCTGGTTGATCGCCTTCAGGTCCGCGCCGCCGTGGTACTTGAGCGCGCGCACCGTTCCCACGATCACCGCCGCGCTGGGGCGCAGGCCCGCCTTGCGGCATTTGATGTCGACGAACTTCTCGGCGCCGAGGTCGGCGCCGAAGCCCGCCTCGGTGACGACGTAGTCGGCGAGCCTGAGCGCAGTCTGCGTGGCGATCACTGAGTTGCAGCCGTGCGCGATGTTGGCGAAGGGACCGCCGTGGATGAACGCCGGATTGTTCTCCAGCGTCTGCACCAGGTTGGGCTTGAGCGCGTCCTTGAGCAGCACCGTCATCGCGCCGTGGGCATTCAGCTCGCGCGCGGTCACCGGCTTCTGCTCGCGCGTGTAGCCGACCACGATGTTCCCGAGGCGCTTCTTCAGGTCCTCGATCGATGTCGACAGGCAGAAGATCGCCATCACCTCGGAGGCGACCACGATGTCGAAGCCGTCCTGGCGCGGGTAGCCGTTGCCCGGCCCGCCCAGCGAGGCGACGATCTCGCGCAGCGCGCGGTCGTTCATGTCCACCACCCGTTTCCACGCGATGCGCCGCACGTCGATGCCCAGCTCGTTGCCGTGGTGGATATGGTTGTCGAGCAGCGCCGCGAGCAGGTTGTTCGCCAGCGCGATCGCGTTGAAGTCGCCCGTGAAATGCAGGTTGATGTCCTCCATCGGCACGACCTGAGCGTAGCCGCCTCCGGCGGCGCCGCCCTTCATGCCGAACACCGGCCCGAGCGAGGGCTCGCGGATGCAGATCACGGCCTTCTTGCCGATGCCGTTCAGTGCGTCGCCCAGGCCCACCGTGGTGGTGGTCTTGCCTTCGCCCGCGGGCGTGGGCGTCATCGCGGTCACCAGGACGAGCTTGCCGTCCTTGCGCCCCTTGAGCGACTCGATGTACTCGAACGACACCTTGGCCTTGGTGTGCCCGTAGGGCTCGAGGTGATCCTCGGGGATGCCGAGCTTATCGAGTGCGACCTGGGAGATGCGCTTGAGCTTCGCAGCTTGCGCGATTTCGATGTCCGACGGCATTGCGCGAGACCTTTCTCGTGGATGGAATGGATTGTGCCGGCTCAGCCGTACAGCAGCGCGAGCGTCTCGCCCTTGCCGTAGCCTGGGTTGCCCGGCCGTTCGCCGCCCCTGGTCAACTTGACGGCGCAGTACTTGAACTCGGGGATCTTGCCGAACGGGTCGAGCACCGGGTTGGTGAGCAGGTTCGCCGCCGCCTCGTAGAACGCGAACGGGATGAACACCGCGCCGCGCGGCGTGCCCTCGTCGGCGCGCGCGTAGAGCGAAATGCTGCCGCGGCGCGAGGCGACCGTCACCACGTCGCCGGGCTTCGCCTTCAAGGCGGCGAGGTCGAGCGGATGGAGCGAGGCGACCGGCTCGGGCTCGATGGCGTCCAGCACGCCCGCGCGGCGCGTCATCGCGCCCGTGTGCCAGTGCTCGAGCTGCCGGCCGGTGATCAGCACCATGGGGTAATTGCGGTCGGGCCGCTCGGCGGCTGGGATCAGATCCGCCGGCACGAACTTCGCCCGCCCGGTCGCGGTCGGGAAATGCGTGCGGAACACCACCGGCTCACCCGCGTCGCCCTCGTGCTCGCAGGGGTAGGTGACTGACGAGTCGCGCTCCAGGCGCTCCCAGGTGATGCCGGCGATCGAGTTCATGCCCTTGCGCATCTCGTCGAACACCTCGCGCGGCTCGACGTACGACCAGTCGAGGCCCAGCCGTCGCGCGAGCTGGACGATGATCCACAGGTCCTCGCGCGCTTCGCCCGGCGGCTCGATCGCCTTCCTGGCGAGCTGCACCATGCGGTCGGTGTTGGTGAAGGTGCCGGACTTCTCGGGGAAGGCGGTCGCCGGCAGCACTACGTCGGCGATGTACGCGGTCTCGGTGAGAAAGATGTCCTGCACCACCAGGTGCTCGAGCTTCGCGATCGCCTCGCGGGCGTGCGCGACGTCAGGATCCGACATCGCCGGGTTCTCGCCCATGATGTACATGCCGCGGATCTTTCCCGCCTTGGCGGCGTTTATGATCTCGACCACGGTCAGGCCCGGCTTGCCGTCGAGCGGCTTGCCCCACAGCGCCTCGAAGCGCTTGCGCGCTTCGGGATTGTCGACACGCTGGTAGTCGGGGAACACCATCGGGATCAGGCCCGAGTCCGATGCCCCTTGCACGTTGTTCTGGCCGCGCAGGGGATGCAGCCCGGTGCCGGGACGCCCGATCTGGCCGGTCATGAGCGCGAGCGCGATGAGGCACCTCGCGTTGTCGGTGCCGTGAACGTGCTGGCTGATCCCCATGCCCCACAGGATCATCGATCCCCTCGAGGTCGCATACAGGCGCGCCACCTGGCGGATCGTCTGCGCCGGGATGCCGCACACGGGCGCCATCTTCTCCGGCGAGAACGCCTTGGCGTTCTTCTTCAGCGCCTCGAAGCCGCTGGTGCGATCCTTGACGAAGGCCGCGTTGACCAGGCCCTCGTCGATGATCGCGTGGATCATGGCGTTCAGCAGCGCCACGTCGGTGTCGGGGCGGAACTGCAGGAAGTGCGTCGCATGGCGCTCGAGCTCGGTGCGGCGCGGATCGGCGACGATCAGCTTGACGCCACGCTTCGCGGCGTTCTTGATCCAGGTCGCGGCCACCGGGTGGTTGACGGTCGGGTTCGCGCCGATGATGAACACCACCTCGGCATTCAGCACGTCGCTCACCTGGTTGGACACGGCGCCCGAGTTGATGCCCTCCATGAGCGCCGCCACCGACGAGGCGTGGCACAGGCGCGTGCAGTGGTCGACGTTGTTGGTGCCAAAGCCGGTGCGCACCAGCTTCTGGAACAGGTACGCTTCCTCGTTCGAGCCCTTGGCCGAGCCGAACCCGGCGAGCGCGTAACGGTCCTGATCTCTTATTTGTTTCAATCTTTGAGCGGCAAGATCGAGCGCCTCTTCCCAGCTCGCCTCGCGGAACACCTCGGACCAGTTGCCAGGATCGACCATGAAGTCGGCGCTCTTCGGCACGCCGGGCATGCGGATGAGCGGCCTGGTCAAGCGGTGCGGATGGTGCGCGTAGTCGAATCCGTAGCGGCCCTTGACGCACAGCCGCCCGTGGTTCGAGGGACCGTCGCGCCCTGTGACGAAGCGGATCTTGTTCTCGCTCACGTGGTAGGTGAGCTGGCAGCCGACGCCGCAGAACGGGCACAGCGAGTCGACTTTGCGCTCTGTGGCGGCGAAGCCCGCGTCGCGCGCCGGCATGAGCGCGCCGGTCGGGCAGGCCTGCACGCATTCGCCGCAGGCCACGCAGGTCGACTCGCCCATCGGGTCGTCGAAGTCGAACACGATCTTCGCGTGCTCGCCGCGGAAGGCGTAGCCGATCACGTCGTTCACCTGCTCCTCGCGGCAGGCGCGCAGGCAGCGCGTGCACTGGATGCAGGCGTCGAGATTGACCGCGATCGCCGGGTGCGACAGGTCCGCGGCGGGCTGGGCGCGGGACGGGAAGCGCGGCAGTCCGAGGCCGAGCTTGTGCGCCCACTGATCGAGCTCCGAGTCTAGCCGGTACTCCTTCTCCGGCATGTCCGCGAGAAGGAGCTCGAGCACCATCTTCTGCGAGGCCTGGGCGCGCGCCGAGTCGGTGGTGACCTCCATGCCCTCGGCCGGGTAGCGGCAGCACGAGGGGGCGAGCACGCGCTCGCCCTTGATCTCCACCATGCAGGCGCGGCAGTTGCCGTCGGGCCGCAGGCCCGGCTTGTAGCACAGGTGCGGAACCTCGACGCCGTGGCGCCGCGCGGCTTCGAGGATCGGTTCGTCAGGTCGGCCCACCACCGTCGTGCCGTTCAGCTTGAACTCGATCGGCATCGTGGCGAGCTGCCGGTTGGTCGCGCGATCCATCACGTCACCTCGTGAGGAAAGTACTTCATCACGGTAAGCGCCGGGTTGGGCGCCGCCTGGCCGAGGCCGCAGATCGATGCGTCGGCCATCGTCTGTGAAAGTTCCCTGAGCAGCGGCTGGTTCCAGCGGCGCTCGCCCATCAGCGCGAGCGCCTTGGCGGTGCCGACGCGGCACGGCGTGCACTGCCCGCAGGATTCGTCGCGGAAGAAGCGCATCAGGTTCTGCGCCGCATGGCTCGCCTTGTCGTGATCCGAGAGGATCACCACCGCCGCCGAGCCGATGAACGCGCCGTGCGGCTGCAGCGTATCGAAATCGAGCGGCACGTCGCCCAGGCTCGCGGGCAGGATGCCGCCGGAGGCGCCGCCAGGCAGGTAGCCGTAGAACTCGTGCCCCTCCTGCATGCCGCCGCAGTATTCGTCGATCAGCTCGCGCACCGTGATCCCCGCGGGCGCGAGGTGCACGCCGGGCTTGCGCACGCGCCCCGACACCGAGAACGAGCGCAGGCCCTTCCTGCCGTGCCGCCCATGCGACGTGAACCAGGTGGCGCCCTTCTCGACGATCTCGCGTACCCAGTACACGGTTTCCATGTTGTGCTCGAGGGTCGGATAAGCGAACAACCCGACCTGCGCGACGTACGGCGGGCGCAGGCGCGGCATGCCGCGCCTGCCTTCGATCGACTCGATCATCGCGCACTCCTCCCCGCAGATGTAGGCGCCCGCGCCGCGCCGCAGATGGATCGGCGGCAGCGCGCAGGGCGGCTTCGCCTTGAGCCTCGCAATTTCCTTCTCGAGGATTTCCCTGCAGCCAGCATACTCGTCGCGCAGGTAGAGGTAGATTTCACCGACGCCGGCGCACCAGGCCGCCACCAGCATGCCCTCCAGGAATCGGTGCGGGTCGCGCTCCAGGTACCAGCGGTCCTTGAAGGTGCCGGGCTCGCCTTCGTCGATGTTGACCGCCATGAGGCGCGGCGCCTTCTCGGCGGCGACGATGCGCCACTTGCGCCCGGCCGGGAAGCCCGCGCCGCCCAGGCCCCGCAGGCCCGAGTCCTCCATGATCTTCGTGATCGCCTCGCGCGTACGCTTGCCGGCGAGGCAGTCGGCGATCAGCCGGTAGCCGCCCGCGCGCCGGTAGGCCGCGTAATCGAGGTAGCGTGGCACCGGGCAGCGCGTGGCCTCGTCCTCCACCGTCTCGCGCACCTTAGCCGGCGTCGCGAACGGCACCGGGTTCTGGCCGATCACCACGCACGGCGCGACTTCACAGCGGCCCACGCAAGGGGCGTGCAGCACGCGCACGTCAGTGCCGAGCACGCTCGGCAGGCGGTGCAGCAGCTCGTGCGCGCCGGCCAGCTCGCAGGCGATCGAGTCGCACACGCGCACCGTGATCCGCGGCGGCGCCTCGGCGCCCTCCCGCACCACGTCGAAGTGGTGGTAGAAGGTGGCGACCTCGTACACCTCGGCGAGCGAGAGTTGCAGTTCCTGCGCGAGCGCCGCCAGATGCGCCGCCGACAGCTGCCCGAAAGCATCCTGGATGCGGTGCAGGTGCTCGATCAGCAGGTCGCGCCGGCGCGGCGCGCTGCCGAGCAGCCTGCGCACGCCTTCGAGTGCTTTGGGATCGACGCGGCGACCTTTGGGCGTGGAGCGGACTCTGCCCTTCACGGTTCGTGTGCCTCCTTGCTTGCGCCGGACCATTATCCGGCACGCGGAGGCGCGAAACGCTTGACTGCGGTCAAGCGCTTGGCTGCCCGCAGGGCCGCCGCTACCATGTCCGCATGTGCCGCGCGCTCCTGTACCTCGGCCGACCGGTGGTGCTCGATAACCTGCTGTTCCGGCCCGACTCGGCCCTGGTGCGCCAGAGCTACATGCCGAAGATGCTGCACCTGCTCAACCTGGCGGGCTTCGGCATGCGTGCGTGGGACCGCGCCTCGCACGACCCGGACGCGCCGTTTGCCTACGCCTCGCACTCTCTGCCGGTGTTCGACCGCAACCTCAAGAACCTGGCCGAGAAGATCGCCGCGACCTGCGTGCTGGCGCACGTGCGCGGCGTGCCCTACAGCACCTCGGTCGAGATCTCGATGCAGAACGTGCATCCGTTCCAGTTCGCCGGCGTGCCGCTGGTCATGGCGCACAACGGCGACCTGGCGCAGTTTCCGCGCCTGCGTCCGCTCATCGCGCGCCACGTCAGGGACGAGTTCGCGGAGCAGGTGCGCGGCACCACCGACAGCGAGTGGATCTACGCGCTGGTGGTGTCGCACCTGAGGAACCCCCGGGCGCGCCCTTCCGAGAGTGAGCTGATCGACGCGATCGCCGCGGCGCTCGGCGTGATCCGCGCCGCGCGCGCCGAGGCGGGCGTCGCCGAATCGTCCTCGGTGAACCTGTTCCTGGCCGACGGCGCGCAGCTCGCCGCGGTGCGCTACTGCTTCGATTTCGGCTGCTTCCCGACCGAGGACCCGGCGCTGGTGCGCCCGGACGGCCTGCGCTACGCGAGCCTCTGGTACACGCTCGGGCGCGACTACGGGCTGCACGACGGGGAGTGGAAAATGACCGGCGGCGCCGAGCGCGCCGACGCGCTGCTGATCGCCTCCGAGCCGCTCAGCAGCGACACCGCGGCCTGGGTGGAGGTGCCCGAGTACGGCGTGCTGCACGCCGCCCTGCACGACGGGCGGCCGGCGATCAGCCAGCGCCTTCTCGACTAGGGCCTGCGGCCACCATCTGGCCGGCGTGCGCGGCCTCGAGCCGGTCGCCCTCGCCGCGCGCACCGCGCAGCCGCGCCAGGCTGATCAGGCGCGTCAGCTGGGTGTTGGTATGCACCATGAGCGCGAGCAGCCGGCCGTGCAGCGCGCGCCGCAGCCGCGCCGACACGGCGCCCGAGCGGTAATAGAGCTCGTCGAAAACCGGTCGTGTGAATTCGAGCAGAAGCGCCTTCTCGCGCACGAACGCCGCCGCGCCGTGCGGCGCCCCCGCGAGCAATCGCACGAAGCCGGCGAGGTTCCCCGGGCCGTAGAGCACCAGGCGCCGCTCGCGCTCGCCCTGGCGCGCCCAAATCTCGACAGCGCCGCGCACCACCGCGTAGCAGGCCGCCGCCGGCGCGCCCGGCACGTACAGCGCCTGGCCGCGCGGCAGTTCGAGCACCGCGGCGCGCGCCACGACGCGGTTGATGTCCTGCGCCTCGAATCCTTCGAACAGCGCGAGCAGCGGCAGGAAAGGACGGAACTCGAACGACGCGCGCGCGACGCGCGGCACGCCCGCGAGCGGATCGCCGGCGGGCAGCGGCACCGCGGCGCGGTCCTCGGCCGAGGGTGCGGCAAGCAGCTGCGCGATCAGGTTCTCGATCTTCGCGCACAGCGCCTCGGTCACCGCGTGCTGCACCGCGAGCGCCGGCGGCGTGTGCTGCACGGCGAGCGCGCGAAAGTCGTCGCGCGCCAGGTACCAGCCCTCCACCGGCTCGCTCGCGACAACCGTCGCCGAGACCGTGCCGCGCTCGATGAGCGCCATCTCGCCGAGCACTGCCCCGGGGCCGACCTCGTTCACCACCAGCCGCTCGCCGCCGGGCAGGTCGACGAGCGCCTGCGCACGTCCCGAGCGCAGCACGTACGCGCCCTGCGCCGCCTGCCCGTAGCGCAGCAGCCGCGCGCCGGCGGCGAACGATACCGGCCGGGCCACGGAAAGCAGCAACTCGCGCGCCTCGCGGTCCAGCTTGTCGAGGAAGGGCCTTCCGGTCTCCATGGCGGATCAATGTAACATTTCATGCGGTCGTCCAAAGAGGAGCGGCACGGTGAAGCACACTGCAGAGTCACTTCGGAGCATGAAGTCGGCGACCCGGATCCCAATGCTGACGGCGTACACGGCTCCCGTGGCCCGCTGTCTCGAGCAAGCGGGGATCCCCGTGATCCTGGTGGGCGACTCGGTCGGCATGGTGGAAATGGGCTTCGACAGCACGCGCCACGTGACCATCGAGCACATGCAATATCACATCGGCGCGGTGCGCCGCGGTGCGCGCGACACCCACGTCGTCGGCGACCTGCCGTACGGCTGCGATGAAGATCCGGCGACGGCGCTGCGCAGCGCGCGCCTCCTCGTCGGCGCCGGCGCCGACAGCGTGAAGCTGGAAGGCCCCAAGTACGACGTCATCCGTTATCTCGTCGCGAACGGCATCGACGTGGTCGGCCACACGGGGCTGACGCCGCAGACCGCGACCAGCTTCAAGCAGGTGGGGCGCGATGGCGCCGACTCCGAGCGCGTGCTGAACGAGGCGATCGGCATCGCCGCGGCAGGCGCCTACATGATCGTGCTCGAGCACATCCCGGAAGCACTCGGGGCGGCGGTCACAGGCGCCGTCTCGGTGCCGACGATCGGGATCGGCGCCGGCAAGGCCTGCGACGGGCAGGTGCTCGTCGTCAACGATGCCCTCGGTCTGAGCGAGCGCCTGCCCCCGTTCGCCCGGCGCTACGCAGATCTCGGCAAGACCATCGTCGACGCCGCCCAGGCCTTCGCCAGCCAGGTCAAGGACGGCTCATTCCGCTGAGCGACACATGGAACTGGGCCTGAAAGACAGATGCGCCCTGGTCACCGGCGGCAGCATGGGCATCGGCAAGGCCGCCGCGCTCGAGCTCGCCGCCGAGGGCTGCCGGGTCGCGATCGCGGCGCGCGGCATAGAGGCGCTCGCGCAGGCCGCCGAGGAGATCCGGCGCCACGCGCAAGGCGAAGTACTCGCCGTGCAGGCGGACTGCACGAAGCCCGCCGAGGTCCGGCGCATGGTCGGCGAAGTGCTCGCGCGCTTCGGACGCATCGAAGTGCTGGTCAACAGCATCGGCGCGGCGAAGTCCGGGCATTTTCTGCGGCTGACCGAGGAGGAATGGCGCGAGAGCCTCGAGTTGAAGCTCTTCGGCATCGTCCACTGCTGCCGCGAGGTCATCCCGCACATGCAGCGCCAGCGCTGGGGGCGCATCGTGAACCTGATCGGGCACCGCGGCCGCCAGCCCGAGGCGCAGGCCATGCCGGCCGGCGTGGCGAACGCCGGTCTCATCAACTTCACCAAGGCGCTCGCCGACGAGTTCGTCAGGGACGGCATCCTGATAAACGGCGTGAGCCCCTGTCCCATGCAGACGCGGCGGCTCGAGTACATGGTGAAGGCGAAGGCTTCGATGATGAACATCTCCGAGGACGCGGCGCGCGAGGAATTCCTGCGCGACATCCCCATCGGCCGCTTTGCGCAGCCGGAGGAGATCGCGCCGCTGATCGCCTTTCTCGCCTCCGCGCGCAATACTTATATCAGCGGCACCACCATCAGCATCGACGGAGGCGCCACGCGCGCCGCATGAAAAAGAGAAGCCTTCCGCTCGCGCGCGTGTACCGGCTGCTCGAGCCCGGGCCGGTGGTGCTGCTGACGACCGCACGCAAGGGGCGGACGAACGTCATGACGATGTCCTGGCACACGATGCTGGAATTCGAGCCGCCGCTGGTCGGCTGCGTCGTCAGCAACCGCAACTTCAGCTTCGAGAACCTGCGCAAGACCAGGGAGTGCGTGATCAACATCCCGACGGTGGAGCTCGCCGCGCAGACGGTGCGCGTCGGGAACTGCTCGGGCAGGACTAGAGACAAGTTCGCCGCCTTCGGGCTGACGCCCGTCCCGGCCGCACGCGTCGCCGCGCCCCTGATCGAGCAGTGCTACGCGAATCTGGAGTGCAAGGTCGCCGACACCCGCGTGGTCGAGAAGTACAACTTCTTCGTGCTCGAGGTGGTGAAGGCCTGGATCGATCCGGCGCGCAAGAACCCGCGCACGATTCATCACCGCGGGATGGGCGTCTTCATGGTGGCCGGCCGGACGATCAGGCTGCCTTCGCGGATGAAATGACCATGCCGCGGCGCGCGGCGACGAGCTCTCCTTCGGCGAGCGGCCGCCAGCCCGGCTCGGCGGTGAGCGGCACGCTGGCTGCGAGGACCACGTGCTGCTCGCCTCCGCTCGCGGACTCGATCGACAGGCCTTCGGCGACCAGACTCCCTTCGCCGGCAGGGCAGCGCCGCGCAAGCAGCCAAAGCCCCGGGGCGCGCACGCGGCCGTCGGGCTGCGAACGGCGGTCGCCGTGCGCGAACAGCGCATCGCCGTCCGCGTAGAGGAAGTTGGCGGGCCCCAGCGCGCGGATTTCGCGCGCGAAGCGGGCGACGAGCGCGAGGCGCTTCGCGAGCGGCGGCACCCCGCGCACGCCGCGCCACAGCCGGCGCAGCCGCTCGAGCAGCGCGCAGAAAGCGTATTCGGAGTCGGTCTCGCCCACCGGCCGGCAGACGCCCGCATCGAGCTGCGCGCGCAAGCGCCTGGGGGCGAGGTGGCCGTTGTGCGCAAACACGTGCATCGCGCCGCCGAGCTCGCGCACGAAAGGCTGGCAGTTGCGTAGCGCGAGCGCGCCCTGCGTCGCCCTGCGGATGTGGCTGAGCACCAGCGAGCTCGCGAAGGCGTTGTCGCGGATGAAGCGCACGCAGGCGCTGTCCGCCGCAGGACGGGTGTCCTTGAACAACCGCACGTCGCGCTCGGCGTAGTACGCGATGCCCCAGCCGTCCTTGTGCGGCCCCGCGAGCCCGCCGTGGCGCGAGAACTCCTCGAGCGAAAGGTTGACGTCCGCGTCGACGCGGCTCGACATGGCAAAGAGCTCGCACATGGCAGTCGCGATGGTCGTCCAGGCGCCGGCCCCCGGGCTTGATCTAGCGCAAAGGCGCCGGAGCGCACGCGGCTAGGCTTGATCCATCGGACTCTCGGCGGAAGAACGCACATGGCACAAGTACAAGCCGAATCGAAAGCGCCCTCGCACGCGCAGAGCTTCACGCTGACGCTCGAGCAAGAGCAGGGCTACGAATTCCGCGTCAGGTTCGACTGGCCCGGCGTTCCGGATCTGCTGCTGGACGAGCCCGAGCCGCTCGGCGGGAAGCGCGGTCCGAATGCCGCGCGGCTGGTCGCCGCCGCAGTGGCGAACTGCCTTTCGGCGAGCCTCGTGTTCTGCATGCAGGGCAAGTTCAAGCAGAAGGCCGGCCCGCTGAAGGCCCGCGTGACCGGCACGCTCGAGCGCAACGAGCGCGGCCGCTACCGCATCGCAGGCATCGACGTCGCGATCGCGCTGTCGGACGAAGCAGGCGCGATCCAGCACTTCGACCGCTGCGCCGAGCAGTTCGAGGACTTCTGCATCGTCACCGAGAGCATTCGCAAGGGCATTCCCGTATCGGTCAAGGTGACCGACGCTGCAGGCAAGCTCGTGCACCAGAACGGCTGATCAGCGTTCGGGCTCCGGAAAGCGCCCCATACGCCACAGGCCCGGGAAGAAGCGCGTCCAGCTCCACGCGACCAGCATCGTCGCGACTCCGCCCACCACCACCGCCGGCACCACGCCCCACCAGGCCGCGGTGACGCCAGACTCGAACTCGCCCATCTCGTTGGAAGCGCCGATGAATACCGCATTCACCGCGCTCACCCGCCCGCGGATCGCGTCCGGCGTGGCCAGCTGCACGAGCAGGTTGCGCACGTAGACGCTCACCATGTCGGCCGCGCCGAGCACGAACAGCGCGGCGAGCGACAGCCACAGCGCCTTCGAGACGCCGAATACCATGGTCGCGGCGCCGAACACTGCCACCCCGCCGAACATCCAGCGCCCGACGTGGCCCTGGATCGGGCGCAGGGCGAGTGCGAGGCCGCACAGCGCCGCGCCCAACCCCGAGGCGGTGCGCAGGAAGCCCAGGCCCGCCGGGCCGACGTGCAGGATGTCGGAAGCGTACGCGGGCAGGAGCGCCGTCGCGCCGCCGAACAGCACCGCGAACAGATCCATCGAGATCGCGCCGAGGATCACCGGGCGCGAGCGCACGAAGGCGAGCCCGGACAGAAGGTTCTGCCAGCTGAGCGGCGCGCGCCCCGGCGCCGCGCCGCCCACCACGCGCGCGGCGAGCATGAGCGCCACCGCCGCGGCGAGCAGCGAGGCGATCGCGACGTACACGCTCTCCGCGCCGGCGAAGTAGAGCAGACCGCCGAGCGCAGGCCCCGTGATGCGCGCCACCTGCATCGCGGAGGAGTTGAGCGCGACCGCGTGGCGGTAGCTTTCTGCCGGAACTACGTTCGGCAGCAGCGCCTGCGCGGCAGGCATCGAGAAGGCGCGCGCGATGCCGAACAGGCTCATGATCGCGAACACCGGCCACACCTGGGCGGCGCCGAGGCGCGAATAGAGCGCGAGCAGGAGCGCGCCCGCCGCCTGCAGCGCGAAGCAGGCCGCCGCGATGCGGCGCCGGTCGTAATGGTCCGCGGCGTGCCCGGCGGGCAGGATGAGGACGACGAAAGGCAGGAACTGTGACAGGCCGATGAGGCCCAGGTAGAGCGGAGCGTGCGTCCGCTCGTAGACCTGCCAGCCGACGGCCACCACCAGCATCTGCTGGGCGAGCGTGCCGAGCACGCGCGCTGCGAGGTAGCGGCCAAAGCCGCCGTGGCGCAGCACGCCGAAGCCGGGCCCGGCCGCGCGCGCCACGGGGCGCTATTTGAGAACTGACTTGAGAGTCTTGCCCATCTCGGCGGGGTTGCGCGTCACCTTGATGCCGCAGGCCTCCATCACGGCGAGCTTCTCCTGCGCGGTGCCCTTGCCGCCCGAGATGATCGCGCCTGCGTGCCCCATCCTCTTGCCCGGCGGCGCGGTGATGCCGGCGATGAAGCCGAGCACGGGCTTCTTCATGTTGTGCTTGACCCACTCGGCGGCGGTCTCCTCATCCGAGCCACCGATCTCCCCGATCATCACCACCGCATCGGTGCCCGGGTCGTCGTTGAACAGCTTCATCACGTCGACGTGCTTCAGCCCGTTCACCGGGTCGCCGCCGATGCCGACCGCGCTCGACTGGCCGATGCCGAGCTCGGTGAGCTGGCCGACCGCCTCGTAGGTGAGCGTGCCCGAGCGC
>Ga0153915_10002511_pt1 | contig 16743 bp, 12 predicted proteins | sample Opewatmetagenome_2_FD_107003 | JGI IMG/M metagenome (GOLD analysis project Ga0153915, IMG submission 107003) | Freshwater wetland microbial communities from Ohio, USA - Open water 3 Core 3 Depth 3 metaG | ecosystem: Environmental > Aquatic > Freshwater > Wetlands | place: USA: Ohio, Lake Erie...
AACGGTTCAGAAGCCACCAACGAAGTCATCACGCCCAGCATCGAAACATCAATGTGCTGTCCCACGCCCGTGCGTTGCGTTTGATGCAGGGCGGCCAGCAACCCGATGACACCAAATAGCGGAGTGCACAGGTCCGCAAACGGAACGCCGATGCGCACTGGGGCTTCTCCGGCGCTGCCCGAGGTCATCATGGCGCCGCTTAGGGCCTGGATGATCGTGTCCATCGCTTTGCCGGTTCCAGGTTCGCCCTTACTGCCGAAGCCGGTGATGGAACAGTACAGCAGGCGAGCGTTCATGCGATGCACCTCGGCGTAGCCGGCGCCCAGCCGCTCCAGCGCGCCACGGCTGAAATTCTCGACAAGCATGTCCGCTTTGCCCACCAGCTTTTCGAAGACACCCCGGGCCTCGGGGTGCTTCATGTTCAAGGTCACCGCCTTCTTGTTGCGAAGGCGATTGATGGCGGAAACCGAAATATCGCCGGCGCTTCGCCGCGTCAGGTGCGCACCGCCCGCACCGAGATACGGGGCATTCGCCCGACAAGTATCCGGGCTCAACGGATTCTCTATCTTGATGACTCGCGCGCCTAAGCCCCCCAACAGAAACGTGGCAAACGGCCCGGCAAGCGCCGTTGTCAGGTCAAGGACAGTAATGTCGGCCAGGGGCTTTGCTTGGCTCATTTCTCATTCCTCCGATAAAACACCACCCGTTCGCCTTCCCATGCAAACTCTGCGTTCAGCTCAGCACGGCGGGAAATGTCGTAGACATAGGCCGCTACAGTGCGCCCACGCGCATCGTCGCCCAAAGCTTCCGCCTGTGAATATTTATTGACAAAGCAAGGTGTGAATCCCGCCTTTCGAACGCCCTTCCCGTCCACTTCGCAAAAGGCGATGATTGCGTTCTTGGCCTCCGGATGGAAGGGGTAATCGGCGTATTCCGGATCCGGCTCGAATCCGAAGAGTTTTCTTCTCCTCTCGGCCCAGGCACGCCGTTCCGGGCTGGCGTTCCCATCCACCGCCAGCGCCCGCGTGGCAATCGCAAAATTGCCCAAGCCATGGAAAATCGGCCGATTCCGGTATACTTCCATGCCCTGTAGAATGTGCGCGTGATGTCCTATCACCAGGTCGGCTCCGGCATCAATCGCAGCGCGCGAAATCTGCCGTTCGTACATTCCCACTGTTGCCGGAGTATGTCCCAGCCCCTTATGCAACGCAACTGAAAGCACGTCAACCCTCGGTCGCAGAGCGTCAATATCAGCCACCATCGCATCAAGCGTCTTGAGATCTACAAACGTGTAGATCTCGGGTGGTCCACCGGGTGACGCATGGTCCAATTCATAGTGCGTCAGAACACGGACATAGGCGCACCCGGGCCGCGCTTCCGTGGCCCACGATTCGCGCGGTCCCACGCAGTTGTAGCTCAAGAACCCTAAACGCAAGCCGCTGCGCTCCACTAGCGCAGGCCGCCGGGCTTCGCTCAGGCACATGCCGGCGCCGGTGGTGGCAATCTCCAGCCGGCGCAACTCTGCGATTGTATCTTCCACGCCACTCGGACCGGCGTCGGCAATATGGTTGCCGGCCAGAGTAACCACATGAAATCCAGCTCTACGCAATGCCGCCAGATTGGCTGGGTCGCTTGGAGGAGCCGGCACCATAAAGGGCATATCTTGGCCGCGCCTGGTGTGTGGCACCTCCACATGGCCCACCAATAGGTCGCATTCGGCGAGGCGGGTGCGCGCCAAATCGAACAAGCGATCGGGCTCCGGCCGGTCGAGAATTAAGTCGCCCACTAATTGCAGCATCACCATTGCTGTCACCGGTTCCCCGCCACGCAGATACACGAAGTATACATACCAGGAAACATGTGGGCATACATTGGTACACTCACAGCTAAGTGAGCCGACAACCCAAAGCCTCGAAACCCATGCGGGAGGTAGCCTACCATCACATCCAGCGCAAAATCGCCTCGCGCGCCCTGCGGGCTGGTGAGCCTGTTTCCGATGTCACTATTTCCCGCGAATTGGGCATCAGCCGGACGCCCGCCCGCGAAGCCATCCGCCAACTGGTGAGCGAAGGTCTTCTCGAGTCGGTTGCCGGCCGCGGCGTAGTGGTCATCACGCTGGGCCGCGACGATATCCGCGAACTGTTTGAAGTGCGCCAGGCACTGGAAGAGATGGCGGCCCGCATGGTGGCCACCCGATCTCCCTCGGCCGACGATATGCGCGACTTCCGCACTGTCGCCGCCGCCATGACAGCGCTGGTCAAAGAGCTTGAATCCAGCCGGAGACCGGTTCTCGATGAGAAGCAAATGGAACGCTTCGAAGTTGCCGATCTCGCTTTTCATACCTACTTGATGAAGTTGGCGGGCAACCGAAGGGCTATGAAGGTGGTCGCCGGGACTCGGCTGCTGATACGAATCTTTGCCGCACGGCGCGGTGGACACAATCTCGCTACGCTCAAACACATCAGCCGTGATCATGCCGATCTTCTCTCGGCCATTCAAGCTGGAGATGCGGATAAAGCGGTGGCCTGCATCCAGCGACACATTTCGCACAGCCGCCAAAGCCGGCTGCAAGAGTTTGATCAGCGGGAGCGCGAGGCCGCGCTTCCGCAAAGCGTTGACGACTTCCTGAATGAAATTCGTTCCGAACTGGCGTAGTTCCGATCTGTTCATCGCCCCGCCAGCCGATCCAGAAACTGCGCAGCCCGTTCGCGCATTTCGCTAGCCTTCCAAAGGCGCGCGTCCACCATATCGGCGTGCACGGAAAACACGGGAATACCGGCTTGCTCCAGCGCCAGCTCCACAAATCGCGTCCCGGTGGCCGACGGCCTGGTTCCCAGCGGTGTCAATACAAACGCCGCATCAATGCGATGCGCCCGCGCCTGTTCCACTATCCATTCGTTGGCCCAGGGCGGGTTGTGAAGTTGCTCGTTCATGCTTACCGTTCGGCTGGCCAGCGCCAGCAGCGGATCCTCCAATCCGTAGCGGATATAGCCATCGGGCCCGAAGGCAAGGTACATCGACCAGACAAAGACGGCTCCATGCGACGACTCAAAGCTTGTATAGAAATCCATGTCGTACCACAGCCCGGCACCTACCCACATCAGGCGCAGACGCTCGTCGGGTACCGCGGCAACGCCCGCTTGCGCCCTCTGTACTACTTCGTCACGAAAGGCTTTTGCATGCGTCACGGCCCAGTCCGAGCCTCGCTGCCATTGCGCGGCCATCACGTTGGTGATTTGCTCCTGCATCCGCACAGGCGCTTTCGGCGCAGCGCAAATCGCTGCCCTTGCCTGTTCAAAATATTCCTCCTGCTGGTTCACACGTTCCATCAAAGCGCGCAGTTGATCGATATCGAAAGACTTTCCCGAGATGCGAGCCAGCGTTCCAATCAGCCGCTCAAACTGTTGCTTCATGAACTGCAACCGATGTTCCTGGAAAAGCTCTCGCCAACGGCAGCGGCTTAGCTCCCACCAGCGCGGCGGTAGCTCGGTGGCCGCCGGCGCATCCAGTAAAACGAGCTCAGCACCAAAATGCTGCGCCCAATTTTCAAACACCTGCTGCACGCAATCGCAGGTAAGGCGAGCGGCAAGCACCATGGGCTTTGGCAGTCCGCCCCAAGGGGCCTGACCAGGATCGCCCAAAATGGTCGACGCCATCGACAAACTGCAATAGCGGCACAACCCCTTGTGATACCCAGCTTCATTGAGTTTGTCCAGATAATACGGCGCCAGGCGCTTGGCTGAAACCACAGCGGCCCACCACTGGTTGCTCACCATCGGAACATCCATGATGTGAAACAACTCTAGCGGCATATCCGCCTGCGCGAGGGCGTACGGTGCGCGGCTTTCAAATACACGCTGGCGCAGGGCGGCAAACCAGGCCTTCTGGCCCTCAGCCGCGGCAACGGTCGATTGAAGTTGTTTATCCGCCATCGCTATGCTCGAACACAGTTCTGTAGAAAGGTCCCCAACTGCTCGATAAGTTCCCGGTTAGCGTCCTGTCGCCCGTCTTCGCGAATCAATAGGCTTGGTATCCCGTGCTTCCTCACCGTCGCAAGCTGTCGCGGATAGCTCCATCCGGCCACATCGTCTGCCAGCGGCTCGTAAAAAACCACGCCGTCGATTCGCCCGCTGTCCATTTCGCGATGAAACCACGCATCAGCTTCTTCCGGCGGGTGCACGCGAGGGCTTTGCTCGTCGAAAAAGTACTTCTCAAAAATGGCCATCACCGGGTCTATATCCGTCTGCACATTGCCAACTCCGGCCGCGCGTGAACCTCGCCAATCGTCCTCGGCCACCACGTAGCCGCCTACCTTTTCCACTAGCTCATGCGAAGCGGCATGGCTCAGCGGCGCACCCTTGATAAGAATTCGTGGGCGGTTCGTCACTTCATTTGTTTCTAGCTGCCGGAGCTTTTCGGGTATCTCGCGGGCAAAGCGCCGCCGGTCGCCGGCGTAAAATCCGCTGACCAACTGCAAGGCCACAGTGCCCGGGCACCGCCCCTCGTGCCTCAGCTTCTGGATTCGCCGGACGGCATCACGGGCGGCATTGCTCTCCTCAATTGCCTCCTGCAAGCCTTGTTCAGTCGCACCGAGATCGCGCACCATTTCCTGAGTTCTCGCCAGGCCATAACTGTACGATTCCGGCGTGCGCGTATGGAGCAGGTTGTACAGGTACAGCCGCGGAATACCAGCCGCATACCGCAGCCGTTCAGCCTCCCGCAGATAGAGATAGAGCTTATGCTCCTGCTCGGAGGTGCGGGGAATCACCACCAAACTCAAATCGAGCCAGGTGCCCGCGCACAGGCGGTCGAAAACCACACGAATCCGGCTATCAAACACATCTTCCATCAGCCGATCCGCATACGGCGTCGGCCCCGGTTCCTCTTCCAGCAACCGCGGACGGAAGCCCGCCGCGCGCAGAATCTCCCAGGGAACCGTGTTCGAGGTCACACCCGCGATTTTATGCATTTGGGCCATGAGAGGACGTCCAAGAAGGCCGGCCAGCTAGCAGGGTGGTGCCACACTGGCAGGTCGCTCATCGGCTATGTATCCAAGATGTATACATGGTATTCTAGCAGCGGATTATAGAAGCGATTAGACCACAGCTCGGTTCAGGACTCCGCATGGCAATGCACAAGCTCTTCATTTCAGCAGGCGCCGCCGCCGTGGCATCGGGCGTCCTGATCCTCGCGCAACAAGCGCCCTCGGTCTGGATCAGCCCGGGGTCATCGGGCACCCTGCCCCAGCAAATGGAATTTCCCACTCCCAGCGGCAAGGTGGGAGTGCTACTGGCAAACGGCCCGGTGGAGATGAAGGACCACCCCTTCTTTACGCCGATCGGCACCAACGGACGCGCCTGCGTTACCTGCCACCAGCCTGCCTATGGTATGAGTCTCTCCGCGGCCGCCGCGCGTGAACTTTGGAACCGCACCAATGGCAAAGACCCGCTGTTTGCCGCCATTGACGGATCCAATTGCCCGGACCAGCCCCAGGATCAGGAAAAGTCGCATTCCCTGTTGCTGAACCGCGGCCTCATCCGGGTATTCCTGCCCTTGCCCAAGGATGCCGAATTCAGTATCGAAGTTGTTAGCGATCCGCCCGGCTGCAATGTGAGTTCCACCTATGGGCTGAAGAGCGCCAACCCGATGGTGTCGGTATATCGCCGGCCGCGCATGGCGGCAAATCTGAAATACGTCACCAATCCCGCGCCCCGCATCGTTCTGAAGACAGGTGCGCTTTCGAACTCCGACCCTGAAACCGGCCGAGCCGTGAGCATGAACTTCATGGCCGATGCCCGAGAGGCCACACTTACCACGCAAGCGCGCAGCGCCACGCTGGGCCATGTCCAGGCAGCGCCGGTAACGGCTGATCAACTACGCCGCATCGTTGACCTCGAAAGCCAGGTTTACGTGGCCGCACCCTTCGATCGTTCGGCGGGCACGCTTGTAGAGCCAGGCGGACCGGCCACATTGGGTCCGAAAGCAATGGCGGACCACCGGCCCGGCGTATTGGGCGATAACGACTACGACCAAGTGTTCCTGATGTTTGATGGCTGGAAGAAGCCGGGGCCGAGCGCTCAAGATCAGTTCCGCGCGTCGGTCGCACGTGGCGCCGACCTCTTCATGTTTCGCCAGTTCTGGCTGCGCGATGCCGCGCACATCAACTCCATCGGCCTCGGCAATCCGTTGAAGCGGACCTGTGCCACCTGCCACAACCATCAAATGACCGGCCAGGATCTCTCGGCCGGCTGGGTGGACCTCGGTACTACCAACTATCCCCGCTGGACCGAGCCACCTCTTTACAGCGAGAGCCGCGAGCTTCCCGTTTTCAAAGTGACATGCAAAGCCGACGCGCTGCCACATCCCTACCTTGGCCGCGTCATCTACACCAGCGATCCGGGCCGCGCACTGATTTCCGGCCGCTGCGTCGATGTCGGCTCCATTGTCATGCAACAGTTCCGCGGCCTGGCCGCACGCGCGCCGTACTTCTCTAACGGTTCGGCCAAGGATCTACGCGAACTGGTGGACTACTATGACCGCCGCTTCGACATGAAGCTCTCGGAGACCGAAAAGCAGGACCTGATCAACTTTCTGGGGGTGCTATGATCCGCCAAGTTCTTTTCGCATTCGCGCTGATTCCGGCAATCTTCGCCCAGCAGCGAAACTTCATCGCCTGCCCCATCGTGCGCGACACAAAAACCGTGCCGTGCTTTCTCGCCGAATACGAAGGCGAAGCCTACTTCCTCACCATTCAACAAGACATTTCCGCTGAGCTTTATCCCCCGCAGTTACTGCATGAAGTTCTCGTCGAAGGTACCGTCGCCCCCGGCCCGCGCGTTTGTGGCGGCATTCCCCTGAAGCCTGTGAAGCTCTCCGTGATGCCCGAGCTCAACCTGGCCTGCAACACGATTCTCCCGGCAGAACCCGGTATTGAAGCGCCTCCTACGCGCCGGCCGGCCGGCCCATCCACTAGACAGGCCCCCATCACAACAGCCCCGCCACCGCCCGAGCGTTTCACCCCGCCTTTTAGCGAGCGCCAATGGAAAGTGGCTTTCGACTTCGACTCGGCCTACCTCAATTCCCGCGCCACGCGGATGCTGTCGCAAGTCGCCGAGTTTGCCGCGGCTGCCAAGGCTAAGTCCGTTGAAGTCACCGCGCACCGGTCTGCTACGCTCCTGTCGAACGGCAAAGCCGTCACTGAGGCCGAAGCCGTAGCCGCGAAGCGCGCTTCGGCCGTGGCGGACCTGCTTCGCGGTCTTGGAGTAGATGCGACTGTCCTCAAGGTTAGTTCCGTAGCTGAAGTTTCACGGCCCGATGGCGACAACCGCATTGTCTCGATCCGGGTTAGCCCATAGATGGATATCGAATGTATCCACGGCACCTAAATTGTGTATACAATCGAAACGTCTTGCGCCCTGATTGCGTTTCTGGAGGTCATCATGAAATCCGTTGGTATGCTTCTTACTCTGGCTCTCTGTTGTTGGGGCCAAGAGGGTACCGGGCCATATACTGCCATCCTCGAAAACGATCCCAGCCTTGCGACCCATACCGTCTACCGGCCGAAAGATCTCGGCGCGGTGAAAGGGAAGTTGCCCATTCTCTCTTGGGGCAACGGAGGATGTTCTAATAACGGGCTGTCGCACCGCAATTATCTGATGGAGATTGCCTCTCACGGCTTCCTTGCCATTGCGATCGGCCCGCCCGTCGGCCGTCCCCCGGCGCTCGATCCCGGCGCGGGTGCGCCCATGGGTGCACCCAACGGCGCTCCCAAACAAGGTCCGCCTCCCGGCGCGCCCAAAGGTCCCGCGGCCGGTCCCGCTTCGAAATCCAGCCAACTCATCGACGCCATCAACTGGGCCATCGCAGAGAACGGCCGTAAAGGCAGTCACTATTACAAGAAGCTCGACACCTCGAAAATCGCCGTGATGGGTATGTCGTGCGGCGGAATCCAGTCTTATGCCGTTGCCACCGACCCGCGCATCAAGATGATCGGCATTTGGAACAGCGGCATCCTCAACACGCCGATCGGCGGCAACGCGCCGGCCATGGAAGACGTCCGCAAAGACCAGCTCGAAAAACTCCACACCCCAATGTTTTATGTCACTGGCGACAAATCCGACATCGCCTATGAAAACGGCTTGGATGATTTCAAGCGCATCACTAAGGTCCCGTCGATCCACATGTACCGCGATGGTGTCAGCCACGGCGGCACCTATAGCCAGCCAAACGGCGGCGAATTTGGCAAGGTTGCCGTCGCGCTGCTCGAATGGCAACTCAAAGGCAACAAGGAATCGGCCAAGATGTTCCTCGGCGCCAAGTGCGGCCTGTGCCAGGATTCGAGCTGGCACGTCTCGAAAAAAGGCTACGAATAGCGGCGGTTCGCCATGGCAAAGCCTCGTCTCCTAGCCGCCGCGTGCCTTTTTCTCGCTGGTATCTCCTACTCTCAAGCGCCCCAGGCTTCATCGGAGGGCCTTCTGGCCAGCGGCGCGGCGTGGAAGATCGACATGCCAGCCGCGTGGAATGGCACGCTTCTGGTGTTCTCCCACGGCTACGGCGGTGGCCCCGATGCGCCCTTCCGAACCGCGTCCGACGATGCGACTCGCGATCGCCTGTTGCGCCTGGGCTACGCGCTCGCCGCTTCCTCCTTCGCCCAAGCCGGCTGGGGCATCGAATCTGCTCTAAAAGACAATGTTGCGTTGCTCGCCGAATTTGAGCAGCGTTACAAGAAACCCCAGCGGACGATTGCCTGGGGCACCTCGATGGGCGGTCTGGCCACGCTCGGGCTGATCCAGAACTCCCCCGACAAATTCTCCGGCGGCCTTTCGCTCTGCGGCTCCGTCGGCGGTGTCGTTGGCATGCTGAATCTCTCGCTCGATGGTGCATTCGTCGAGAAAACGCTTCTCGCGCCCGGCTCCGATATCCCGCTGGTGCGCCAGTCGGACGAAAACGCGGCAAACCGTCAGTTGAAAGGCGCCCTCGATGAGGCAGCCAAGACACCTCAGGGTCTGGCTCGCATCGCTCTAGCCGCGGCTGTCGCCCAGGTACCGCTTTGGGGACGATCTCAAGCAGAGGCCGCTACGGGTGATTACGCTGCGGAGGCCCGTCACCAGGCAGCCCAGTTCCCGGGTGCCGTGCTCGCGCCTAGAACTCCGCTGGAACAACGCGCCGGCGGCAACCTGTCCTGGAACACGGGAATCGACTACCGTAAGCAACTGGCCGTCTCCGCACGCATGCCTGCCGTCGAAGCTCTCTATCGTGCTGCCGGGTTGAGCTTGGAGGCGGATCTTAACATTCTCGCCGCCGCACCGCGCATCGCGGCCGACTACGGCGCCGTCGCCTACATGAAGAGTAACGTCGTCCCGAGCGGCCATCTGGAACGCCCGTTCCTCACCATCGCCAGTCCCGGCGACGACCTCACCACTTGGGCGCACGAAAGCGCCCTGCTCGAAGCCGTCCGCGGCGCAGGTGCCGAGGCGCTGCTCCGCCAAACCGTCGTCCACCGCGCCGGCCACTGTGTCTTTTCGCCGGATGAAATCGCCGCCGCCCTCCAAGTCCTCGACGAGCGCATTCAGTCGAACTCCTGGCCCAGCACCTCGGCGGAAGCCATGAACCGGAGGGCTCAATCGCTCGGCACACAAAGCCCGACCTTTGTCGATGCCGCGCCGCCACCGTTCCCTCGTCCCTGCACCTCCGCCAAGCCCCGCTGTGACGGCGAAGTCATCCCCTTTGGCTCCGCGCTCGATGCCAAAGCCCAAATCAACGCGTCCCGAGAGCTCGCCAAATCGCTCGGCGCGCCAGGCAATCCGCAATGGCAAGCCAAGGGCGATCAGCGCCGCACCTATCGCCTCCCCGGCGCCCCCAACGAACTTCCCTTCCGCGTCTACGTGCCCACAACCTGGGATGGCAAATCCGCCTTGCCTCTCGTCCTCATGCTCCACGGCGCCGGAGCGAATGAAAGCACCTACCTCGATTCCCACGATAAGCAACTCCTGCACCTGGCCGAACAACACGGCTACGTCCTCGTATCTCCCCTCGGCCTGAATCCCTTGGGCGCTTACGGCACACCGCTCCGGTTGCCCGCCGTTTTCGGCCAGCCCGACATTGCCGCGCAACAACGCGCCTCCGTTGATCCCGACAAAGAGCGCACTCTCGAACTGAGCGAAAAAGACGTGATCTCCGTGCTAGAACTCGTCCTGAATGAATACCCGATCGACCGCAGCGCCATGTTTCTCGCCGGACACTCCATGGGTAGCGGCGGCGTCTGGTATATCGGTGCAAAATACCCCAACTACTGGGCCGCCATCGCGCCCATGTCCGGGCCCTTTGTGGATGAGGCGAACTACCCTTGGGGCAACATTCGCTCGAAGGCCATCTTTATGACCGAAGGCACCGGCGCAACACCTTCCCTTGCCGGCAGCCGCCTGATGCGCGATTGGATGAAAGCGCACGGTTTCCGGTTGGACTATCTTGAGGTCAACGCCGATCACGGTGGCATGGTGCCACTAGTGCTCCCGGCAGTTTTCGATTTCTTTGATCGTCAACGGAGACACTGACTGCAATTCCTGGAGCGAATTCTGATGCCCACCGACAGAAGAAGCTTTCTCATCGCATCCGCCGCAGCCGTTGCTGGTCCCGCTGTGGGGCTGGTTCGCGCGCAGAAGGCTCGCAAGGCTCTGATACCTCACCAATCGTGGGACTGTTCCATGCCGGGCGGCATCCCACCCCCCGAGGCCGGCGTCTTGGTTTTCGAAGCCCAGATGAAGCTCGATCGCCTGTCAGAGATCGGCAAGACTCCCTACGGCAATCGCCGCGTTGCGGTTGGCCTCCCAGGCAAGGTCACGGGAGCGAAGCTCTCGGCAACCATCCAGGCCGGTGCCTTGGATTTCGAACTCACGCTGGCCAACGGCGTCATCGAAGTCGAAGATATCCTCGTCCTTCAGACCGACGACGGCAAGTACATCTACTCCCGGAGCGCAGGCGTAGGACCCAGTGCAGCTGACGTTCGCGTTGTGATGGATTTTGAGGTCCCTACTGGAAGTGCATCGGAGTGGCTGAACACCGGCAAGTTTGTAGCCCGCCGGGTCGTCGATGAGAAGGCCATGACCTTGTTGCTACGCGTTTACGATGTTGGCAGCATCCCGGTGCAAGCCGATTCGGCCAACACTCTCCGGATTTCTAAACCCGCCAGCGCCCAACCTCAACCATGGGCCTACCGAACCAAGGGACCAAACGAAAAGCAGGGGAAAGAGCTGATCGTCGAAGCCGTCGCACTAAGCCCCTCCCAGCGGGTGGGCCCGACCAAACGAGGCACGCGCAACATCATCCCTATCACCGGCGGCGACCTCACCGGCTGCATTACCGGCAAGGTTCTCTCTGGTGGCGCAGACTATCAGAACCTCTCCGGTCCGCCCGCCATCGATGCCCGATATCTGTGGCAGGCCGCCGATGGAGAAATTATCATCGTCCGCAACACCGGCGGCTTCGGGGGCCTTGTTCCGTCGTTTGAAACGCGTGTCGACGGCCCCTACGCCTTTCTCAACACCGGCCTCTACCTCAGCTCGAATCCAGGGATGGCCAACGGCGGCGTCAAAATCACGATGTACGATAGCATCAACTAACCACCGATCAACGCAGCGTGCGCCGTCATTATGGCGGGCGCGCCGGCAGTGGGCATGACGGAAGGGATGGACTCTCCATATGAAGAACAAGGCATTTCTCCTGGTACCCGCTATTGGTGTGGCGCTCCTTATTTGGTCGGCCAGCGCCCAATCGCCCACGGCTACCAAGACGATCAGCGAAGCTGACTGCACGGCGGCGAAGCTGGGGGACGCGATCCCGGTTTCCGCCATCGGCGAACCCGTCTCTGCCGTGACCTTAACTGTGCCCCGCTGGAACGCCGCCGCTCGAGGCCTGCCTGCCTACTGCAGCGTAAATGGAGCCATGGCTCCCGTGGATAAGGCACCGAACGCCAAGCTGATCAACTTTCAAGTGGCGTTTCCGGCGGTATGGAGCGGCCGTGCAGCTCAACTGGGCGGCGGCGGTATGAACGGCACTATTCCATTCCTCACCGGTGGGCCCGGTGGCGCGGGCAGCCCTTTCTCTTTGGGCTATGTCACTTACGGCGGCGATTCCGGGCATCAGGCGGGCTTCCCGGCATTTGGACCGGGTGGGCCGCCCCCTGGCGCTCCTAAAGGCGCGCCGAAAGGTGATCCGAAAGCCGCGGCTCGTCCGGCGCCCTCGGACGACTGGGCCTTGAACGAAGAAGCAGTCCGAAATCTCGGCTACCTGCAGATGAAAAAGACGCATGACGCCGCGATGGTGCTGATTGAACGTATGTACGGCGAGAAGCCGAAATACAACTATTACATCGGCTCTTCGCAGGGTGGCCGCGAGGCGCTTACCGTGGCGCAGCGCTATCCCAACGACTACGACGGTATTGCCGCCAACGTGCCGATTGTGGGCTTTTCCTCCCTGATGCTGGCGCCGGCGCTGATCCGCATTCACGAAAAGCCGGCGGCGAACTGGGTTACCGCAGCGAAGGTGAACGCAATCCGCGGCGAATTTATCCGCCAATGCGACAAGCTGGACGGCTTGGTGGACGGCGTGATCAACAACTATATGGCGTGCCGCGCGCTCTTCGATGTGAAACAGGGCAAGCGGGGCCGCCACCCCTGGGCGAACAAGCGCTGCCCGAATAACGTAGACCCAAATCCGGCCGACACGAGCGCCGCAGCCTGCCTCACAGACGGGCAGATTTCGACGCTTGAATTCGTCTACAGCCGCTATCCCTTCTCCCAACCCCTTGCCAATGGAGTGAAGTCCTTCGGCATGTGGCTGCCCAACACCGACCCGAGCGGTAGTGGCCTCATCGCCAACGCGCGCTTCCAGGGCCAGGAAGGAGCCCCTGAAAACGCCCGCAAATACAATTGGCTTGGCGAACTGGGGGTGACGGCGTTCCTAATGCAGGATTTGCAGTCAAATCCGCTCGACTACGAGGAAGGCGGCAAATTCGCCGGGCGCCGTGAGCATCTTTCGGAGATTCTCGATTCTACGAGCCCGGATTTTTCGGCCTTCGTGCGCCGCGGTGGCAAGATGATCGTGGCCATCGGGACGAACGACACGCTTGCCTCTCCTGGGACGCAACTGGACTATTATCAGGCGGTGCTCAATAAAATGGGCCGCGCAAAAGTGGATCGCTTCGCGCGGCTCTATGTTTTGCCCCAGACCGGGCACGGACTTACCGGCGCCAATTACGGAACCGATGGCGATGGCAAGCAGATCGAATCCAAGCCAATCCCCAACACGTTTGACCGCGTCACAATGCTGGCCGACTGGGTAGAGAAAGGCATTGCGCCCGGTAAGTCCGTGAAGGTGACCGCGGGCGAGCGCAGCCTGCCGATGTGTTCTTACCCGGAATATCCCAAATACGTGAAAGGTCCCGCATTCGCGGCGGAGTCCTACACCTGCGCAACCCCCTAGTCGCAGTAGTCCATTCCCCTGTTACTTGGCGGCGCTCAGATTCGCCGAAAAAAAGGGAAGAAGTTTCTCAGCAAAGCGGGCTTTGATCCGGTTCCCATGATCGCCGTCGTATGTCTCGAATTTGTGCTGGATCCCAAGGCGCGTCAGGGATTGGTCTAGTTGGGTGTTAGTTGTCACGAAGGGGTCCTGGTTCCCAACCTCGAGACCAATGGCACGATAGCGCTTGAGACTGGGAACGTACTGGTCGACCATCACGAGCGGCGAGTTGGTGACCCATTTGGCGGCGATCAGCGGTTGGACTTCGCCATCCTTCGTCGGCAGGTCGAAATATTGTGGTGGATTCTGCGGATCCGGCGCCCACGCGGCGGCTTGCGCGGAAAGCGCATTGGCCAGCGCACCGCCGTCCTTGGGCGTGCCTGCGTTCGGTGCGGCTTGCCGTCCGGGCCGCGGCGGTAGCAGTTGCTGCGGATTGTTCATCAAGCAGCACGAACTCATCGCGTACAGCGCTGAGAAGGCATCGGGCCGTTTCATCCCAATTCGGACCGTACCGTAACCGCCCATGGAATGCCCGGCGAGCCCGCGTGAATCCCGATTCGCAATGGTGCGGTAGTGTCGGTCCATGTAGGCCACCAAATCACCGGCGATGAAAGACTCCCAATCGCCAGTGGTGAGCGAGTTGGAAAACATACTACCGTCGTATATGGTATGCGCATCGGGAAACACAAGAATCATTTCGCGCGACGATCCATCGGTCATTGCAGCGTCAGCCGCAGCCGGTACCGCGAGCATATCCCAGTAGGTCTCGGCCTTGGCTGCGTAGCCGTGAAGGAAGTACACCACCGGATAGCGTCGGTTGCGGCTTGATGCATAGCTCGGCGGAAGGTAGACGAAAACGTCACGGTCGGGCGAATCTCCCTCCAGATTTCCTTCGAGGGACTTGCCATGGACCTTGATCTTTTCAAACGATCCCTTCTTGGCTTCCGCGGCCTTCTGGGCGTTGGCTTCAGGTAACAGGACGAAGATCGAGCAGGCGGCGACGGCGGCAAGAGTGAGACTAGATTTCAGTTTCATCGTTTCAACCTAACGGGTTCTATGCTATTGGATCGTTTCTATTTGAGCGCGGCCGTCCGCGGGCCGTATTGCGGTACGGGCTGGCCAAACTCGAGAGCTCCGAGATCGGGCGCGCGTCCAGCATAACCCTCGGTGACGTTCGGCAACGGCGTGCCCCGGTCGATAACGGCGGCTCCGGGCTTAAGGCGGAAATCGAAATCCTTGGCCTCGTAGATTTTCTGCACCGTCTTTGCATCATGTCCGTCGAGTCGAGGAACCTTGCCAAAGATGTCGTAGTCGATCAGCAAGCTATGAGCATCCTGGCCGGTCGCCTTTTGATACTCATCGAGCGTCTTGTAACGACGGGTTTCGATTTCCGGATTGTGCCCGCGGCTTGCGAAATCGGCCGAGACGGCTTTTGGCGGCGAATTCCATTGGAACGCAAAGGGAGCACCGGGATTGGGGCTGAAGGCGTTGTAGTCAGACGAAGAATAGTTCGTGTATGTGGTGAATCCAAACACTACAGGCGAGCCCGCGTCGCCGCCGAAGCCGATTGAGTTTTGCGCTAACACGAGGTTATTGCGGAAGTGCGTATTCGATGTAGTGCCGCCGCTGACCTCGGCGAGGATCGTGTTGTTGTAGAACAGAATGCCGGATCCGCCGCCGAGACGGGTTGCTCCGCCGGGCGAGCTAAAGGCGATGTTCCGGATCCAGTACACGGGGCCGCCAATAGCCGGTTGGTTGCAGAATGGCTGCGAAGCATTGTTGATCATCATGTTCCGCATCACTCGTATGTTGTGCATGCCCCCGTCAATCTCAAAGGGATTGTCGTGGAAGTTGGTCATGTAGTTGTTGTAGTAGTCGATCGACACCGGGCGGCGGTCCCAGTACTCCTTGGGCGGGTATTTCGGGCCATTGAGCGCCGCCGAGCCATCCGGGTTCCCGTAGGTTTCGATATCGATGCCGTCGTGAAAATTCGCCACGTAGTTGTAGGCGATGACATGCCCCGAGCCATAAATCTTCACCGCTATGTAGGAGGCCATCTTTGGTGGGAAGGTTTGCCCGTCGACACCGTTGAATTGAGCCCAGAAGTTCCCGGTCCAGGCAATCATGTGGTTGGGATCATTGCGCCCAATGAAGTAGTTGTCGGCGATATAGAAGTCTTTCGAACCGGAGTAATTTGTGTAGACGCCCATGCCGATGTCTTCGAAGCGAGACCTTTTGACCGTCAGACCCTTGGAGCCAGAGTCGAATTGGGTGCCGGCCCAAATGGCAATCTCCGTATTGCGGAAGGTGAGGCCCTCAAAGTAGTTGTAATTAGCGGCCTTCACGTTGAAGAGATTAAAGGCCCCGGCGCCGTCGAAGGTCACCTCACCATCGCCGGCCGCAACGATTGCGATGGGTTTTTCTGGCGTCCCGCTTGCGGTTAAGTAGTAAGTACCGTCGAAGGGCACGGTGCTAATGGAAAGGTCGTTAGTGTAGATGTAGCGGTCGTATTTATAGAGACCTGCGTGGACGAGAATTGTGTCGCCGGGTTGAACGCGTGGACGGGAGGCGGTCGCCCAGTCCGTTCCGGAGCAGGTAATGTAATAGGCGCATAGCAAGCCTTCAAAGGCGGGTTGCGTCTTGGCGCCCTTGTAGCCATGCGGGTAGACATGATAGATGTGCCCGCCCGCAAAGGGCTTCGGCTCAGCGCGCGTCCGGACCGTCACTATCTTCTGCGCGTCACCGCGAACGCCGTCCGGATCCGACATCACGAAGCGCGCCTCGTATTCGGTATCCGGCTCCACGTCCAGAATGCTTCCGGCGAACATGTTGGGTGAGACGACATCCATCCGGTCGCCCTGGAAGATTTGCTCATTCTTGAGGCGCAGCAGCGGCAAGGCTGGAAGCCATTGCGAGTTGCCCTTCTTACGGTAAGAAACATCCACAGCGGCGTTCCGATTATCGTCACCATCAATGAACCACTCGAACCCCAGATTGATCAGCGTTGGCGGATCGACGATGAATTCGCCAGTAGTGACGGAAGTGCGGTTCGCCACGGTGTTTGACGGCGCCTGAGCGCGGGCTTGTGACAGTGGATAGACAACTGCAGCGCTAACGATCGCGATATAGGTTACACAATGCTTAAAGCTCATTTCGTTGTTCCTTGAGACTGATGCTTAGCTCACTTCCTGATCCTCTTCAGCGCCAGGCGATACTCGCGGACGGTCG